>Ga0302316_10000220_pt1 | contig 52279 bp, 57 predicted proteins | sample III_Palsa_N3_2_FD_200456 | JGI IMG/M metagenome (GOLD analysis project Ga0302316, IMG submission 200456) | Peat permafrost microbial communities from Stordalen Mire near Abisko, Sweden - III_Palsa_N3_2 | ecosystem: Environmental > Terrestrial > Soil > Palsa > Peat permafrost | place: Sweden...
GGTGTCGAGACCTGGTGGCTGACGATCTCTCGGTGCGGCGGCCGACCGCTGGCTTGATGAAGGCCTCGGTCGGCCGCTCTGCGAGACTAGGGCAATTCGATCACACGAGGTGGCAGGACGCAAAGCGAAGCGGCGCGGCCTGACGGTGGGGGCCAGCGCCAGCGGTCCGATCGCGCCTGACTTCAATAGGCTTTAGCCCCCCGTCAGCCGCCGGCAGAGATCGTCCAGCTGCTCGAGGGTCGCATAGGCGATCCTGACCTCGCCAGCCCCGCCGCGATCCAGAATCTGGACCTCAAGACCAAGCAGGCCGGAAATATCCTGCTCCAGCGCCTGGGTGTCGGCGTCGCGCGCGACGTCGGTCTGCGGCCGGGCGCGGGGTTTGGCCGGTGACGCCTGCGCCTTGCGCGCCAACGCCTCTGTCGCGCGAACACTGAGGCCTTCGTCGATGACGATCCGCGCGAGGTTTTCAGGATCCGGGGCGGAGGCGATAGCGCGGGCATGGCCGGCGGACATCAGGTTGGTGCGCAAAGCGTGCAGCACCATTTCCGGCAAGCCCAGCAGCCGCAGGGAATTGGCCACATGGCTGCGGCTCTTGCCCACCGCCTCGGCGATCTGTTCCTGAGTCCGGCCGAACCGGTCGATCAGCGCCTTGTAGCTGGCCGCCTCTTCGTAGGGGTTCAGATCGATCCGCTGGATGTTCTCGATGATGCCGATTTCCAGCGTCTCGAGATCGTCCAGATCCTTGATCAGGGCCGGGATCATCTTCAGATTGGCGATCTGGGCCGCGCGCCAGCGCCGCTCGCCGGCGACGATCTGGTACTGGCCTGGCTTGTCCGGGGCATTGCGCACCAGGATCGGCTGCAACACACCCTTGTCGCGGATCGAGGCCGCCAGGATGTTCAATTCATCCCCGTCAAAGTCCATACGGGGCTGTTTCGGGTTGCGATCCACCAGTTCGATCGGCAATTCGCGCACGCCGCCGGCCGGCGCATCAGCGCCGCCGCCGGGGTTTTCATCCAGCAGGGCCGACAGGCCGCGCCCCAGTCCTCTACGCTGCTCGGCCATCAGGCGGCCTGCGCCTTGCGCGCGCGCTCGCGCCCGACCACTTCGCGGGCCAGCTTCAGATAGGCCTGGCTGCCGGCGCACTTCAGGTCATAGACCAGAACGGGCTTGCCGAACGACGGCGCCTCCGAGACCCGGACATTGCGGGGGATCATCGTCTCATAGACCTTGTCGCCAAAGTGACTGCGAACATCGAGGGCCACCTGGTCGGACAGGCTGTTGCGGCGATCGTACATGGTCAGGACCACGCCTTGGATTTCCAGGCGCGGATTGAGGTTGCCACGCACCAGATCGACCGTGCGCATCAGCTGTGTCAGGCCTTCCAGGGCAAAGAATTCGCACTGCAGCGGCACCAGCACCGCGTCCGCCGCCGCCATGGCGTTGACGGTCAACAGGTTCAGCGACGGCGGGCAATCGATCAACACATAGGTATAGCCGCCCTCGCCGGCCGCTTCCCGCAACGGCCGCAGAGCGTCGCGTAGCCGGAAAGAACGCCCCGGCGCCTGGGCCAGCTCCAACTCGACACCGGAGAGGTCCGGATCGGAGGTGATCAGCTCCAGGCCGGGCACCGATGTTTTCACAGCCGCATCGGCGATCGGCGCGCCGTTGACGATGACATCGTACACGGTGGTCTTGCGCTGGCCGCGCGGCACACCGAGACCGGTCGAGGCGTTACCCTGCGGATCCAGATCGACGATCAGCACCCGCTCGCCGACGGCGGCCAGGGCCGTGCCCAGATTGATGGTCGTGGTCGTCTTGCCGACGCCGCCCTTCTGGTTGGACACCGACAGCACGCGGAGCCTGGAGTAGGGCCGGGGATCAACCGGGTCTGACACGGGATATCCTTTTCAGCTGCACGATACGACCCTGCGACGAGCTCAGGCTTTGGATGAGGCGCGCATGAAATTTCCAATATCTTGTGGCGGCTTTCAGTTCCACCTCAACATCTTGGCCCTTCATGAACAGGCCGGTCGCGCCCCTGCACAGGTATGGCCAAGCATAACCCATAAGTTTGGTCAGTGGGGCCACGGCGCGGGCCGTAACCACATCAACTTTCAGTTCCAGGTCTTCGGCCCGGGCGTTGTGAACCGTGGCCGGCAGATCGAGGGCCACACAGGCCTCTTCCAGAAAGCGACAGCGCTTAGCCATGCTCTCGACCAGGTGCACCTGAGCGCCAGGCTTGTCTTTCAGCAGGATCGCCAGGATCAGGCCCGGAAATCCCGCGCCAGCGCCAAGATCGGCCCAGACCAGGGCCTCCGGCGCAAAGGTCAGAAGCTGAGCGGAATCATAGGCATGCCTGAGCCAAAAGGCCGCCAGCGCCGATGGGCCGACCAGATTCAGTTGGGCGTTGCGCTCGGTCAGCAGCGCCAGAAAACGGTCGAGGTCGGCAAGCTGCGTCTCGCTGGCGTTCGCGGCCGCGGCGAAGGCGGCGCGATCGAACGGCTCGGCGAGCGCAAGCTCGTCAGCAGGCGCGTCCAGGGGGGCTTCAAGCGGCGCGGGGTCGGCGGACATGGGCAAGCAGAGCTGTAAGCGCGCCGGGAGTGACGCCTTCTATCCGAGAGGCCTGGCCGAGCGTCAGCGGGCGCACGGCGCCCAGCTTTTCCTTGGCTTCGTGCGAGAGACCGCCGACGCCGGCATAGTCCAGGTCCGCCGGCAGGCGTAGATCCTCGTCCCGTCGGAAGGCCGCGACATCAGCCGCCTGACGATCGAGGTAGCCGGCGTAGGCGGCGTCGATCTCAACCTGCTCGCGGGCAAAGGCCGGCCAGGCCGCAAGTTCGGGCCAGTGACGCGCCAGATCGTCGAAGCTGATGTCCGGATAGGCCAGGAGCTGGGTCACATCCCGGCGCTGGCCATCGGCTTTCACGTGGAACCCGGCCTTGAGGGCCGCGGCCGGCGTGAGCGTCAGCTCGGCGGCGCGAGCCCGCGCTTGGGCCAAGGCTTCCGCCTTCGCCGCGAACGTCTTCGCCCGCTCCGGGCCGACGCAACCCAGGGCGACGCCCTTGGCGGTCAGCCGCTGGTCGGCGTTGTCGGCGCGCAGGATGAGGCGGAACTCAGCCCGGCTGGTGAACATGCGATAGGGCTCGCTGACCCCACGCGTGACCAGATCGTCGACCATCACCCCGATATAGGCCTCGTCGCGCGCAAAGCTGGCCGGCGCCTGGCCGGTGACGGCGCGGGCGGCGTTGAGACCCGCCAACAGGCCTTGGGCGCCCGCCTCTTCGTAGCCCGTGGTGCCGTTGATCTGGCCGGCGAGGTAGAGACCCGGCAGGCGCTTGACCTCCAGAGCGGGCGTCAGCTCGCGGGGATCGACATAGTCGTATTCAATCGCATAGCCGTAGCGCCTGACCACCACCCGCTCCAGGCCGGCGATGGTGCGCAGGAACAGGTCCTGGGTCTCTTCCGAGACGGAGGTGGAGATGCCGTTGGGGTAGACGGTGTCGTCGTCCAGGCCCTCCGGCTCCAGGAAGATCTGGTGTGCGGTCTTGTCGGCGAACCGCACCACCTTGTCTTCGATGGAGGGGCAATAGCGCGGCCCCTTCCCGGTCGCCCTGCCGCCGTAAACAGCGGACTCGCCCAGACGCTCGGCGATAATCCGGTGGGTTTCGGCATTGGTCCAGGTGACGCCGCAGGCGATTTGAGGACGATCAATCGACTCCGTCAGGAAGGAGAAGGGCTCCGGCGTGGCGTCGCCGGCCTGCATCTCCAGCCGATCCCAGGCGATGGTGCTCCCGTCCAGCCGCGCTGGCGTGCCGGTTTTCAGCCGGCCCATGTCCAGGCCGAGCTCATAAAGCCGCGTGGCCAGGCCGATGGCTGGTGCGTCGCCGATGCGGCCCGCGGAAATCCTCTGCTCGCCGCGGTGAATGACGCCATTGAGGAAGGTGCCCGTGGTCAGCACCACGCGGGCGGCTCGCCATTGCCGCCCATCCGCGCCCACCACGCCGGCGACACGGCCCCCCTCGACGATCAAATCCTCGACGGCGGCGGCTTCGACGGTCAGCCCGTCGCGCTTGGCCAGCTCAGCCTGCATGGCCTGGCGATAGAGCTTGCGGTCGATCTGGGCGCGCGGTCCACGGACGGCAGGGCCTTTAGACCGGTTCAGCAGACGGAACTGGATGCCGGCAATGTCGGCCATGCGGCCCATCAGGCCATCGAGGGCGTCGATTTCTCGAACCAGATGACCCTTGCCCAGGCCGCCGATGGCCGGGTTGCAGGACATCTCGCCGATGGTCTCGATCTTATGCGTTAGCAGCAGGGTGCTCGCACCAGCCCGCGCGGCCGCGTCGGCCGCTTCGCAGCCGGCGTGGCCGCCGCCGATGACGATGACGTCGTAGGACGGGACGCCGTAGGATGGGATGGGGGCGGACATGGGGCGGGACTTATAGGTCCAAGGCCTGATCGCGTCGAGCCGAGTCGAGGGGTGTTTCACGTGAAACAGTCAGGTCTTGCACAGTCAGACCAAGGTTATCCTCAGCAACTCCAGTGTTTCACGTGAAACACTCTATTTGCCGATGCAGAACCGCGCGAACACTCGGTCCAAAATATCCTCCGCGCCGACGCGGCCGCTGATCCGCGCCAGACTGCGCGCCGCCAGCCGAACATCCTCCGCCGCAAGCTCGACTTCCGCCGGCGCGGCCAGGGCCTGAAGCGCCCGCCGCAAATGCTCATCAGCCTCCGCCAGGTCGCGCCGATGCCGTTCCTGCGTGGCGGCTGGGAAATCAGCGCCCGACAACGCGCGCACCACCGTCCCGGACAATTCCCGCCTGAAGGCCTCCACGCTCTCGGCCGTGGTCGCGGAAAGCTCCACGACGGCCAACCCAAGGTCTTTCGCCCATCCAGCCGCCACAGCCGCTGTTCCACGTGGAAGATCAGCCTTGTTGAGAAGGCAAAAGTCCCCTGGCCGCGCCAACGCCGCCGCGTCGCGCCACGACTCGTCCGTAGCGGCGGCGTCGATGACAAGCATGCGCAATTCCGCCGCCTCGGCCCAGGCTCTCGCTCGACGAACGCCCTCAGCCTCGATCGGATCAGCCGATTGCCTAAGACCCGCCGTGTCGGCAAGGACAACCCGGTAGCCCGACAACGTCATCGGGACTTCGATAACGTCCCGCGTTGTCCCCGGCGTAGCCGTAACGATCGCGGCGTCTCGCCCGGCGAGCGCATTCAACAGGCTGGATTTCCCGGCATTCGGCGCGCCGATCAGGGCGACGCGATAGCCCCCGCGCACCCGCTCGCCTCTTCCACCGTCGGCCAAGGCGGCCTCAAGCTCATCGACGATCCGGGCGATTGCTGGCGCCGCTTCCCCGGCCACCGATTCTGGAAGATCCTCGTCAGGAAAATCCACCGCAGCCTCAAGCACCGCCAGCACCTCGACCAGGGCCTCCCGCCAAGTCGCGTGCCGTCTTGCCAAGGCCCCATCCAATTGCGCCAGCGCTTGGCGGCGTTGGCTTTCGGTCTCGGCGTCGACAAGGTCCGCCACCGCCTCCGCCTGGGTCAGGTCCAGTTTTCCGTTCTCAAAGGCGCGACGGGTGAACTCCCCGGGCTCCGCGAGCCGCAGGCCCAGGTCCAGCAAGGCCTCGGCAACGCCGTCCACCACAGCCTGGCCGCCGTGAAGATGCAGCTCGGCGCAGTCCTCGCCCGTCACGCTCGCCGGCCCGGGAAACCAAAGCAGCAGCGCCCGATCCAAAACCGCGCGGTCCGCTGGCCGCCGCAACGTTCTGAGCGTCGCCTCGCGCGGCATGGGAATTTCGCCAGCCAGCGCCTTCAGCGCGGCGCCAGCCATCGAGCCAGACAGGCGTATGATTGCAATAGCCGCGCGGCCAGGGGCCGTAGCGAGGGCGAAAATTGTTTCACGTGCGCCGGCCTCGTTTGAGCCGGCCAAATCCAACCCCCGCACCTAGGGCGTGTTTCCCGTGGTCGCGGCCGTCATCAGTTTGCGGAAATGTTCGGTGGCCTGGCCGCCAAACGCCATCCAGCTCTTCATCAGCTCTTCCGGTTGCAGCGCCGCCATGTTCACCTTCATCCGCGCCTGCATCTCCGTCATCATCGCCTCATTGAGGGCGGTCACATCCGGAAGGCCCAGAAAGGCGCGGGCCTCCTGTGGGGTGCACTCGACATTGACGGTGACTTTCATTTCCGACTCCATCCCCACAACTTTGTTATGGGCCTTATCGACGCTCCCACGCTAGTAGCACTCTCACGGGGGTTTTGGATCCCAGGAGGCCCTATGAGCGTCGAGACCGTAACCCTTACCACCAGCGACGGCGAGTTCAGCGCCTACCTCGCCCATCCAGCCAGCGAGCCGGCCGCCGCCATTGTCGTCATCCAGGAGATCTTCGGCGTCAACGCCTTCGTTCGCGAAGTCTGCGACCGCCTGGCCGCCCAGGGCTATCTCGCCATCGCGCCCGACCTGTTCTGGAGGATTGAGCCGGGTATCGATTTGACCGACCACACCGACGAGCACTGGAAGCGGGCCTTCGAGCTCTACAACGCCTTCGACGTCGACGCCGGCGTCCGGGACATCGCCACCACGATCGATTGGGTCCGGGCGAAGTCGAGCGGCAAGGTCGGCGCCATCGGCTTTTGCCTCGGTGGCCTCCTCGCCTATCTGACCGCGACGCGCACCGACGCAGACGCGGTTGTCGCCTATTACGGCGTCGGCATCGATAAATTCACCGCCGAGGCCGACAAGCTGGCCAATCCCCTGCTTCTACACATCGCCGAGGAAGATCAGTTCGTACCGAAGGAGGCTCAGGCTCAAATCCTCACGGCGCTGAAGAACCACGCCCACGTGGAAATCCACACCTACCCCGGCCGCGATCACGCCTTCTCACGCACCGGCGGCGACCACTACCACGCCGAGGATGCGGCCAAGGCTGCTGAGCGGACCTTCGCCTTCTTCAAAACCAACTTGGGCTAGCCATGCTTGCGATTCAGGTTTCCCGCACTGGCGGGCCCGAGGTCCTCGAGACCGTCAACCTTCCCATCCCCGAACCGGGGCCCGGCCAAATCCGCCTCCGCCATGAGGCGATCGGCATCAACTTCATCGACACCTATCACCGCTCCGGCCTCTATCCGCTCAAGCTGCCCGTGACCCTGGGCCAGGAGGCCGCCGGCGTGGTCGACGCCGTCGGCGAAGGCGTGACGACCTTCAAGCCCGGCGACCGCGCCGCCTATACCGGCCAGTTTGGCGGCTATGCCGAATACAATGTCGTGTCCGCCGCCCGCCTGCTTCATTTGCCGGATGGGGTTGCGGCGGAAGCCGCCGCCGGCTCCCTGCTCAAGGGCATGACGGCGGAATTTCTGCTGCGCCGTTGCCGTCCGGTGAAGGCCGGCGAAACCATCCTGGTTCATGCGGCCGCCGGCGGCGTCGGCGCCATCCTCTGCCAGTGGGCCAAGCATCTCGGCGTCCACGTCATCGGCGCGGTGGGGTCGGAGGACAAGGCCAAGCTCGCTCGCCAGCACGGCTGCGAGCATGTGATCCTCTATCGCGACGAAGATGTTTCCGCCCGGGTGAAGGAGATCACCGGCGGCGCCGGCGTGCCCGTCGTCTACGACGGGGTCGGTGCGGCCACCTTTGAGGCCAGCCTGTCCAGTCTGTCCCGGCGCGGCATGCTGGTCAGCTTCGGTAACGCCTCCGGTCCAGCGCCGGCGATCGAGCCGGGCCGGCTCTCCCGCATGGGCTCGCTGTTCCTCACCCGCCCAACCCTGTTCGACTACATCATCAAGCCCGAGGAGCTGGCTGAAAGCTCGGCGGCCTTGTTCCACGTGATCGAGACTGGCGCGGTGAAGATCGACATCGGCCAGCGGTTCGCCCTCGCCGACGCTCGCAAGGCGCATGAGGCGCTGGAATCTCGCGACACGGTCGGCTCGAGCGTATTGATTCCCTAGGCCGATGCTTCCCTAGGCGGCTCGGGCGCGCTGGTAAGCTGGCCGCTCCTGTAGCCGGCGCCAGTAGTCGGCCACGGCGGGCGCATAACTATCCGCTAGCCGGAGTCCTTCGCCGAAACCGAGGGCATATCCGACAGAGATGTCCGCCGCGGTGAACCGATCACCGGCCATGAAGTCATGCCCCTTCAGCTGGTCGGCCACCAGCCGAACACGGTCGGAAAATACCGCCGCGCAGCTCTCGAAGGTCCAGTTGGACTTCTGATCCTCTGGCGCCATGAACCGGGTGCGAACCATGACGGTGAGGGGTGTAGCCAAGCTCGCCTCACCCACTTCCAGGAACTGAAGATAGTCCGGGAACCCAGCCTCGTCCGGCGCCACCGCCAGATCGGTCGGACCGTGGCGCGCCGCCAGATACTGCAGGATGGCGATAGACTCGGTCAGCCGGACCTCGCCGTCGAGAAACAACGGCAGCGTCGCGGTGGGGTTGGCGGCGAGGAATTCCGGGTCTGTCGGTGGGAAGCCAGGCTTCACCACCTCATAGTCCAGGCCCATTTCCTCAAGCATCCACAGAACCCGGACGGACCGGGTTCTGGGTGCGTGGAAAATCCTCATCCGATCCCCCGCCCCGGTGACGACCCTATTAGGTATTCATAGACTGATAGAAATCAGCGTTGTTCTTGCTCTGACGCAGCTTATCAAGCAGGAACTCGACCGCGTCTTGCGGACCCATCGGGTTGAGGATGCGGCGCAAGATATAGGTCTTCTGCAGTATATCCTTCGGCGTAATCAGATCTTCCTTACGTGTGCCCGACTTCAGAATGTCGATAGCCGGGAAGATACGCTTGTCGGCGACCTTGCGGTCCAGGATGATTTCAGAGTTACCGGTGCCTTTGAACTCTTCAAAGATGACTTCGTCCATCCGGCTACCGGTGTCGATCAGGGCCGTGGCGATGATGGTCAGCGAGCCGCCCTCTTCCACGTTCCGCGCGGCGCCGAAGAATCGCTTCGGCCGTTGCAGGGCGTTGGCGTCGACACCACCGGTCAGCACCTTGCCCGATGACGGGACCACGGTGTTGTAGGCGCGGCCGAGGCGGGTGACCGAATCCAGCAGGATGATGACGTCGCGCTTGTGCTCGACCAGGCGCTTGGCCTTCTCGATCACCATCTCGGCCACCGCGACGTGGCGGGTGGCGGGCTCGTCGAAGGTGGAGGAGATCACCTCGCCGCGCACGGTGCGCTGCATGTCGGTGACTTCTTCCGGCCGCTCGTCGATCAGCAGCACGATCAGGTAGCATTCCGGGTGGTTGGCGGCGATCGACTTGGCGATGTTCTGCAGCATCACCGTCTTACCCACCCGCGGCGGGGCGACGATCAGGCAGCGCTGGCCCTTGCCGAGGGGGGCGACGATGTCGATGACCCGGCCGGAGCGATCCTTCAGCGTCGGATCCTCGATCTCCATGGTCAGCCGCTCTTCCGGATAGAGCGGGGTCAGGTTGTCGAAGGCCACCTTGTGGCGAACGTTGTCTGGGCTCTCGAAATTGACCTGGTCCACCTTGACCAGGGCGAAATACCGCTCGCCTTCGCGAGGAGAGCGGACACCGCCGTCGACACTGTCGCCAGTGCGCAGGCCGAATTTGCGGATCTGGGAGGGCGAGACATAGATGTCGTCCGGGCCGGACAGGTAGTTGGATTCCGGGCTGCGCAGGAAACCGAAGCCGTCCTGCACCACTTCCAGCGTACCGGAGCCGGAGATTTCCACGCCTTCCTCGGCCACGGCCTTGAGGATGGCGAACATCATGTCCTGCTTCAGCATCGAGTTGGCGTTCTCGATCTCGAGCGCCTCGGCGAAGGCCACCAGGTCGGCGGCCGGCCGCTCCTTCAGCTCTTGAAGCGACATCTTGGTAAGGCCCATGGCCGCGATGGCCTGGGCCGCGGCGGAGGGACCCTCATCGCCATTGTCGCCCTGTTCGGACGAGAGCTCGGCGCCCTCGGCGTCAAGCAGGGTGTCTTCGACGGATTCGTCGGTCATTTTGACTCTACTCTTCGTTCAGTCTCCGAACGCGCAGGGCGGGCGGAGGACCCGATGTGCGGGCCTGGTTGATTTGGAGGGCGCCGGTAATCCCGGACGGGCGGCGCTTGAGATGGTTGGCTGGACATCGGCGCCGCGGGGCCGCGGCGATCCAGCGAAGAAGGAGCGCGAAACATCTGTCGCGCGTCAGGCACAGCGGAACCACAGTCGGCCAGACACGTCAAGCGCGTCTCTTCCGCGCGCCGTCCGGTTCAGGCGCCGTATTTCGTTGTCGCCGACAAGACGATAACGATGGCGACGATGAAGGGCAGCTCGTTGCTCATGCGCCAGAACCGCTCGGAGCGGGTGTTGCGATTCTCGGCGAAGGCCCGGCGGCTGGCGGCCAGAAATCCGTGCCAGCCAAACAGGGCGATCACCCCGGCGATCTTCACGAGGAACCAAGGCTTGTCCCAGAAGGTGGGGCCTAATCGCTGCAAATCAACCCAGACGAGGGCTGCGCCGAACAGCAGCACTGCGAAGCTTGCCGGATTAATGATGATCCGCAGCAGCTTGGTCTCCATGACCTTGAAGGTCTCATCCATCTCCGAGCCGGCCGCGGCGCGGGTGTGGTAGACATAGAGCCTCGGCAGATAGAGCATCCCCGCCATCCAGGCGATAACGGCGATGATGTGCAGGCCGCGCAGCAGATTATAGTAGTGAATCATAGTCCTAGCCCCTCCCGCGCCACGACCGCCGGGCACCCCGTCCATCGCCCGGGACATACATAGGCCGAGCCGGGCGCTGGCGCAGCTTCTGTCTTCAGCGCGGCCAACGCCACATCCGCCAGGCCTTCGATAAAGTCCCGCTGAACGCCCAAAGCCGGCGCCCGGATGTAGTGGGCGATGTTCAGGCTCCGGGCGAAGGTCGCATAGTCGTGGTCCAGCTCGACCAGGGTCTCCACATGTTCGGAGACAAAGGCGATGGGTGTGATCATCACGCCCAGTCCCTCCACGGCGGCCTGCTCGATACACTCCAGCGTGGTCGGTCCGATCCATTTCAGCGGCCCGACCCGGCTCTGGTAGCAGACCTTCCAGTCCCAGCGTTCGCCCAGCCGCGCGGCGACGGCTTCCGCCAGAGCTTCGACCTGCGCCTGATAGGGATCGCCCTTTTCGATCACCTGCTCCGGCAAACCATGGGCCGAGAACAGCAACCTTAGGCCGGAGGGTTTTCCCGCCTTTTCCCAGGCGCCTTCGATCGCCGCGGCATGCGCTTCGATCAGGCCAGCCTGGAGCGGATAGCAACACACGGATCGGATCCGACCAGGACCCCGATAAGCTTTTTTCCAGGCGTTCAGGGACGAGGCGGTCGTCGTGGTGGAGAACTGCGGATAGAGGGGCAGCAGCACCACCTCATCTGGCGCGAACGCCGCCACCGCTCGCGCCGTCTCGTCGCTGGTCGGCTTCCAATACCGCATAGCAACGAACACCTTCACCTCACCGTCGGCCTGATCAGACAGCACCGCTTCCAGTGCCTGGGCCTGGGCGCGGGTTTCTGGGCCGAGCGGCGAGAAGCCCCCCATCATCGCATAATTGCCCCGCGCCATCTTTCCGCGGGTTAGGGAGATCAGCGCCGCGAGCGGATAGCGGACCAGCGCCGGGGCCGAGATGATCGCCGGATCGGCGAACAGGTTGAATAGAAAGGGCCGAACCGCCTCCAGACTGTCGGGTCCGCCCAGATTGAACAGCACTACCGCGATGCGACGCGCTGTCTTGACCACGGTCAGGCGCCCCGCCAGGTCGTCACCTGCTCGACCACCCGCTCGATATGAGGAATCGGTGTGTCCAGTATGATGCCGTGGCCCAGGTTGAAGATGTAGGGCCCGCCGCTCCACTGTTCCAGCAGCTGATCCACACGACGGGTAAGGGCGTCGCCGCCGGCCCGCAACAACAGCGGATCCAACGATCCCTGGATGGTCACCGTCTTCTGCAGCCTTTGGCCCAGCTTGGCCGAGCCCTGCACATCAAGGGCGACGCAGTTGACGCCCGCGCCGGCGGCATAGTCTTCCGCCAGACCGCTGGCGCCGCGGGGAAGGCCGATCACCGGAACGGTTATCCCCTCCGCCCGCAGCCGATCGACGATCTTGCGATGCTGACGGGTGACCACCCGCTCGAACACGTCTTCCGGCAGGTTCTCCGACCAGGATTCAAACAGCTTCAGAACCTGGGCGCCTGCCTTGACCTGCATGATCAGGTAGCGAGCCGTCGCCTCGGAAAGGATGTCGAGCAGCTCGTCCAAAACCTCGGGTTGGGTGAAGGCGAAAGTCCGCGCCCCGGTCCGATCGCTGCTGCGGCCTTCGATCATATAGGTGGCCACCGTCCACGGCCCGCCCGCAAAGCCGATCAGCGCCCGTTCCGGCTCCAGCTCGGCGCGAACGAGACGAAGGGTCTCGCCGATGGAAGCCAAACGTTCGGTGGAAGCGTCAAGCTCAGCCCGCAAAGCCTCGTTCGACGGCAAGGGTCCAAGCCGGGGGCCTTCGCCGGCCTCGAACCAGACCTTTTGGCCTAGGGCGCCCGGGATCAGCAGAATGTCGGCGAACATGATGGCTGCGTCGAAGGCGAACCGCCGCATAGGCTGCAGCGTGACCTCCGCCGCCATCTGCGGATTGAAGCAGAGACTGAGGAAGTCGCCGGCCTGGGCCCGCAGTTCGCGGTACTCGGGCAGATACCGTCCAGCCTGCCGCATGAACCAGATCGGCGGCCGGGGAAGCGTCTCCCCCGCGAGAGCCCGAAGGAGGAGTGGTGTGGTCACGGGTGAGGACGCGTTCATGACCGGTCTTAAATCCCGTCCGCGCGTCATGCTCAAGCCCGAAGGCCCGCCCTCTTACTTAATGAAAGGTTAAAGGATTTTAGGTGAAGGCAGTAGGAGGGGGGCGCCGTGTGGAAAACCGGCCTTGGCGGCGAACGCTCCAACCTGACGCTGAGCTTGTCCTCAAGACCAATTTTCCGACCCCCGGCCTGTGAATTGCGGGGATAGGCTTCAACCCGCTGGATTCACTCAATATCCGCCGAACCTATTGCTGGACTAAACCAGGACTAATGGAGGCGCTAACAGCTGTGAGCGGCATCCCGTCGGCCGTCCACCTTGGCCTTGAAAGTCGAACCGAATGCGGACGAGGCGGCCGTTTTCCCCCAGGCGGCCTTGGCAAAGCCCTCCGAAGCCGCTTTTCTCCCGCTCCATCCCCCGGACCGCGCCGGACTCGTTAACCTTTTGTTAACGGCCGCATCGTCCGGAGGCCGAAAGGATCCTCAAGAGAAGGCGATGAGCAGCGGCCGATACGCCACCTACTTCCATCTCCACCTCGTCTCGGATTCCACCGGCGAGACGCTGAACGCCATGGCGCGGGCGGTCTGCGCGCGGTTCGATGACGTCCTGCCGATCGAACACATCTACGCCTTGGTTCGTTCCCCGAGGCAGCTTGAGCGCGTGCTGCAGGAAGTAGAGGGCTCGCCGGGCGTGGTGTTGCACACCATCGTCGAGTCTGAGCTCAGGGCCGCCCTCGAGCAAGGGTGCCGCGATCTGGAGATGCCCTGCATCGCCGCGCTGGATCCTCTGGTCGCGGCGCTGGCCCGCTATCTCGGCGCCTCCCTGTCGACTCGTGTCGGGGCCCAGCACACCCTCGACAACGACTATTTCAACCGCATGGACGCGCTCAACTACGCGATCGGCCATGACGACGGCCAAAGCACGCAGAACCTGGAACAGGCCGACGTTGTCCTGGTTGGGGTCAGCCGAACCTCCAAGACCCCGACCTCCATCTACCTGGCGCACCGGGGCATTCGCGCGGCCAATGTGCCGCTGGTTCCTGGGGCCGAGCCGCCGGCGGCGTTGTTCCAGCTGAAGCGGGCTGTCGTCGTCGGCCTGACCATCTCGCCGGACCGCCTGATCGAGATTCGCCGCAACCGCCTGCTGAACCTGCGCGAGGATCGTGAAAGCACCTATATCGACACCGAGGCGGTGCGGGCGGAGATCGTGCGGGCTCGCCGGATGTACGAAAAGCACGGCTGGCCGGTGATCGACGTGACGCGCCGGTCGGTCGAGGAAACCGCCGCGGCGGTGATCAATGTGATGAACGCCGGCCGGGGCCAGGTCGAGGTCGGACCTTGAGGATCGTCCTGGCGTCGAAAAGCGCCGCGCGCGCCGAAATTCTAAAAAACGCCGGCGTCGCGGTGACCCTGAAATCCGCTGGCGTCGACGAGGCGCCGATCAAGGCGAACGCTTTGGCAAAGCGCGAGTCGCCGCGCCGCATTGCGGAGATTCTCGCCGAGGCCAAGGCGATCGCCGCGTCCAAGGGCTCCTTGGACCTGACCATCGGCGCGGACCAGACTCTGGAATTCGACGGGCGGCTTTACGACAAGGCCGATAATCTTGGGCAGGCCCGCACGGATCTCATACGATTGCGCGGCAGGACCCATCAGCTTCATGCGGCGACGGCGTTGGCGCAGGACGGCCACATCATCTGGCGCGACGTTCAATCCGTCAGCCTCACTATGCGCGCCTTCAGCGAGGACTTCCTGGACGCCTATCTGGCCCGCAACGCCGAGATCGCGACCTCTTGCGTCGGCGGCTATGCGCTTGAGGGCGAAGGCGTTCAGCTGTTTTCCGCCATCGAGGGGGACTATTTCGCGGTGCTCGGCCTGCCTATTCTGCCGCTGCTGGCGGAGCTTCGCCGGCTGGAGGCGATCCCGGCATGAGGATTTCCGGCGCGACGACGGTCGCCGGGGTGGTTGGCGCCCCGGTTCGGCACTCCCTGAGTCCGCTGATCCATAACGCCTGGATCGAGGCGGCCGGGGTCGACGGCGTCTATGTCGCCCTGACGCCGGATCCCGCGCACTTCCCGAAACTGCTCGACGGCCTGCGCGGCGGCGCCTTGCGCGGCCTCAACGTCACCCTGCCCTTCAAGGAGGTCGCGCTGGCGGCGGCGGACCAAGTCAGCGAACGCGCGCGGCGCGCCGGGGCGGCCAACCTTCTGGTGTTCGAACCTCACGGAACGATCACCGCGGACAATACCGACGGAGAAGGCCTGCTTTGGGCCTTTGCGGAACAGGCGCCAGACCTTAACTTCACAGAGCGGCCCGTCGTCGTGCTCGGCGCCGGCGGCGCGGCGCGGGGCGCGGTCGCGGCCTTACTGGACGCGGGCGCGCCGGAGGTCCGGATCGTCAATCGAACGCTCGCCCGGGCCGAGGCGATCGCCGAAGCCGTGGACGGCCCGGTCACCGTGCACGAGTGGGGCGGTCTTCGGGAGGCGATGTCGGCGTCTTCGGTGGTGATCAACGCCACCTCGCTGGGTCTCGCCGGCAAGGATCCGCTCGCCGTCTCCTTCGATGGTCTGCAGGCCGGCGCCGTGGTCATGGACATGGTCTACCGGCCGCTGCGCACGGCGTTTCTGGCGCGTGCGGCGTCCGAAGGGTTCACGACGGTTGATGGCCTGGCCATGCTGATCGGCCAGGCCGCGCCGTCGTTTAAAGCCTTCTTCGGCCAGGCGCCCCCAACCTCGGTCGATGTCCGGCGATTGGCGCTAGCGGTGTTGGAGGAAACCCCGTGATCACCATCGGCCTGACCGGGTCTATCGGCATGGGCAAGTCGACCACGGCGGCCATGTTCGCCGCCGAGGGGGCGCCGGTCTACGACGCCGACGCCGAAGTGCATAAGCTGCAAGGCGCTGGCGGCGCGGCGGTGGAAGCGATCGCGGCGCTGTTTCCGGGCTCGGTCAAGGATGGCGCCGTCGATCGCCAGGCCCTCGGCGGCCAGGTGTTTGGGCATCCGGAGCGGCTTCAGCAGCTGAATGGGATCATCTACCCTCTGCTGGCCGAAGGCCGCGCCAAATTCTTCGCCGACGCGGAAGCCGCGGGCGTGGACATGGTGGTGCTCGACATCCCCATGCTGTTCGAGACCGGCGGCGAGACGCGGATGGACGCGGTGGTGGTGGTGACCGCCCCGGAACATGTCCAGCGCGAGCGGGTGCTGGCCCGGCCCGGCTACGGCGCCGAGCGGCTGGACGCCATCCTCGCCCGCCAGATGCACGATGGCGAAAAACGCGCCCGCGCCCACTTCATCGTCGACACCGGCGAAGGCATGGAGGCGGCGCGCCGGCAGGTGCGCGAAATCATCGCAGTGCTGCGCACGCCTGGCGGCCTTGAGGCGCACAAGGCGGCGCTTGAAGCCGACCGCGAACGGTCTCAAGGATAGGGCCATGGCGCGCGAGATCGTTCTGGACACCGAAACCACCGGCCTTGACCCGAAAACGGGCCATCGGCTGATCGAAATCGCCTGTATCGAGCTGGAAGACTATCTGCCCACCGGGCGGCATTTCCACCGCTACTGCCATCCCGACCGGGCGATCGATCCCGACGCGGAACGGGTGCACGGCATCTCGCTCGCGTCGCTCGCCGACAAGCCGAGGTTCCATGAACCCCAGGTTTGGCAAGAAATGGTCGATTTTATCGGTGAGGCCGACCTGGTGGCTCACAACGCCCCCTTCGACCGGGGCTTTCTGAACTCCGAACTCGAGCGTGTCGGGCATGCCGGGTTCGGCCCCGAGCGCTGGGTCGACACCCTGCCCTTGGCCCAGAAGCGCTTTCCCGGGATGTACAATTCCCTCGACGCCCTCTGTAAGCGATTCAAGATTTCCCTGAGCGAACGGGAGAAGCACGGCGCCCTGATCGACACCAAGCTGCTGGCGGCGGTCTATCTGGAGCTGCGTGGCGGCAATGCTCGCAAGCTGGACCTGACGATCGCCACGGCGACCAGCGAGGAGACCGTGACGCTAGAGCGGGTCGTCTACGCCGCGCGGCCACGCCCGCTGGCGCCTCGGATCACCGAAGACGAACGCGCCGCCCACGCGGATTTTCTGCAGAGCGCCATGAAGGGTAAGGCCCTATGGCTGGCCCTCGACGGCGGAGAAGCCTGACGCCCTCGCCGGACGCCGGCCCCGAGCCAGGTCGAACCGCCGGCGCTGTCCCCCACCGTCGCTTCGCGCCACCTCCCCCTCTCTTCGCTTCGCTCGGGGGGGAGGATAAAGGAGGGGGTCCTCCTCACCCCACGCGCAGCGAGAGGGGGAGACCATCCGCGGCGCTGAAGCGTAGCGGAAGCGACGAGACGGTGGGGGACAGCGCCGGCGGAATGATTCCGTTCTAGATCAGGCCTGCCCGGTCGGCTGCTGGCCGGCGGCCAGGCGCTGCTGATAGACGGCGCCGAAATCGATCGGTTCCAGCATGAAGGGCGGGAAGCCGCTTTCGCCGGTCAGATCCGCGATGATGCGGCGCGCGAACGGGAACAGATAGCGCGGGCATTCGATCAGCAACACCGGCTCCATCTCAGCTTCTGGAACTCCGGTGATCTGAAACAATCCGCCGAAAAGAAGTTCGACCTGGAACACCGGCTCGCCCTGCGCCTGGGCCGTCACCACCAGTTTGAGGTCGGTCTCATAGAGGCCATCCGGACGCGAGCGGGCGTTCATCTCGACGCTCAGGTCGATTTGCGGCGGCTCCGCCTGGGGCCGCAGGGATTCCGGGGCGCGGGGGTTTTCGAACGACAGGTCGCGGATGAACTGGGCCAGGATACGGATGCCAGGGGCTTCGACGGCGCCAGCGGGAGAGATGTCGGTCATGCGGCGGGAAAAATCCGGTTGCGGCCAGCGAGGCGGGCCGGCGCCAACAGGCGCTCTAGCTTGGAGGGCGAAAGCGGGCCTGCTATCACGCGCGCATCGTTGGCGCAACGCGACGCCCGCCCACGCCGCTTCTGACGCGACGCCAGAAACACGCTATATTAGGCAAGGCGGCTTAATGATGCGCTGATCGCATCATGCGGTCCGTCCGTCCTCCGGTGTCCGAGTGAAACTCTTGCAGCTCCTGATCTTCGCCGTCCTGGCCGCCGCGGTCCTCTACCAGCTCTATTCGGTGCTGGGCCGGCGCGTCGGGCGTCAGCCAGAAGAATCCCCGCTGCCCAACAGCTTGGCGGCGGCGGGGGATAGCGACCAGCGCACGGCCGACGCCGACTTGCGCATAGCGCCCAGCGGCCTGGCCGCCATCCGCGCGCGCGATCCCAGCTTCGATGCTGGCCGTTTTGTGGACGGCGCCCGATCGGCCTACGAGAGTATTGTGACCGCCTTTGCAAAGGGCGATCGCGCCGCCTTGCAAAAGCTGGTCTCGCCCAGCGTCCTTTCCGGCTTCGAGACCGTGATGGCGCAGCGTGAAAGCGAGGGCCGTGAACAGGTGGTGGAATTCATGACCACCCCGCGTGCGGACGTGGACAATCTTGAGGTGGCCGGCGATGTCGCCCGGGCCCGGGTGCGTTTCCTCGCCGAAATCCGCATGCGCTCAAAAGGGCCGGAAGGCGAAGCCGTCGACGATCAGCGGACCGCCGAACTCTGGACCTTCGAGCGCAAATTCACCAATAAAGACCCGAACTGGACCCTGACCCGGGTCGACGCCGCCGAGGCCTGAGTCTTGTTTCCCCGTTTAGGCGTCTTCGCGGTCCTGGCCAGCAGCCTCTTCCTCTATGCCTGCGCGGCCACCACCCCGCCGCCCGCCGAGGTTCAGGCCTCCGCGCCGCGGCCTTTTACGCCGCCGCCGAGCCAAGCTGCCGAATCGGGCGAACCGCAACTGACACTGGCCGACTTGCCGGGTTGGGATCACGAGGATCATGTCGCGGCGGTGCAGGCCTTCATCGGCGCCTGTTCGGCGACCCGCGATCCTTCCCTGCAGGGGCTTTGCCTGCGGGCCAAGGCCATGGGCCCATGGGACGAACCCTCGGCCCGCAACTTTCTTGAAGCCAGCTTCCGTCCCGAGCGCGTTGGCGCCACGGGCCTGCTGACCGCCTATTTCGCGCCGGAATACGAGGCGCGGGCCGTTCGCGAAGGCGCCTACACCGCGCCGGTCCGCACCAAGCCCACCGACCTGGTCATGCTGGACCTCGGCCAGTTCGACGCCGGCCTGGTGGGCAAGAAGGTCTCCGGCCATGTGATCGACGGCAAATTCACCCCCTATGGCGACCGCACCGCTATCGACGCCATGCCGGTCAAGGCGCCGATCGCCTGGATGAAGCCTGAGGAGCTGTTCTTCATGCAGATTCAGGGTTCGGGCGTGCTGAAGCTGCCGGAGGGCCGGCGGATCAAGGTCATGTTCAACGGCAGCAATGGCAAACCCTTTGTCGGCATCGCCAGCGTCATGCGCGATCGCGGCCTGCTTGCCGACGGTGACACCTCCGGCGACGCCATCCGCCAGTGGCTGGCCGATCATCGCGGCCCCGAGGCCGACGAGATCATGCGGCAGAACCCGCGCTACGTCTTCTTCAAGGCTGGCGTCGACGATGGACGCGATCCGCCCGGCGCGGCGGGAATTTCGCTGATTCCGGGGCGCGCCCTGGCCATGGACCCGTCGCTGCATCCCATGGGAACCCTGTTCTGGATCGACGCCAGCGCCCCGGCGCTGTCCGGCGCCTTTCCGGTCTATCAGCGGATGGCGGTGGCCCTCGACACCGGCGGCGCGATCAAGGGGCTGGTTCGGGCCGACCTCTATACCGGTACAGGCCCCGCCGCCGGGATCGAAGCGGGCCGGGTGCGCCATGTCCTGAGCCTCTATGCCCTCTACCCTGTCGAGACGGCCGCACCGTGAAACGGCCGCTTCGGCCCGATGAGGTGACGCTCTGGGCCAAGGTGGCTGCGACGGTCCGCCCGGCCGCCGGGCGAGCGATGCCCGCCGCGTCGGCAAAAGAAGCCGCACCCGCAAAAGCCGAGCAGCCGGACGCCGCCGGGCCCATCGCGAAAATCAAGACTCCCAAGGGACCGCCGCCGCGCCCGCGCGCTTCAGCGCCGTCGCCCGCGCCGACCACGCCCCGCGACATCGAACCTGGCCGAATGCGCCGGCTGACCCGTGAGCGGGAGGATATGGGGCCGCGCCTGGACCTGCATGGCATGACCCAGGATGAGGCGCGCGCCCGGCTGGCCGCCTTTTTGGCCAGAGCCCATGGCGAGGGTTGGCGCGCGGTGATGGTGATCACCGGCAAGGGTTCGCGCGGCGACGGGGTGCTGCGGCGCTATGCTCCCGAATGGCTGGCTGCGCCCGACCTTCGCCACATCGTCGCCGGCGTCGCCGAAGCCCACCGCCGCCACGGCGGCGAAGGCGCCCTTTATGTGGCGCTGAAACGGAAGGTGCGGGACTAGGGTGGGTTGAAATCAGGCGCGGCCGAGCCGCCGGCGCCGGCCCCCACCGTTACGTCGCTTCCGCTAGGCTTCAGCGCCGCGGATGGTCTCCCCCTCTCGCTTACGCGTGGGGTGAGGAGCCCCCCTCCTTATCCTCCCCCGCGAGCGAAGCGAAGACAGGGGGAGGTGGCTCGCGCAGCGAGACGGTGGGGGACAGCGCCGGCAGAACGATTCAGCGCGAATTCAACAAGCTCTAAGCCGCCCGAACCAGCTTGGCCGCGAAAAACCCGTCCAGGCCGCCGGCCAGATGGTGCGGCAGGATGCGGACCATGCCGTCGCTGGTGATCGAGGCCTCGGGCGTTCCGCCCTCGCCGGCCGCAACCTTCGCCAAGGTGAATTCGGCGTGACGTTTCAGGAAGGCGGCGATCTGGTCCTCGCCCTCCTCGCGTTCCAGCGAACAGACGCAATAGACCATCTGGCCGCCCGGCTTCACGCGCCGGGCCGCGGCGTCCAGCATCCGGCTCTGCACCGCCGAAAGCTTGGCGATGTCGCCGGGCTTGGTTCCCCACAACACATCCGGATGGCGGCGGAAGGTGCCGGTGGCGGAGCAGGGCGCGTCCAGCAGCACGGCGTCGAACAGCCGGGCGTCGGGCCAGGTTTCGGACTCCGCGCAGACGATCTCGGCGGAAAGCCCGGTGCGCTCCAGCGCCGAGGTCACCCGGCGCAATCTGGACGCCGATCGGTCCAACGCCACCACGGCCGTGCCGGCGGCGGCGAGTTGCAGCGCCTTGCCCCCCGGCGCCGCGCAAAGATCGATCGCCGCCTCGCCTGGCTTTAGGTCGAACAGCCGAACGGGAATCGCCGCGGCGGCGTCCTGCACCCACCATTGGCCTTCGACATAGCCGGACCAGGCGGTGATATCGCCGCCGTGAGCGACGCGAAGGCTGCCGCCGGGGAGAGGTTCGGCCTTCAAGGCCTCGGCCAAGGCGGCCGTGTCCGCGGGATCGCGTAGCGAAAGATCGGTGGCCGGCTCCTCCGGGATCATCGCGGCGATGGCGCGCGCGCCGGCCTCGCCATAGGACGCCCTCCAGCGGGAATAGAGCCAGCCCGGAACGCTGGCCTCGGGCTCTAGCTCGACGGGCGGATCGCGGGTTACGGCGCGCAGCACCGCATTGACCAGGTTCTTGAAATTCCGGGTCGACTTGCCGCGCAAGGTCAGCTGTACGGTGGTGTCGATGGCGGCGTGGTCGGGGATGTCCATGTAGCGGAGCTGGGCGACGCCCAGCCGCAGCAGCATCATCACCGCGGGCGGCAGGGGTTTCTGCAGCTTGGCGTTCAGCGCCCCGTCGATGGGGCCGAGCCGGCGCAAGGTGGTCATGGCCAGCATCCGCGCCAGGCCGCGATCGCGGGGCTCAAGCTCGGAGAAGGGCTTGTGCTCCATCGCCTCTTCAAGCCCGCCACGATGATCCAGGGCGAGCTCGACCATATGCAGGGCGGCCATGCGCGCGGCGAGGCCGCCGGCCAGGGATGTCGATTCGATTTCGGTATCGGTCATGGAGTCTCAGACGCCTGCAATGTCGCGAGCGATGGAGTCCGCCGCCGCCTTGGGGTCTTCCGCCGCGGTGATCGGCCGGCCGCAGACCAGATGGCTGGCGCCGGCCGCGATGGCGCCTTCCGGCGTTGCGGCCCGGGCCTGATCGTCGGCTTTCGCCCAGTTCGGTCGTACGCCCGGCGTCACCACCAGGAAGTCCGGGCCGCCGATCCGCCGGGCCATCGCCGCCTCGTGTGGGCTGGCCACGACGCCATCGACGCCGGCGTCCAGAGCCTGGCGGATGCGGCGCTCCACCAGCTCAGCGATGGGCATGCCATAGCCGATGGCCTTGACGTCGTCTTCGCTGAGGCTGGTCAGCACGGTGACGCCGAGGATTTTGGCGTCCTTCGCGCCGGCGCGCCCGCGCACGGCGGCGGCCATGACCTGGGGCTGGGCATGGACAGTGAGGAAGTCGCAGGCGCCCGAGGCGATGACGGCCGCTGTCGCCTTCTCCACCGTCGCGCCGATATCGTGCAGCTTCCAGTCCAGGAAGACGCTCCGGCCGGACCGCTTCAGGTCCTTGGCCAGATCCATGCCGCCGCTGGCCAGGAGCTGCAGGCCGATCTTGTAAAAGCTGATCGAGTCTCCCAGCCGCTCAACCATGGCCTCGGCGTCCGCCCGCGTTGGAAGATCAAGCGGCACGATCAGTCGGGGATCGGCGTGGCTGGCGCCCGATCTCGTCTCGGCGGCGGCGCTGGGGGAACTCATGGCGGGTCTCTTTGGAAGCATGCCGCGCGCAAACGGCTAAGTTTGCGGGGAGAAGAAGGCGACGATTTGGGCTAAGACGCCTAGATGAGCCTGACCGAACTTTCCGTCAACTTCTTCATCGCCCTGTTCGCCCTGATCGACCCGATCGGCAATGTTCCGGTGTTCGCCGCGGCGACAGTCGGGGCGACGACACCGGGCCGTCGGCTGCTCGCCTTCTACATCTCGCTGTTCTCGATGGTCTTCCTGACCCTGTTCTTCTTCTCGGGCGTGGCGATCCTGAAGTTCTTCGGTGTTTCGCTGCCGGCGTTTCGCATCGCCGGCGGGGTGTTGCTCTTCCTGATGGGCCTGAGCATGGCGCGGGACGATTTCGTCGGCGGCTTCGCCGGCGCGGCGGAAACTGTACCGCAGTCCACCGGCGCCTATGCCCTGAAGCATTTCGAACGGCTGGTCGTGCCCTTCGCCATGCCGCTGCTGATTGGTCCGGGCGCCATATCCACAGTGGTGATCTATTCCAGCGAGGCGCGCGCCTATGGCTGGGAGGGCCTTGCCGCCGGTGTCGTAGCGATCGCTGCGGTTTCGGCGACCATATTGGCGGCCTTCTGGATGACCGGCCTGATCTCCAAGGCGTTGGGCAAGATCGGCATGACCATCGTCGTGCGGGTGCTGGGCCTGATCCTGTGCGCCCTGGCCGTGCAGTTCATCATCGCCGGAGTGGCCGGCGCCACGCGCGGGATCGTCCGGACGGATGCGGCGACGCCGTACCAGCACGACGCACAGTAGGGGCTTCGGCTTTCCGCTGGCGCTGGCCCCCACCGTCGCTTCGCGGATGGTCTCCCCCTCTCTTCGCTTCGCTCGGGGGTGAGGAGGAAGAGCTTTTCTCCTCACCCCACGCGTAAGCGAGCGGGGGAGGTGGATCGGCGCTAAAGCGCAGCGGAAGCGACGAGACGGTGGGGGCCAGCGCCGGCGGATCGATTCGACGCGAACTCAACAAGCGCTAGCTGCTAACCCCGGCGATCCCGCTTGGCCGCCACGCGCAGGCGCAGGGCGTTGAGCTTGATGAAGCCCGCCGCGTCGCGGTGGTCGTAGGCGACCTTGCCTTCTTCGAAGGTGACCAGATCCTGGTCGTACAGGGAGAAGGGGCTTTCGCGGCCGATGATGGTGACATTGCCCTTGTAGAGCTTGATCCGCACGCGGCCGGTGACCAGGGCCTGGCTCTTGTCGATCAGCGCCTGCAGCATCTCCCGCTCGGGCGAGAACCAAAAGCCGTTGTAGATCAGCTCGGCATACTTGGGCATCAGCTCGTCCTTCAGGTGCATGGCGCCCCGGTCGAGGGTGATGGATTCGATGCCCCGGTGCGCGGCCAGAAGGATGGTTCCGCCGGGGGTCTCATAGACGCCGCGCGACTTCATGCCGATGAAGCGATTCTCCACCAGGTCGAGCCGGCCGACGCCATGTTCGTACCCGAGCGCATTCAGCCGGGTCAGCAGGGAGGCGGGCGACAGCGGGTCGCCGTCGATAGCGACGGCGTCGCCCTTCTCGAAGTCGACGGTGAAGATGTGGGCCTTATCGGGGGCGTCTTCGGGAGCGATGGTGCGCTGATAGACCATCTCCGGCGCCTCGACCGCGGGATCTTCCAGCACCTTGCCTTCGGAGGAGGAGTGCAGAAGGTTGGCGTCGACGCTGAAGGGCGCTTCGCCATACTTGTCCTTGGCGATGGGAATCTGGTGTTCTTCGGCAAAGCGCAGCAGGGCCTCGCGGCTGGCGAAGTCCCACTCCCGCCAAGGCGCGATTACGGTGATGTCGGGCTCAAGGGCGTAGTAGGCGACCTCGTAGCGGATCTGATCGTTGCCCTTGCCGGTCGAGCCATGGGAGACCGCGTCGGCGCCGACCTGGCGGGCGATGTCGATCTGGGTCTTGGCGATCAGCGGCCGGGCGATCGAGGTGCCGAGCAGATACTGGCCCTCATAGAGGGTGTTGGCGCGGAACATCGGGAAGACGTAGTCCCGCACGAACTCTTCGCGCACGTCCTTGATGAAGATGTTTTCCGGCTTGATGCCGAGGAGCAAGGCCTTGTCCCGCGCGGGGCCCAGTTCCTCGCCCTGGCCCAGGTCGGCGGTGAAGGTCACCACCTCGGCCTGGTACTCGGTCTGCAGCCACTTCAGGATGATGGAGGTGTCGAGGCCGCCGGAATAGGCGAGCACGACTTTCTTCACCGACGAGGGCGCGGACATGGGCGTGGGTCCTTGGGGAGCAGCGGAAACGGGCGCGTTAAAGGGCGCCGGGGTCAGGGCGTCAACAGCACAGGATGAGTTTAGGCCTTGGTGGCGGCGGCCGCGTGCGTGGTTCGAGACGCGTCGCCATGCGCCGCTCCTCACCAAACCCAACCTTTTGCAAACCACTAACGCCGAGTTTGGTGAGGAGCGCGAAGCGCGTCTCGAACCACGCAGGATCACAAAGTCAGCTGCGCGCCCAGCTCGACCACGCGCCCCGGCGGGATTTTGAAGAAGTCCGTCGGGTTGGCGGCGTTTTTCGTCAGGAAGATGAAAAGCTTGTCCTGCCACAGCGGCATGCCGGGCTGCTGCGCCGGCACCAGGGTGCGTTTGCCTAAGAAGAAGCTGGTCGACATGATGTCGAACTTCAGCCCCTTTTTGCGGCAGGCCTGCAGGGCCTTGGGCAGGTTGGGGCTCTCCATGAAGCCGTAGGTGATGAAGACCTTCTTGAAGTCGTCGTTCACCGGCTCGATACGGATTCGCTCGCTCTCCGGGACGCGCGGGGTCTCGGCGGTCAGCACGGTGAGCAGGATGTTGTGTTGGTGCAGCACCTTGTTGTGCTTGAGATTATGCAGCAGCGGCGTGGGCGCCAGGTCCGGATCGGCGGTGGGGAAGATGGCGGTGCCGGGCCCGCGGTAAGGCGGTCTGGCCTGCAGCATCTCGATCAGGTCGGTCAGCGGCAGGCTGTCCTTGCGGATCTTCTCGCCGAGGATTTGCGCGCCACGGGTCCAGGTCCACATGATCAGCATCAACCCGCCGCCCATCACCAATGGCAGCCAGGCGCCTTGCGGGATTTTCAGCAGGTTGGAGGAGATGAAGGTCAGGTCCACCGCCATCAGCGGCAGCAGCAGGCAGGCGGTCTGCCAGCGCTTCCACTTCCACATCCGCCGCACCACCGCGAAGGCCAGCAGGGTGGAGATGAACATGGTCCCGGTCACGGCGATGCCATAGGCGGACGCCAGGCCGTGCGAACTCTGGAAGATGGCCAGCAGCATGAGCACGCCGATCATCAGGAAGGTGTTTACCGAGGGGGCGAAAATCTGTCCCGCCTGGGTGGCGGAAGTCCGACGGATATCCATGCGCGGCAACAGGCCGAGCTGGACCGCCTGCTGAGTCATGGAAAAGGCCCCGGTGATCACCGCTTGGCTGGCGATCACCGCCGCGCAGGTCGCCAGCGCCAGAATCGGCCAGTACCAGTAGGGCGAAGACGGGATCATGGCGAAGAAGGGGTCGTGGCGGGCGGCGGGGTGGTGCAGCACCAGGGCGCCCTGGCCCAGATAGTTCAACGCCAAGGCCGGGAAGACCAGGACCGCCCAAGCGAACCGGATTGGGCCTTTGCCGAAATGGCCCATGTCGGCGTAGAGGGCCTCGGCGCCCGTGACCGCCAGGAAGACGCTGCCCAGGATGGCGAAGCCGACGAAGCCGTTCTCGAACAGGAATCGGACGGCGTAATAGGGATTGATCGCCTTAAGGATGGTCCAATCCTCGGTCATGTGCATCGCGCCAAGGGCGGCGATAGCCAGAAACCAAAGGGCGGTGATCGGTCCAAAGAAGACCGCCATCCGATGGGTGCCCTTGGTCTGGGCCAGGAACAGGCCGATCAGGATGCCCGCCGAGACCGGCAGCACCCAGGGCCTCAGCACATGGCCGACGCCAGGTGCGTCGCGCAGTCCCTCGACCGCGCCCATCACCGAGATGGCCGGGGTGATCAGACTGTCGCCGTAGAAGAGCGCGGCGCCGATCAGGCCCAGCACGAAAACGCGCGCGGAGCGGCGGCCCAGCGCCCGTTGCGCCAAGGCCGTCAGGGCGAGCACGCCGCCCTCGCCATTGTTGTCTGCGTTCATCAGCACCATCAGGTACTTCAGCGTGACGATGAGCATCAGCGCCCAGATCACCAGCGAGACCACGCCATAGACCGCCAGTGCGCCATCGGCGCCGTGGCGAGCGTGCCCGAGGGCCTCGCGCATTGCATAGAGCGGGCTGGTGCCGATGTCCCCGAACACCACGCCGACCGAACCCAGGCCCAAGCCTAGAAAGGTGCGCCGCGTTCCCGGTATATGGCCGCGATGGTCCGCGCGACTTTCGGCGGCGCCGTGGTCGCTTGGATCGATCGAGCCGGTCGGGGAGGACAAGGTCGCGCCGGGCGCCTCGCTTGTCATGCATGATCTCCAGGGCCGCCCGACATTAACCGACCGGAGTGACCGCAAATAGGACGCGGCGGATACTCCCTTTCCACGCCGGCATCAACCACGCCGTTGTCACGTCGTTCCCAACCGGGCCTTCAGGCTTGTCGCTTGAACGGTTCGGCGGCGCGGGCCACTCTTGCACGCTGCATTTTTCGGAGTTGTTGACGGCTCATGACTCGCCGCCTTTGCCTGGTGACCGGCGCCTCCTCCGGGATCGGAGCGGCCTTCGCACGCATCTATGCGAGCCATGGCTACGATGTCGCGCTCACCGCCCGCCGTACGGAGCGGTTGGAGCGGCTCGCCGATGAAATCCGCTTTCGCTATGGGGTCGAAACCCTGGCGATTTCCGCTGACCTGGCGGACGCCGATGGCTGCGGCGAGGTCCTGTCCGAGCTGAACGCCCATGGGCGGGTGGTGGACGCCCTGGTCAATAACGCCGGCTATGGCGTGCCCGGCGCCTACGCCTCAACCGCCTGGGGCGACCAGCGCGCGTTTCTGCAGGTCTTGCTGATCGCGGTCTGCGAACTGACCCATCGGGTCACGCCGGGCATGATCGACCGCAGGTTCGGGCGCATCGTCAATGTCGCCTCACTGGCCGGGTTGGCGCCCGGCGCCGCCGGCCACACCCTCTATGGCGCGACCAAGGCGTTTCTGGTGCGCTTTTCGCAGAGCCTGCATCTGGAGACGATGGACAAGGGCGTGCATGTCAGCGCCCTCTGCCCCGGCTTCACCTATTCGGAGTTTCACGACGTGACCAAGACGCGCGACCAGGTCACGCGGGGTGTGCCGGCCTGGCTATGGATGGGCGCCGATGAGGTGGCCGCCGCCGGCTATGAAGCTGTGGAGGCCAATCGAGCCATCTGTGTGCCAGGCGCGCCGAACAAGGCGCTGGCGGCGCTGGCCAAGCTTATTCCAGATGACTGGGCTTTGGCCCTGATGGCGCGCGAATCCAGTCGAATCCACCGCCTTTGAGCAAGCCGGCCGCGATGCGGCCGGCCCAACCTGTCTAGAGACCGCCCATTAGAGGCTGTCGGTGATCGCCTGGCTTTGATAGGCGGCCAGACGCTCGGCCCGACGGGACTGGGCGTCCATCTTTTCGTTGGCTTTGCGCTCTTTGCGCTCGGCGCGCTTGGCTTCCAGCACGACCTGTTCGGCGGCCAGTTGGGCTTCGCGAGCGGCCGCTTCACGAAGCGCCCGCGCCTCGCGTTGCTTTTCCTTCTCGGCCAGCCGCTCCAGCCGAAGCATTTCGCGCTTGGCTTCACGCTCCGCATCGCGATTGATGGGCTCGGAGGCGGTGACGGTGGGTTTCGGCTTCAATTTCGCGAGCAGGGCTCGCTTGGCTTCGGCTTGGGCGCTCAGGCGCTCTTCGAAGGTCGTCTGTTTAGAATAGCTCATTCATTTCCCGGTTGGATAAAAACCCCGGCATCGCACGCGATGCGCGGTTGGCGCTTACTTAGAACGAAATTGGTATTAGGCAAGTCGCGGAACGCCGATTTGCGGGCGCCGCGGCACGGAAACCCTAGAAATCGTAAAAGGTTCACGCGTCAGGACGTGCCGCCGAGAGCCCTGATCGCCGCGTCCGCCGCCACGACGCCGGTCTCATAGGCCCCATGGGCGGTGGAAAAGGCGTGCGGCGAGCAGGCCTCCCCGGCAAAGAACAGCCGGTCGTCGACGGGCGCGGCCAAGAGGGCGCGGGCGCCGGCATGGCCGACGCGGGCATGGGAATAGGCGCCCCGGATCAGAGGATCGAGCCCCCAGGCGGATTCCGAAAGGGGCGAAAGTCGCCGTTTCATGTCCGAGCCGAGCGCCGACGCCAGCTCATCGGTGGCGAAGGCGGTCAGCGCCCCCGGCCCCTCGGCCGCCAGCCGTCCGGCCAGATCGCCGCCAAAGAAACATTCGACGATCGGCATGCCAAGCGGGCGAACCCCATAGCTGGCCGTATCGACCGTGTCGGTGCGGCCATAGACGCGGCTGTCGGCGGCAAAGTTCTCGGCGTCGGCGATCTTCAGGAAGGCCTTCTCCACATGGCCCAGCGGCAGGGCGTGAGCCGCCTCGCGCTTGGCCGGCAAGGGCGGGTCGAACCGAAGGCCTTCTTCGGCAAGGACGGTGGTGGAGACGCAGATGATGACGGCGCGCGCCGGGATCGTTCCTTTGTCGGTGACCACCTCGACGGACGGACCGCCGTGCCGGATCAGGCTGACCGGTGTCGACAGACGCGCGTTCAGCGGGGCGCCAAACGCCGCGATCAGGGCGCCGTAACCTTCGCGGACACGCCAGTTGTCGCCGGTCGGCTGATAGGCCGCATAGTCCTTGACCGAAATCCGGTCGAATGGCGCGCCATTGTAGTAGCCGCTGAAGGCGTTCAGCAGCGGCGCCCAGCGCTGCTCCTCGGGCCCGATCAGGTCCGATGCGCGTTGATCGTTCGCCTTGCGCGCCTCAGTCTCCAGTCGATCCTCGAAGGCCTGGAACACCTTGCGGTAGGCGCGTTGCTGGTCTTCGGAAAAATTTTTGCCCAGCGCCGGCTTCATCCAAGATGCCGGCGAGGAATCGACCGTGAAGCCCAGGGTGGGTGCGATCGCGCGCCATTCGTTCTGCCGCGCCGAATGCAGCCAGCCGCAGCCGAGGTCCAGGACCACGCCGGGCTCAGGCGTCAGGGTGTGGGAGCGACCGCCGACCCGATCGGCGGCCTCAAGCAGGATGGCGTCTACACCAGCCGCCTTCAGACGCGCGGCCGCGGCCACGCCAGCCGAGCCCGCGCCGATCACAACTACGTCAGGAGAACCATCGTGAGCCAAGTTCGAATCGGATCAGGCGTCTTCACCCGGCGCCAAGGCTCGGACCGAAAGCGCGTGAACGGGGCCTGCCAATTCCTCCGAAAGTGCGGCGTAGACGGCGCGCTGGCGCTGCACGCGGCCCATCCCCTTAAAGGCGGGCGCCTCAATCACCACATTGAAATGGCTCTCACCGCCAGGCGCCGCCCCGGCATGGCCGTGATGGCGCGCGCTATCGTCCTCAACGTCGAGCCGATTGGGGGAAAACGCGGCGGAAAGCTTTTTTCGTAACAAGTCCGCAACGACACCCATCGAAAGTGGCCCTCAATTCGTTATTGTCAATTCTTGAAAGCAAAAGCCTTCCCCGCATACTTCGTCCCATGAGCGCTGAGTTTCAATACAAGCCAAAATTCGTCGATATCCGGGTCCGCCCTCCAAAGGCGGATGAGGACAAGCGCGCCGAAGATGTGAACGCCCTGAAGCCGGGCGAGAAGCCGTGCGACCATCCGGGCTGCCGCAAGGCCGGCGCGACCAAGGCGCCGAAATCGCGCATCATGCTGAACGAGCACTACTGGTTCTGTCAGCCGCACGCAGCGGAATATAATCGCCACTGGGACTTCTTCTCCGGGATGAACGAGGCGCAGGTGCGCGCGCATCAGGCCGCCAGCGCCACCGGCGACCGGCCGACCTGGTCCTTTGAAGCCTCGCGCAATTCGCGGGAGGCGGCCGCGGCCAAGGCTGGCGCCGACCGCAAGTTCGCCGATCCCCTGGGCCTGTTCGCCGCCGCGCGCCGGAGAGCCGAACAGGCGGAGGCCGACCGCAAGATCGGCAAGCTGGAGCGCAACGCCCTGGCTGACCTCGACCTGGACGCCACGGCGGAATCGGCGACCATCCGCGCCCGCTATATCGAGCTGGTCAAACGCTGCCACCCCGACTCAAACGGTGGCGACCGGTCGGCCGAGACCAAGCTTCAGCGGGTGATCAAGGCCTATCAGGTCCTGAAGAAGGCCAAGCTGGCTTAGCGGGCCTGCGGCGCGCTCGCTGAATTTCACCACCACGCACACCAAGAGCACCAAGGGGCCGGCGCACTCGGTGTTTACCGCCAGGGTGACGCGCTTGGACGGGCGCAGCCCGCAGCGATTTATTTTTTGAACCGAGCGCGACAAAGACCGCGCCTCGCGCATGGGCTGCCCGCCGGGCTGCCGTGAAAGCACTGACCCCTTGGTGCTCTTGGTGTGCTTGGTGGTGAATTCAAATAGCAGCCCGACGCCACGGCAGGTGGAATTTGGCCTAAACAGCCGTTTGCAACTTCGCGCGAAGACGCTAATCGATTTCCATGCCCAGCCTGACCGATCCCGAAGACACCCTGTTCAGCCTTGTCCCCGACAAGGTCGTTTCCGTACGCGACGCGTTCGGTGTGGACTCCGACATGAAGGTTCCGGCCTTCTCGACCCGCGACGCCCATGTGCCGGAGCTGGACGAAGCCTATCGCTTCGACCCGCAGACCACCTTGGCCATCGTCGCGGGCCTGGCCTACGACCGCCGGGTGATGATCCAGGGCTATCACGGCACCGGCAAGTCGACCCACATCGAGCAGGTGTGCGCGCGGCTGAACTGGCCGATGATCCGGGTCAACCTGGACAGCCACGTCAGCCGGATCGATCTGGTCGGCAAGGACGCCATCGTCCTGAAGGACGGCAAGCAGGTCACCGAATTCCGCGAAGGCATGTTGCCCTGGGCGCTGCAGCGGCCGATCGCCCTGGTGTTCGACGAATATGACGCCGGCCGGCCGGACGTGATGTTCGTGATCCAGCGGGTGCTGGAAGCCGGCGGCAAGCTGACTCTGCTCGACCAGAACCGGGTGATCCGCGCCAACCCCTATTTCCGGCTGTTCTCCACGACCAACACCATCGGTCTGGGCGACACGACGGGCCTCTATCACGGCACCCAGCAGATCAATCAGGGCCAGATGGACCGCTGGTCCATCGTCACCACCCTGAACTATCTCGCTCACGAGGTGGAAAACGACATCGTCCTGGCCAAGAACCCGACCTACGACACGCCGGAAGGCAGGCGGAAGATCGCCGCCATGGTGCGGACCGCGGACATGACCCGCAACGCCTTCATGAACGGGGACATCTCCACCGTCATGAGCCCGCGCACGGTGATCACCTGGGCGCAGAACGCCGAGATTTTCGGCGGCGATGTCGCCCTGGCCTTCCGCCTGACCTTCCTGAACAAGTGCGACGAGCTCGAACGGCCGACGGTCGCCGAATTCTTCCAGCGTTCGTTCGGCACGGACCTGCCGGAAAGCGCCACGCGGGTGAAGGTGTCCTGAGGGGCTGAACCGCGCCTAGAGCGTGTCGAGTTCGGAGCTAGGTCGGTCTGCCGGCGCTGGCCCCCACCGTCACGCCGCTTTCGCTACGCTTCAGCGTCGCGCCACCTCCCCCTCTCGCTACGCGTGGGGTGAGGAGACCCCCTCCTTATCCTCCCCCGCGAGCGAAGCGAAGACAGGGGGAGACCATCCGCGAAGCGACGGGGGGGCAGCTCAGGCCGATGGCAAAGCGCCGAAGCCCGACGGGTGCCCCTACCGCCGTTCGGACCGGTGAAATCCGAACAGGGCGTGGCCGATCCAGCTGATCAGGCCGGTGACGACGGCGCCCAGGATGGCGTTGAACAGGCCGTGGACGTGGAAGCCGGGCGAGAAATGCCCCACCAGCCAGAACACCGCCCCGTTCACCACCAGCAGGAACAGGCCCAGGGTGATGATGGTGATCGGCAGGGTCAGAATGATCAGGATCGGCCGCACGATGGCGTTGGCGATCCCCAGGATCAGGGCGGCGATCAACAGGTCGAGCAGCGAATCATAGCTGATGCCGTGGATGAAATACGACGCAACCCAAAGGCCGAACGCGCCGACCAACACGCGAATGATGAAGCCCATCATGCCCTGATCCTCCCTGCCTGTGCTCAGCTTAGCCCGGCGGCGGCGAATTGGGGAGTGGGCGCCGCCTGGGTTTACTAGGCAGGCGTGACCGTACATTCTGCGCCTCAACCACCAGAATGAGCTCCAGGGGGAGACGCCTATGATTCGCCAGATCCTGATCGCCGGGGCGCTTACGCTCGGCATGACCTCGGCCGCGCTGGCCCAATCACCCGCGCCGGCGCCCCTCGCGCCCCCGCCGGGGATGACCCACAACGACTACACCGATCCGGCGACCTGGCTGTGCCGGCCGGGCCGGCAGGACGCCTGCACGGTCAACCTGGACGCCACGGTGATCACCGCCGACGGCAGGCTGTCCAAGGAGACCTACAAGGCCGACCCCAACCCGCCGATCGACTGCTTCTACGTCTATCCCACGGTCTCCAACGATCCCGGCGCCAACGCCACCATGGCCATCGAGCCCGAGGAACAGTCGGTGGTGATGGCCCAGTTCGCCCGCCTCGGCGCCAAATGCCGCCTCTACGCACCCATGTATCGCCAGGTCACCCTGACGGCGCTCAAGGCCGGAATGACCGGCAAGCCGATGGCGGACGCCAGTCCGGCGCTGGCCTATGCCGACGTGCTGGACGCCTGGAACGAATATCTGGCCCACGACAACCACGGGCGCGGCGTGGTCCTGGTCGGCCACAGCCAGGGCTCGGGCGTGCTGATCCAGCTGATCGCCCGCGAGATCGACGGCAAGCCGGTGCAGAAGCAGATCATCTCGGCCATTCTGATGGGCTCGCGCCTGCAGCTGCCAAAGGGCGCCGACGTCGGCGGCTCGTTCAAGTCGATCCCGACCTGCCACTCGGACAGCCAGATCGGCTGCGCTATCGCCTACGCCGACTTCCGCGCCGACTCCCCGCCGCCGGCCAACAGCCGGTTCGGCAAGGGCGTGGGCGACATGGTCGCCGCCTGCGTCAACCCTGCGGCGCTGGGCGGCGGGTCCGGCGCCCTCAACGCCTATATGAACGTGACCCAAAGCCCCTCCGGCTCGCCGAACGGCTGGACCAACCCGCCGATGGCCATCACCACCCCGTTCGTCAAACTGCCGGGCCTGATGACCGCCGAGTGCGTGACCGGGCCGTTCGACTATATCGCCGTGACCCTGCATCCGACCCCAGGCGGCGTGCGGGTGGGCGACATCGGCGGCGATGTGAAGGTTGGCGCCGTGATCCTGAAGGATTGGGGCCTGCATCTGGTCGACGCCAATCTGCACATGGGCAATCTGGTGCACATCGTCGGCGAGGAAAGCCGGGCCTATCTGGCCAAGGCCGGCCAGTAGGTCAGTTGAGCCTGAGCCGCACGCGTTCGCGCGCCGCCCTGGCCGCGAGCGCCGCGCCGCCGTCCAGTTCCTGGGCGCGGCCCAGGGCCTGCAGCGCGCCGGCCAGGGCGCCCTGGCCCTCGCGGGCGGCGGCGACATCGAGCCAAGGATGATGGTCGCCGGGATTCAGCAGCGCCCGGCGCAGGGCCGAACGTTCGGCCCTGGCGAAATCCTTGGCCTGGCTGGCGCGGGCGAAGATGTTGTTCTGCAGGCGGGTCAGCACCGCGCGGTCGCTCACCGGCGCCATCAGGCTGTCCAGTCGCGAGGCGACATCGGGGGTGAGGCCCGTCAGCAGGGCGCGGCGGGATAGCTCCGACGGCAGCACCACCCGGCCCTCGCTGTAGGGGTCCAGCGCCATCGGCCCCTCGTCGGTCTCGATGCGGAGCAGGAAATGCCCCGGAAAGTCGACGCCATAGACCGGCAGGTCGCAGCGCCGCGCCACCTCCAGATAGAGCACCCCCAGCGCCACCGGCAGACCCTTGCGGCGGGCGCACACCGAGATCATATCGGCGTTTTCAGGGTGCTCGTAGGTCATCAGGTCGCCCGCGAAATGCAGGTCCCCGGCCATGGTCTCGGCAATGGCCTCCTCCGCCGATTCTCGTGACAGCCGTGCGGTTAGCCGGCGTGTGGCCTCTTCGGCCAATTCCCGCGCGGGGGCCGGATCGCGATCCGGCCCCTCGTGCAGGGCGCAAGCAAGCGCCGCCTCGAACAGCGGGAAATCCGCATCCTTGGCCGCCCCGGCCCGGCTCAGCGTCTGTTCGGCGTCTTCACGCGTCATCGCGGCTCACTCACGCTAGCGGAACGGATCGTCTTCAGTCCAGGCGTCTGGAATATGACGCGGCAAGCGGCCGGGCGCGAGGGCCATCAGGTCGAGGCGGATCGTGGCGTCGGCCAGACCCCGGCGTTTGCCGGCGACAAAGCGCAGGGCCCGGCGCAGACGCAGGCGCTGATCGGCGCCTACAGCGGCAAGCGAGGCCTCGATGGTGGCGCGGGTCTTCACCTCGACGCCGGCCAGAACCCGGCCGCGCAGGGCCAGGAGATCGATCTCCGCGAATGGCGTCTTGAGCCGAAACCCGAGGATGCGATAGCCCTTGGCCATCAGCCACAGGGCGGCGATCACCTCGGCGCGCCGGCCCGATAGGCGGGCGGCGTGACCGCGCACCCGCCGCGCCTCGCTCACCGCACGCCCTTGAGCTCGAGCGCCCGGCGATAAAGCTCCCGGCGGTTCAGCCCCAGGGCGCCGGCGACCTCGGACGCGGCCTCCGCCGGACCCAGCCGGGTCAGGGCGTCGGCGAGGGCGGCGTCGGCGTCCGCGGGGGTGGCGGCGATCTCGGCGCCCGGACCCACCACCACCACCATCTCGCCCTTCGGCGTCGCCAGCGCCGGGTTTAGGGCCAGCACATCCAGCGTGCCGCGGATGCAGGTCTCGTAGAGCTTGGTCAGTTCGCGGCCCACCATGGCCTCGCGCGGACCGAACACGGCGGCCATGTCGGCGAGGCTGGCGGCCAGGCGCGAGCCGCCCTCGAAGAAGACCAGGCTGGAGCGGATCGGGGCCAGTTCGGCGAACAGGGTCCGTCGGCCGGCGCTCTTGGACGGCGTAAAGCCCGCGAACAGAAACCGGTCCGTGGGCAGGCCGGCCACCGCCAGCGCCGCCATCACCGAAGAGGCGCCAGGGATCGGGATCACCGCCGCGCCCGCTTGCGTCGCCTCCCGCACCAGCCGATAGCCAGGGTCGGAGATCAGCGGCGTGCCGGCGTCGGACACCAGGGCGATGCGTCCGCCCTCGGCCAGCAGCTGCAAGACGCGTGGCCTGACCCGCTCGGCGGCGTGTTCGTCATAGCGCTCCAGCTTGTTCTTCAGCCCAAAGGCGGACAGCAGCTTGGCGGAAACCCGCGTGTCTTCGGCGAGCACGAGATCGGCCTGCTCCAGCACGTCCAGGGCGCGCAGGGTGATGTCGCGCAGGTTCCCGATCGGCGTCGAGACGATGTAGAGGCCGGGCGCGAGCGGCCCGCCGCGCTGGGGCGGATAGTCAGGCATCGGCCAGCTCCGCGATAACCCGATCCAGCACCGGCCGGCCCGCCGCCGTGGCGCGGAGCCGGGTTTCGCCGGCGTCCAACAGCCCCAGGCGCGCCAGCTCGGTGGTCGTGGCGCTGTCCGCCGCCAGCCCGAGCGGCGCCAGATCGCGCCAGCAGACGCCTTCGTGGGTTCGAAGCCCCATCAACAGCCGCTCCAGCGCGGCCTCGCGTGGGGACAGGGTCTCGCGGCTGGCGAATCCCACGCCGGTCCGATCGACAGCCTCGATGTAGGCCTTCACGTCGCGCGCCGCTTCCGTGGCCAGGCGAGCGCCGTTCAAGGTGACGCGCCCGTGCGCCCCGGGCCCTACGCCGACATAGTCCTCGCCGCGCCAATAGGCGAGGTTGTGACGCGACCGGGCCGCCGCGCCCCGGGCATGGTTCGAAACTTCGTAGGCTTCGAACCCCGCCGCCGAGAGCCGGGTCTGGGTGAGCTCATAGAGGTCCGCGCCGACATCGGGCGACGACGGGATCAGGGCGCCGCGTTCCGCCGCCCTCCCGAAGGCGGTCCCGGTCTCGATGGTCAGCTGGTAGGGGGAGATGTGGTCGGGCCGGAACGCCAGGGCGTCGTCGATCTGGGCCGACCAGGCCTGGGGCGTCTGGTCGGGAAGGGCATAGATCAGGTCCAGCGACAGCTGCTCGAACTGCTCACGGGCCATGCCGGCGGCGCGCCGGGCTTCCGCCGCGTCGTGGTTGCGGCCGAGAAAGCGCAGGGCCGCGTCGTCGAAGGACTGCACGCCGAGGGAAAGCCGGTTTACGCCGGCGTCGGCGAAAGCCGCGAACCGGCCGGCTTCCGCGTCGGTGGGGTTGGCCTCCAGGGTGATCTCCACCCGCTCGGCCGGCGTCCATAACCGCCGCGCTGTCCCGACGATCCGCGCCGCCCACTCGGGATGCATCAGCGAGGGCGTGCCGCCGCCGAAGAAGATCGACACCAGCCGGCGGGGCCCGGTCAGCGCCGCCTGGCCCTCGAGGTCGCGGAGGATGGCGTCGGCCAGCGACGCCTGCTCAGCCTGGCCGCGATCGCGCACCACGTTGAAGTCGCAATAGGGGCAGATGCGGGCGCAGTAGGGCCAGTGAACATAAAGCGCGAGCGGTGCGGGGTCGCTCAAAACAGGGCGGCCTTGAGCTGGGTGAAGGCGCGGGCGCGGTGGCTGATCGCATCCTTGGCCGCGGGCTCCATCTCGCCAAAGGTCAGCGTCCCGCCTTCGTGCACGAAGATAGGATCGTAGCCGAACCCCCGCTCGCCCCGCGGTGGGAAGGTCAGGGCGCCATCGATGCGGCCTTCCACCACCACGGCTGGGCCGTTTGGCCAGGCGACCGCCAGGGCGCAGGTGAACCAGGCGGCGCGATCGTCCGACCCCGTGGCCTCCAGCCGCTCCTCGACCTTGGCCATGGCCATGGCGAAATCCTTCGACGGTCCGGCCCAGCGGGCGGAATAGATTCCCGGCGCGCCATTGAGCGCCGCCACCGACAGGCCGGAATCGTCAGCCAGGGCGATCAGGCCGGAGGCGTCGGCGGCGCGGCGCGCCTTCAACAAGGCATTGCCGACAAAGCTGGCCTCGGTCTCCTCGGGTTCAGGCAGGCCCAGCGCGCCAGCCGCGATCAGATCGAACCGGCCGTCCAGCAGCTCAGCCAATTCCTTGGCCTTGCCGGGATTGTGGGTGGCGGCGACCAGGCGGGTTCCGGGGGCGAGGATCAGGCTCATCAGAGGCAAATACGCGGTTTCGCGCCAAATCGCCATGACGGCCCATGGCGCCGCCCGACCGCCGTTAACGCTGCATTGCAAAAATGTAATATCGATTACCGATAAGTAACGTGATTGATAATCGATGTGGGCGTATCGACTAACGCCATGGACGGTCGATGTGACGGTCCTGAGGCCAACCAAACCAGAGCCTCCTACCGCAACGCACAATGGATAAGGGATTTAGCCATGACCTCCTCTTTCACCAAATGGGTCGACACCGTCGCCAACACCGTCGCCACCTCCGCGATGATCGCCGTCCTCCCCGTCGCCGCCCTGATGCTGCTGGTTCACCCCTTTTGATCCAGCGCATCTTTCAAGCAGACAGTTCACGGGGCATGTTCGCCGCCGGTTCCGGTTTGATCCGGCCGGCGGTGAAAGGGGGCAAGCCATGCGCGCCTTGGGGCCAGGCTCCGTATCGAGTTTCCTGAAGATCATCCTGGACGTCGCCCAGGTGGCCCTGTCGATCGGACTGGGCGTGGTGACGACCCTGGGTCTCGCGGCCCTCATCTTCCACTTCGATCCGAAAATCGTCTTCCAGGACGCCGACTTCAGCCCGGCGGACGCGGCGTCCGCGCGCCGGATCATCGCCGGCGGCCTGCTGATCGGCGCCCTCTATATCGCCGGCGTGCTGGTGATCGTCGGCCGGCTGCGGCGGATCTTCTCGACCCTGACCGCGGGCGACCCCTTCCATCCCGACAATGTGCGCCGTCTGCGGACGATCGGCGTGGTGCTGGCGGTGCTGGAGATCATCCGCTACCCGATCATGCTGGTCACGGTCTGGCTTGCGCCTGAAGTGATGTCCAAAAGCGGGTTCGGTATGAATCTCACGACCTGGTTCGCCGTGCTGGTGGTGTTCGTGCTCGCGGAGGTGTTCCGCGAGGGCGCCCGTCTGCGTCGCGAAGCCGAATTGACCATTTAAGCGCGCCAATCATGCCCATTCGGGTCCGCCTTGACCGTATCCTTCTCGAGCGACGCATGTCGCTGACCGAGCTCGCCGACCGCGTCGGCGTGACCATCGCCAACCTGTCGATCCTGAAGACCGGCAAGGCCCGGGCGATCAGATTCTCGACCCTCGACGCCCTCTGCCGGGAGCTGGATTGCCAGCCCGGCGACATCGTCGAGTTCGAAGCCGGGCCGCCGATTGATCCTGGGGATGAGGAGGAGGAGTGAGGTCCCGAATTAAACGGCGACCGCCGCCTTCTGCAATTCGATCAGCTCGCCGATGCCCTTGCGGGCCAGGCCGAACAGGGCCTCGAACTCGGCCTGGCTGAAGCCGCGCTTTTCGCCGGTGGCCTGGATTTCGACGATGTCGCCGGCGCCGGTCAGGACGAAGTTGGCGTCGGCCTCGGCGTTCGAGTCTTCCTCATAGTCCAGGTCCAGCACGGGCGTGTCAGCGAACACGCCACAGGAAATCGCCGCCACCTGGTCCAGGATCGGGTCGCGGGTGATCACGCCCTCCGTCAGCAGGAAACGAGTCGCCAGGCGCAGGGCGACCCAGGCGCCGGTGATGGAGGCGGTGCGGGTGCCGCCGTCGGCCTGGATCACGTCGCAGTCGATGGAGATCTGGCGCTCGCCCAGGGCCTTCATGTCGGTGATCGCGCGCAAGGAGCGGCCAATCAGGCGCTGGATCTCCTGGGTGCGGCCGGACTGTTTGCCCTGCGCGGCCTCGCGCCGGCCGCGGGTGTGGGTGGCGCGAGGCAGCATGCCGTACTCGGCCGTAACCCAGCCTTGGCCCTTACCGCGCAGGAAGGGCGGCACGCCCTCATCCAGGCTGGCGGTCACCAGCACCTTGGTATGGCCGAAGCCGATCAGGCATGAGCCTTCGGCGTAGCGGTTGACGCCGGTTTCCAGCGTAACGGCGCGCAAGGCGTCGGGGCGGCGTTCAGAGGGGCGCATGCAATGTCCTAATATCCGGCGCGACTTGCCTGGAGCCGCCGCGCGCTTATCCTAGAAGACGGTCGCTGCGTCCATCCGCGCTGGCCGCCTTAAATCCGGGAGACCGTTCGCGCCGCCGATGAGTCGTCTGATAACCCCCGCCGCCGCCGGGCCGAGCCTGACGGAACTCGATGAGCGCGCCCGCGACATTTTCCGGCGGGTCGTGGAAAGCTATCTGGAAACCGGTGAGCCGGTGGGCTCGCGGACCCTGTCCAAGGGCGGGGTGCATCTGTCGCCGGCCTCGATTCGCAACACCTTGCAGGATCTGGCGCAGATGGGTCTGCTGGATTCGCCCCACATCAGCGCTGGCCGGATGCCGACCCACGCAGGCCTGCGCCTGTTTGTCGACGGCCTGCTTGAAGTTGGTGATCTGACCGAGACGGAGCGGCGGGACATCGACGCGCGCCTGTTCTCGCGCGGCCGCGGTTTCGAGGAGGTGATGAACGAGGCCAGCGCCCTATTGTCGGGTCTGGCCGGCGGCGCCGGCGTCGTGGTGGCGCCCGTGCGCGACGCCGGGGTCAAGCACGTGGAATTTATCGCCCTCGGCGCCGATCAGGCCCTGGCGGTGATGGTGTTCGAAGACGGCGTGGTCGAGAACCGGTTGATGCGCCGGCCGGCGGGCCTGACCCCTTCGGCGCTGCAAGAGGCCTCAAACTTCCTCAATGCGCGGCTGAAGGGCCGCACCCTGACCGAGACTAAGCAGGAGATGCGCGGCGAACTCGATCACGCCCGGACCGAACTGAACGAGGCCGCGGCGCGGCTGGTGGAAGAAGGTTTGGCCGCCTGGGGCGGCGGCGAAGGGGCGGAGCGGGCGCTGATCGTTCGGGGCCGCGCCAACCTGCTTGGCGACGGAACAGGGGTGGAAGATCTGGAACGGGTTCGCATGCTGTTCGACGATCTGGAGCAGAAGGAACAGCTGATCGGCCTGCTCGACGACGTCCGCAGCGCCGAGGGCGTGCGCATCTTCATCGGCGCCGAAACGCGTCTGTTTTCGCTTTCGGGTTCCGCTGTGATCGCGGCGCCCTATATGACGGGGCGACAGAAGGTGCTCGGCGCGATCGGCGTGATCGGGCCGGCGCGCCTGAACTACGCCCGGGTGATCCCCTTGGTGGACTATACCGCCAGGGTCCTCGGACGGCTCTTGAACGCCTAGAGGAAGAGTGATGAGCGACGACACAACGCCGGCCGACGAAGCCGACGCATTCATTGAGGCGGCGACCGCCGAAGAGACCGAAGCGCTGAAGGCCGAGGTGGCCGAGCTGCGTGAGAAGGTGCTGCGCGTGGCGGCCGACGCCGAAAACGCCAAGCGCCGCGCCGAACGCGACGCCAATGACGGCCGCGCCTATGCGATCCAGAAGTTCGCCCAGGACCTTTTGGGCGTGGCGGACAATCTGCAGCGCGCCATGCAGCATGCCCCGCGCGATTCCGACGACCCGCTGGTCAAGAACCTCGCCATCGGTCTGGAGATGACGGAAAAGGCGCTGCTCTCGGCCTTCGAGCGCAACGGCTTGAAGCGTATCGACCCGGCGCGGGGCGAGAAGTTCGATCCGCACCAGCATCAGGCGATGATGGAGCAGCATGCCGACGATGTCGGCCCCGGTTCGGTGCTTCAGGTCATGCAGTCCGGTTACGATCTGTTCGGACGCAATGTACGCCCGGCGATGGTGGTGGTTTCGGCAAAGGGCTCTGGTCCGGCCGCGGAGCCTTCCTCGAGCAACCCCTATGCCCAGGCGGATTCCGACGGCGCCGGCGGCGAAATCGACCGCAAGGCTTAAGTGCTGAGTTCTGAACCTTCGTAACCCCTCGCCCTCCCACCCGCTGCGCGGGCGGGCCCCTCCCTCTCCCTCCGGGAGAGGTGTTTCAGGATCGGGTGCGGAACACCTCTCCCGGAGGGTGAGGGGTTGCAGACCTCTCCACACATCCCTCTGCTGACGCGGCCCGCGAATTGCTGGATAAGCGGCGAGGACGCGCCGACGCACCGGAACGGCGCCGCGAGGGGATCTGTCGACGGTCATGACTGCCTTACAAGCCATCATCCTGGCCATCGTCCAGGGGATCACCGAACTCTTCCCCATCTCCAGCCTGGGCCATGCGGTCATCATGCCCAAGCTTCTGGGCTGGAACGTCGACCAGGCTTCCGAGGACTTTCTGCCCTTCCTGGTGGTCATGCACCTGGGCACGGCGATCGCGCTGCTGCTCTATTTCTGGCGCGACTGGTTCGACTTCCTGATGGCGGTGGTGTTCCGGCGCGGCCCGCGCCCGGCGGAGGAAGGCCGGCTGTTCTGGCGGGTGGTCGTGGCCACCATCCCCGCCGTCATCCTGGGCGCCGGTCTGGAACACATCCTGCGCAAGGGCTTCGGCGCGCCGACCATCGCCGCCGGCTTCCTGATCGCCAATGGCGTCATGCTGTTCGTCGCCGATCGCTGGCGCGGCCGGTCCGAACGCTCGCTCGATCAGCTGCGCTGGGGCGACGCCCTGGTGATCGGCCTGTGGCAATGCCTGGCCCTGATCCCCGGCTTCTCCCGCTCCGGCGCCACCATGGCCGGCGGCTATTTGGCGGGTCTTAAGCACGAGGATGCAGCCCGCTTCTCCTTCCTGACCGCGACGCCGATCATTCTGGCCGCGACGGCGTTCGAAGCCCCCAAACTCCTGCATCACCATGCCGCCGGCGCCCCGCACACGGGCCTGGGCCATGTCGCCATCCTGGCCGGTGTGGTGGCGGGCGTGATGGCCTTCATCAGCGTCTGGGCGCTGATGCGCTGGTTCCGCGCGCACGAGGAAGAGGGCGGGTTCACCCCCTTCGCCGTCTACTGCGTCGTTGCTGGCGCCGGTTCGCTAGCCTGGATGCTGATGCACTAAGGCTGTTGAGTCTGAGTCGAGTCGTTCCCGCGGCGCTGGCCCCCACCGTCGCTTCGCGGATGGTCTCCCCCTCTCTTCGCTTCGCTCGGGAGGGAGGATAAAGGAGGGGATCTCCTCCCCCACGCGCAGCGAGACGGTGGGGGCCAGCGCCGGCGGAGCGATTTAACGCGAACTCAACAGGCGCTAGATCGCCGTCGCGAACTGATCGGCGATCCAGTCGGCTTCGTCGTCGCCGATCACCAGCGGCGGGGCGATGCGGATGATGTGGTCGTGGGTCTCCTTGCAGAGCAGCCCCTGTTCGCGGAGCCGCTCGCAGATCGGCCGGGCGCCGCCGGCGTCGGGATGTAGCTCGACCGCGATCATCAGGCCCCGGCCGCGCACCTCGGCGACCCGGTCGCCCACCGCCAGTTTCAGGTTCGCCAGCAGGCGGTCGCCGACGCGGGCGGCGTTCTCGATCAGGCCTTCTTCCACCAGCACCTTCATTGCCGCCCGCGCCACCGCGCAGGCCAGCGGATTGCCGCCGAAGGTCGAACCGTGCTCGCCGGGCTTCAGCACGCCGAGGACTTCCTTGTTCGAAAGCACCGCCGAGATCGGATAGAAGCCGCCGCCCAGGGCCTTGCCCACCAGGGTCAGGTCCGCCTCGACGCCTTCGTGCTCCTCCGCCAGCAGCTTGCCGGTGCGGCCGAGGCCGGTCTGGATCTCATCGAGGATCAGGATGACATTGTGCTGGGTCGCCAGCTCCCGGGCGCGGCGCAGATAGCCGGCGGGCGGGATCACGACGCCGGCCTCGCCCTGGATCGGCTCGATCAGGAAGGCGGCGGTGTTGGGGGTGATGGCGGCTTCCAGCGCCGCGGCGTCGCCGTAGGGCACGATCTTGAACCCCGGCGCGAAGGGACCGAAGCCATCGCGGCTCACCGGATCGGTGGAGAAGCCGACGATGGCCAGGGTGCGGCCGTGGAAATTGTCGGCGCAGACGATGATCTCCGCCTGGTCCTTCGCCACCCCCTTGACCTGATAGGCCCATTTGCGGGCCACCTTCAGCGCGCTCTCCACGGCTTCCGCGCCCGAGTTCATCGGCAGGGCCATGTGCGACTTGGTCAGGGCGCACAGCTCTTCGTAGAAGGGCGCAAGCTGGTCGTTGCGGAAGGCCCGCGAGGTCAGGGTCAGCTTCTGCGCCTGGGCGACCATCGCCTCCAGGATCTTGGGGTGACAGTGGCCCTGGTTCACCGCCGAATAGGCGGCCAGGCAGTCCAGATAGCGCTTGCCTTCAACGTCCCAGACATAGGCGCCCTGGCCACGGGTCAGCACCACGTCCAGCGGCTTGTAGTTCTTGGCGCCGTATTCGGTCTCGACGGCGATGAAGTCGCTGGTGGTCTTTGGGCGGTCGGCGAGGGCAAGGTCGGTCATTCGGCGGGTTCCTTCAGGCCAAGGGCGGGCAGGCCAAGCGCGGTGGCGGGGGCGGAAACATTGTCCAGGCGCAGCGTCATGCAGTAGGCGCCGCCGCCGGACAGGATGAAGGGGTCGAGGCCCACGTCGATGACGCGATAGCCCCGCTCGCCCAGGCGAGCTTTCAGCCGGTCGGTCGCCTCGGCCATGATGATGGTGCGATCGAACGCCACCGCATTGACGCAGAACCGGGCGGCGTCTTCGTCGGTGGCCTCGATCAGGTCGCAGGCGGGGACGACGGTGCGGATGCGGCGCAGGCCCGCGGGTGTGAACGCCGGCGGATAGTAGAGCACCTCGCCGCCGGGCAGCGGGCAGAAGCAGGTGTCCAGGTGATAGAATCGCTCGGTGGCCAGTTCGAGAGCGACGACCTCGCGGCCGAAGAACTCGGCGACGGCGTCCATTCCCTTGCGGTTGGTGCGCTGGCCATAACCGGCCCAGACGTGGCCGCGCGCCGCATGCCAGATGAAGTCGCCGGCGCCTTCCTGCAGGCAGTCGTCCGGAAGGACGTGGACTTCGTTCAACAGGCCGCCGGCGCGCAGGCGCTGGAAGGCGCGCTGGAAGTGCGGCTCTTCGACCTGGCGCTCGGGGTGGCGGAATCGGGCCAGGGTCGCGCGGCCGTCCAGCACCACGCCGGCGTTGGCGGGGAAGACCAGATCCGGCGCGCCGGGAACGCCCGGCATGATCTCGACCTCGGCGCCGGCGTCCTTCAGCGCGGCGACCAGGTTGGAAAAGGCGATCCGCGCCGCGCGCCGCGAGCCGGCGGGGTCGGCGCCCCAGGCGCCGGGCTGCATCCAGGGATTGATGGTGTAGGCGACCTCGAAGTGGGCCGGGTCGACAAGCAGGAAGGCGGGCGAGCGCATGAAAGGGTCTCCAACCGATCTGGCGCTCAGGATGGTTCGCCGCCGCGCTAGCGAAAAGCCGAACAGTTGCGCAATTCCGCCATCCAGATTGACGATATGAACGATCTGGATCACGATATGCCAATGGACGATCTGGATCATCGGCTTATCGCCCTCCTGCGCGCCGACTCACGGGCGCCCACCGCCAGCCTCGCCAAGGCGCTGAAGGTCTCACGAGGCACGGTGCAGAACCGGATCGACCGGCTGCGTGCATCGGGGGTGCTGCTGGGGTTCACCATCCGGCTCGCCGCCGAGGATGATCCGACGAGAGTCCGCGCGGTCACGACCATTGTAATCGAGGGCGGACGGATGGCGGCTGTCCTGCGCGCCCTCAGCGGCGTGCCGGCGGTGACCGCGACCCACACCACCAATGGCCGCTGGGACCTGGTCGCCGACCTGGAGGCGCCGGACCTACCCGCCTTCAGCGCCGCCCTGGATGCGATCCGGGCCATTCCAGGCATCTCGGCGACCGAGACCAGCCTCTTGCTGAAGACCAGTCGGTTTTAGAGGTTGTTGATTTCGAGCTGATCGTTCGGCCGGCGCTGGCCCCCACCGTCAGTCCGCGCCGCTTCGCTTTGCGTCCTGCCACCTCCCCCTCTCGCTTCGCGTGGGGTGAGGAGGAATGAGGTCAGCGCTTTCTTCCTCCTCACCCCCGAGCGAAGCGAAGAGAGGGGGAGGTGGCTTGCGAAGCAAGACGGTGGGGGCCAGCGCTGGTGGTTGACCGCACCTGATTTCAACCCGCCGGCCTGGAAATCTGATTCCAACGGCAACGCTGTGCTCGCCCGCGCGTTATCGCCGCATCGCCGGACATCTGGCGTCTAAAAATACGAGGGAGCTCGTCTCGAAATGAATATCAATCGCCGCACCCTGGCGGCCGGCGCCATGGCCCTGGCCGCTGCCTTCGGCCCTCTGGCCGCCACCTCGGCGCACGCCGATCAGCGCGAACAACTCGCCGCCGACGGCATGCGCGCCCTGCACAAGCTGGAAGCCACCGAGCCGCGCTCGCGCTTCTTTGCTCATCACGCCAAGGCCGTGCTGATCTTCCCGTCCGTCCTCAAGGCCGGCTTCGTGTTCGGCGGCGAAACCGGCAACGGCGTGCTGTTCGTGGATGGCCATCCGGAAGGCTATTACAATCTGTCCGGCGGTTCCTGGGGCCTGCAGATCGGCGGCCAGGACTTCGCCTACGCCCTGTTCTTCATGACCGATGGCTCGCTGGCCTATCTGCGTAAGAGCGACGGCTTCGCCGCCGGCACCGGCCCGAGCATCGTCGTGGTCAACAAGGGCGCCGCGGTTGCGGCCGACAGCACCACGGTGACGCAGGACGTCTACGCCTTCCCGTTCGGCGCCAAGGGGCTGATGGCCGACCTGACGCTGCAAGGCACCAAGATCACCCATATCCACCCGCACTAAGCTGGCGGACTGGCGATCGGAATAAGGGCCCGGGCCGAAAGGCTCGGGCCTATTCCATTTCGTAGATGACGAACTGGCGCGGCAATCCCGCGATCAGGTCCTCGTGCTCGGCGTCGCGCGTGCGGCCGACGGCATTAAGGCGAATATAGAGGGCGTCGTCGGCCTGGGCGTTTTCGTCCGCGGTCCAGACACGGCCCATCAGCACCGAGGCGAGCGAGCGGGCTTTGCCGCAGCAGACCACCTTGGTCTCGCCATCCACCTCGCGCACATAGACGAAGTTGCCGCCGATCGGCGACAGGCCGCCCTCAAGCCGGCGGAACCGGTAGACTTCGCCGGACGCGCCGGTGAGGTCGATAAAGGGTTTCACGTCCTCGCGGTACTGCATCTCACTCCAGACCAATGGCGCCTGGGGCCAAGGCGAAGCGGTTCAAAAGGCTAAGCTTTGGGGGTCCCACGCGGAGCCGTTCATTGACTCGCCCCGCGCGTCGAATAGGCGGCGGAATTACGGCCAAATTGCAGTTGAACGGCCAGCGATCAAGCGACTTCGGTCGCTGGCTCGCTATTGTCCCCAAGAACGCGGTCGAGAGCGTCGAAAAGATCTTCGGCTCGGACGGGCTTGGCGACGCAGTCGTCCATTCCCGCGGCCCGGTATTCGGCCAGCTGGTGCGCCATGGCGTTGGCGGTCAGGGCGATGATGGGCGTGCGTGCAAGGCCCTGGCGCCGCTCCGTCTCGCGAATGGTTCTGGCCGCCATGACGCCGTCCATGACCGGCATCTGCACGTCCATCAGCACCAGGTCCCAGTCGGCCGCGCGCCACGCCGCGAGCGCCTGGGCGCCGTCCTCGACCACCACGGCCTCGACGCCGATCTGGGCCAGCAGGGTGCTCAGCACCAGCCGGTTCACCGGATTGTCCTCCGCCGCCAGGATGCGCGGCGCGGCCGCCGCGTCCATCGCCTGGCGCGGCTCGATCGTTTCGGCCGCCTGGGTGGAGGGCGCGCCGATCCGCGGCAGGCGCAGGGCGACGGTGAAGGTCGATCCCTCGCCCAGTATGCTTTCGGCGGCGATGGTCCCGCCCATCAGCTCGCAGAGCTCGCGGCAGATGGCCAGGCCCAGGCCAGTCCCCCCGTGTTTGCGGGTGGTCGAGGTGTCCAGCTGCTGGAATTTGCCGAACAGCCTGTGCAGCCGATCGGCGGGCATGCCGGCGCCGGTGTCGGAGACCGAAATCTCCAGAACCTCGTCCTTCCGGCTGACGGCGACGTCGACGCGGCCTGCGTCGGTGAATTTCAGGGCGTTGGAGATCAGATTGTTCAAAACCTGCCGCACCCGCATGGGATCGCCGCGATAGGTCCCGCGCGCGGACTCGGCGACGGTCACGTCCAGGGTCAGGGACTTCCGCGACGCCTGGACCTGGAAGGCGGCGTTTACGCCCTTCAGCACGCTGTCCAGGTCGAAGGGTATCTGTTCGCATTCCAGCTTGCCGGCTTCGATCTTGGCGACGTCGAGCACGTCGTTCAGCAGGTCCAGCAGAGCCTCGCCGGACTCCTGCAGCACGGCCAGGCGTTCGCGCTGGGCGGCGGGCAGCTCACCAGCCGCCATCGCCTGCGCCATGCCGAGGACGCCGTTCATCGGCGTGCGAATCTCGTGACTCATGGTGGCCAGGAAGATGCTCTTGGCCGCATTGGCCGCATCGGCCTCCGCGCCCCTGGTCTCGGCCAGGCGGGTCGCCTCGGCTAGGCTTTGTTCGATGCTCCGGCGATGCACGGCGTGCTTGACCACATAGGCGAAGGCGCAGCCAAGGGCGATGAGGGCGACGGTCAGGCTGAGCGGTCCGCCGACGCGGCCCATGACGACGACCTCGATCGTGGTCGTGACAAGCAGCGCCGACAGCGATGCGGCGCCGATCAGGTTGGAGACCACGAACTCGCTGGTGCTGCTCAGGCAGATGGCCGCCAGCATGGCCGCGCCGGCGATCATGGCCCCGGGTTGGCCTCCGGCGATAAGCACCGCGGGCAGAAAGCCGTAAGCGATGGTGGTGGCGAAGGTGTAGGCGGCCAGCATGGGCTCGGTTGAACGGGGCAGCCGGCTCTGGCGGCCTAGCCAGCGGTAGAGCGTCTGGCTTGCGCCCATCAGCATCAGGTTGGCGATCAGCCAGCCGGCGGTCAGCGCCGGTGGCTCCCATAGGCTCGCGCCCAGCGCGGCGATGACCGTCATGGGCAGGATGGCCAACACGTCCCGGCGTCGAAACCGAATGATCGCGTCCAGGGAAGGAGACATGCAGACTGAACTCAAGACCCACCAACCAAGGCACCGTAAGGGTCGGGGCTTAAGAACGCCTCAATGCGCCCGAGGGTTGATCGACGATCCGACGCAAGCTGCGAGGATTACTCGCCGAAGCCTTCGCCCGGCTCGGCTGGCGCCAGGCGGATCAGGCGCGAATCCTCAACGGCCGCCTGCCGGTGCTTCACATGCTCGCGGTAGTCCGGGTCGGTGACCATCGCCAGGAAGGCGGCGGCATTGGGGTATTCGGCGATGAAGGCCAGGTCCCAACGCTCGTCCGCCGGGCCCGTGACCACGCTCTCAGGCTTGCCGACCCAGATCTGCCGGCCGCCCACGCGCTTGAACACCTCGGCCGAGGTGCGGCCATAGGCGCGGTAGGCGTCGAGGCCGGTCATGCCCTTGCCGTGATCGGGGTGGTCCGCCGGATAGGCCGCCAACGCCTTCAAGCGAACCAGATTCAGCATCTGGATCGGCGTGTCGCGGGGCAGGCCTTTGAAGGCGTCGAACTGGGTGCGCAGCGGATCGATCGAGCCGGCCATAGCGTCTGTCTCCCTGTTGAGGCCTTTGCGGCCCCTGCGTGGTTCGAGGCGCGCTCTGAAGAAGAGCGCTCCTCACCAAACCCAACATTTGCAGCCCCAAAAGTCGAGTTTCCTGAGGAGCCGAAGGCGTTGGAAGTCTGCCCTCGGGCGGGCCGCGCAGTGGCGCGACCCGGGGGGACGCACTCTCTTCACCCTAGTCCGGCCACGGGTCCTGCAGGTCGCCCTTGCGGTTCAGCATGTGCGTCACCCGCTTGACCACCGCAAGCAGGTTGGCGACCCGCGCCTCTTCGTCATAGGTCAGCTGCGCGCGCCACAGCCCTTCGAGCATGAAGCGGGCGAGGTCGCGGCTGGCCTGGAAGCGCGGCCCGGAGCCGGCCTGTAGAATGCGCGAGAACTGCTCGCTGGCCCGGGCTTCGTCGAAGGCGGCCTGGGCGGGGGCGATGGCGTTGGCGATCATCGGATCGGTGCGCGCCGCCGCCTCAAGTTCCGCGAAGGCGATGAAGGGCCGGGTGTGCAGCAGGGACCAGTAGGCGTCGATGGCGTGTTCGGCCAGGTCCGAGCCCCCCGGCGCATTCTGGGCCGCCTCGGTCAAGGCCCGCGCCCGCGCCGCCTGGATGTGATCGGCAGCCGCCGCCACCAGGGGTTCCCGACGGGGGAAATGATAGAGCATCGCGCCCCGCGTCAGCCCGGCCCGTTCGGCGATCAGTGGATTGGTGGCCGCGACCACGCCCGCCTCGGCGAACAGGGCCATGGCGCAGTCGAGGATGCGCGCGCGGGTGCGCAGCGACTTCGGCGTATCCTTGGCGGGTGCGATTTGCGGCCCGTCGATCAAACTCATGGGAGCGTCCCGCCCTTGGTGCTCAGCTAGGTTAGGTAGCGACTAGGCGAGGATCGCGCCAGGGGCGGCAGGCTGTCGCAGCCATTCCGCCTTTCATAAAAGCGACATGCAATCAGCTTAGGCGGCGGACTCATCCAGGCCCCAGCCGGGCTATCGATGAGAGAATCGACGCCATGAGCGCCGAGGCCCCAAAGTCGCTGGCTGCCGAGTCGCTGGCTGTACGCCACTACCGGACCATCTTCATTTCCGACGTGCATCTGGGCACGCGCGGCTGCCAGGCCGAGCTGCTGCTCGACTTCATCCGCCATGTCGAATGCGACACCCTCTATCTGGTCGGCGACATCGTCGATGGCTGGAAGCTGAAGGGCGGCTGGTGGTGGCCGCAGGCGCACAACGACGTGCTGCAGAAGATTTTGCGCATGGCGCGCAAGGGCTGCAACGTCATCTATGTGCCGGGCAATCACGACGAATTCGCCCGTGATTTCTGTGGGGTTCACCTGGGTGGGGTCGTGGTCACCCGTGACGCCATCCACGAGGCGGCCGATGGCAAGCGCTACCTTGTGCTTCACGGCGACGAGTTCGACGGCGTCACCCGCCACGCCCGATGGCTCGCCTTTTTGGGCGATTGGGCCTACAGAACCGTTCTTGCGTTGAACACCGTGTTCAATCACGTTCGTCGCAAGCTGGGCTTCGGCTATTGGAGCCTGTCCGCCTTTCTGAAGGTCAAGGTGAAGAACGCTTTGCAATTCATCGAGAACTTCGAGGCCGCCGTGGCCGACGAAGCCCGCCGCAGAGGCGTCGATGGGGTGATCTGCGGCCACATCCACAAGGCCGAAATGCGCGAGATCGATGGCGTCGCCTACATCAACGATGGCGACTGGGTCGAGAGCTGTACGGCTCTGGTCGAGCATTTCGACGGCCGGCTTGAGATCCTGGAATGGGCCAAGCTGCGCGCCTGGTCGGTGATCGACCGGGTTGCGACGACGAGCGTCGAAACCCCGGAGGCCGCCGCGGCCTGATGCGTATTCTTGTCGCCACGGACGCCTGGGAGCCCCAGGTCAATGGCGTTGTTCGGACCCTCACGCGCACCGTCGCCGAGTGCCGGACCATGGGCCATGAGGTCGAGGTGGTCTCGCCAGACCAGTTCAAGACCTTCCCCCTGCCGACCTATCCCGAGATCAAGCTGGCCATGGGCGCCTATGAGCCGGTGCAGGAACGGTTCAAGTCGTTCGAGCCGGAAGCTATCCACATCGCCACCGAGGGGCCGATCGGCCTGGCCGCGCGGCGTATCTGCGTGGAATGGAAGCTGCCCTTCACCACCAGCTACCACACCAAATTCCCGGAATATGTCTCCGCCCGCCTGCCGCTGCCCCTGGCCGCCGGCTACGCCTATATGCGCTGGTTCCACCAGCCGTCCGGGCGGCTGATGGTGGCGACGCCGACCATGCGGGACGAGCTGATCAAGCACGGCTTCCGCAACATCTCCCCCTGGACCCGAGGCGTGGACACCGACGTCTTCCATCCCCGCCGCGACGGCGAACCGGACGTGTTCGAGGGCCTGGCCCGGCCGATCTGGCTCAACGTCGGCCGGATCGCGGTGGAGAAGAATATCGAGGCCTTCCTGGCGCTGGACCTGCCCGGCACCAAGGTGCTGGTCGGCAACGGCCCGCAGCGGGACGAGCTGGCGGAGAAGTACCCGGCGACGGTGTTCCGCGGGCCGCGCTTCGGCGAGGACCTAGCCGCCCACTATGCTTGCGCGGACGTCTTCGTCTTCCCCTCGCTGACCGACACCTTCGGCCTGGTGATCCTGGAGGCCATGGCGGCGGGCACGCCGGTGGCGGCCTATCCCGCGCCGGGGCCGATCGACATCCTGCCTAATTCCGGGGCGGGCAAGCTGGCCGCCACCTGCGAGGATGGCTTAGCTGAGGCCTGCCTGGATGCCCTCAAGCTCGATCGCGGCGCCGTGCGCGCCTACGCGGAACGCTTCTCCTGGCGCTCGGCGTCGGAAGAGTTCGTGCGCAACCTGCAGCCCTATCCGGAGCCGGAAAAGACCCGGTTCTGGCGCAGGCTGCGGCGCTTGGCGCGGCTGAGGCGGAGGCCGGCGGCTTAGAGGCTAATCGCTGCCCCATCGGCATAATTGAGCCCTCTTTTCTCCGTCATGGCCGGCCTTGTGCCACGGCTGTCCGGTTTAAATTAGTGGACGGGTTGCACGGCGTTGATTCTACTCATTTCCAAGCACTTGCCGGTGTTTTGGACACGGGAAGGGATCAA
>Ga0302316_10000225_pt1 | contig 51411 bp, 33 predicted proteins | sample III_Palsa_N3_2_FD_200456 | JGI IMG/M metagenome (GOLD analysis project Ga0302316, IMG submission 200456) | Peat permafrost microbial communities from Stordalen Mire near Abisko, Sweden - III_Palsa_N3_2 | ecosystem: Environmental > Terrestrial > Soil > Palsa > Peat permafrost | place: Sweden...
GGTTAACGTGGGCGACACGCTGACCGTGTCCGCGCAGGACCAGCCGATTACGGCTACGGTTGCGGCGGTGTATGAGACGGACAGTCAACATGCAGTGTCGCGCGCGGAGTTTGTTATGCCGCAGGCGACCTTGGCCGCGCTGCCGGTGGTCTGGTATGGCGGCGTGCATTGCGATCCGAAAGAGACGGCGGCGCTGCGGAGAGTGTTGTATGAGCACTATCCGACGGTGACCGTGATTGATGTGGCGGCTACGCTGGAGGTGATTCGGCAGGTGATGCTGCAGGTGATTTATGTCATTCAATTTCTGGCGGCCTTCAGTATTTTTGCGGGGATTGTGATTCTTGCTAGTGCGATTGCGGGGACGCGGTATCGGCGGATTCGCGAGGTGGTGGTGTTGAAGACGCTGGGAGCTACTCGGGTGCGGATTGCGTCGATTTTTTCGATTGAGTTTGCGGTGCTGGGGTTGATTGCGGGCGCGGTGGGGCTGGTGTTTGCGAATGTGCTGGCGCGGACGTTGCTGCTGCATGCGCTGCATTTTGGGTATGCGTTTCAGTGGTGGTTGAATCTTGGTGGGTGGGTTGCGGTGGGCGCGATGACGGTGATTGCGGGGTGGGCGGCTAGCCATCGGGTGCTGGGGCAGAAGCCGCTGGAGGTTTTGCGGGAGGAGTAGGGGCGGGCCAGGAGATAGTCCCAGGGGCTAAAGTCCGGGGTTTTTCGGGCTTGAATGTCCGGGCTGAAGCCCGGACCTATCTCAGAGGCAAGAGCAAGAACGGGCGCTCGCTGCGCGAGCGAGAAGCAGGTTCCTCGCTGCGCTCGGAATGACAGCCAGAAAGGCAAAGGCAAAGAACAAGAACGGAGGGCTCGCTTCGCTCGCTGGGCCGCTGCGCGGCCTAAATACAGGGGTCCTTCGACTGCGGGCTGCGCCCTTCGCTCAGGATGACGGCGTGATTGGGTCTGCGCCCTTCGCTCAGGATGACGACGTGATTTGGGCTGCGGCCTTCGCTCAGGATGACAAGATTTGTGCGGTCCTGCTCAGGGCCAGCTTGCGGCGGCTATTTGGAAAGGGCGGCAAGACGGGTTTGGGCGAGGATGTAGGTATCGGCGGGGTCGATGTAGGTGCGGTTGTCGTTCTCGTGGGCCTGGACTTTTTTGTAGGCGTCTACGGCTGCGGAGTTGGCTCCGTAGTGTTCGTAGATCAGGCCTAGGGCGTACCAGACGGCGGAGTTGGGTTCGACCTGGTTGTTGGCGTACATGGCTTCTTCTAGGACCTTGCGGGCTTCGGTGGTCTTGCCTTGCGCGGCGTAAATGCAGGCCAGGGTGTGGAGCTCGGCGAAGCCTGAATTTTTGGAGAGCTGGGTGGATTCCTGCGCGGCCTTGGTGATGTCGTCGCCTAGGTCGTCGTGGAAGAGGCCGATCCAGGCGTAGCCGTTGTAGTCGGCGGCGGTGGCTTTGCCGGTGTCGAGGACTTTTTGTTCGGTGGCCTGGGCGGATTTCCAGTCGCCGGCCAGCTGGTAGGCGAGGGCTTGCTGAACGAGGAGATCGCGGTCGTCGGGCTTGCGGGCTAAGCGCGGGGCTAGCATCGTCTGCCAGCCTTTGGCGTCGTGCTGGAGCGCGTAGCCCTGGCCGACGAGCGAGAGGGCGGTGAGGGAGTCGGGCTCCTGGTCGAGGAGGCGCTGCGCGGCGGGCATGCCGAGGACGGGCTGTTCGGCATACATCGCGGCGAGGGCCAGGAGCAGGTCGAGGTCGGTCTGGGCGAGGCCGGTGGCCTTGTCGCGGGCGGCGGAGATTTCGGCGAGGTAGGGCTTGGCGTCCATGGAGCCGGCGATGAGGGAGATGGCGGCGAGGCGCATGGATGCTGGGGAATCGGCGCCGGGCTTTACGCTGTCGATGGTCCAGAAGCGCGGGAGGAGCGGGCCACCGAAGGCGTCGTCGCCACCTTGCTTGTGGGTGAGGTCGCGGCGCCAGTCGAGCATGGCCTTGGCCTGGGCAGGTTTGTTGTGGTCGAGGGCGTAGAGAATCTCGATGCCTAGCGGCGCGTTGTCGTCGGGACGATCTTTGTCGCCGGCGACCATGCGGTAGGCGCCGTCTTCCTTGACGACGAAGGTGTGGTCGGGCTCGGAGCCGGGCATGGTGGCGATGACCGCGTAGCCGTGCTCGTCGTCCCCTTTGGTGGTGAAGATCATGTTGCCGGCGATGAGGTCGAGCATGACGCTGGGCGCCATGTCAGAACGCGCAGCAACTTTATCGAGGAAGCCAACGCTGGCGAGCATCTTGTCGGCGTAGTGTTCAAGCGACTGCTCGGAGGTGTAGGCGTGCTTGCTGGTCATGTCGATGAGCTGCTGGCGGGTGAGGGTGCCGGCCATGAGACCGATGGTGGCGATTTGTACGGGGTGGGCTGGATCGGTTTGGGGGAGCGGGGAGAGAGAGAGACTTTCTTGAGGCTCTTGTAGAGCTCGATGCGGCGGGCGTCCTGAGCGGCGTCGGCTGCGCCTTGCATGCCGGCGGTCATGACGTCGGCGGCTTCGGGATAGAGGCCTAGGTTGGCAAGGAGATTTCCGGCGCCGAGTAGATTTTGGTTGCGCTCGGACTGGGCGACGTTGCCGCGCTCGGCTTCGGCGATGCCGGCGGGGGCGCCGTGCTGCGCGGTGATGGAGGCGATCGCTAGTTGGCGATGACTGTTGCTGGAGGGAAGGCTCGCGATCATGGTGTCGAGCTCTGCGTATTGACGCGCGTAGAGGAGGGCGTACATCAGGTTTTCGCGGTAGAGCGAGAGGGCCTGTTCGCCCTTGCTCTTGTTGCGCTCGATGAGGTCCTTGTAGCCGGCGATGGCGCCGGGGAGGTCGGCGTCGGCGGCGTAGCGTTCGCCGCGGGCGTCGAATTCTTTGAGGATGGCGAGGTCGTAGCGAGGCTCGTTGTCGTCGGGGTCTAGCTCGATGGCGCGGTTGTAGGCGGCGATGGAGGCGTGGAGGTCGAAGCCTTTGCCGAAGCGCTCGCCGAGGGCGTTGTGCTCGAGGGTCCAGGCGTATTGGGCGAAGGCGGCGGAGAGTTTGGGATCGAGTTGGGTGGCGCGGAGGGCTTCGGCCTGGGCTTCGCTGCCGATGCCGGCGTCGAGGAGAGCGCGGGCTAGTTGGAGATGGTGGAGAGCGTCGTCGGGGCGCGCGGCGATGAGTTTGCGATCGATGGTGAGGGCTTCGCGGATGTGGCCGGCGGTGAGCTCGCGGGCCCCGGCCTGGTCGAAGTAGATGCCGACGTAGTCGCGCTTGTTGAGTTCGAGGACGGCGGTGCGGAGGGCGAGGGCCTGGTCGGTGGTCAGGGTGGAGGCGCCGGAGTTGAAGCGGAAGCGGACTTCGACTACGCCGGGCTCGGGGGTGCGGTAGGTTTCGGTGAGGGTCGCGGGGCCTAGCTGGGTGGTTTTGTCGGCGGGGAGGGGCCGCGCGGTGAAGCCGGCGGGGATGAGGATGCGCGTGCGCTGCTCGTGGATGTAGGGGCGGATGGCGAAGCTTGCGGGGCGGGATTGGCGCTCGAGGTCTAGCTCGCGCTTGGCGTCGGCGGAGACGTCGGGGCCTTCTGACGGCGGTTGCTGGGAGAACCACGGGGGGAGGCCGTTGATGGTGGAGTTGGGAAAGATGACGACGACGGCGTCTACGAGGGAGGAGTTGCCGCGGGTGGCTTTGTCGGCAGCGACGGTGAGGAGGAAGGGGTGCTCGAAGTCGGCGGCGTCGCCGTGCTCATACTTGGTGAGGGTTTTAGCGAGGTAGGCGTTCTTGACGTAGGTCTCGAGGTTCTCGTGAACCTTGGGCGTTTCGGGTCCACCGAATTCGGCGCGATAGGTGGCGTCGATGATGCCGTGGGTGTCGGATTGCTCTTCGACCTGGGAGGGGCCGAACTCGGCTAGCTTAAAGGTGCGGGTTTCGATGAGGACGGAGTCTTCGGGTTTGGGTGCGGGGATCTGGGTGAGGGAGGTGGTGTCGGGCGAGATGACGAGGGACTGGCGGCCTTCATCTTCGTAGGGGAGGGAGCCTACGGCGAAGGTCTCGGCGGTGGCGTCGATCCAGAGGGGCTGGGTGTGCGGGCCGTCGGCGGGGACGTAGACGATGGCGTGGTCGAAGAGGCTGATGCCGGGGAGGGCGGGGGAGACGTCGGGGCCGGGGCCTACGTCGAGCAGGGCTAGGTTTGCCTTGATGCCGGCGGCGCGCAGCATGGCGACGAGCAGCGTGGCCTTGTCCTTGCAGTCGCCGTAGTGGCGCTGGATGACCTCAGAGGGGCGCATGGGGGTGAGGCGGGCGGCGCCGAATTCTACGCCGGTGTAGCGGACCTGGTGGTGAAGCTCTTTGACGATGGCGCGAATCTTCGCCATGCGCTCGGCGGGAAGGGGCGAGGGGAGGATGGTTTGGGCTTCGACGGTGACGGTCTGGGGGTCGGACATGGCCGCGTAGGCTTTGGCTGCGGAGGCCCAGGATGCTCCGGTGGCGAACTCTACGGCCGGACGGGTCAGTTGGTTGGTGGCTAGATCGATGTCGTAGTTGTGGGCGGCTGCGATGTTGGTCTGCTCGTAGACTACGCGGCGCACGCCGTCTGTTTCCTGGCGCGTGACGGAGAGGTTGGGGAGATCGTGGATTAGGTCTTTGTATGGCAGCGAGGCGGGCGTTTCGGTGATCATGCGTACGCGCGCCGCGGGTATGTTGCTGCGGAAGCCGAAGCGGTAGAGAGCGCCGGCGGAGAAGTAGGGAGTTTTTTCTTCGGTGATCTCCTGCTCTTCGATGATGGAGCCGATGGCCATTCCGGGGAGCGGGGCGCGGCGGACGTGGGCGGAGGAGTAGGTGTCGTCGTCCTCAGCTTTGATGGGTGCATCGGTGATGGTTTTCTGGTCGAGGTCGACGAAGGTGCCGTCGGGCTGAAGGACGCGCGCGTGGATTTGAGCGGGCTTCTCGTACCAGGGATCCCACTGGGCGGAGACCTCGGCCCAGCCGCGGACGGCGGCGTCGGTGTCGACGCGATAGAGCATGCGGTGGGTGTAGGTGAGGGTGTTGTCGGCGGCTATCTGATATTTGGCTTCTTCGTAGAGGATTTGGGCGGGGAATTGCTTGTCGACCGGGATGGCGGCGGAGAGGGTTTGAAGGTCGGCGGTCGAGAGGGTGAAGGGGGCATCGGAGAAGGTGTTGTAGGCGGGGGCCTGGGCGAACGCTTGGGGGAGGGGCGCGGAGGTGATGAGGGCCAGGACGATTGCGGGGATGAAAGCTCGGGTCATTTGAAACGCCTTCTCGGATGCCGGTGAGTGTTTCACGAAAATATCATGGCGGGGGTGGGTGCGGCGATGGTGGGAGCGGAGATCGAACGAGATGGGCGGGAGCGGTCGCGCTACACGCGCGATGCCCACATCTCAGAATCGAGATATGGGGCACCCGGTTTGGTGGCGGGAAGTGGCTAGGGGAGGGGGCGGTCGGTCCAGAGGTCTTTGTCGGCTACGGTTTGGACCAGGTAGAGGCGGCCGACTAGGAGATGCTGGGCTTTGAGCTGGTTGGTGTCCTGGGCGAAGAGCCATTTGCGGTTGCCGGTGCCCCAGGTGGTCGAGAGTTGCTGGTCAGAGAGGAAGATGTCGGGGGCGTCCGTGTAGCAGGAACCCCAGAGGAGGGTGCTGCCTTCGCCGTGCTGGCCGCAGCGGGGAAGGACGACGAGCGAGGGCCTGCCGTGGAAGAAGTTGTGGGTGTAGTAGACGACAGAGGATGCGTCGGATTGCTCGCCCATGATGATGAAGGTATCCGCGGGGGTGCCGCGCTGCATGATGGTCTCGGCCATGCGCTCGGAACTGAGCATGGGCGAGAAGCGCGCGAAGGCGATGTGCGCAGCGATGAGGAAGACGGCCGAAGTGAGCGCGATGCTGAGGGTCGCGGCGAGGTGCTTGCCTTTGCGGCGAAGACCCCATCCGATAGCAGGGCCGAGGAGGAAGGCCGTGGCGGCGAGCGAGGCGGGTAGGCGGAGCGCGGCGAAGGAGGGGCCGGTGAGGTCGAAGAAGTGCGACATCGAGAGGGTGTAGTTGCCGATGGCGCGGTGGGCGAGGAGGGTGCCGATGTCGGGGACGAAGGGGAGGGCGCGGCTGTCCCAGAGGCCCCAGGCGAGGGCTGCGGCTACGAAGATGCCGATGACGGCGAAGACGGCTTGCGCGTTGGTGATCCAGGCGATGGAGAGGGTGAGTCGTCCTTCGGACGATTGGCTCGCTGCGCTCGCGGGGGCCGCTGCGCGTCCCGAAATACAGGGGTCCTTCGGCTCCGGGCTGCGCCCTTCGCTCAGGATGACGGCGTTGGTGGGGGTGCGTTCGGGGGAAGATCGTTCTTCGATGGTGGCCAACACGCCGGCGATGAGGATGAAGAGCGGAGGCCAGACCGGGAAGGTGTAGTACTCCTGGTTGGTGGAGATGGAAAAGAAGAGGAGCGAGAAGGCCGAGAAGAGGCTGAGCAGCCAGAGGGTGCGGACGCGGAAGTGCGGCTGGACGGCTGAAGGGTCAAGCGGAAAGGGCTGGTCGTAGTGGCGGAGTTGCGGGAGCCAGGTGCGGCGGGATTTCCAGGCTACGGCGAAGAGCGCGGGGAGGAAGAGGCTCCAGGGAAAGAGCCAGACGAGGTGGAGGAGCCAGTAGGCGAGGGCGGGAAGCTTGTTGTAGTCGTGTGGATAGCGCTTGCCGAAGAAGCGGAAGACGTGCTCGTTGATGAAGTAGAAGTACCACCAGCCGTGGACGTTGCCGAGGGTGGGAATGTTGCCGACGGGATGGCCTTCGCCGCGATTGGCGAGGCCGACGAGGATGTGCCACGGGGCGGCGATGGCGAGGAAGAGCACGGAGCCGGTTAGGGGCTTGAGTTCACGCCAGCGACGGGCTTGTCCCGAGAGGTAGAGGTAGGGAATGACTCCGCCAAAGAAGAAGACGGGGGCGATGAGGCCCTTGATTAGGAGCGCAAGCGCGAGGGCCGCCCATGCCCAATAGATGCGGAGGGGCTTGTTGTCCTCGAGCGAGGTGAGGAGGCTGTAGAGCGCGATGAGGAGTAAGAGGCTGAGGATGGATTCGGGAATGATGAAGCGGGTGAAGAGGAAGGGGCCGATGGAGGTGAGGACGGCGAGGCCTGCGTAGAGGCCGGCGCGGGCGTCCCATGCACGGCGGGCCCAGAGCCACGCGAGCCACGTAAGGCCGAGGATGGCGAGGGCGTTGGGGAGGTGGGTGGCGAAGGAGTTTTCACCGAAGAGCTTGTAGGAGATCGTCACCAGCCAGAAGGGGAGCGGCGGTTTTTCGATGTAGCGGATGCCGTTGGTCTGGGTGGTGACCCAGTTGCCGCTGTCGATGATGTGTTGCGCGGTCTGGGCGTGGGAGGCGTCCACGTCGTCCATGAGGGGCGGCGTGAAGAGGGAGGCGAACTGGACGGCGAAGAAGAGGGCGAGGAAGATGAGCCATGTCGTCAACGCGGAGGGCGTTGCTTGTGGACGTGATGGTGAGCTCTGGGGTGTGGACATTGCAGAAGGGGCTGAAGAAATCGTAGCAGAAGTGATGGAGGGCCTCGTGGAACGAATGACAGGGAGTTAGATGACAGCGAGCTCAGATTGGATGTGGTTTTTACTTCGTTGGAGTGCTGCGAAAGCAGCTCGTCGAAGTGAGCGAGTGGATGAGGCGATCGAAGGCCTGGATGACGAAGACGGATTGGGCGGATTATCAGGCGGCGGGGGTGGTGGGATTGTCGGGCCGGAGCTGTCGGAGGCTTTCGACGGACGGGACGAAGTAATAGGAGCCGGTGAGCGGTTGCGTGTAACGGGTGAGGGCGTCGCGGGTGCCGTTAACGAGGCCGGCCATGCTGTCGAGCATGCGGGCGAGAGGTTTCTGGTCGGCGCTGAAGCCGACGAAGACGGTGCCGTGATTTTCGATGGTGCCGTAGGGCATGTTGCGGCGGAAGATGTTGCCGAAGACGTCCTGGTCGGTGCGGGCTACGTGGGAGGAGGCGGGCTTGTTCTCGAGCTCGATGCTGTCGCGCTTGGTGCGGCCCATGATGAGCTCCTGCTGCTCGACGGGTACAGCTTCCCAGGCGGTGACATTGTGGTTCCACTTTTGCAGGAGGAGGATGGAGCCGGCGGCGCCAGGCACGCCTTCGGGGAGCAGGGCGTAGCCGGGTGCGTCGAGCAGGGTGGGATTCTCGGAGCCATCGATGAAGCCGGTGAGATCGCGATCGTGCTTGTAGGGCCAGGATGAGGTTTCTTCGACGAGGTTGGCGAGCGATGCAAGATCGCGAACGACGGTGCGGGCCATGTCGAAGAGAACGTCGTAGGCGGAGCCAGAGAGCCAGATGAGGGCGTCGTGCTGGGTGGCTGGCATGGTGAAGTTTTCGAGTCCGACGATGGGCTGGTTGAAGCCTGTGACGTTGGCAGGTGTGTCGTGCGGAACGAGCGCGCGCCAGAGCTCGGGGCGAAAGCCGATGACGAAGTTCACGCCTCCCGTGGTGGTGCGTGGCTCGCGGATGGCGGAGATGGCGGAGGCGAATTCTTTGAATTTGTTTGGGTCGAGAAGGTCGAACTCGAGGTATGCGTGCGAGGAGGTTCCGAGAGCGAAGATTCCAGCCTGAGGCGTGTACATGGAGGGATTATAGCGAGTGGATGGATGCGAGTTGCGCGGGGTTCAGGTGCGCTTGACGACGAAGACGGTCTTGTCGTCGATGAGGGCTTCGTCGCCTTCGAGACGGAGTGCTTCGTCCTGCACCAGGGCGTACTGCATGATCGCATCGCAGATCGTGCGGGCGGGGTCGCACTGGTGCCTCTGCAGGATGGCTTCGAGGGCCAGGCGGCCTTCGGCATCGCTGCCGTCGTACACGCCGTCGGTGTAGAGGACGAGGATGTCGCCGGGGTTAATGAGGGTGATTTCGGCGATGTCTTCGGAGAAGATGCGTCGGTTGCGGAGGTTCATGGAGAAGTAGCGGCGGCGATCGGGATGGTCTGCGGGAAGCTGGAGGCCGAGGGAGAGAAATTGCGCCATGTGGTCGTCATGGATGGGAAGCAGGCGAGAGCATTTTGCGGAAAAGACCAGCGGTGGCGGGTGGCCGAAGTTGGCGAAGCGGAAAGCTCCGTCGGGATGCACCTCGCCGTACACCATGGTGGCGATCTCACGTGCCTGTTCGGTCTCGCTCATGCCGAGCGCGTTGCGCGCGGTGCGAGATTGCGCGAGGCGAAGGTTGAGGTTCTCGAAGAGGCGGGGCGTGGTTCTTCCGTAGCGGTCGAGCTCGGTGAGCATGAGGGCCTGGAAGGTGTCGTGGACGGTGGAGGCGATCTTGGCGGAGATGATGCCGTGGCCCTCGGCGTCGACGATGAGGATGCCTGCGGTGGAGTAAAGCTCCTTGAGGTCTTCGGCGACGCGCAACTGTTCAGAGCTGCGGGCGAAACGGTACTCGGATTCCATCTCGGGGCTGTAGTCGGGGCGGGCCTGCAGCCATTCGACGTGGTCGTCGACGGAGTTGCGGATGGGGGCGCCAGGAGGAAGGGGCTCGAGATATTCGACGGCGAGGCGCTTGGCGCGCTCGATGCGTGCGCCGATGTCGTAACGCTGCTGAAAGTTGATGTACTCGAAGAGGTCGCCGCCGACGGTTCCGGCAGGGATGGAGACGCCGAACATCTCGATGCCAGGGATCTGGGGGATCGCGCCTTCTACGGGCATCAGCCGCTGGCGCAGGTACTCGTCGATGGTTGGAGCGCTAGGGGTCTTCGGCATGGGAGAGCTTTCGAGGTTGCTGTTCAATTTGCACTTTCAGAGTAGCGCAAGTGCGATCAAAGAGTGGTTGCTGGTTCGGAGGAGGTTGACCCATGGGCGCATCCCCCGTACACTCACAGAGGCGGCTGATTGTGGCTCCCGCCGAGCCTGCAGCTGCCGATAAAACCTGTATTGCCCTCTCGTTCAATGGTAGGACTAGCGACTATCCGTCACGGAGTTCGAATCCCTGGGGTGGGACCTAAATGTGTAAGCTCCCTATAATGAGCAAGGTATAGGTAGCTACCTGGGATTCACACTGGCGGGAGTCTAGATCTGTCCCTAATGCCACTCGGAACAAATCTTGTGTATGCGCCGGTCCAACACATTGATGTTGAATTGTTGCCCGCCAGGTTGGGTAAGGCGTGAGCAAGAGTGCGTTTCGCAGAAGATCTCATCTTTACGTCTACGGCGTTCGGTGGGCTGTCCTCTGCGGCATAGACGATCGGATGCGCGAATGGGTTTGCGAACAGGTAAGCGGATCCCGACACAAGAGTCCATCGTTCGAAGAATGGTTAGAACAGATCGACGGCATTCGATTAAGGCGATCCGGCGAGCGCTTTGGTGATAGATTGACCATTTGGCCCCGACAAGGAAGGCTCTCGAATGGAAATGTTGCGCAAAACACTCTTCCTCGTAGCGACGACTTGCGTGCTGACAGCTATGCCGGCGGAAGCGCAGTCGGCTACTGATCTCGTTGCGCTACGCGGACTTGCGCCTGTGACCGTTTTGACGAATACAACTGAGGGCAAGGCAGCTCTGGCCGCGAACTACACGGTTACAGGGGGCATTCAGACGGGTGCGATTCGGCAATCGACTCTTCTACCTTTCGCCGAACAGCAACAACAGGCGTTGCGAGATGCAAGCATCACGAGCGGTAATCTCGAACAGCTTGCCGATGGACTTGGGACTACGCTTGGCGCCGCCTACGTAGCGCGTGCCCACTATGGCGATCCGCGCCACTTTACCAGCCTGTCGGAATCCGTTGCGAACTTGATTGGTTATGCGCTCTCGATCAGCGGAGTTAATTCCAACTCCGGAAAATACTTCTTCGCGAACGCTACGACTGACGGAAAGAACGCTGTAACAACACAGGCGATGGAGGTGCTGAAAGAGAACGGGGGAGTCACCGATGTGTTTGGGAAGAGCTATGGGCTTCTCGCCGGAACTCCCGGAGCAGGCGCATACGGTAATTCGCGCCCGTTTCAAACAGAACCAAGCGTGCTGGCCATTATTGGTCCGGACAATTTTAATGTTGTGGCCAGCAACACGGTATACAACCGTGGTCCAATCATGGACTTGACCAATAGCCCTTCCTTCCCGAGCGGTCACACAACGTACGGCTATACGGGCGTGCTGCTCCTGGCCATTCTGGTGCCCGAACGATATCAGCAGATGATTGTTCGCGGCGCTGAGTATGGGAATGACCGCATCATCGTAGGCGCCCATTATGCGATGGACGTCATGGGCGGACGAACCTTGGCTCTCTACGATATGGCACACCTTCTCGCAAATGATCCGGCTTATGTAGGACAGCAGGTGAAGGGTGTTCCTACGATCAAGGACTTTCCGGTTGCGATCAAAACGGCACGCGACCAAGTGACTGCGGCCTTGTCGGCAGCGTGCGGAAATACGATTGACGAATGCTCACGCGAAGACCACAGCCGCTTTAGCAATCCAGCCGCCAACGAAGCCTTCTATGCAGATACGCAGACGTACAGTTTGTCGGTCGTCTATCCCAAGCAAGCCAACAACACAGAAGACATCGGCAAGCTTGCCCCTGAGGCCGGATACCTGCTCACGGTTGCGTTTCCGTCGCTAACGCTTGAGCAAGCTGACCGCATTCTGACAGAAACCGAAGGGCCGGGAGGTGGTTTCCTGGACGAAGGCTCATCCTTCGGAATTTATTCTCGCCTCAATTTGTATGCAGCAGCGGGAAGAGCTGCAGCCCTGGCTCATGATCTCTCTTCCGACGCAGACGCTCTTCAGAAACGTAAGGCCGCAAAAAGATCGAACTAACAAAGCGGCGGCGGGGCCAAAGATTGTGAGCGTCAAGCAGTTCAACTAATAGAATTTGATAAGCAAGCATTTTCCGCTCGGCGGGAATAAGGATAAATTTGTGAACACTTGGCATCGAATTGCATCCAACTCACTCGCTCTCGGGTTCCTGGTAAGTGCGATGTATTCAGTCTTTGCGCAGGCTCCGGCACCTTCGGTTTCAACGTATGATCCGCGTGTCACCTTCGCGCCGCTTGTGCTGCCTGATCCGGCGACGCCCTATCGCTCTGCCAACGGCGCGCCCGGACCATCTTATTGGCAGAATGCTGCCGACTATGTGATGCGCGCGGCGATTGACCCTGTCGCTAAAGTTCTTACCAACGACGAAGTCATCACCTATACCAACAACTCGCCTGACTCTCTGGACAGCCTTTGGATTCACCTGGAGCAAAACAGCTACCGGAGGGACGCGCGCGGAAGCAATCTGGGCAACGCCGGGAGTGCTCGTCCACCTCGTGCAGGGCAGGCAAATCCGCCGCGGCCAGTTCGAGGAGATAACTATACTGAGGGACTTGTGCTCGAATCTGTCGAGGTTGGTCCGGTAGCGGGTCCGGCTCGCTGGTCCAAAGCTGACTACATTGTCGACGACACACGCATGCAGATACGGCTCGTCACACCGTTGAAGCCACACGGAACGCAGTTACGCATTCATATCAAATATCACTATGCGATCCCCGGGATTTGGGGAGGACGCACGTCCTGGGGAACGGCGGAGCATGGAGAGATCTATGACATCGCCCAATGGTATCCGCGTATGTGCGTGTACGACGATCTTCGTGGCTGGGACACCCTGCCATACATTGGCTCCGAGTTCTATCTCGAATACGGTCACTTCGACTATTACGTGACGGTGCCCTGGAATTTTATCCTCGCTGGTTCTGGTGAACTTATGAACCCGGATGAAGTTCTTACCAAGACTCAGATCGCAAGGCTGGAGCAGGCTCGCCACTCCGATAAGACTGTATACATTCTTAAGCCTGAGGAGACAACCGATCCTGCCAGCCGCCCTGTGCACAGTGGTTCACTTACCTGGCACTTCCGCATGGATCACACGCGCGACGTTGTCTTCACGGCTTCACCAACGTTTGTATGGGACGCTGCACGAATCAACCTGCCAGCCAAGACCGAGGCCGGGGATGATCCGCCGCAATCACTGCCTCCGGGTAAGGTGCCTCTCGCGATGTCTGTTTATCCTGTCGAGAGCGTGGGGCAGGAAGGCTGGTCGCGATCGACGGAATACGTCAAAGACGCTGTCGAAGAGTTTTCGCGTCGTTGGTATCCGTATCCCTGGCCCGCAGCTATCAACGTAGCCGGTTTTTCTACCGGTATGGAATATCCGGGAATCGTGTTTGATGGTATTCACGACCAGACGAAGACCTTGTTTTGGATCACTGCTCATGAGATTGGGCATGACTGGTTTCCGATGATTGTTGGCTCGAATGAGCGTCGATGGGCTTTCATGGATGAAGGATTCAATACGTTCATCGATACGTTTGAATCTGACGATTTCGAACATGGTGTGTACGGTCCCAAACGGGATGGCGAATATTCAGCCGGCGGGGAACCACCAGACACGATCCTCAAGGTCTTGGATAATCCGGGTGCACCAGACATTCTGACTCGCGCCGACGCTTTCCCTGGAGCACTTGGGCACCCCGTGCAGTACTTCAAAGGCGCCTACGGCAATGTTCTGCTTCGCGACCAGATACTTGGCTCTAACCGATTTGATTATGCGTTTCGCCTCTACATTCGAAGATGGGCCTATAAGCACCCGTCGCCGTCCGACTTCTTCCGCACGATAGAGAACGAAGGCGGTGAAGACCTCGGATATTTCTGGCGCGGATGGTATATGCACAACTGGACGCTGGACCTAGCCGTTGAGTCTGCCAAGTATGTCAATGACAATCCCAAGGACGGCGTTTCGGTAGTGGTCTCTAACCTGCGTCCGTTGGTGCTTCCTGCGACGCTCCAAGTGTCGTATGCGGACGGCACCACTGCGCGTATCCGCATTCCTGCGGAAGCGTGGCTGTCCAAGGGAACGGCAACCTTTGTTTTCAAGGAAGGGAAGCCGGTGGAAAGTGTCACTGTGGATCCGGATCACGTTTTGCCAGACGACAACCGGGAGAACAACGTATTGAAGCTGCCTTAGCCATCGCGGGTTGCTCGCCAGAACTGGCCGTGCAGCCACAAGGTCTCGGAGTCTACTCATAACGACTCGATTGAGAAAGAGAGCGGTTGCGCTTTCTTCGAGCAGACGCGATGGGTTGGCGGAGCAACGCGGGAGGTTGGGGACTGGACCTTCTTACCCTCGGGTCGTCTCAAAGAGGAACCAAATACGGCGTTCGCCTTGATCGATCCAGTTTTCGAGGAGGCTGGCGGTGGCAACATCGCCGGCGTCATCGCAGACTATGTGGACCGCTCGCATGCTCGAGACCAAGGCTTTCTCGTCCTCGCGAAGCTCACTCAACATATCTTGCGGAGTTACGTACTCGGCATCGTTGTCGGGGATGCGCTGCAGACGCGCGATGTGTCCGATGGAACGGATGGTGGTTCCACCGATCTTGCGAACACGCTCGGCGATTTCATCCGTCATTGCGAAGAGCTGATCGCCGTGATCGTCGAGCAGCAGGTGGTAATCGCGGAAGTGCGGTCCGCTCATGTGCCAATGGAAATTCTTGGTCTTGAGGTAGAGGGTGAACACATCGGCAAGCAGCGCGTTCAGGGCTCCGGTGATGTCGGCGACTGCCTTTGGAGTGATATCGGTTGGCACCTTCAGGGGGGCTTTTTGCAGGGCAATGCGTTCTTTGGTGGTTGGCATACATCCTCCTTTGGTTGGTAAGTGTAGCCCAGGTTAGAAGGCGCTCGGCTGAGATGATACGTGTTCAGCAGGCGGCGGCTGGAGTCGGGTTTGGAAAGAACGCGGAGTCAGTTCGCCTTCGGTTCGGAAGGTCGATGCTCGAGTTGAGCTGCGGTAAGACTCATTTGGAACTAGCCGTTGACCCTGACTTGCTGGCGGCTATGTCCGTTGGAGGATGAGCGCCAAGTGCATGGGAATCCGCGGCAGGTGCAGCAATTGATTTTGGCGGCGAGATGAGAATGGGCAGCACCACCGACACTGCCACAATGCCTGCTATAACGTGAAGGCCACTGACGTAGGATCCGCTGATTTGCCGCATGTGCGCGATGAGGAGAGGACCGAATGCACTCGCGAAACCCCATGCCGTTAGCATAAGGCCGTAGATCGGCCCGACATTTTTAGAGCCGAAGTAGTCGGCTGCAAACGCCGGCATGGTGCCGAAGCCTCCTCCGTAGCACATCAGGATAATGAAGGCCAGGACCGCTAGAATCGCAGCGGACGAGATGCCTGGCAGGATCCAAAACAGACCGATCTGAATGAGAAACATGATCGCAAATGTCCAGCGCCGGGTGATGGCGTCGGAAACCCATGCCCAGAAGACTCGACCAAACGCATTGCCAATGCTGACGATGCCAACCATTCCCGCAGCTACGACGGCGCTGACCTTGGCGATCTCCTGAAACATCGGCGACTCCTGCGAGATGATCGAGATACCCGCGGAGGTATTGAGAAACAGCAGCGACCACAGAGCCCACCATTGCCAGGTCTTCAGCGCGCCGCCCAGCGTGTAGTCGACCGCTGCGCGCTGGGATGACTGGGTCGCAGTGGGGGTCCAGCCAGCGGGCTTCCACCCGTCCGGCGGGTTCTGCATGAAGTAGCCGGTGGCCATTGTAATGACGAGGTAGGCGATACCGAGATAGGCGAATGTCTGCAAGACGCCGACACTCTGAATCAGGCGAGTCGCGACCGGCGCGGTGACGAGAGCGCCAGCACCGAAGCCGCCTACAGCAATGCCTGTAATGAGGCCTCGACGATCGGGGAACCATTTGACCAGCACAGCGATGGGAACGATGTAGCTGAATCCAACGCCTATTCCTCCGATGAGTCCATAACTAAGGTAGAGCCACCATAGTTTGTTGGCGGAGAAGCTTGCCAGAAAGACGCCGAGGCCGTAGAGGAAGCCACCTGTGAGGGCGACGACGCGAGGTCCTTTCTTGTTTAGCCAAAGACCACCGAAGAAACAAGCGACGCTCAGGACAAAGATCGAAATGGTGAAGGTAAGCGTTACTTCCTCGATAGACCAGTGAAATTGTTTGGCGAGGGGAGCCCGGAAAACACTCCAGGCATAGACGGCCCCCAAGGCCATTTGCATCAGGACGCCCGCAGCCGCGATTGTCCAGCGATTATTTTTTGGCATGCTCTCTCTCCAAATATTCTTTGCGAATCTTATTGAGTAGTAAATCGCACGAACGGAATTATTCGATTTTGCAGCGACTCATTTGGAGCTGGTAGTTGGCCCAGTAGCACCGCTGCTCTTGTGTTGCAAAAGCGAAGCACCGAATATTTGTGCCAGCGAAAGGCCAAGACCTGCTGCCTTCCGAACGTCTTTGCTGCAAGCGGCGCGAAGAAGTTGCCAAAGAGAAGGCGTATGCGTCTCCGCGTCCGCGACCGCTCGGTGAACGCGATCCGCATCGATCGATGTCAGGGCGTTTCCAAGAATCATGGCGATGCGCAGCGCTGTCACTGCCTGCTTGGAGCTCGCCACATCGGTCACCTTGGCGATCACGGTGTCCTCCGCGCTTAGGAGTCCATTGACGAGACCGAGGGCGCCGGAGTCGTGCAGGCGTTGCAGTGTGTCATACGCTTCGAGGACGGCTTCGGCGTGCTCGCGCGGAGCACTCTCAATGCGGCGAACCAGATCCAAGCGTGAATCAGGCGGTGTATAAGTATGAAACTCCACAGCGACGGCCATGCTATTTGCTCCCTGCCGGCGCGGCCGGCTGAATTTGAACGAGCGCAGACTCACCGGGGAAGTGATAGTCTGCGCGCTTCCACTTTCTTTCTACCTCTACGCCCATCTGTGGCGTGGGTTTTCCTGAATAGCGGAAATTGAGGCGACGTAGAGGATCCTCTCCACGCTCTGGCAGAACCTCCATCTTTACGGAGCTCTCTTTAAATGCAGGTGTGTGGGTCGCCGGATCGACGTTGTTGCCGGTCAGCAGATTCACATGGGCTGTGAGGGGCAAATAGACCTGTTTGGCTTCGACGCGGGCGGTTACGAGAACCTTGGTTTTGAGGGCTCCATAGCGGCTGGTCAAACGGACCCATTGTCCTGAGTCGATCGATCGTTCGTGAGCAAGTTCGGGCGAAATCTCGACATAAGACTCGGGAGTTTCCTGCTTGATTCCGGGCACCCGATTGGTCATGTTGCCTTCGTGGAAATGTTCCAGTTGGCGGCCGTTGTTAAGAAACAGATCGAACTCGGCATCTGGTGGATCGGTGGGCTCGCGATAGACCAGCGGAAACAGCCGCGCTTTTTTGTCAGGAAACTCAAAACCTTCCGTGTAGAGAAGCGGTTGATCTTTGCCGTCGAGAGCGACGGGCCACTGCAGGGTGTTGTATCCCTCAAGGCGCTCGTAGCTGCATCCTGCATAGAGCGGCGACAGGGAAGCGAGCTCAGCCATGATCTCCGACGGGTGCTGATAGTTCCAGGAGGCACCCATTTTCTGCGCGAGCGATTGGGTAATCTTCCAATCGGCACGGCTATCGCCCAACTCCGGCAGCGCCTGATAGAAGCGCTGGATGCGACGTTCCGTGCTGGTAAAGGTTCCATCCTTCTCTAAAGCAGGGGAGGCAGGCAAGATTACATCTGCGTAACGGCAGGACTCGGAGAAAAAGATGTCCTGCACGACGAAGAACTCGAGCTTTTCAAATGCAGCAGCGACTACGTTGGCGTTCGAGTCTGCGTAGACCATGTCTTCGCCGGCGAGATACATGGCACGCAGCTTTCCGCTGAGACTCGCTTCTACCATCTCGTGATTATCGAGGCCGCGATAATTGGGCAGCTTCACTCCCCAACCCTGCTCGAACTTCGCTCGGAGTTGATCATCCGTGACGCTCTGATAGCCGGGGAAGGTGTTTGGCGCTGCGCCGATATCGCCCGCACCCTGCACGTTATTGTGCCCGCGCAAGGGGTATGCACCGGTTCCGGGACGCATGTAGTTGCCGGTAACGAGCAACAAGTTGGAGATCGCGGTAGAGCAATCCGAACCGTCGGTATGCTGTGTCACTCCCATGGCCCAGAGGACGCACATGGTCTCTGCCTGGGCGATCTCCTTGGCTACACGGTGCAATGTTTCGAGGGGCACATCGCAGACCTCAGCGGCATGCTCCATGGTGAAGGGATCGAGGCTCTTGCGGTACTCGTCAACGCTGTTCACCCACTTCTGGAGGAAATCCAACTTTGCGTAGCCGTTGTCGAACATGTACCTGCTCATCGCGGAGAGCCAGGCCAGGTCTGTGCCTGGTCGCGGGCGGAAGAAGATGTCGGCGCGCTCTGCCATCTCGTGCACGCGAACATCAGCGACGATCATTCGTTGTCCGTGAAGCTTATGCGCGCGCTTCACCCGGGTGGCTATGACGGGATGCGATTCAGCGGTGTTCGATCCAATAATCAAGACCAGTTTGGCGATTCCCATGTCTTCAATGGATCCGCTATCCCCTCCGAGGCCGACCGTTCGAAAGAGTCCCTGGGTTGCGGGCGCCTGGCAGTAGCGAGAGCAGTTGTCCACATTGTTTGTGCCGATGACGACTCGCGCAAACTTCTGCATCAGGTACCCATCTTCGTTGCTGGCCTTGGAGGATACGATGATTCCAATCGAGTCCGGTCCGTGCTCCTGTTTGATCGCTCCCAGCCGCTTGGCGACAAGGTCGAGCGCTTCTTCCCATGAAGCTTCGCGAAAGCCACCGTCATGCCGGATCAATGGACGTTGCAGCCTATCCTTGCTATTCACAAAGTCCCAGCCGAATTTGCCTTTCACGCAGGTGGAGATCTGGTTGGACTCGCCATGCAGTGGAACAATCTTCAAGATATGACGGTCCCGTGTCCAGACATCGTAACTACAGCCGACACCGCAATACGTGCAGACGGTCTTCGTGCGCTCTATGCGTTCCTCGCGCATCTTTGCTTCGGTCTGCGACATCTGCATGACGGGGCCATAGCCTATCTCAGGCTCGAGGTCCTTCACGATGTCGATCAGCTTATTCAAAGAGTCAGACGGGAGCGACGTCATGAAGCCGGCTTCGCCTAACATCGACCGCTCCATGAGTGCGTTGCACGGGCAGACGGTGATGCAATGTCCGCAGGAGACACAGCTTGATCCGCCGATCTGCATTCCGCCATCCCAAAGGACGCGGGGGCGATCGAGCTCCCACCCGATGGAGAGGGTTTCGTTCACCTCCACCGTCTGGCAGGCCTGTACGCATTGTCCGCAGAGGATGCACTGGCTGGGGTCGTAGCGATAAAACGGGTTGGACATGTCCACTTCGTACGGTTTCGGTGTGAAGGGGGTCTGTTGGTGTTGAACGTTCAACTCCAGCGCCGTGTTGTGGACTCTGCAATTCTCATTGTTGTTGTCGCAGACCGTGCAGTAGAGCATGTGATTGCCGAGAATCACGTCGTATGCCTCGGCCCGCGCATCCTGAGCACGCTTCGAGTCGGTCACCACTTCCTGCATGCCGGCTGTGACGGTAGTGCCGCACGCGCGGACCAGCTTTCCACCAACTTCCACCAGGCAGGTATCGCAGGTCTGGATTGGACCCATCAGCGGGGAGTGGTAACAGATGTGCGGAATTTCCTTTTCGCTGAGGATGGCTTCGATCAGCAGCTCGCCTTCGGTGGCGGCTACGGTGTGGCCGTCGATCGAAATGGCTATCTCTGAAGGACCGACCTGCGAGGAAGGAACGACCTGGGAGTTCGCGATCAGGGATGTATTGATTTCAGCCAAGCTCATACGATTCTGTCTCCGAATTTCGAACTCACTGCTGCCATTGCCGTTCAAGGGTTGAGACGGACGCTGGAATCTTCTGGGACCCGTTTACTGGTAGATCTCCCGCGCTCCCGCGAAAGAAGAAGAGGCCCCAAACGCAATACGGTTTGCGGTCTCAACTGGTTTCTCTGCCATAGAGTTGAATCTCAGGTGCCACCAATCCGCCAGCCATAGTGCAAATCTCAGGCGGAACTTCTAATGCCAAACAATTTACACCTCCACCGCGTAAAATTCCCATGTTTTCTCGCGATCTGGAAGTTAGACGCGGGTTAATACCACGGGACCCACAAAATCGCGTCAAGATTTCGACGGCGTTTGTCGGACGAGCGACATTGATTGAAAGAGCAGAGCCTGAAGCAGGCGAACCGCGATCATGGCCTATCGTTCGGACAGTGCGGAGTGGCTTCGAGTAACCTATGCTTGCACATCGGTGTGGCCGGGGCGGAGGAGCTTTGCGATGGGGTTGAAGATCGGTAAGAGTCCGTGGAGGACGCAGCGGGGAAGGCTGGCGGCTGCGCTGCTCTTGTTCCTGTGCGCGCCTATTTTTGCACAACTGCCCAACCCGGTGGCGACTGGCACGCCTGTCGCGCACACCGACGCACACGTCGATCCGTTTGGCCGTACCACGCCCCGGGGCACCGTCACGGGCTTCATTCGAGCTACGCAACGCGGAGATTTTGCTGGCGCCACACGGTTCATGCAACAGACGCCGGGGCAACCGGCTAACCCGGAATTGGTGGCTCGCGAACTCAGCGAGTTGATGGATCGGTACTATGTTCATTCCATCGAGAGCATCAGTGACAAGCCCATAGGCAATGTGAATGACGGTCTTCCCCTGGATCGTCAAAACGTGGGGACGCTGAAGATTGGATCGCAGAAGCTCGACATCCTTCTTATCCATGTACACGGTGCGGATGGGGGCCAGATCTGGCTGGTTTCTTCGGATACGCTCGCCCAGGTATCGGAGATGTATGACTTGATGGAAGAGACCTGGGTTAACCGGATGATGCCGCCGGTCCTGGTCGAGCACGCATTTCTGGGGTTCTCTGCTGCGCAATGGATTGTCTGGGCGGCTTCGATCCTCGTTCCTCTTCTGCTGATGTGGTTGGCATGGCGAGTCTGTCTTGCCACTCTTGAGCGAGAAGCCGTCAATGCCCTCGTCAGGGAACGGCTTAAAACATGGCTCAGCGAAATTCGCGGGCCTGTGACGTTGCTCGTACTGCTTTCCGTTCATCTGCTCACGGTGCGTACGCTCGGCTTTTCGCTGAGTTCTCGACTGGCCTACATGCGGGCAGGATCGGTGCTTGTCCTCATTGGGGTGACATGGTTGATTCGCCGCGTACTGAAGCTGCTCTTCGAGCGAGCGAGCAGGGTGGCGTGGATACACGGCGAGACGAACAGGAAATCGCTGATGCTGCTGGGCGAACGATTGCTGAATGTTTTCGTGGTCGTGGTGGCAATTTTCGCGATCCTCACGGTGGTGGGGGTTGACACCAAGACTGCCCTGGCTGGCGTCGGGATTGGAGGCGTCGCGGTCGCGCTGGGTGCGCAGAAGTCGATCGAAAACATTCTTGGCGGGATCTTTCTGCTGATGGACAACGCGCTGGCCGTCGGCGACCGCTGTTCGATCTCCAACCGGATCGGGTACATCGAGGACATCACGCTACGGTCCGTAAAGATGCGTACGGATGATCAGAGCCTGCTCTCGATTCCAGCGGGAGCGCTCGCGCAATCGAACATTGAAAACTTTCGAACGCGCAGAAAGACGCTGATGGAGTCGAGATTGCGCCTTCGCTACGGAGCAACCGCGGCGCAACTCCGCGACGTGCTTTCCAAAATTCAAGAGCTCGTCGCGAACCATCGACGCGTCGAGCAAGACACAAAGCGTATTCGGCTGATTGGTTTTGGGGAACGAGGCATGGAGATCGAGTTGTATCTCTACGTCTTGACTGCCGACACATTGACCTTCTACGAGATCCGCGAGCAGCTACTGCTGGAGGTTGCGGAGATCGTCGAAGCGTCGGGCAGCGGCTTTGCAGGGCCGACGGAGTTCGTATACCTCGAAGGACATGGAGGCGAAGCAGGGACGGATGGCGTTGCCGGTGCTCACGCTACGCGGCAACGCAATCCCGCCAACGACTGAGCTCAGGCGGTTGGGCCTAACTTCAGGGAAGACGTCAGTCTGAAATGGATGATGGTTTCGGAGGGGAGCGTGATGTCGCGGTTGGTGGTCGAAGCGCCGACCGTGCCTGCGCCTGCACCGATGAGGCCGCCGATGAGCGCGCCTTTGCCGCCACCTGCGATTCCGCCGATCAAGGCGCCGCCGCCTGTGCCTCCGCCGACCATGGCAGCTGTTCGCTTGCCTTTACCTGTTGAGGTTTGAGCGTACGTTGCGGTGCGAATGGCGAAGGTCGCGCCGTTGAGACGAATGCTGTTCAACCTGAGACTGAGGGTAGCTCCGCCTTTGAAGCGTCCCGAGGCGTGGGCCTCCGTCACGGTCCCGACAGCGCGGGTACCAACGGGGACCACGGTGTTGCCGTTGACCACAACGGGGGAAGAGAACGTTGCATCGAAACTCTGGCCGGGATCGCTGATCTTGGATCCAACCGATTGCACAAGCCTGACCCGCAGGGTAGTCCCGGCCGGGATAACGACAGGGGGCGGCGGCGGGGGGGGAGCGGGCTCAACAGCCGGAGCCGGAGCGGCTGCTTCCATGGGTGCGGGTTGGGGGGGTGCGGGCGAAGCCGGAGAGTTGGGTGAAGTAGTTGGGGCCGGGGACGGAGATGCGGAGGATGGAGCTGCGCCGGGCGAAGGGGGTGAACTCGGTGAAGTCTGAGAGGAGCTCGTGTCAGACGAAGCTGGCGTTGACGATGTGCTCTTGCAGCCTGTGCACCATACCGCAAAACTTAGAAGCAATGTTGATGTAAGGACAATCCTGGTTCGCATCGAAACCTCTTTCCAGTGAGAGTTGACATCGGGGAGGTACTGTCGTGTTTGCCTGCTTAGATGCAAGCTGCTATGTCTCGGGATACATAATAACTCTCGGCTATGGCCGAGTATCGTTGCTACGATCATCTGGATTCCGAACAGGTAGCGGCAAGTCGATTTACTGTCGACCCAGGGATTGCGAGAGAATGATGAGATTCGAAGGCTCGACGCGAATGAGCCCGTCCCGCGGGGACTCGATATCCGCGATGAGCAGGAAGGATATGGCCACGAACAGCGGAAGAATCAACGACAGCAGCCTTTCCTGGATTGGCCGGCGCGCGGTGTAGCCGACCATCAGGTTGCAGCCGATGCCGATGGCTACCAGCAGCATCCAGGCGGGCACGGGGATGTGGTCGTCCCAGGCAAATTGGGTATAGCCCTGGGAGTTCAGGACGTCGTTCATGCCGGCGACGGCGAGCGCGGCGACGGGCGTGGGTGTCGCGATGGCGGGGGCCTGAACCGCGGACCAGAGAGCGGTCTGAAGCTGCGCGGTATCCGCGTTGATTTGCGGCAGCTGGCGCGCATCCGTAGCTCGGTAGAACACGATACGTTGATCGAGATAGCTGCGCAGTAGTTGATGCACATGGTTTGCATCGGAAGGAGACAGCAGCTCGGCCCGCAGGTACTCTGTGCCGATTGCATTTGCCTCCGCCTCTTCAAAATTCTTGCGCTGATCGAAGCGAGTCACGGCCATGGAGAATGTGAATCCAATGATGAGACCGAGTAAGGTCAGGGCGGCCGTGAGAACGACATCGAAGTCGTGGCGCACGTCGTCGGCCGGCGGACGCCGCCTGCGAATGGCTACGCCGAGTCTCTCGGCGAACCAGAGGAGAATGAGTGAAAGGAAGAAGAGGGAAATCGGAGAATTCATCGCTCGAGATGTCCTTTATGGCGCTACAGCGCTTGATCTGAGTGCTGGGCGCTGGGTATGGCAGGCTTCGACAATTCAATGCAGCGGTACATGACGGATGAAGTAGAAAGCATAGCAGGTCAGGAGCGCTGGACGGCCTCCGGAGGAAAGGGGGAGCTGCGGTGGAATACGCCGATATTGGCCAGACAGGAAAGCCGCTTTGGAAGACGTTCCTGCTGCAGTGACCCGCCCCCTATGCGCTACGTCTGCAGGCTACACCGGGGACGGCTTCATTGAGGAGAAATATCGTTGCGTTTAGAGGAGGGCTAGTGCAGTTCGGCAGTGCGGAGAAAATCGAAGCTACCACCGGGATCGAGCGTGAGGCTCGTCAGGCGCGCGGAGTGGATGACGATGTTGTCGGGATACCAGAGTGGGATGGTAGGAAGATCTGCGGCGAGAATCTGTTGGATCTGAAGATAGTCCTGGCGGCGCGTGGCTTCGTCGGTGCTTGAGGTTGCGGCCTGCAAAAGCGCATCGACGCGGGGGTTCGCGTAGTGGCCGCGGTTGGCTCCCTTGGGCGGGAAGCTTTCGGTGGCGTAGCTGTAGTGGAAGATGTCGGGGTCTTCGTTGGAGCCGATCCAGCGCAGCAGGTACATCTGAAACGCGCCCTTGGTGATGTCGGAGTAGAAGGTGCCGAACTCGGTGGAACGCAGAGAAAGGTCGATGCCGACGTCGCGGAGCTCGGCCTGCATGGCCTGGGCTTCGAGACGCGTGGTCTCGTCGGTGGAGGTCTTCATGGTGAGGTGCAGACGGATGCCGTCGCTCCCGGGCTTGAGGCCGGCGGCATCGAGTAGCTGGATCGCGCGCCTCGCGTTGTGCGGGTATTGCGCGAGGTCGGCGTTGGACGCGGCAGCCCAGTGGCCGGGGGGGAGCAGCGTGTCGGCAAGATGTGCGTGGCCGCGCCACAGAGCCGCGACCAGCGCAGGGCGGTCGATGGCGAAGGCAATCGCCTGGCGTACACGCGGGTCGCGGAGAGCTGGATCCTGCACGTTGAAGTTCAGGTAGTCGACGCGCGCGCCGGGGCCGGTGGAAACCCGGAGGTTCGGTGAGTCGCTGAGAGCGTGCACCATGTCCATGGTGAGAACGTTGCTCTCGACGTCGGCTGAACCCTTCTTCATCTCGAGCGCGGCGGTGATGGTGTCGGGCACAACCTGGAAGCGGACGTGCTCGATGGTGGCGCTGGGTGGGCCGGCCCAGTAGGTTGGGTTGCGGTCGAGCAGCACTTCCTTGTCCTGTACCTGCGAGACGAAGCGGAAGGGCCCGGAGCCGATGGGGTGCAAACCTTCGTCGCGGGCGGCCCCAGCTTCAACGACGCCGAAGAGGCTGTCGCTGAGGTTAAACAGCAGGCTGGGTTGCGGCGTGCTGGTGTGCACGACGACGGTGAGCGGGTCGGGGGTGTCGACGGCGGTGATGGCTTTGAACGCGCCACCCTTGGCCGTGATGATTGCACCATTGGTCATGCTGCGGATGGACCATGCGACGTCGGCGGAGGTGAGCGCGTGACCGTCGTGGAAGTGCACGCCCGCGCGCAGATGGAAGACCCATGTGAGCGGGTCAGGACGGTCCCACGAGGAAGCTAGCCAGGGCTGCAGGTTGAAGTGCGCATCTTTTCGGATTAACGCGTCGTAGATGAGTCCGCCCACGCGTTCGGATTGCGAGTCGGTGCCCTGGCGGACGTCGAGGTTGTTCGGCGAGGACTCGATGAGGAATGTGAGGGTACGCGGGTTCTTCGCGGACGGCGAGCAGGCGGTGAGCGCGAGGCATAGGAGGGTGGCGCTCAGTTGAAGGATGCGAAAAGCCATGATCAGCCGGCCTTCCCGGTGAGAGGAAGTGCGTGAAGGATCATCGCCGCGTCCGCCAGGCTCGCTTCTTTACCCCAGCTAAGAACAAGGGCCCATTGTCCGTCGATCGAAACACAAACGAGCTTCACGTCTGATGGAACGGGGGTGCGCGAGACGATGCAATCGTAGTTTGTATCGATGAAGGCGTCCGGATGATAAGCCTCGACGGTGGTCTGCCTCGAGAGTTTCGTTCTGAGAAATATATCCCTGAACCTCTCAATCCTCTGGCCGACGTCCTTAGGTGACGGCGGCTGTTTGTAGATCAACATTGATTCATCGATCAGCTCGAAACTTCTGCTTGCGCGACGAAGCGATAGTTCGTGCACCCCAGTGGGAGTGACTTCTTGCCTCCATGGAAATGGAAGCTTAATGAGGGTTCCTTCATAATTGGCCATGCCGTGGTGTTGGGCGTACCAAGTCCAATCACTGACGCGATCGCCCAACGTTAGCCAGAGAAGCGGAGGCATAATGATAGCGATTGCGATAAAGAAAAGCGGGCGCAGCGGAATGGGTCTATTCCAGATCGTTTTCTTATCTTCGACCGTCGCACTCATGTGCTCTCCTCAAGAAGCATAAGTCACCTTGCCGAGGATGACGGAGCGGCTGGCGCCGGTGGCGCTGGGAATGTTGCCGGGGAGACCGTGCCAGGTTAGCCAGCCCATCAGCGCAAAGGCGGCGGCTTCTTTGGCTTCGACCGGAAGGCCCGCGCTGGCCGTGGTCGATACCTTTACGCCGAGTTGCGCGAAGCCTTCGGTGAGCATGCGTATGAGGGTGAGGTTCTTGGTGCCCCCACCGGCGGCGATGAGTTCGGTGGCGCGGGCTAGCGGCGCGTGCTGGCCGAGATGCGGCCAGCAGAAGCGGCGGTAGGCGTCGAGGATGGTGGCGGCCGTTAGCGCGGTGGCCGTGGCGATCACATCCTGCCTGGGAGCTTGCTTGCATAGCGCGAGGAGCTTGTGCGCGAAGGCGGGACCGAACTCTTCGCGGCCACAGGATTTCGGTACGGGCGCGGAGAAGTAGGGCGTGGCGAGGAGGCGATCGAGGACGGGCTTGAGGATGTTTCCGCTAGCAGCGATGGCGCCGTTCTTGTCGAAGCGGCGGTTGTAGAGCTGCTGCATGAGCAGGTCGATGAGGATGCTCGCAGGGCCGGTGTCGAAGGCGAGAACATCTGCGGCTGTGCAGGCTGCGGGGAGCGCGGTGACGTTGGCGATGCCGCCGAGATTGAGCAGCACACGGCTTTTCGTGGCATGGCGGAAGAGGCAGAAGTCGAGCATTGAAACGAGCGGTGCGCCCTGGCCTCCGGCAGCTAGGTCGGCGGGGCGGAAGTCGCTGATGACGGGAATGCGGAGGCGCTCGGCAAGCAGGGCAGGTTCGCCGATCTGCGAGGTGCAGCGAATCGTCGCGCCGAGGAACTTTGCCGGAACGGCCTGGTGATAGACCGTCTGGCCGTGCATGGCGGCTAGTTGTGGGTTGAGGTTGAGCTCGCGGGAGGTTGTCGCGATGCAGTCTGCGTAGAGTTCGCCGAGCCGCCAGGAGAGTTGGCTGATCCCTGCCGCGGTCGTCTTGTTGCCGGCCGCGATGTTGAGGATCAGCGCGCGCAGTTTCTTGTCGTAGGCGAAGGAGCGGTGGCCGAGCAGCTTGAGGCGCGGCGCGGTGTCGGCGCGGAGTGCGGGTGAGATGCGGCAGAGAGCTACGTCGACGCCGTCGGCGGAGGTGCCAGACATGACGCCGGCTACGAGGAGCGGCTTCGGTTGGGGAGGTTTCATGCGTCGCCTTTGAGCTCGCGCTGCAGTTCGGCGAGGAGTTGGAGGGCTTCGCGCGGGGTGAGGCCGTCGATATCGACTTGCTCGATGCGGTCGACGATGAGCTGTGAGAGCGGCGTGAACATAGTCATTTGCACCTTTGCTTCGCGCGACGGTGCGGACTCGCGGACCTGCTGAGTTTCGGCGCGCTCGTGGACCTTGAGCACCTCGCGGGCGCGGCTGATGACGGCGTTGGGCAGGCCCGCGAGTCGCGCGACCTCGATGCCGTAGCTCTTGTTCGCCGCGCCGGGCTCGACGGTGTGGAGGAAGACGATGCCGCCGGAATTTTCGCGCACCGTGACGCGCACGTTGCGGAGGTGGGCGAGGCGGTCTGCGAGCAGGGTGAGCTCGTGGTAATGCGTGGCGAAGAGGGTGCGGCAGCCGATGGTGTCGTGCAGATGCTCGACCGTTGCCCAGGCGAGCGAGAGGCCGTCGTAGGTGGCGGTGCCGCGGCCCATTTCGTCGAGAAGTACGAGCGAGCGCGAGGTGGCGGTGTTGAGGATCGCGGCGGTCTCGGTCATCTCGACCATGAAGGTGGAGCGGCCGCGGGCGACGTTATCCGCTGCGCCGATGCGCGTGTAGATGCGGTCGACGAGGCCAAGCCGCATGCTCTCTACCGGCACGAAGCAGCCGCTCTGCGCCATGATAACCAGCAGCGCGGCCTGGCGAAGGTACGTGCTCTTGCCACCCATGTTGGGGCCGGTGATGAGCAGCAGCGAGGCTTCGGTTGCGGCAGTGTCGCCGGCGCAGAGGTGCAGCGAGTTGGGGATGAAGCGGCCGGCGCCCTGGTCTTCGAGGCGGCGCTCGATCACGGGATGGCGGCCGGCATGGAATTCGAGCAGTCCGCTATTGTCGACCTGCGGACGCACCCAGCCGCGCAGGGCAGCGAGATGCGCGAAGCAGCCGAGCAGATCAATGCGCGCGATGAGTCGCGAGGTCTCGCGGATGCGACCGGCGTTGGCGAGCAGCTGGCGCCGGAGTTCCGCAAAGATGCGGCGCTCGATCTCGCCGCAGCGTTCCTGCGCGGTGAGGATTTTTACTTCGAGCTCTTTGAGTTCGGGAGTGGTGAAGCGCTCGGCGTTGACGAGAGTTTGCTTGCGTTCGTAATCCGCGGGGACGGACTTCGCGTTGGCCTTGGTGACCTCGAGGTAGTAGCCGAAGACAGAGTTGAAGCGCACCTTGAGCGAGCCGATGCCGGTCCGTTCGCGCTCGCGTTCCTCGATGGAGGCGATGCGCTGTCTGCCTGTAGACGAGAGGCTGCGCACGGCGTCGAGATCCTCGTCAACGCCTTCGCGGATGGCGCCGCCGTCGGAGAGTGCGACGGGTGGTTCGTCGACCAGCGTGCGGGCGATGAGCTCGTTCAGGTCGTCCAGCGGGTCGAGGCCGGTGGCAAGCTCCGCCCAGTGGCTGTTGGGATTTGCGGAAACAAATTCGGAGACAGCAGCGCGCAGGCCGGGAAGGCGCGCCAGCGTCTTGCCCAGGGCAACCACTTCGCGCGGCCCGGCGGTCTCGAGCGACACGCGACCGAGCAGGCGCTCGAGGTCGAGGATGCCATCCATGGCGCGGCGCAGGCCTTCGCGGTGGCGCAGATCGGCGACGGCTTCTCCGACCGCGTCCAGACGCTGATTGATGGCGTCGAGCGACTGCATCGGCCGCAGTAGTTGGGCGCGCAGCAACCGCTTGCCCATAGGCGTGCAGCAGGCGTCGAGCGTCCAGAAGAGCGTGGTCTGCGGGCCTTCGCTGGAGAAGAGCGGCTCAACCAGCTCAAGATTCCGCACGCTGACTGCGTCGAGTTCGAGCGCGTCATTCCGCTCGTAGTAGCGCAGGGTGTCGAGATGCGCGAGCGCGCCCTGCTTGGTCGCGCGAAGGTAGTGCACGATGGCGCCGGCTGCGACGGCCGCAGCGTGGTGGGGGCCCAGACCCATGCCGTCCAGCGAGTGCACGCGCAGTTGCTGGCGGAGGAGCGGAAGGGCATAGTCCTCGGTGAAGGCCCAGTCCTCGACCTCGGTGCGGGCGCCGGAGATGTCGAGCTGCGCCGGCTCTTCTTTCGCTTCCCCGACAGTTTCCTTCAGGACGCCCTGACGAACGCTCTGCGACGTGGTGCCAAAACCGGCGCTGCCACGCGCGTAAATCACTTCAGCAGGACGCATGCGCGCGAGCTCGTCAAGAGCCAGCGCCCAGGCCGAGGGCCCGGCGAACTCGGTGGCGCGGAAGTCGCCGGTGGAGAGATCGAGTGCCGCCACACCGACGGCCGCGCCGCCCGCACTCCCCGAAGCAGAGATGCTGGCGAGCCACTGGCTCTCGCTGGCGTCGAGCGCTGCATCGACCGCGGTGCCCGGCGTGAGGACGCGCGTGACCTCGCGGCGGACGATGGTCTTCGCTGTCTTGGGATCCTCCATCTGCTCGCACAGCGCGACGCGGTAGCCCTTGCGCAGCAGTCGCTGCAGGTAGGTGCCGGCGGAGTGATAAGGGACGCCGCACATGGGAACGGACTTTGTCTTATCGCGGGAGGTGAGGGTGAGCTGCAGCTCGCGGGAGGCGATCAGCGCGTCTTCGTAGAAGAGCTCATAGAAGTCGCCCAGGCGGAAGAAGAGTAGAGCATCGGGATGCTCGTCCTTGGCGGCGCGATACTGCCGCATGACCGGGGTAAGGTCGCGCTCAGGGGCGGCTGCGGTGGTTTCGGTGGACAAGGTCATGCACTCGTATCTGAACGCTCAGAATATCGCACACGCCTGTGGCCATATCGTAGACGCCTGTGCCACCCGCTTGGCGAAATCCTGCGCCTGCCCCTAGACTGGCAGGATGATCGAGATTCCGATGTCTGAGGCGCAGTTCGCTGCAGCCACCCAACGTCTGCGCGCAAACGGTATTGAACTGGCTGGAACCACGGGGATCCTGAGCAAAGACGGCGTGACCGCGAAGTATGTTTACGGGGAGGGGAAGCTGGCAGTCGAGATCGTGGATCGGCCGTTTATGCTGCCCATTTCGCTCATCGAGGGCAAGCTTCAGTCGTATCTCGAGCAATCGGTCGCGTGCGACTCCAGCAAATCCTGAGAAATGTGAAGTTTTCAGTAGCCCGGGAGCTCGAATCGGTGTAGATTTGTTTCGATTCCACCGAATGCGAACGAAAGGTACGGTTATGTCTCATTCTCAGAATACGTTTTCTTCAAGGGGGACTGCGTCGAATGGACGTTGGCGACGCAAGGGTTGGGCCGCGAACGTGAGTCCGCGAAAGGTTTTTCGGCTGGCGATCGTTCTGGCAATGTCGTTTTTGTGCTGGATCGGCGTGGGCTGCTTTGCGTTCGAGGTGCTGCAGCTGGCAGGGCGCTAAAGCTCAACCGCGTTGGTCGGCAGCGCAGAGGGCATCGCGATGAGCCAGGATCCCAATGCTTGGTGGTCGAAGGAGATCGGCAAAGATCTGAACGATGGGATGCACCAGGACTGGAGGGACTTGATGAAGAAAAGTCCCCGGGAGCGCTGGCGTATCCTCCTGATCCTAGGTGGCGCGTTTCTATTCGGTGCCGGATTTGACTACATGGTGTACCGGTTGCTGATCCGGTTTGCGTATTGGCCCAGGATTCGTTGAGATAGGGTCTGTGAGCGTGGTCACAAACTGGCGGGGTAATGCAGATATACTGGATTTTCGTGCATAACCAGCGCGCGAAGCTCAACGTATGACCCTGCTCTGGCTCCGACTTGCGGTGATTCTCTACGGCGTTGCCGCCCTCGCGGTGCTGCCAGCCGCGCTCTATAACCGACCGCGGTGGCGCCATATCGCGGTGCCGGCGGCGTTCCTGGGTGCCTTCTTCCACTTTGTCTCGATTACGGAGACCCTCTACGCAGCGCACCGAGCCTTGCCGGTCGATACTCACGAGACGCTGTCGATGCTGGGCCTCCTGCTGGTCGTGGGCTTCCTGATCCTGGCGGCGCGCTACCGAACCGTCTCCTTCGGGATCTTCCTGCTGCCGATTGCGGTGCTGCTGGCGATTGTTCCGGCGTTCCATCCCGGCCACGAGGAGATTGCCTACCCGCTGGTGCGGACGGGCTGGATCCTGCTGCACATTGCGTTGTTGCTCGCGGCTTACGCGGCAATGTTTCTATCGCTGATCGCGAGCCTGCTCTACCTGATCCAGGAACGGCGGTTGAAGGAGAAGCGAACGGAGTCCCAGCGCGGATGGCTGCCGCCGCTCGAGACCCTGGACCAGATCGGCGTGAACTCGCTGCGCTTTGGCCTTCCTTGTATGACGGCGGGGCTGCTGATTGGTTCCGTGCTTGCGCTGCAATCCATTGGGGTGGCGTTCTTCGCCGACCCCAAGGTGCTGCTTTCGATCGCGATGTGGATTGCGTACATCCTGATGATCTATATCCGCAGCAACAGCGGATTGCGCGGACGGCGCGCGGTGTACTTGTCGTGCTTTGTGTTCCTGGTGATGGTCGGGGTATGGGCAGCGAACTCACTCTCTGCCGTGCATAGGTTCAAGACGCCATGAGCGATCTGACGCGCGATCTCCCCATCGACGCCGCCGTGCACGCCACGCCGCAGACCTCGACGCTGCTGCTGCTGGGGGTGAACCATACCACCGCGCCCATTGCGGTGCGCGAGCGGTTGGCGATCCCGGGGCATCGCCTGGCAGACGCGACGCGCACGCTTGCGGATCAGCCGGGGATTCGCGAGGCGCTGATCCTGTCTACCTGCAATCGCGTGGAGATTCTCACCGTCCAGGACGGCGTGAATGAAGAAAATGCAGAGGCGCGCGCGGGCAAGCGGCAGGCGCCGGCGCTCAGCGTGATCCAGTTTCTGCATGACTACCTGCAGATCCGCACCATCGATATTGAGCCGCATGTGTACGAGTACCACGAGCGCGATGCGATTCGACATTTGTTTCGTGTGGCCAGCTCTCTGGACTCGATGGTGGTGGGCGAGCCGCAGATCCTGGGGCAGGTGAAGCAGTCGTGGACGGTGGGCCGCGAAGTCGGCGCGGTGAAGACGATGCTGGATCCGCTGCTACAACGCGCGTTTTCGGTGGCCAAGAAGGTGAGGACGGAGACGCAGATCGGCAACACGACGGTCTCCGTGGCGTCGGTCGCGGCGGAACTGGCGCGCAAGATCTTTGGATCGCTTGCCGGCAAGACGGTGTTGCTGGTGGGCGCGGGCAAGATGAGCGACCTGACAGCGCGCCACCTCATCCAGCAGGGCGCGACGGTGCTGTTGGTGGCGAACCGGACCGAGTCGAAGGCGCAGGCGATTGCCGATGCGCTGCGCACGCCGAGTATTACGACGGGTGTGATTCCGCTCGATCAATTGCATGAGCAGGCGCATCGCGCCGACATCGTGATCACGAGCACGGGCGCAGGCCAGGTGTTTACGCCAGAGAGCGCGCGGGCGGTGCTGCAGCGCCGTAAGAATCGGCCGGTGTTCTTCATCGACATTGCAGTCCCGCGCGATGTGGCTCCCGAGGTGAACAAGGTCGACGGCTGTTTTGTGTATGACATCGACGACCTGCAGCAGGTGGCGATGCAGAACACTGCGGTGCGCAATCGCGAGGCAGAGGCGGCCGAGTCGATTGTGACGCGGGAGGTGGCGCGCTACAGCGATCGCATCGCGCAGGCTCCGGTGACGGAGTCGATCAAGGAGCTGCTGTTGAGCGCCGAAGACGTCCGGCAGCACGAAATGGCGCGAATCATGCATCAGCTCGCGGGACAGCCTCTGACGCCCGAGCAACTGGCTGCGGTCGATCGGCTGACGAAGTCGCTGACCGGCAAGCTGCTGCATCCGCAGATTGCCGCATTGCGCGAGATGGCAGCCGATCGCGAGTCAGACGACTAGGCCCGGGCTGCGTCTAATTGATGGTTGTGGTTGCTACGTATTTATCGCGCAAGATCTGGCGCGACGTGGTGGTTTTGCCTCGTTACACGGGCCTCAATGCGTTTGTCAATGCCATGAATCGTTCAAGTGCTGGGGTAAACTTAGGGGTGGTCCCGAGAAGATCAGGCCGCGAAGCATACCAAGAAAGTGAACGGTAGGAGAGCAAGCTGAATGAGTCCCATAGCGCCATTGCGGCCCGGTCGGCAATCGCGCCTTAGATTAGCCTACGCGCTGGCCGTGCTGCTACCCGTGTTAGGCACGGTGCTGACGCAGCACATGGCGTTTCTGCACGGCATACCCAACTCTACAAACCTGCTCGCGGTGGTGATTGTCGGGATCCTGGGTGGCCTTGCGCCTTCGCTGGTTGCCATCGGCGTAGCGGTGATCACGCGCATCCTTTATCTCTCGATCATTCCCGACCACAATTTTTCATTTTCCTACGAGTTGCTGCATGTGCTGATCATGCTGGCGGCGGCGTTGGTGGTGTGGCTCATGAGCCGCAACCGGCGGCTGTCGGAAGAGAAGCTGGAGGCGACGCTGGTGTCGCTACAGGAGCGCACAGATGATCTCGTCTCGTCGCTCAACAGCAGCCGCTGCGCGTGCTGGACGCTGGACCTCGATAGCGGCCGCAGCGAGCGCTGGTATAGCGGCAGCTATCAGCTATACGGCCGGCCCTACAGCGAGTTGGAGCAGCTCTCGTCGCTCCAACCCTTGGTGCATCCCGAGGATGATGTGCGGCTGCGCGAGTTGATGCTGCGCATGCGAACGTCGTGGGAGCCGGTGGTGTTTGAACATCGCGTGACCTGGCCGAATGGAGAGATTCATACGCTCGAGATGCGCGGCAACCGCGTGGCGGGGCGCGGCTGCGTGTGGCGCGGCGTCACGCTCGACATCACCGAGCGCAAGAAGACAGAAGCCGCTCTGTTGCGCGCTGAAAAGCTGGCGGCGATGGGCCGGCTGGCGTCGACGGTGGCGCACGAGATCAACAATCCGCTGGAGTCGGTGACCAACCTGCTGTTTCTTGCGCAGGCCAGCCAGTCGCTGGATTCCGAGACGCAGATCTACCTGGCCACTGCCGAGCGCGAACTGGCACGACTCAGCAACATCACGCGCCTGACACTGGGCTTTGTTCGCACCAGTGCCAGCACGGATGAGACCGAGATGGCCGATGTGGTCAATGAGGTTCTCTCGATCTTCAACCACCGCTTCGAGACGAAGGGCGTGAAGGTGGAGCGTCGCTACGAGCCGGACGTCAGCATCACCATAGCTCCGCATGAGCTGCGGCAGATCGTGACCAACCTGATCGCTAACGCCGCGGACGCGGTGGGCATCGAGCACGCGTGGATTCGAATTCGCATTGCGCGCGAAGGCGAGAAGGCCGTGCTGGAGGTGGAAGATAACGGCGAGGGCATTGACCCCATCCATCTGCCGCGAATCTTTGAGGCCTTCTTCAGCACCAAGGAAGAGGTTGGCACGGGCATTGGGTTGTGGGTGACGCGCGAGCTGGTGGAGAAAAACGGTGGCCACATCTTCGCGGAAAGCAGCACAGAGCAAGAGCTGCCTTCGGGCGCGACGACACAGTTCCGCGTCGAGTTCCCGGCGACTGTCTAAATTGCGGGGCTAGGGCTGCGCGGAATGTCCTGCGACCGTAGGTGCGAGCCCCTTTGGTTTGCGCGTGAGCAGGAAAATCATCGCGGCCACAATGACCATCGTGATCATGCCGGCGATGCCAAGGATGCGCACGATGGACACCGAGTAGCGGCCAACGGCTGGGCTGTAATTGCAGCAGTAGAGGATGAGCAGATCAACGGGATTGCTGATCTTCTCGTCGCCGGCCTGGAGCAGTGCCATGCGCAGATCCCGGGCAGGGTAGTCGATGCCGGAAAGATAGCGCGACATGCGGCCATCGGGCGTCGCAAACATGATGACACTGGAGTGCGCGAACTGGTCCATCTTGCCGTCAGGCCCGGGCACGCGCACATAGTGGAAGCCGGTCGCGTTCGTGATCGCGTCGATGCTCGGCTGATCAGCAGTGAGGAAGTGCACGGCGTTTGACGCAGAGGGATTATTCGTCCATCCGGCTTCGCTGAGGAAGGTCTTCTTTTCGTCGACGGCGTTAGCGGGCTTATCCATCGTGTCAATGCTGACCACGAGCACTTGATAGTCGCTGCCGGGCTTGAGCGTGGTTTGCGCGAGGCCAGTGGCGAGCCCATGCTGCACCTGCGGACACATCATCGCGCACTGGTAGTAGACCTCTGCCATCACCACCGGCTTGTTGCTGAACCAGCTGCTGAACGGGCCTGTGCGGCCGGTCTCGTCGGTGAAGAGCGCTGCCATCGGAAGTGGCTGACCGAGGCGCTGTTCGATGCCGGCGTGGGCGAGATACGCGGGCATCTGCTGGGCAGCCATGCCCATCGGCTTATCCGCCTCATAGCCCTGCGCGTGCAACAGTGGGGGAGCAAAACTCCCGACTAGAGCTACCGCCAATGCTCCAAGTTCCTTCAATCCCAGCCTCAATCGCGTCACCGTTTCCTAACTACTCCATGATAAACGTGTGCTGTGACTCGAAGCATGTGCGAGCACCCGCCCAAACCGCGTATCCTAGCGAATGTGAATACATACACGATTCGAATTGGATCGCGCGGCTCGCAGCTTGCCTTGTGGCAGGCCAACCATGTTGCCGCCGAGCTTCGCAACCACGGCCACACGGTAGAGATTGAGGTCATCCGCACGGTCGGCGACCGCATGCAGGACCCTGGTTTTATCACCCCCGCGACCTTCGAGGACGGCACACCGCTGGATGCCAAGGGCATCTTCATCAAGGAAATCGAAGACGCGCTGCTGGCCGGCAGAATCGACCTCGCCGTGCACTCGCTGAAAGATCTGCCGACTACGCTGCATGAGCGCTTTACGCTGGCGGCGATTCCGCCACGCGTCGACGCGCGCGATGCGTTTGTGTGCGAGAAACATTGGGGGCTGCACATGCTGCCCTCTGACTCGACGATTGCGACGACCAGCCCGCGGCGACAGGCCATGATCCTGGCGCTGCGGCCGGACGTGCGCTTTGTGGAGATGCGCGGGAACATCGACACGCGGCTGCGTAAGTGGTCGGAAGGCCAAGCCGACGCGCTGGTGCTGGCATGCGCAGGTCTCGACCGTCTAGGCCACACCGAGCACGTGCATTACAGGTTTAGCGTCGACGAATTGACTCCCGCGCCAGGGCAGGGAGCTCTTGGCCTCGAGACGCGCAGCGCGGAGCATCCACTCGACACCGAAGATTCCGAACGCGATCCGTATATCTACAAGGCGGTGCGCGCGCTCAACGATCCCGACGCGGAGTATGCAACGCAAGCAGAGCGCACGGTGCTCAATGTGCTCGGTGGCGGCTGCCAGTTGCCGCTGGGCGCGTATTGTCATCGCGTGGACGACGTGTGGCACCTGCACGCGATGGTCGTCGCCAGGGACGGCGAGCAGGCCGCGCACGTTATTAAAAAGGCTCCCGTAGGAACTGCCGCGAGCGACCTCGGAGCTTCGGTCGCCGAGGCGTTGATCGAACGCGGAGCGCAGGAGCTGCTGGCCGCGACCGAGTTCGCCTGATACAGCCTTACCGGGCTTCGAACTCCTGGCGCGCGCGCAGAAATTGCCCAACGCTCCGTGCGACCCAGTTCCACAGCGGCTCAACGTGCGAGAGCAACTCCATCCCCAGCGGAGTAATGGTGTATTCCACGCGTGGCGGCACCTCGGCGAAGATCTGTCGCGTGATCAGTCCATCGCGCTCCAGCGCCCGCAGCGTCTTGGTAAGCGACTTCTGACTCACCCCTTCCACCCGTTCCATGAGCCGCGTAAATCGCAGCGGCCCGCCCTCCTCGGCTAATACCGCCAGCGTCCATAGCGACCATTTATCCGCCAGGCGCATGACCATCTCACGCGTCAGATCCTCCTCCGTCTCCGAGAGAGCATCACACGCGGCGTTGATTTCCTTCCATCGATTTACTTCGAGAAGGCCAGCATTTTCCATTGGTTACCTCCAGGTACCTACGCGCAAGAAAGGTGCCTACTTGCCAAGGGATACTAATGGGCTAATACTACTCCTATGAAGACAGAATGGACCACCAAAGATATCCCATCGCAAGCAGGTCGGCGGGTTTTGATCACCGGCGCAAATAGTGGCATCGGCTGGGAAGCAGCCCTCGAACTCGCCCGGCGCGGCGCGGAGATCATCCTGCCCGCCCGCACCGAAGCCAAAGCGAACGACGCGATTGCCCGCATCCGCGCCCAGGTTCCCAACGCGAAGCTGATTCCCGAAGTCCTCGACTTGGCCGATCTGAAGTCGGTGCACGCGTTTGCCAAGCGGGTCGCCGAGATGTTCCCGGGCCAGAGCCTCGATCTGCTGATCAACAACGCCGGCGTGATGGCCGTGCCGACGCGCGAATTGACAGTCGACGGCTACGAGCGCCAGTTTGCGACGAACTATCTCGGCCCCTTCGCGCTCACGGCACTGCTCTTCTGGTCGATCAAGCCGCAACCGGGATCGAGAATCGTAACCCTTGCCAGCGGCGTCACCAACACGGCCAAGCTCGAGTTCGACAACCTGCAATCCGAGCGCCGCTATAGCCCCATGTTTCAGGCCTACTCCCAGTCCAAGCTGGCCGACCTGATCTTTCAGCAGGAGCTGCAGCGCCGCCTGACGGCCATGGGGTCGCCCATCCTCAGCACCGGCGCCCATCCCGGATATGCGGTCACGAATCTCCAGACGAGCGGCCCGGGCGAAAACGTTCCGTTCCTCATGCGCTTCGGTATGGCGATCCTGAAACCGATCGCTTCGCAGGACGCTGCACACGGCGCATTGCCAACGCTCTTCGCCGCGACGTCGCCCGAAGCCACGCCCGGCGGTTACTACGGCCCCAGCGGCTTCCAGGAACTCAAAGGCTATCCCGTGCCCGCGAAGATCACGGCTGCAGCGAAGAACGTCGCCCTCGCCGAGCGCCTCTGGACGGAGTCCGAGCGACTCACCGGTGTGACCTTCGGCGCGCTGTCGGACGCAGCGTAGACACGATTACTCGCCGTAGGGTACCCAGATGTTCTTCACCTGCGTGGCGTGGCGAAGGAACCATCGTCCCTGCGCCTGCGCGGGATCGAACCAATCAATCGCCCGCCCGTCGTTACTGAAGACCTGCTTGAGATTTCCGATGGACGCAGCCTTCACCTTCGCAGAAACCGCCTCGTCGCGGAAGCTCCAGATGGCGTCAATGTCGTCGTGCTCGGCAAGCGTCTTGCCAAGTTCGTTGGCCTTGCCGGAGACGAGATTGATCACGCCGCCTGGCAGATCGCTGGTGTCGAACACCTGGTAGAGCTCGCCCATCAGCGTGGCCGCGCGCTCGCTGGGAACCGCAACGACGGTGTTGCCCATCGCAATCGCCGGCAGCACCAGAGACAGCAACGACAGCAGTGGAGCCTCGTCCGGCGCAAGAATTCCAACCGTGCCGACCGGCTCCTTCATCGCCAGCGTGACCATGCGCGCGGGAGGATTGTGAACCGTGCCTTCGAACTTATCTGCCCAAGCCGCGTAGGTGAACGTGCGCTCGATGCTTTTGTCGAGCTCGACAGCGGCTTGTTCTGGCCCAACAAACGCGGCGAGCTTGGCGATGATCTCCGCGCGCCGCTGCACGAGATTTTCAGCGAGGAAGTACAGCACCTGCGCGCGGCCATGAGCCGCCGTCTTTGCCCACTTGCCCGCGGCGCGCGCAGCTTCCACGGCATTGCGAATGTCCTTGCGGCTACCCAGCGGCGCCTCGCCCACCAGGCGGCCATCGCGCCCGTAGACCGGATAGCTGTACCCCGAATCCGGCCGCGCCTGCTTGCCGCCAATGTAGTTCTTCACGGTGCGATCGATGCCGAAGTCTGCGGGCGCGTCGGTAGGATCACTGACCGGTGCGTCAGGCTCGGGCAGGGAAGTCGCGGCCCCAACCTCAGCATGCAGCCACGCCGGCTCGAGGTATTCGTACATGCCTTCCTTACCGCCCTCGCGTCCGTAGCCCGACTCGCGATACCCACCGAACCCGCACGCGGCGTCGAACAGATTCGTAGCGTTCACCCAGACGACGCCCGCCTTCACCTGTGCGGCAACGTCGAGCGCGACGTTGATGTTCTCGCTCCAGATGCTCGCGGCGAGGCCGTACGCCGTGTTGTTCGCCAACTCGACAGCCTCAACGGGCGTGCGAAAGGTCATCGCCACCAGCACCGGCCCGAAGATCTCCTCCTGCGCAACGGTTGCGCTGGGGGAAACGCCGGTCATCAGCGTCGGCTTGAAGAACAAACCCTTCTCCGGCAGCGTGAGCTCCGGTTGCCAGCACGTCGCGCCCTCCGCAATCCCGGTCTTCACCAGCGTCGCGATACGGTCATACTGCACCTGGTCGACGATCGCGCCAATGTCGACAGCCTTATCCAGCGGCGATCCAATCCGCAGCGTCTGCATGCGCGCGCGAATCTTCTCGAACAGCCGCTCGGCGATGCGCTCCTGCACCAGCAGCCGCGAACCCGCGCAGCAAACCTGCCCCTGGTTGAACCAGATCCCATCCACCAACCCTTCCACCGCGGAGTCCAGATCCGCATCATCGAAGACAATGAACGGACTCTTCCCACCAAGCTCGAGCGACAGCTTCTTCGACGTCTTGGCAGTCGCCTTCCGAATAATCCGCCCAACCTCGGTCGAACCCGTGAACGCAATCTTGTCGATGCCGGGATGCTCAACGATGGCTGCGCCCGTCCGTCCATCGCCGTTCACGACATTGAGAACGCCCTTCGGCAGACCAATCTCGTCGGCAATCTCTGCGAACGCAATGGCCGTGAGCGGCGTGTACTCGGCCGGTTTAATCACGACGGTGCATCCAGCAGCCAACGCCGGCGCCACCTTCCACGCAAACATCAGCAGCGGAAAGTTCCACGGAATAATCTGCCCGACGACACCCACGGGCGCATACCCGGCAAAGCCGCTGTCTTGCGCGTCAAAGCCGCCATCGCGCAGCGAACCGAGCAGCTGCGCCCAGCCGGCATGATGATAAAAATGCCGCGCCACCAGCGGAATATCAATGTCCCGCGACTCTCGAATCGACTTGCCATTATCCAGCGTCTCGAGCACCGCCAGCCGCCGCGCATGCTTCTGCACCTGCCGCGCCAGCGCATACAGATATCGCGCCCGCCAATGCCCTGGTAGCGCCTGCCACTCCGGCAGTGCCGCCCGCGCAGCCTTCACCGCGCGGTCAACCTCATCCGCCCCCGCGCTCTCCACCGTCGCCAGCAACTCACCCGTGGCCGGATTCTTCACCGCAAACGTTTCGCCCTTAGCCGACGCCGTCGTCCAAGCCCCATCAATGTAAGACCCAAACGCGCGCCCATGCGCCTCCAACCAGCGAGTGACCTCGCCAGCATCTTCCGGCGCCGGTCCATACTCCATCGACTCAAACTTCTCCACAATGCTGCTTGCCATCTATTGCTCCTTAGCGCCACTTGTGAGCGTTGTATCAACGTCGAGTTGCTCCCAGCAGGTTGTACCTCCACCGCCCATACCAATAACCCGAAGGCCTGTTGGCGTGCTACAACTCCAACCCTCATAACCCGATGAGTTGTTAAATAAGTTCATTCTTGTCCCATGATCGAATTCGAAATCGATGTCGCCCGTTTGCTCAAGGATGTTTACGTTCTCTATGTGCAATCCTGAAAGGATGCGCATAGCTTCAGTTGCGGCATCAAGCGGTGACGGAAGACCAAACTGCTGTTCATGATCCTCGCCGGTGATTGCAATTCTGGATTCCCTCTGAATCCGCCACGGGCATTGCACGGTTAGGTATAGCTTGTTTTCAAAAATAAAGCTCCATGAACCGGGCGCAAACATCTCAACCGTTGTGCAACGGAGGCCTTTCGCAAACGCGGATATCTGTTGATGAGCGATTGGGGTTCCCATCATCACGCAATCGGGTGCCGATACGCAGCCGAATACCTTCCCGTAACAAAATGCTCCAACTGCCGTTCAATATCTCCGAGCATCGAGCTCGCGCCATAGCGAAACAGCGTCGGCTCCAGCCACGACCGCCCCAGCTCATCCTTCATCGTCGCCATCCAATCCAGCGCGTGCTTGGCGGTTTTGATCCCGCCAGCCGGCTTGAACCCGACCGCCATGCCGGTCCGCTCGCCATACTCCCGCAGCGCGCGAATCATCACCAGGCTTACCGGCAGCGTCGCATTCACGGCCTCTTTGCCGGTAGACGTCTTGATGAAGTCCGTCCCCGCCATCATCGCGACCCAACTCGCGCGCGCCACGTTTCTAAGAGTCAGCAAATCGCCCGTCCCGAGAATCGCCTTCATATGCGCCGGTCCGCACGCATCCTTGAACGCGGCCACCTCGTCATACAGCGCATTCCACTCGCCATTGAACACATGCGCGCGCGTAATTACGATATCGATCTCGCTGGCGCCAGCCTCCACGCTCCGCCGAATCTCCGCCACCCGCGTCTCCAGCGGCGACAGCCCGGCAGGGAATCCCGTCGACACCGCCGCCACCGGTATCCCCGACCCTTCCAGCGCCTTCACCGCCGTCTCCACAAACGCGTGATACACGCACACCGCGCCGACCGTCAGGCCCAACTCCTCAATCCCCAGCGCCTTCACGATCTTGTCTTCCACCGGCCGCCGAGCCTTCGCGCACAACCTCCGCACCCGTTCAGCGGAATCATCCCCAGACAGTGTCGTCAAATCCATACAAGCAATCGCGCGCAGCAGCCACGCCGCCTGCCACTCCTTCTTCACGCTGCGTCGCGCAGGAATGGTCGCCGCCCGCCGCTCCACCGCGCTGGTATTCACGCGCACCTCTTCCACCCAGTCGAGATTCAGTGGCATCCGCCGATTCGCCGACATCTCCCGCCCATACAGCATCACCGGCGCGGCTGCCGCCTGGTGCCCGTTCTGATCCTTGATCTTCGCCTCTGTCGCCATGTCGCTCTCCCGCCACGCACCGCAGCGCAAACCCAAACAATCCGGCCCGCCATCCACTGGCAGGCCGCTAAGGTTGCTAACGATTAAGTGTATACCGCGAAGGTTTCGATCGCGCTCCGTGACTTATCCCCGAGCTACGCGCTAATCGGGCGATACAGACTGCGCAGGGCATTGTTGCAGATGCGATAGCAATGGCAGGCCGCCTTCTCCAACTCGGTTTGGGAAAGGACGGTGACTTTGCCGCGACGGTAGCTGATCATGCCGCGCTCTTGCAGCGAGCCTGCCACCAGGGTGACGGTGGTGCGGCGAGTGCCGAGCATTTCGGCCATGAACTCCTGGGTGAGCGTCATGGTGTCCTGCTCGGAGCGATCGCGGCACATCAGCAGCCACCGAGCCAGGCGCTGTTCGGCCTCGTGCAGCTTGTTGCAGGCTGCCACCTGCTCGAGCGCGACATTCTGCTGTTGCACGAACTCGAGGATGCGGCCGCGCAGCTCCTCCGAGCTGTTGAAGATTGCGCGCAGATCGTCCAGCCGAATCCTCAGAGCCGTAGCCTGCACCAGGATGCAGGCCTGGGACGGCGTAGGGGTTGGTCCCAGCAGGTGCATGGCGCCGACCACGCCCTCGTGGCCAGTCAGGCCCACCTCGGCGCTACCGCCTTCCGCCATCGCAACCTCGAGCGAGGCTACGCCTGTGCACAGGAAGTAGACATAAGCCGGCGCCTCGCCCTGTTCATAGAGCTGTGTTCGTTTAGGCAGATCGATAGCGCGGGAGAGCGCCAAAATTGACTCGCGAAGCTCAGGCGAGAGCGCGTCGAGCAGCAGATTTCCAGTCGTAGCAGGCACGTTCGGTCCTTCTTGTCTCTTGAGAACGAGTCTCCCTCAATTGCCCGGCAGGTGATTTCGGCAAAATTGATAAAGGTCTCATTTGCCGGACTATAACGATCGCGGAAGGCGTACATTGTGCGGTGGGAGCGTTTTGGCCTGCCGCGGGGAGCGCAGTATGATGAAAGGCTCATTCGAGTCGTGGCCCGAGACGATATCGGAGGGATCTATCCTCCAGATATCGAATTGCTTGGGCGTTATCCTACACCCGGATTTATGGTTCTGTAAGGCCTATACCTGACAGCCAAGCCAACTTTATGACGACACCCGCAGCACCACTCAATCACGCCGATCGCCAGGCCCTGGGCCTCAGTGCCCGCAAGCAGCTTGCCCGCAGCGAGCATGGCAATTTTTCGCTTGCCTCCTGCAAACCCGATCCCCTCGCGGTTCTGCGCGCCTCCATGACCGGGCGCGTGTCCCGACTCATCCCCATCAAGTACGAGCGCATGGCTGCCAGCCCTTTCGGCTTCTTTCGAGGAGCGGTACCGATCATGGCGTCCGACCTCTCCTGCCATCCCAACACCGGCCTCACCACCCAGCTTTGCGGCGATGCCCACGTGCTCAATCTCGGTGCGTTTGCGGCGCTGGATGGCCGGCTGGTCTTCGACATCAACGACTTTGATGAGACCATTCGCGGGCCGTTCGAGTATGACGTCAAGCGTCTCGCCACCAGCCTGATCCTCGCCGGCAGGGCAGCCGGTTTGAAGCGATCGGCGCGGCGCGATGCGGTGCTCCACTTTGCCCAGCAGTACCGCACCATGATGCAAACGTTTGCGGCCATGCCTGTATTGGAGCTTGCGCGTTACCAGATTCATCGCCTCGGAGCGACCGACCCGATGCCGGCTATTCTTTCGCAGGCCGGCCACTCCACGCCGCAAAGGCTGCTCAAGTCGCTCACCCAGCCTGCGCCGGCGGCGGCACGAACGGCGGCCACCCCAGCTTCCAACTCGGCTGGCAACTCGGCGATCCCGCGCATCTTCCACTCCAATCCTCCTCTGCTCGAGCGCCTCAGCGCGAAGGAAGCTGCCCTCGTTCTGGCGGCGCTTGGTCCCTACACCCGCACGCTGCAGCCCGAGCGCGTCCACTTCCTGCAGCAGTACGTGCCGCAGGACGTTGCCTTCAAGGTTGTAGGAACCGGCAGCGTCGGTCTGCGCGACTACGTTATCTACTTCGAAGGCCTCAGCCGTCCGCACGGCGTCGACCCACTCTTTATCCAAATCAAGGAAGAGCCTGCGTCGGCCTACGCACCCTATCTGCCGGAAGGCTCCGGCCACACGCACGACGGCCACCGCGTGGCGGATGGCCAGCGCGCCATGCAGCTCACCTCCGACCCGTTCCTTGGCTACACCACGATCGAGGGACGCGACTACCTGGTGCGCCAGCTGAACGACCACAAGGCATCGCTCGACCTCGAAATTCTCAGCCCAGCTTCACTGCTCGGGTATGCCGACATCTGTGGCGAGCTGCTTGCCCGTGGGCACGCCCGCGCCGGCGACCCGGTAACGATTGCCGCCTACCTTGGCACCTCCACCCGTTTTGATCGTGCGATCCTCAGCTTTGCTCGCGCCTACTCTGACAAGACCGAGCGCGACTGGGAAACGCTTCTTAAGTCGAAAGACTTGCGCGACGCAAAGAAGGCACTCGCGAAGGACGGCGGGCAGGCACAGCAGAAGAGTGCGAAGCAGCCGCCGCAGAAAAAGTAGCCGCAGCCGGCGCCCTTCAGCCTCGATCGCAACGTTGAGAGCAGAGGCAAACAGCCCGTGTTTCTGGACGGTGGGTCAGCGAAACCAGGAGACACTTCACGATGGAATGAGTGCCCACGCCATGAGGGTGACGTGGGCATCTTTCGGTGCGCTCGAGTCGCGCCGAACGTTCGGGCTTACATCTCTGCCCATTGCCGAAGGAGGTTGTGATACACGCCCGTCAGTTGCACCGAGCTTTGCTTCACGGGTGCGGACTGCGCGTGTTCACTTCCGGCTAATCGTTGAATGGAGGAATCCAGGTCGAATAAGAGGGTGCGGTGGGCGTCCTGGCGAATCATGCTCTGGATCCAGAAGAAGGAGCTGACGCGATTGCCGCGGGTGACGGGTTCGACGCGATGCAGGCTGGTGGCGGGGTAGAGCACCATGTCGCCAGCCGCCAGCTTGACGCTCTTTTCGCCGTAGCTGTCTTCGACGATCAGCTCGCCGCCGTCGTACTCGCTGGGCGGCGTGAGAAAGAGAGTGGCACTGAGGTCGGTGCGGATGCGCTGGCCAGTGGTGGCGAGTTGGCGGATGGCCGTGTCGACATGCGTGCCAAAGGTTTGGCCGCCGGCGTAGCTGTTGAACATCGGCGGAAACACGCGCAGCGGCAGCGCGGCCGACATGAAGCGTGGCGAACGCGCGAGCCCGGCGAGGATCATGTCGCCGAGCTCCTTCGCTACCGGCGAGCTCTCCGGGATCTGCGCGTTGCGTTTAACTTCCTGGGCCTGGTAGCCGGCGGTGACGCGTCCGTCTACCCACTCCGCTGAAGCGAGTTTCTGCCGTGCTTCATTTACCTGCTCAGGCGTGAGGACCTTCTCGATGGTGATTAGCATGGGTTGTTCCTTTGCACGTACCGACTCCTAGAATCTGAAGTTCGCACCGATCAGCGCACTGAGACCGGCACCGGGGATGAGGTGGCTGGGGTGTGGTTGATCGATGTAGAAGCGGTTGAAGAGGTTGTAGATGTTGGCCTGCAACTCGATGCGACGAGTGATGGGCCGTTTGACCATGAGGTTGAAGACCCAATAGCCGGGCACCTGTTTCATCGCGGTCGAAAGTACCTCGTAGCAGGTGGTTGCGGTGGCACTGCAGGGAGCCGTGCCGGGCGCAAAGGTGATAGGCCCGGAGTAGCTGGTGGCGACGTACGGCGTGGTCGAGCTGGCCGTGCGGCTGCCGACGTAGTTGCTGCCGATGCCACCGCTGATCTTCCAGAAAAGGTTGTGGGTGATGAAGGCATTGAAAGTTTGCTTCGGCACGTTGGCCAGGGGATATCCGATAGAGGTTGGGAATTCCTTTGAGAAGAGGACCGAGCTATCGAGGTAGGCATAGCCGAGGACCAGGTCCGTGCCGCCGCCTAGCTGACCGACGGCGCTGGCCTGCACTCCTTTGACGAGCTGATTGCCGGCGAGCACGATGACGTTGGAGTTGGTGGGACTGGTCTCGCGGGCGTTGTCCTGCTCGGTTCGGAAGACGGCGCCCTCAAGCTGCAGATGCTGATGGAGGAGGCTGTACTTCGCTCCGATTTCGTACGACTCGTTTTCTTCGGGTGGAAGGATGCTGGTGGCGACGCTGAGGCTGAGGGTTTCGGCGGATGGATTGAAGCTGGTGCCATAGTCGAAATAGACGCTGCTGTGCTGGTTAGGTTTGAAGACGATGGCAGCTCGATAGGTGGGCTGGTCAACCTTCTGTTCGAGGGGCGCGATGTTGGCGGAGGGAGCCGCGCCAGGGACAGTGGTGGGCGGCGCGTAGAGGTTATAGGAGGTATCGAAGTAATCCCAGCGAACGCCGCCACTCAGCTCAACCCAATGGCCCAGCTTCAGCGTGTCAACGAAGTAGAGGCCGACGCTCTCCGAGGTGACGTGCGTGATGGACGCGACGTAGCCCACGCCGGAGAAGACGTCAGTGGGCGTTGGCTTGGCGAGATTGGTGGGCGTCACGCTGTTGATGCCGTTTTCGGTGTAGCTGGTCTTGATGGGATTGGAGACCTCGCGACCGCCTTCAACGCCACCCGCGAAATCATTGCGAATACCAAAGGTCTTGAAGTGTGCGGTAACTTCGGTCTGGTCCCAAAGATCGCCTTCGACGCTCTTGATCTGGATCTGATTGCGGTTGACGGTGATCAGATCGGGAGGCGTGGACTGCGTGTAGGGACAGGGCAGGTTGGTATTGAGAGCGCTCGTGGGAAGCGCAGCCACGTAGCCCCCAACAGGTGTGCTGACACTGACGTTGGAGCAAATCTGCGGCTCGGTGATCTGGACGTCGCGAGGATAATTTGCCCAACGGCCGATGGTGTGGAGATCGATGTCGCCGCTGCCATCGAAGGCGTGGTTGGCTTTGACGGTGAGGATGTCGTCGTTGGTCTGGAGGTGATTCGCGCTTGGAAAACCGTAGTAGGCATGCCGGTTGTTCGCGCGAGCAAGGCCGTTTTCGAACCATGGCAGACCGTAGTCGGGGGTATCGTCCTCGCTGAGGTGGAAGTAGCTGACGGTGAGGCGATTGGAGGTGTTCAAGCCGAAGGACATCGACGGCGCAATACCGAAGCGGCGGATCTCGTCGTAGGGACGTCCGGCGACTCCACCTTCGTTGGCCATGACATTGAGGCGGAAGGCAGAACCGTGAGCCAGATCGGGGAGGGGCTCGTTGATGTCCGCGGTGACGCGACGGGTGAGGTCGGTACCGAACAGCACCTGGACGTCGGTGAACTTGTCGGCGGCGGGCATCTTGCTCACTTCATTGATGACGCCGCCGGTGGATCCGCGGCCAAACTGCACGCCCGCCGGCCCCTCGAGCACTTCCACCTGCTCGAAGTTGAAGCTGTCGCGGTAGTAGCTGCCGAAGTCACGAATACCGTCGAGGAAGATGTCGTTACGCGCGGTGAAGCCGCGGATGGTGAGGTTATCGCCCTGGGCTCCGCTTTCGCCAGCTGCGATGCTGATGCCGGGAACGTTGCGGACAGCGTCGAGAAGCGTACGGTTCTGTTGGTCCTGGAGAATGAAGTGTGGGACTTCGACGATGGTCTGCGGCGTGTCAAGAAGCGGTTCGGTGAACTTTGTCATGCTGACGGCGTCGGGAAGCCCGCCGTTGACGTTGACCGACTCCTGGTTGCGGAGGCCGATGTGTACGGTATTGGGGCCGGCGAACGTGAAGTTAAGACCAGTCCCGGCCAGGAGCTGGCGCAGGGCAGAGTCGTTCGGATAGAGGCCGACGACCGCGTGACCGGTGAACGTAGCGAGGGTTTCGGCGGGGATCTCCAGCTCGAGGGTTACACCACTTTGCTGGCCGTATTGGTCCAGGGCGGTGTTGAGCGGACCCTCTGCAATCCGAAAGCGCCGGACAGGAAGCTGGGCGGGGATAGGCTCTTTGCCTGCCGCATTTGCCATCATTTGTTGCGCCTTTGCGTCTGACCTGCTCATCGCGGCATACGCCGTCATCGTAGCCATCGCAATGAGCTTTGCCCGCTTGCCACAGCTGCCTACACGCTTCAACTTCTTCACGTTCACAATCCTTTGCTTCTAAGCGAACGGCGCGCCCTCACGGCCATCCGTCGCCCTTGGTTCGCGCGGTTCCTCATGCACACGCCAGCTAATTCAGACTGAATAAGTCCGAGATCAGGTATTACTATAAACGAAATACCCGACCAATCTAGTCCTATTTGTAAATTTTTGAGTTTGAGCCTGGAAGTCGAGCAGGCTGTAGGAGAAGCTGGCTTGAAGAAACCGACGATGCCACCGAAACGAGTTGTTCCCGGAAAACGAGTGAGAGGTAACTTCACATACCCCGGGCCGAAACTGGCCTGCGACCGGCTTATCACCGTTTCCATCGCCACCCTTTCATATTTGCTACCCTTCGTGCATGCGCGTTCGTGTTGTTTCTTTCGTCCTTGCCCTGGCTGTCAGCTCCTCGATTCTTCTTCCCACCGTCCTTACCGCGCAGTCCTTCACGCCCAAGCGCGAGTTGAAGAATCTCTCACCCTCCGCGCTCACCACGCTGCACACCCTCGAGACTCTCACCGAGATTCCTGCTGGCGACTGGCGCCTCCACGTAGGCGACGTCCCGCACGGCGAATCGCCCGCACTCGACGACTCCTCCTGGCAACTCGTCGCCCCGCACACGACCGCGCCCAAAGACGCCGTCTGGTATCGCCGCACCATCGAAGTCCCCAAGACCCTCAACGGTTACGACATCACCGGCTCGCGAATCTGGTTCCAGTTCCAGGCCGACGCCAACGGCCCAATGCCCGAGATCATCTACTTCAACGGCCGCCGCGTCGCGCTCGGCGACGACCTCGAGCCCATCGTGCTCTTCGCCCCCGCCAAGCCCGGCGACAAAATCCTCGTAGCCGTCAAGCTCCTCCACACCGTCGACGTCAAAACCTTCGAAGGCATCAGCCTCCGCGTCGATCCCAATCCCGACGACCCCGCCTCCAGCGCCCGCCCCAACCCCCAGGACATCCGCATCCAGTGCATCGCCGCGGCCAACATCCTTCCCGCGCTGCCCAAGCCACGCACCGACCTTCTCCCCACCGTCGAAGCCGCCATCGCCGCCATCGACCTCAAGGCCCTCGCTAACGCCAACCAAGCCGCCTTCGACGCCTCTCTGCGCAAGGCCCAGCAACTCCTCGCGCCGCTCCACCCCATCCTCCAGCAAGCCACCATGGATCTCGACGGCAACGCACACATCGACGCCGCCTGGCTCTGGCCCCGCACCGAAACCGTCGACGCCGTGCGCCGCACCTTCACCACCGCGCTGCAGCTGATGAACGAATATCCCAACTACGTCTACACCCAATCGGCCGCGCAATATTACGCCTGGATGGCAGACAAGTATCCCGACCTCAACGACCAGATCAAGCAGCGCATCAAGGAAGGCCGCTGGGAAGTTGTCGGCGGCATGTGGGTCGAGCCTGACCTCAATCTCCCCTCCGGCGAGTCGCAAGTGCGCCAACTCCTCGTAGGCCAGCGCTTCTTCAAAAAGGAGTACGGCGTCACCGCGCGCATCGGCTGGAACCCCGACAGCTTCGGCTACAACTGGCAGCTTCCCCAGATCTACAAGCGCTCCGGCCTCGACTACTTCGTCACCCAGAAGATGCATTGGAACGACACCAACCAGCTCCCCTTCCGCCTCTTCTGGTGGGAGTCGCCCGACGGCAGCAAAGTCCTCACCTACTTCCCGACGGACTACGTCCACATGGACCTGAACCCCACCCGCATCGCGGCTGACTACGCCGAGTCCGTCGCCCGCAACCCCGGCACCATCGAGCACCTCGACCTCTACGGCGTAGGCGACCACGGCGGCGGCCCCACCCGCGACATGCTCGATCAAGGCGACCACTGGATCGACGAAGGCAAGAAGCCCGACACCGCCGTTCCCGCCATGCGCTACAGCACCGTGCAGCACTACTTCGACGATGTCCAGACGCACCTCAACCCCAACTCATCCACTTGGGACTATGACTCCATCGCCAAGGGCTACACCGCTCCCCCCGCCGGCCCCAACGGCGAAGTTGGCATCCCCACCTGGAAAGACGAGCTCTACTTCGAGTACCACCGCGGCATCTTCACCACCCAGGCCGCGCACAAGCGCAACATCCGCACCTCCGAGACCGCCACCCTCAACTCCGAGAAGCTAGCCTCCTTAGCCTGGCTTGACGGCGATGCCTACCCCGACCACCAGCTCAACATCAACTGGCAGAAAATCACCTTCAACGAGTTCCACGACCTGGCCGCGGGCTCCGGCATTGCCGTCATCTACCGCGACGCCGCCGACGACTTCCACCAGGTCTTCAACGACGATCACGCCATCGACGAAGCCTCCCTCCACACCCTCAACGCCCGCGTTGACACCACCTCCAAAACCGGTGTCCCCGTCATCGTCTACAACACCCTCGCCTGGCCCCGTACCGAGCCCGTCACCCTCAACATCGAGCTCCCCGAAGCCTCCAACACCCTCTCCCTCACCGACGCCAAGGGCAACCCCATCCCCGCCCAAATCACCAACCACATCGCCGGCACCAACGCCTTCGAAGTCCTCGCCGACGTCCCCAACATCCCCGCCCTCGGCTACACCGTCCTCCACGCCGACGCCACCAAGCTATCCGCCCCGCCTGCTCCCGCCGCCCTCACCGCAGAGTCCAACGCGTCCACCTTCACCCTCTCGAACGCGCATCTCAAGCTCGTCATCGACAAAGAAACCGGCTGCATCTCGAGCCTCCTCTCCGGCGCCACCGAGTACCTGGCCCCGCACGCCTGCGGCAACCAGCTCCAAACCTTCACCGACACGCCCAAAGACTACGACGCCTGGAACATCGATCCCGGCACCCTCGACCGCCCCATGACCCCCATCGATCACGTCGACTCCATCGTCCTCACCGACAACGGCCCCCTCCGCAAGACCATCCGCATCACCCGCACCTGGAGCAAGTCCCACTTCATTCAGGACATCTCGCTAGACGCCGGAAGCGATGTAGTCCGCGTCTCCACCACCGTCGACTGGCACGAAACCCACATCCTCCTCAAAGCCGCCTTCCCGCTAGCCGCGACCAGTGCCAAGGCCACCTACGAGATCCCCTTCGGCAACATCGAACGCACCACGACCCGCAACAACTCCTGGGAGAAGGCGCAGTTCGAAGTCCCCGCTCTCCGCTGGGCCGACCTGGGAGGAGAAATTGGTA
>Ga0302316_10000226_pt1 | contig 51246 bp, 54 predicted proteins | sample III_Palsa_N3_2_FD_200456 | JGI IMG/M metagenome (GOLD analysis project Ga0302316, IMG submission 200456) | Peat permafrost microbial communities from Stordalen Mire near Abisko, Sweden - III_Palsa_N3_2 | ecosystem: Environmental > Terrestrial > Soil > Palsa > Peat permafrost | place: Sweden...
TTGGCAACTATAAATTTGCTGCTGGATTAACGAGGAAAGCTGCCCCCTCGGCATGCACCAAGTCATCTCACTACCCCCGTCGAAGCCAGAACACCCCCGGGGAAACTTGAGTGACTCGTTCAGTATATGGGCGTGAGGGTAGATCAGCAATGCAGACCCATGAACGGAGTGCTGGTACCGTCGATTAGCCTTGGGTGCATCAGCACCGCGTTCCTGCTTGCGCAACAATGACGAGCCAAAGGTTACGTCGAAGTTCTACCACGTCATTCCTGCGCAGGCAGGAACCCAGCCGCTTTAGGCTTCGAATTTGTCCACACCCTGCCCCCTACCTCGATCCAGCTTCTACAAACACTGCGCGCGGAACGCGTGCTGCTCGACCGGTCCCATGCAGCGTCGAGGTTAGGACGATCAGATCCCGAGTGTTGTTCAGCCCCCGACGCAACGTCTATACTTGCGGACTTATATCACCCTGTACCCGCCGCACTCGTGGGAATGACTCGATGACTCGACTGCAATTGCTTGGCTTGGCCGCGGCCACTGCCCTCTTCGCCGCCGCCAGCGCGCACGCTGAAGGCGACAAGGCTGCCGGCCGCACACTCGTCTATACGTGTGCTGGTTGCCATGGTGTGCCCGGTTATACCAATGCCTATCCGCAATACCCGGTGCCGAAAATTGCCGGACAGAACGAGCAATACATCATCAATGCGCTGCATGGTTACCAGAGTGGCGACCGCACGCATCCGACCATGGGTGCGCAGGCGCAGAGTTTGTCCGATAAGGACATTCAGAACATCGCCGCCTATCTTTCCAGCCTCGCCAAGTAGTTGCCAAGGACTCTCCGCATGAAACGTGCGCTTACCCTGTTTTCATTCGGCGCCATGCTGGCGTTCGCTTCCGCCCACGTGCTGGCCAATGGCAACATCGAGAACGGCAAGAAGAAGGCTGCAACCTGCTTTGCCTGCCACGGTGCCGATGGCAATTCGGTTGATCCGCAGTACCCGCGCCTCGCCGGCCAGTACAACGCCTACCTGGTGCAGGTGCTGCACGAGTACAAGGATGGTCAGCGCAACAACGCGATCATGAAAGGTATGGATGCCACGCTATCCGATCAGGATATCGAAGACATCGCCGCTTATTTCTCCAGCCTGCCGACCAAACTGGATACCTTGAAAGGTCACATCCAGGGCGACTGAGCATTTCGTTGTAACGGAAAAGGCCCGCTTTGGCGGGCCTTTTCTTTGGCGAACCCGCGACCGTTCAGGCGATCGCTGACTTGCCCTCGGCCCTGCTGTAATAGGGTTTTTCGCCGCCGGCATGATCGGTCGCATCACGCACCGCGGTGATTTCCGGTACGCGTTCGCGCAAGGTTTTTTCCACGCCCTGCTTGAGCGTCACGTCGACCATACCGCAGCCGTGGCAACCGCCACCAAATTGCAGCAGCACCGCGCCCTCGGCGTCGATCTCCAGCAGGGTTACCCGACCGCCATGCGAAGCGAGTCGCGGATTGATTTCCGCCTCCAGCACATAACGCACGCGCTCGATCATGCCCGCCTCAGCGCCCGGTACGTCACCCTTGATCTTCGGCGCGCGAATGTTGAGCTGGCCGCCGGTGGCGTTGGGCTCGAAGTCAATGGTGGCCTTGTCCAGCCAGCTGGCGCTATCGCCGTCGATGTGGAACAGGAAGCCCGTGCATTCGATCGTCCATTCGCCACCGGCCAGATCGGCCGGCTCGCAGAACTCCAGCTCGCAATTTGCCGCTGGCGTCCCAGGCGCAGTCACCCGCAAACGAATACTCAGGCCGTCCGTACCCTGTTGTGAAAGAAGGCGCAAAAAATGCTGCTGCGCGCGCTCGGAAATATCGATCATGCTTGACTCCAGCATTGACGCCCGCGTACCTCGCAAGCGAAACAGCACCATTTTAGTCCAGTTTCGAGCAGGATGCTTGTCCGTCGCGTGAACTTTGACTTTTCCGCTCGCAACTTCGACGCTTCACCCTCAGTTTTCAGCCCATGGATAAACAAATGAACACGATTGACCTTGCCACCCAGCATTGCCAGCCGCGTAAAGGCAGCGGGCATGCTTTGGACAGCGCCAAGATAACCACGCTACTGAAGCAAGCACCGGGCTGGACGCTGAACCCTGACGGTAAGTCCATCGTCAAGGATTTCAAATTCGCCGATTTCCATCACACGCTAGGCTTCATCAACGCGGTCGGCTTTATGGCCAACCACGAGGATCATCACCCGGATATCGAAGCCGGCTACGGCCATTGCCAGCTGCTGTGGTCGACCCACGATGTGGGCGGCCTGTCGTTGAATGACTTTATCTGTGCCGCTCGCGTCGAGGGGCTGCTCGCACGCTGAACGCACGACTCAGAAGTCGGTGCGGGATTTTTCCAGCATGTATTTCAGGCGCTTTCCTTTCACGGAAAGCACGTCCAGGAAATCCTTCAGGTCATCCGGCATGGGCGCGGAGAACGAATAAGCGCGCCCGTCCACTTCGAAACTCATATGCGCGGCGTGCAGGAATAACCGGTTGAGGCCCATCTCCTTGAAACGCCGGTTCATGTCCTTGTCGCCGTATTTCGGGTCCCCGGCAAGTGGGTGACCGATGTGGGCGGCGTGTACGCGGATCTGATGGGTTCGACCGCTGCCCAGAGTCGCCTGCATCAAGCGGGCGCTAGGGTACTGTTCCATTTCGCGGAAAAACGTCAGTGAAGGCTTGCCGTTGTCGGCCACCCTCACCATGCGCTCGCCGCCCTGGAGGATCGATTTCATCAGCGGCGCGTTCACGTCGAACTTCGCCTTGGAGGGGTGCCCAACCATCAGGCACAGGTACTGTTTGGTCACCGTGCCGGCGCGGATCTCCGCCTGCAAACCGACCAGTCCGGCCCGGGTCTTGGCGAAGACCAGCACGCCGCTGGTATCCCGATCGAGCCGATGCACCAGTTCCAGATGGTCTTGCGGCCGCGCGGCGCGCAGCAACTCGATCGCGCCATGACTGACCCCGCTGCCGCCATGGCTTGCCACGCCAGAGGGTTTGTCGATGACCAAAAAGTGTTTGTCTTCGAAAATGATCGCCTCGGCCACCTGATTGACCTGACCGGTCGGCGGGCCTTTGCCTTCAGGCCGTTCAGCCACCCGAACGGGCGGAATACGCAGCATATCGCCGGCTGTGAGACGGGTGTCCGGCTTGGCCCGCTTGCCGTTGACCCGCACCTGGCCTGTGCGCAACAGCCGGTAAATCATGCTCTTCGGTACCCCCTTGAGCATGGTTACCAGCGCATTGTCGATGCGTTGGCCGTCTCGCTCGGGACCGATCTCGACTTGACGTACACCCTGAGGTGCGTCGGGGGAAGTTACCGTCTGCATTGAAAAAAACCTGCTGAAATAGGATACTCGGCGGGCGCTACATTCTGCCCATCGATGTCTGGATCGGGTCGAATACCCGCCCGTAACGTCGGCGAGGATTGCGCCGGTTGCCTTGGTGGCCGGTTGCGGCTCCCTTTCATCGTAACGGTTTGGGCTGCTGTTTGTCCGATGCCATTGAGGTATCGGGGGCGGCAGGTGCAGTAGACCGAATCATCCCGACACCGGTAACGGTGCCGTCATTTTGCCGCTTAACCGCAGCGGCGCGATCCCCGGCAGGCCGCCATACCCGGCGCCACCGCGGCACGCGACGCGCGGCCAAGCCGAGGATTACCACCATGAAACGTATGTTGATCAACGCGACTCAGCGTGAAGAGTTGCGTGTGGCCATTGTCGATGGCCAAAACCTGTACGACCTGGACATCGAAATCCCTTCGCGGGAACAGAAAAAGTCCAATATTTACAAGGGTCGTATCACCCGAGTTGAGGCTTCACTGGAAGCCTGCTTCGTCGAATACGGCGCCGAACGCCACGGTTTCCTTCCGCTGAAGGAAATCTCCCGCGACTATTTCACTACAGGCCTTGATCCGCACAAGGCGACCATCCGCGAGCTGCTCAAGGAAGGTCAGGAAGTTGTGGTGCAGGTGGAAAAGGAGGAGCGCGGCAACAAGGGCGCTGCCCTGACCACGTTCATCAGCCTGGCCGGCCGCTACATGGTGTTGATGCCGAACAACCCGAAGGCCGGCGGTGTTTCGCGGCGGATCGAGGGTGAGGATCGGCAGGCATTGAAGGAAGCGCTGGATCACGTCACGGTTCCGGACGATGTCGGCCTGATCGTGCGCACTGCTGGCCTGGGCCGCGATGCCGAAGAGCTGCAATGGGATCTCGATTACCTGCTGCAGCTGTGGAAGTCGATCTCCGCCGCAGCCACGTCGCAGAAAGCCCCGTTCCTGATCTATCAGGAATCGAAGCTGTTCATCCGCGCCCTGCGCGACTACCTGCGCAGCGACATCGGCGAGATCCTAGTCGATGAGGAATCGCTCTATAACGACGCGCGCGACTTCATGCAGCAGGTCATGCCGAACGCCCTGCGCAAGCTGAAGCTGTACAAGGATGACACCCCGCTGTTCACGCGCTACCAGATCGAAACGCAGATCGAGAACGCGTTCGATCGCCAGGTGCGCCTGCCCTCCGGTGGCTCGATCGTGATCGACCAGACCGAAGCGCTGACCGCGATCGACATCAACTCCTCCAAGGCTACCAAAGGTAGCGACATCGAGGAGACCGCGTTCAACACCAATTTGGAGGCGGCGGTGGAAATCGCCCGCCAGCTACGCATTCGCGATGCCGGTGGCCTGATCGTGATCGACTTCATCGACATGGACAGCCCCAAGCACCAGCGTGAGGTGGAAGACCGCATCAAGGATGCCTTGAAGCTTGATCGTGCCCGCGTGCAGATCGGCCGGATCTCGCGTTTTGGCCTGCTTGAGATGTCCCGCCAGCGCCTGCGCCCGAGCCTCGGCGAAGCAACCCAGATCGTTTGCCCGCGCTGCGAGGGCCACGGCCATATCCGCGGCGTGGAATCGCTGTCGCTGTCGACGCTGCGTCTGATCGAAGAACACGCGATGAAGGAAAACACCGGCCAGGTGCTGGTGCAGGCGCCGTCCAGCGTCGTCAATTTCCTGCTCAACGAAAAGCGCGCAAGCGTTGTGGAGATCGAACTGCGCCACAAGGTGCACGTGATGATCGTCGCCGACGAAAAGCTGGAAACGCCGCACATCGAAATCCAGCGCATCCGTGAAGCCGACATGGGCGAGCACAGCAAGCCCAGCTATGAAAGGCTGACCACGGTGGAAACGGCCGAGCTGCCCAAGATGGGTCAGGCCCTGGGCAGTGGCGAGCAGCCGGCGGTAAGCGGCATTGTGCCGGCCAGCCCTGCTCCGCTACGCGATGAAGTCGCCACTCCGGTTGTCGCACCGCAACCTGTCGCCCGTCGCCAACAACCCACTGCACCTGGCGCAGCGCCTTCGGGTGGCGTCATATCACGCCTGCTGGGCTGGTTCCGCAGTGCCGAAGCGGCAACGCCGGCACCGGCGCCGACACCTCGCGCTGATGGCAATGACGGTATGCGCGGCAATCGCCGCGATGAACGCGGCAATCGCGGCAACGGTGCGCAAAATGCTTCCGCCGCACGTCAGTCACGCCGTGATCAGACGCCGCCAAATTCATCGAAATCGGGTGCCCAGCAGCAGCCCCGGAACGGTCGTCAACGCAATGAGGCCCAACCGCGTCAGCCGCAGCAAGCTCAGGTGCAGACGGCCAAGGCCGAGCGTCAGCCCAAGCCGGCAGCAGTTGAAAATAATCCAGGACGGACGGAACGCAAGCCCAATCCACCGCAGCAGCCGAAGGGCGAACGTCAACAGTCAGCCCCGCGCGCAGCCACAAACGAGCGTGCTGTCGCTGCACCGTTGAGCGATGCCGCCAAGGAAGCCGAGCTGCTCGCGGCGCCTGTTGTCTCGAGCGCCCCCGAGTCTGCCGACGGCACACTCGATGCTGACGGCAGCCAGTCGCGTCGCCGTCGCGGACGTCGCGGCGGTCGCCGTCGGCGCCGCCATGACGAAGCTGCCACCAATGGCACGAACCTCGATACTGTGCAGGCGCAAGCGCTTGATGATGAGGATCGTGATGATGTCGCGGGACATCCTGACGCTGCGACGTCGGCCGTCGGCAGTGAACCGGTTCGTGAAGCACGCCCTGCCATCGCCGCCGAACCGACGACCCCCAGGCCGGCAGACAACGCCAGCCGTGCCGTTGGCTCTACGTCGTCCGTACCTGAAGTGCGCAAAACCGAATCGTCGGCCACGGAAAAGACTGCCGATGCCACAACGATTGCTCCAACGGACAGCCAACCAAAGACGAGCAGTCCATCGGCAGCTCCGATGGCGGTCAATCCGGCCCCAGCTGCCACGGCTTTCAGCCTGCCGACACTGCCGCCGATCCCCGATCAGGCAAAGCCTGCGGCTTATGACGTGAACGAGACGACCAGGGTTCCGCCCGTGGTTGCGCCTGCTCCAGCCATCAAGCCAGCGGTCGCTCCCGTCGCAGCCGCGAGCATGGATAGTGCTGCCGACAAGATAGGCACGGTGACGGCACCAACTGCTGGCGTAATGCCAGCAGCCACACCGGCGGCACCAGTGAGCCGCCCCGCTACGGACGCCGCGCAGACGTCACAGGCTCGTCCGGCTGTCCAGGCTCAGCCGACGTTCGGGACGACACCTGCGGCTCCGGTGACCCCGACGATTCCAGCGGCTCCGATAGCCCCGGCTGCGACTCCGGTAGCTCCAACGGTTTCGGCGGCTCCGGTAACGCCAGCTGCAATTCCCCTGGCTCCCTCGGCTCCAGCAACTCCTGTTGCGCCGCGGACAGTTTCGCCAGCGCCGACGACTTCGCCGATGGCGATTCCAATAGCTCCGGCGGTTTCAGCAACACCAGTAGCCCCGGCTCCAACTCCTGCGGCTCCGGTAGTTTCGGCAACTCCCGCCGCCATCCGGACGGCTTCGCCAGCGCCGATGGCAACTCCGGCAGCGGCAGCGTCGGTGGTTTCAACGGCTCCGGCGACACCCGTTGCACCTCCGGTTCCAGTGGCTCCGATGGCCCCTGCTGCGGCTCCAAATACAACTAGTCCTGTTGCAGCTCCTGCAGCTCCGGTAGCCCAGGTGATCCCGTCGGCGACTCCGGCGGTTCCGGTCACCCAGACCAGTCATCCGATGGGAACCAACCTACCGACGGCCGCAACCCACTTGCCTGGACCCCCTGCGCCGATCAACGTCACCACGTCATTGCCCAAACAAGGCGATTTGCTGGCACATCCGATCCATTCGGCAAAGCCGGTAATACCGACTAACGACGGCAAGCCGACGCCGAGTGAGCCAGTGCACCAGCCCGCCAGCGAGCGCAAGGACGATTCGCAGCATTAATCGTTGTTGCACCGCTTTAAGCGAAAAAAACCGGACGCTAGTCCGGTTTTTTTTGCGAGGAAATTTCGAAAAACCCTCATGCATCGTCATTCCTGCCAAGGCAGAAGGGCTCTCAGGAGCTAGGCTGGTCAACCCCAGCACCCTTGCCTGCATCTGGAGTCTGAAACTATCCGCAGCCCCCATACAGTCACTGATTAACCTCGCATCCCGAGAGTTGACACTCCCTCCGCGCAGGGAGCCGGAGTAAGGTTCTTGATCTGGAATATCCGGCAGGGAGCTCTTTCCAGCCTCGTTGCGCGCGCAACGAGATAAGCAGTTGGCCCGACTGATGGCCAAGATGCAGTAAAGGAATTCCCGCCCTGAAGCTAACCGCCAACCTGATGGTTGGACGTATCAAGCAAACCGTGCACCGTCATGAGATGAGCCAGGCTGAGTACATGGTCTACGTGCAGTTTTTCCATCAGTCGCTGCTTGTACGTCGACACCGTCTTCGGGCTCAAATTGAGCTGTTCACCGATGATCGTCAGCGGCTTGCCGCGTACCAGCATCATGGCCACCTCCAGTTCGCGGCTGGAGAGCACGTCGAAAGGTGATGCGTTGCCATCGAGCGTCGCCAAAGCGAGCTGTTGTGCAACCGCTGGCGCCAGATAGCGACGGCCGCTGGCCACCTGGCGCACGGCGGACACCAGTTCTTCGGCACTGCATCCCTTGGTCAAATATCCGAGCGCGCCGGCGTCGAGCAGGCGCTTGGGAAAGCGCGCGTCGTCAACCACAGTGACGATGACGATATGCGTGGAAAGCTTTGCACGGCAAACACGTTCGGTCAGCTCGATGCCGCTCATGCCGGGCATATGAACGTCGACGAGCGCGATGGTCGGCACGAGTGCGCGAATCAAACGCAAGCCTTCCTCGGCATTGCCCGCCTCACCGCCGATGTTGATGTCCGGCTGCTGTTGCAGAATCATCCGGAAGCCGGTGCGAACCAGCTCGTGATCGTCCACCAAAACAACATTGATCACCTGACGCCCTCCTTGGTTGGGCTTTCACGAAATTAGGCCGTAGAGCGCCCTATTGCAAGCTGTTGGCCGGGTTGAAGCGGAATGAAGCAAGCTCGCGCACCGTGCAGTACGACGATCAACGAATCTTCACCCGTACCTCAAGGAGAGGCCGTGCAGATCACGCAACTTCACCGCTTATGAGGAGGACGTTCCCCTGTCACTCCTATTATTTCGTCCCGTTTCACGTCGCTGATCAGCAAACTGGCAAACACCAAACGTATGGGTCTGCGGCAGCCTGTAGTGCCCGCCCGACAATCCGCACATTGAGTAAGAGAATCGCACGGCGGCAAGCCAGCTACCGACCGCTGACTTGCATCACTTGTGTGCAATGTGACATCGCAGGATCGTGCGATCTGTCAGCGCGCGACTACAAGCAATGTGAGGGAATGGCGGTCACGTTTGCTGAAGAGCTCAGACGAGCTGCTGCATGACGAGTAGCCGCCGTACGTGCTTAACGATAGAAGCGCAGGTTTTGCTGCTGCGGATTGGGGACACGACCATACTTGGCAAGGATGACCGGATCGGAGTATTCCTCCCGATTCGTATCGGCGTCCTGCGCATAGACCAGCACACCATCACGTTGCGTAGCGAGCTGTTCGCCAAATTTGCGCGCAAATTCTTCCATGCCATGCAGTACCGGCTTTTCAGCCAATACATCTCCATCTACTTCGCGAAAGCTTTGCACTACGTAGAGTGTTTCCATGAGCTGCCCCGCGCGAGCTTGAGTCAAGCCCGTAGAATGCGGGTCCCAAAGTTCACGTTTTGCGACGAAGCTGTTAAAGGTGGCTGGAAGCGTTCAGCAAGGGAGCTTTGCGGATCCTATCTCACGATAAGCCCCGGCCCCACTTCTGTGAGACAAGCGCTTAGGGCGATCCACCAGCTCGAGCTGCAGCGTACATTTCGAGACCAGCATGTAACACCGGACTGCGCAGTGACGAAAGATGAGGGTCTGTTGACTGTCCCTCTCCAATCACTGAAGGTTAAGTTCATGAAAACCCGCTACTCCCATCGCAAATGGTTGCTTACCGCCGTGCTTGCCGTGACTTCCGTGACGGCCGCTTCCGCCATGGCCGCCGAGCAGACAGTACATATCCGGGGAACCATCACCGGCGTGACGGCCACAGGCTTTACCGTACAGACCGATGCCGGCTCCAGGACCGTCGTCATCGCCTCCGATACGCGCATCACCGGCGTCGTGCCGAGTAGTCTCGAACAGATCCAGACCGGCTCTTTCATTGGCTCCGCCAACGTACCCGATGGCACCACCTCCCGCGCACTCGAAGTGGTGGTTTTTCCACCGGCCATGAAGGGATCGGGCCTTGGCGACTATGCCTGGGACCCCCCAGCCAGCGGCAACGGGTCGGCCATGGCGAGCAGCGACGTAATGCCATCAGCCATGACCAATGGTACGGTCAAGATGATGAAACCCGGCGAATCAATGCCGTCGGCGATGACGAATGGCACCGTGAAGTCCTCGACTAACGGCGGCGACCGCACGCTCGTGGTCGACTACGGAAAAGGCGAGAAGACCATTGTCGTGCCGGCGGATGCGCCGGTGGTAACTTTTCAGCCAGCCACCAAAGCTGACATCATCAAGGGCGCGCATGTATTTGTTGCGGCCAATCCTGGTAACCCGGTAATTGCCAAAGTGGTCGGTGTTGGCATAAAGGGAACCGTGCCACCGATGTGATCACCGAGTTGCACAAGGCCGCAAACCAGAAGTTCGCCCTTGCCGTTTTTATGGCAAGGGCGAACTGTTCGAAGCACTCGGTCCTGACGACTCCATGCTACGCACGAAGCCATGTCAGTTTGTAGATAGGATCAGTGGTCGGATATATGGCCACGCCCGTCCCGCACCTCATTTCCCTTGAAATTGGTCATCCTGTCGAGATGGTTTGTCGGCACCGGCCTCTCACCACGGTTCGGCATTGGGCCTCTATAGCCGTTGTGGATATCGTAATGATTGTCGACATGGCCACGAAATTCGGGATGCCCACGGAACCACGGACCGGCGCCAATAAAGACACCACCGGTAAACCACTCCGGCCCGTAATAGCCGTAGGGAGCGCAGGGATAAGGCGCGTAGTCGTAATAACCGTAAGGACATTCAGGTGCGGCGCCAACCCCGACGACGACCTGAGCTTCTACTTTGGGAGCCGTAGCCGCCAAGCAGCTTCCAACGACGGCAGCCAGCGCAAGACTTTTAAGACCGTTCATGAATTCACCTCTCAATCATTGGGGCCGAGGTGATGATTTCCTCGCTGACGTCAATTCATTGTGAGAAGCGAAACTTTATGGATTGATTCAGTTAACTGCCAGTTATCCTGCGAAGCTCACGGCCGAGTCACACATTTGAAGGTCACTGCTACTTTTTGCGCGGAAGTAGTGACAGGTATACCGGAGGCACCAGCACCTACTTCTTCCATGTCCTTTTTCTGCTTGTTGCAAAAATCGATGGCACGCGTCAACGCGGTTGACTTCGCGTCGACCCAATCGGCCTTGTCAATGGGCTTCTTCGATCCAACGACATAAGTATCGGTGCCCGCTGGCGTCACTGAGGTGACGCTGGTACAGCCAGTCATCCACAACACCGCCGCCGCGATTGCAAAATATTTCATGGATCCCTCTGCCTGATTGAAGCGTCGATATGGACATGTTGGACCCGGCAGGTAGCCTCGTCCAGCTATTGCCTACTGCCTTTTCGATCACGGAGCGTGATGGGCAGTGCTGTTGATTATTCGGCAAAGAAAAACCCGCAGGATCGACTCTGCGGGGTTTCGCTTAGAACCGTATACCGTTCCTGAGCGGCTAGCGCTTGGCAGCCTTTCTGCCAGCAGTCTTGCGTGGTGCTTTCTTGGCTGTCTTGGCGGTTTTCTTGACCGCCTTCTTGGTGGCTTTCTTTGCCGTTGTGTGGGCTGGTGCACTCGACTTGGATGCAGGCGCAATCAGAAGGCTATCGGCAGTGACGCCGCGACGCCGGAGGGCCTCGACAAACCAGAACGGTCGCTTTCCACGGCCCGACCAGGTCTGTTCATGGTTCGAGGGATTTCGATACTTGGGGGCCACGGCCGATTTCTTGGCACCTTTGGCGCCACGCGTCGGATAGACGTCCGCGAGAGTCAAGCCGTTGTTGTGAAGCAACGTATCGATTTTTTTCCGCACATCCTGGATCTGGTTCGCACGAGCCGTATGCATTTGTGACTGGGCATCAGCAATAAGAGCCTGAAGATCTTTTGGTGACAGTGCTTCTAGATTAAGAGCCATGAGCAATTCTCTTTAGTTGGGGCGGTTGTCATTCTAAGGCAACAGAGCACTGGCGCTGTCGCGCAAGAACACGGGAAGGTCGGTTGTCGGTGGATGGGCCGGAATTTGATAGATCATGCCGGCAATGTGACCGCGGTGGTACGTCGTGTGATTGATTACGTGGAGAAGGATGTCAGCACGGCTCATCGAACCGGCACCGCCGCCGATGAAAGTGAAATCCACTATCTCGCGGGAGGCTGATTCGACCAGGCCCTGCGCACAGCGCACAAACCACGCGTCAATATTCTTTTGCGCGTCGCGTAACTCGATAAACGGGGGGCTGGTGGCAGGATTCCGCGTCGAGAATCCATGGGAACCGCCTTCAAGATGCGCTTTCCACACAACGTCCATGACGTAGACATGATTCAACGTACGCAAGATGTTGCCAAAAATAATCTGACGCTCCGCAACCAGTTCGCTTTCAGGAAGTTCGGAGAGCGTCTGAAAGAGAAGGTCGTTAGCCCACGCCTTGTAGCGTGTCAGCGTCTGCAACTGTAGAAAACTGGACATGAATTACCGTATGAAAGCTTGGCTAAAATGTCTGGCCTTGCATGGCGATATCAATTAATGGGACTGGCATTCCGTAGGTTCTTTCGCCCCATTCTACACAGATAATGTCACCTATCGTCAGTAGCCATGCTTGGGGTCAAGTTTATGGGTCGCCGTACTAATGCCATCGTTCGTATCGCGATGCTGTGTTGTCCGTCGCGGAAAGATGGCTTCTCATGCCGTGAGATAGATGCTGCGTAAACTGCATTCGTGATTTGATACCGCGGCTGATTTGCCCTTGGAGGCATTATGTTTGGAAGCACCGTACTCGAAGTCGCCTCGGGCATGATCGTCTGTTTCGGCTCCGTTGCCCTGATTGCCAGTAGCGTGCAGGAAGCCGTCGCGTCGATGTTGCGTTGGCGCGCAAAGACACTGTTCACCGGTGTCACGGACCTGCTCAATGGGCAAAGCCTGGTGCTCGATGTCTATAACCACGCCCTGGTGAATCCGCGTAGCGATGGCAAGGCAGCGACACTTGCCGATGTGTCAAAGAAGTACGCACCCTCCTATATCGTGCCGGCAAATTTTGCCCAGGCGCTGGTCGACTCCCTGCAAAAAGGACAAGTGGCGTTCGCGGAGTTGCGCCCGGTCATCGTCGGTATCGCCGATCCAAAGCTAAGCACCTGTCTGCTCGGCATGTATGACCGTGCGGGTGGCGATATCAACCGATTTGAAACGGCTATCGCTCGATGGTTCGACTCCGCCATGGACAGGATTTCCGGCGCATACAAGCGCAAGTCGCAATGGTGGACGTTCGTCTTTGCGCTGGCGATTGCCGTTGGCTTCAATGTTGACGCCCATCAGATCATGGCTACGCTTTGGGTACTTACGGTCGACGGCCACGCCCCGGTCAGCGATGTCACGCCAACGACGGTGCAAGGCGCCTTGTCGTCGCTCGACCAATTGCCGATTGGCTGGCATCGCCTGTGGTCGCTGCAAACTCAGCTACTGGAGTCAGCCGTACTGTGGGCAATTCCCGGATGGGCGGTTACGGCGACCGCCGCGCTGTTTGGCGCACCGTTCTGGTTTGGGCTGCTCGGCAAGGTAGCGGATCTTCGTGGTGCCGGAACCAAGCCACCAGAAGAAAGCCAGGCCTCCGTTAAACGGTGACCTGGCTTCATCTTTCTCAAAAACACGCTGCTAGGCAGCGCACCACCCGCCTGTTATCGCATGTCGCCGGTGTGACCCAGCGAATAGCGCCCGGGTTGCGGCCAGACTGTCAGACCGTGCGGCTCTGCGCCCACCTTGATGGATTTCACCGCGCCCGTCGTCGTATTGAAAGCGTAGACGACGTCATCAAAACGCCCTGACAGCCACAATGTCTTGCCATCAGCGCTGACGTTGCCCATGTCTGGGCTACCGCCGCCCGGTATCGGCCAGGTCGCGACGATCTTGCGGGTCGCAAAGTCGAGCACCGATACACTGCCCTTACCGTGACGTGGCCCATGGATGAGATTCGAGCCACGGTTCGCGATGTAGAGCTTCGTGCCATCCCGGCTCGGGTACATCCCGTGCGTGCCTACTCCGGTCGGGATAAAGCCGATCCTGGTGAAGCTCTTGCCGTCGATCACGTAAACGCCGTCGGCCATCATGTCGGCGACGTAGAACACCTTGCCATCGGGCGAGATACGAATGTCCTGCGGCATGCCCTTCTTTTCAAGCGGAAGGTAGCCCAGCACCTTGCGATTGACGAAATCGACCTTGGCTAGCTTGCCTTCGAATTCGCACGTAAAGATTGCGTAGCTGCCGTCGATCGAGAAATCGGCATGATTGATGCCTTTGCATCCAGGAACCTGAAGGCTCCATTTCAGCGCCATCGTGTGCGGATCGCGAAGATCCAGTCGCGCGTGCGCTTCCACGACCACGATCGCGTTCTTGCCATCGGGCGTGAAGTACATGTTGTACGGATCGTCGACCATTACCGCCGGGCCAGGTTTTCCGGTCTTGGGATTGATCGGGGTCAGGCTACCGTCGGTGCGGCCTTCGGCATTATTGGTGACCCACAACGTCCGCAGGTCCCATGCTGGGACAACGTGCTGTGGACTGCGCCCGACAGGAAACTTGTCGACGACCTTGTAAGTCGCCGGGTCAATGACATAGACGTCATTTGAACGCAGGTTGGGAACATAGACCCGAGGCAAATCGCCCGCGACTACCGGGCTCACATGACTGGCGCTGGTTTCGCTGTAGAGATTGTCCGGATTGACCACCGGGAGCATACCGGCAACGGGAACAACCGCCTGCGCCGCCGCAACAGTGGCGGCTGCACAGAACCCTGCCGATACGATAGCCGCGTGCAACGCGAAGCGCAGCGGACGTTGAAAACCTGAAGTGAGAGAACGAGGAATGATGGGGAGTCTCCTAGTCGAACAAAGTCGCTATTGTAAGTCGAGCAATGACCGGCGGCGCATTAGCGCACTGCCGTGTCCTTCTTCAGGGCATCGATCGTTCTTGAAACGATAGCATCAATGCCCAGCCGGCCAAGCTGCGCCGTCGAGTGACGCGGGTCGCCATCGTAGACACCGTCCGCCGGACCGAGTTTCGGACCGTTCTGCAGCCGCTCCAGGCGGACCATCTGCGGCGCAACCGCAAGCTGCAACGACGTGTCAGCGAGGCCGGCGTGCGTGCCGATCTCGTTATCACGGAAGCCGCGCTGGCGCAGGATCTGCGCGTAGCCGTCCGATAGAGCGTCGTAGTATTCAGGCGGTACGAAGGCGCGGGTATGCGAACCGGACCATGCCTTGTTGAGCTGGGCGACCACTCGCTTGAGATCGTTCTGGTAACCGCCATGGTCACCTAGAAACACGATGTTCTTGAAACCATGCACCGCAAAGCTATTGGCCGCGGACTCCAGCATCTGCTCGAACGCGGCGTCCGGCACAGTGATGGTTCCCGGAAACCGCATATGTGACGTGGGCGGTGCATAGCTGCCCTCCGGCACATAGGCAACGACGGGTGCGACGAGCGCATTGCCTAACCCCTCGGCAATTTTCTGTGACAGCCACGCCGCACGGGCATTATGTTTGCCCACCGCTACATCGGGACCACTTTGTTCGGTTCCACCGATGGGAATGATGATGGTGGTCTTGCCTGCCTGGACTTGGTCGCGCACCTCCGTCCAGGTAAGGTCCTGAAGGAGCACCGTTCGGGGTGTCTGCGCAAAAGACAGTGACGTCACGACAAGCAGAACGGTAGTCGCGAAAGCTTGCCGAAGTCGGCGGCGCATCACTGTAGCCAACCCTTGTCGTAACTGGTGAAGCGCTGTGGATCTGCTGACATTTACCCGACCGAGCTGGACGCAACGCGTGAACATACACAAAAACATGTACCAAAGTCCAAACTCACCACGCGTGCGTAACGCCGCGCACGCTAAAGACCCCGCTCTCGCAGGGGGTCTGCAGGAAGGAAAAGTCACGCGCTACCTGACACGTTGCGGGCGGTCGTGCGGCCCTGTCACTCTCGAATGAGCATGCCCGGCACGTGGCCATATTTGGCAAGAATCATCGGCGTCGAATAGTCGCGTCGATCGACCCCAATGACCTTCTCGTAAACCAGCACACCGTGCCTGTTCGGCGCCAGCGTCTTGCCCTGCTCTCGCGCCACGCTTTCGCTTTCGTAGAGCAACGGCTCGTCGGCGCGAATCCCGTCGTACACCTCGTGAAACACCTGAACTGCGTAAATTTTTTGCACAAGATTCCTTGCGAGGAGGAGTGGAAATCCTGGAAGATTTATGGGCGAGGGGGTTTGCATGGATCTGGAAGCGAATGACGGGTACTGAAATGTGGCCTGCGTGTACCCGCTAGCCAGGAGCAGTGCGACAGAATGCAGTCAGCGCCGTGATCTATTCACTTGCGGCCAGTCGGCGGTCGGATCGTGCTCGATATTTTCCGCGCTGGAGCCCCATTGGGCGTGGTCCATCCATCCATGCTCTTTCTCGAAAACCTCTTCGATCTCCCGGGCGATCCGATCGCCGATGTGCGTTCTGGGTTTTTCGGCAGCGAAACGGCTGACTTGCGCGGGCGACTTGCCCAACAGCTCAGCCAGCACCGTCAGGCTTCCAAAACGCTTGCCGCCGCGACTCCCATCGCGACCGATGGTCTCCAGCAGCATGCGGACGTTGCGATGGCGAATTTCCTTGATGTCCAGTTGTTCGACACTGTGGCGTTTGCGCGCGTCGCGCGCGGCCAGAGCATCTTCAGAGGATTTTCGCTCGGTAATGTCCATGGCCACGCCCACGTAACGCGGAGCGCCACCACTGGGAGAAATTACCTCGCCCCATCGTGCGAGCCAGCGAATCCCGCCGTTGTTCTGATCGATGCGACGAAATTCCGCGTAAGCGACCGGATTGGCCAGCCCGAGGCGCTGACGACCGATCACTGCGGATCGATCGTCCGGGTGTACCAGACTTGCCAGCAGGTCTTCGGTGACCTCGACGCCCGGGCTCAGTCCCCATAAACGCCGATACTGGTCAGAAACCTCCAGGCGACCGGAGTCTGCAAACCACTCGAATGTGCCGATACCCCCAGCCTCTTGGGCGAAGTGCAGGCGCTGATCGGCTTGAATGCGTTCGGTGGTGTTTTTAACTACTGCCAACGCGCCACGCGGGGTTCCCGCTTCATCGACAACCGGGCTGTAACTGATATCGAGCCAGATATCCTCGGGTTTGCCATTGCGCAGCAACACCATGTGCTGGTCGTGGCAATTCAGGGTATTTCCGTCAAGCACATGGCTCAGTGCCTGTTGTCTGAAAGCAGCCACCTCCGACCAGCTGTCGCGAACGGTGCGGCCAAGCAAATCCGGATGACGGGCACCCGCGATTTCAGAATAAGCGTCGTTGTAAAGCAGCGTGCCCTCCTCTCCCCACTGGATAGTCATAGGTACGTCGGAACGCAGGATCAGCGACGTAACGGCCCGCAGGCAGTCCGGCCAGCGGCTCAACTGGCCTAGCGAAGTTTTTCCCCAATCAAAGGTTCGAATCAGTTCGCTGGTTTTGGATCCGCCTGCCAAAAAGGGAAAGGCGCCCGAAGTGTTCTTGTCGATCATGCTGGCCTGAACAGGGGAAGGAGTGAGGCTGTACCGCCGTACTTGAAAGGCTCAGTGGGACAGTGCGCTGGATTCCCTAAACGGGACATTCAGCGCACGACATGTCTGGTCGTCCAGTTCGATCCACATGGCCAACACCGGTTCATCATCAATAAGCTGGGGCGGCCCTACCCGATGGGCATGCATGCCGATGCTCCTGAGTATCCTTTCAACGCCCATGGCGGTGAAGGTGATCAGTCGGGTAGCGCCCTGCTCCATCGCCGCCTTGACCACGGCTGCGAACAATACGCAAAAGCGCCTCCTCGCCTCATCGCGGGAAAGAACGGCGGTCTCGCCGGTTGCCTTGGTCGAGAACCGTGACAGCTCCCAGACATGGGATGCATGTGGCGCGGGCGCACCGTTCATGAGACCCGGAAAGACTTCGTCCAGCAGGTAAGCCTGCGTCGTTGGCAGTAAACGGGCGCAACCGCAAACCGATTCGTTCGCGTCCCGGGCAATCACGTACAACGTGTCCGGCCGATCGAACTGGTCACGTTCCAGCCCGTTCTCGACAGGAAGTTGCCAACCCAACGTCTCTATGAAGACCTCATACCGATAAGCGGCAAGAGCCAGCTCAAGGCCGGGCGATAGTTGACTGCTGATGCCAGAAATCACCGTCAACATATGCCGTAACTCCACTACTTGGGGATTACGGCATTTGAGGAGAATTTGCCTCGGGCGATAACTGTAATTTCCTACAGTTGCCCCAGGCCAAAAAAACGAAGCGGAAACGGCTGCTGGTTCGAATCCGGCCATGCAATAAAGCCACAGCCGTGCAGTGGGATGCTCAGGAGCGCCTATGCAAGACCGCAGGCCCGACCCCCGACTCGCCTGGCTGCCAGGTTTCGCGCGCCAACCAAGCCTGCAGCAATTCGTTGGTTTTATGCATTCCCAAGTCATAACCCGCCTGCGTGACGAGCATCACATTGCTGCTCATTCCGCCTGGGGCTACGAACGTTCGACCGTCCGCCAGACTGAACCAGGCCCATCCCACACTGACCTGCGCCGACGCCGCCTCAGTTGCCCATTCGCAATAGCCCGCACAGGAAGCAGGGATATCATCTACGATAAGATCCTGCTGCAGCCCCTCGTCTTCCCACGCTAGCTTTTGCTGGAAATTCAGGCTGGAAAACACGTCAAAGGTTATGCGGATATAGCCGTCCAACGATCTTTTTGTGTTTGTGGGGATCATGCATGAGGGTGATGGGGGGCTCACAGCATTTCTCCGTAAGATCGGGCGGGTTACCGTATCCCCACTCTTGTACGAGGACAAACTGTCATTTTCAGCAGATTGACTTAGGACCGCACTTGTGAACGCTTGGCGCGAAGACTGTTTGAATCGGCTTACCGTGTCCGCGGGAGTTTCGACTGCCGAAGTGCTTAAAGAGCTCGCCTCCATTGTGCACCTGCTGGGTTTCGACTACTGCTCCTACGTTTTGCGTGTGCCTTTCCCGCTATCCAGCCCGAGTGTCACATGGGCCAGCACTTATCCGGATGCCTGGTTGGAGCACTATTTCGCACACAACTATCTCGAGATCGACCCCCTGATTCAACGTACCTCGGTGGACCTGTCACCGGTTGTCTGGACAGACGAGGTCTTCGATAGCCAGCCAGCATTCTGGGAAGAAGCGCGATCACATGGTGTGCGCCACGGGTGGGCGCTTGCCACCCATGGCAAGCACATGACCACCGGCATGCTTTCTCTGGCGCGGTCACATCAGATAGTGACTCAAGCGGAGTTGGCAGAGACCGAAATGAAGCTGGTCTGGCTGTCGCACCTGGTCCACGGGTTGATCGGTACCACCGAGATCCAGCGGCTGATGCCGACGCCCGAGAGCGAGTTGACCGCTCGCGAAGCCGAGGTATTGCGCTGGAGTGCCGCAGGAAAGACGGCGGAAGATATTGGCAGAATTCTCGGTATCGCCGAACGTACGGTCACGTTTCACATCACCAGCAGTCTGACCAAGCTCGACGTTGCCAACAAGACACAGGCGGTTGCCAAGGCACTGCTGCTGGGCATGCTCTGACCAAAACAGTTAGCCAGCGAGCTCACGTGCGTGCAGGATCTGGCAGATCCACTTCGTCATCGGCATTTTGCTCCAGCATGACAACCGTGTCGAACGAGGCGCCCAGGTACGCAGCGAACGCCCTGGCCAGCAATTCGGTCTTGAAGTATCTCGTGATGCCGGTGTGCCCACGGCGAAAACCGCGCACAACGTAGATGGTATTCGTCATCACCCTTCTCCCGGCACCCTGCGTCCATGCGCAGCGAACGTGCCACGGGAATGCACGCGAAAGAACTGGAAGAAATTACAGGTTCGCGCGGATCGTCATCCCGTATATCGTTGCGTCGGGGTAGCTCAACTCAGGGATGGCTACATTGCCGACGCGGGATGCCGGTCGAACGGATATGCCTGGCTGCCTCTGAAGTTACCGAAAGGACTCACCTTGGCGCCCAGTCTCTGGGCGCCATTCTTTTGGGCCCTCCAAATTCCCCTCCCTTTGTCCGGCAACTGCGCCACCCACACTCAGGGCTGACAAGCATGAGCGGCAAGCAACCGTTCAATCACGACGACTGGCACATGCCTCGCTATCTGGTTGCTCTACATTGAGCGCTGAATGCAGAGAACTCGATAAGGGGAAATGGCCATGCGATACAGCTTGTCCTGCACGGCAATGATGCTTGCCGTTGTACTCACGATTCCGGCGTACGCGACTGAAGATATTGCAGCGAAAATCAAGCGCCAGTCGCAGGAATTCTCCGATGCCTCCGCCTCGGGCGATACCAAAACACTCGCACGGTACCTCGATGAGCACGTGATCTTTATCAACGAGGGCGGCGAGATCGCCTCGAAGAAGGACATCACCACGAGCGGCCCGCCGGGACCGAAAAACGTGACAAACAAGCTGGTGCAGACGGACTTCACTATCCAGCTGCATGGGAACGTCGCCGTGACGAGCTTTACCGACAATGCCACCGTGCAAGTCGGCGAGCAGACCGTGACGCCGCGCTTTCGCTCCACCGAAGTGTGGCTCAATGAAGGCGATGCCTGGCGCATGATTTCAAGCCAGACCGTGGCACTTTCCGATGATCCACCTGCCAGGCCACTTTCGCCCGCGGAGCTGGACGACTATGTGGGCACCTATCAGGCTGCTCCGGGCTTCACGGTGACGATCACTCACCAGGGGAACCAGCTACTCAGCGCAACCAACGGGGCCAAGCCTGCGCCCTTGCTGGCCGAACTGCATGATCTGCTGTTTACGCCAGGCCAGCCTCGAACACGCCGTGTGTTCGAGCGCGGTAGTAACGGGAAAGTGACGGGATTCTTTTCCCGGCGCGAAGGTCATGGCGTCTTTTTCAAGAAGGCTGGCTGATCTCAGGCGTCCGGACATGTCCGGACGGATCGCGCACCGTCCGCGGACAGCACGCTGTCTACGGAGGCAACCGAGAAGATGGCTCAGGAATGCGGTCTCCGGGAGATTCGAGGGAATGGCACGGACCTTGCCATATACCCAGTAAGACTTCCCAGTGAAGACTTCCTACCTCGTTCACGGAGAACCGCCATGAAATTCGAAACCCTGATGCTGCACAGCCTGTTTGCCGCCTGCCTGCTGGTTTGCGTTCTGACCTTCGGCGCCATGCTTGTTTCGCCAACCGCGTCCAACATTGCCGCCACTCCTGCGCCTGTCGCCACCATCGCCAGCTAAGCCATGTATTAACCAGCCAACGGCTTTCCTGTAAGCAGTGGTGCTTTTCAAACCCGGACGTTTTAGACGGCTTCAGAGCGCTGCTCCGCCACAGTGCCAGAACTGATCTCGACGGTAAGGTGCTCCGGACTGAGCGTCTGCAGAAAGTCGCGGACGTCGAAGATCTGCCCAGGAGCAAATGCACCGCGAGGTTGGGAAGGATGACCGGCGATACGCGTCAGGGCTTCTACGATCAACGGCGCACTGACGGCGTAAATATCCCGGCCGCTGGCAACAGCACGCCGCCACTGATCACCATGGCGCACTACCACATCCACTAGAAACCTCTGCGCGGAACGCCCGCTGCTATCGGCGGCGATGGGGGCCGGTGTCGTCGGATCGCGTAGGTCCTTCAACGGATGGAGGTTCATAAAGGCGTGTATTTCAGGAGCCTTTAGATGACGCGACACAGTGATTATTTCGGACAGCGGCAAGCCAACCACCTCCTGGGTTCCGAACGGCTCGGAAAAATCCCAGCTGCGCGTTGGCGGTGGATTGGCCAGCGTGGTCATCGCGCCGCTGGATACGACCAAGCGCGGTATGTTGTTGCGTTCACCGATTAGACGCGTACCTTTCGTCGGTAGCCAGCTATCAAGGGCGACCGCAATCTGAATTTCATCAGCTCCGGTCCAGTCGCCCATGGCCGTGGTCGCCAGCAAATCAGCCAAGCCACCATAGAAAGCCATCGCCGGCAACAGCACCACTTCGGCCTCACGGGCGTCATCCGAGTAATTTTCAAACGTGGCAAGCACCGCTGCCTGCTCGGCAGCCACATCCAGATAGTGGATCCTGGCGCGTAGTGCCGCCTCGATGACTGGCGCTGCTGTGTCCAGGAATGGACCAGCGCAGTTGATGACGGCCGTGGCACCGGCCAATGCACGATCGAGTGCGGCCGGATCGTCGATCGATGCCGTTCGCACGTTCAATGACGGATACATCGCAGCGAGCTCATGTAGCTGAAGCGGATCACGCCCGCTAAGTATCGGGATCCAGCCGCGTTTATGCAGCTCCGCCACGATGAAGCGACCGGTGTGACCGTAAGCGCCGTACACGGCGATGATCTTGCCTAGCCCGACGTTTGATGTGCTCGCAATGTTCATGGGTAATCTCGTTGGGTATTGCCATGGATAACTGATCGGAAGCCGCCGTATTCCGTGAGCGCGGTGGCTCCGGTGCTTTATTTCTACCGTTGCCGAGTCCCAAAGGAATCTGGATATCCGCCCAACGGGCAGCGTGGGTATCTCACCCATCCACGCTCAATCGGATCTCGCCAAAGCGGCGACTTGGAAAGCTTCCCTCAGCTTTTTTGCGCATTCTTCGCAACAGACTTCAACGGTGTTTCTACCCAACGTGACGGAGATCGCGTTGTCATCCAGTTCCCAATCACATGCCGCGCAAGAATTTCCACTCATGACTATGTCCTCAATGGCCCCGGCATCCGGGTGAGGCTATTTAGTCAGGCTCCCGCGGGGGGCGCTGTCAGAATCTTTAGCGACTTGACGCACGCGTCTGTCGGCGCAGTGCCGCCTGCCGAAATTCGGTTGGCGTACGGCCGTAAGTCTTCAGGAATGACGCACTGAAATGACTGTGGCTACTGAAGCCTAACTCAAGACTCAGCTGGCTCAGATCTTCATACTGGCCCAGCAAGTCCAGCGAACGCGCCAAACGAAGGCGTAATTGATAGCGATACAACGGCACGCCTTCCACCTGCTGAAATACTTGGGTCAGATAAACCGGCGAGACGCCGACCTCGGCCGCTATATCTGCCAGAGCCCACCGTCTGGACAGGTCGCTGGCGAGAATCAATTTGGTGCGATCCGCCAGGCGCTGTCGTCCCGTATTTGCGCCTGCCGTGTGCGTGGTGCGCGAGCCAAGACTGCGCTGCGCGAGCGTCAATGAAAGACTTTCTGCTTCCAGTCTTTCCGCCACGTTCTCACGCAAGCTGTGGCGCAGTAGCGCCACCAAGGTCTGGGCTCGCGGGTCGATGCCCAGCTGCTGCCATCGAAACGTGAAAGTGTCCTTGTCCCACGTCAACGCTTTGGGGGCCAGCTCACGCAGCAATGCCTCATCCAGCGCAAGTACCAGGCTCGCATCGCCACCCTGTACGTGAACCGGATGGCTGACCTGGTAGCCCTGCCCCGCATTGAACAGAAGCACCTGGTTGGATTCGGCAACCGCCTGCGACTCTCCTACATGACGCAGGTAGGTACCTCGGTAAGGAAACACGAAATGAGTCTTGCTGGTGCACTCCTCGCCACTTTTTTGGCGGCACGTCCCATCGCAATAAACGTCGCGGACCGTAACCGATGGCGTTTCGAGCAGGGAGTGGACGGTGAAATCAGGCATCTGAACTCTCGTCCACCCGGCCACTCAGTGAGTCTGCCACGACCCAGGCGGTGCCGATCAAGGCAAGATTCAGTGCGTTCTCGGACCAGATCCAATGACTGGAGGGAGTGGCCAGTAGCAACGGAAGATGCACCAGCAGGGTAAAGGACACATACATCGCGGTCAGCAGGATCGCAGCGAGGCGAGCCCGCACGCCGGCAAGAATAGCGATGCCCGCCGCGATATGCCCCAAGCCCGTGACATAAGCCCAGAACGTTTGTGAAGGAGGCAACCAATGAGGGACTAATGGAGCGGTGAGGTTCATGTAGAAAAAATGCGCGCCGCCGAACAACAACGCACAGCCCCCAAACACCTGCTGGCCCAGTCGTACGAGGCGAGACGACCGCGCTGGATCGATCCTGGCGTGCGTGGCGTAGATGATCAAGCCACCCGCTGCGATCGCCAGTTGCTCGGCAGCTCCACTGTAGGAACCGAACTCGCTGTAATGGGCGACTATCAGCGGGCCGTTCAACAGAATGACGACTATAGCTGCGTAGTAGACAGCGAGTGCTGCGGCGCCCCAGGCCATCGTCTTACGCCATTCAATGGCTACGCCTGCGATAAGCATAAATGCAGCGGCGGCGTAGGCCAGCACGGTACGGCCGGGCAGGCCCTTGGGCACCGGCTGGCCTGGATCGAAGCTTCCCCACGCCAGGCAGACCATGGCCAACGCGATCACGCCCAAGCCGTAAACGCGCCAGCCAAATGTCGCTCTCTTATCTTCAGCGGTCATGCTTTTCCAGCTTCATGGCGAACGCACACAAAACCACGGCATGCCTAGCCCACAACCACCTGCAGGCTAGCGTCCAGGTTTTGAGCAGCCACTGTCAATGGCCAGCGTTTCCGTTGAAGGTTCACGCCAATTGGGGCCGTCGGGAGCGACAAACCAACGTCACCGACTTGGGAGTCATCGAATTCAGGACTTTTGGGAATCCTTGGCTTTCGCCTTTGAACCAGGCCCATCGCCCTTCTTGAAACCGCCCTCCCTTTGGTTTTCAAAGTCGCGGGAGGGTGGCAACTCTTGTTCGTGCTGGGCGTTCTTTCCACCCGGCTTCACCACGTGAGCATGCTCATCTTTTTTCACGCAGGTTCTCCAAAAGGTTGCTTCACGAACGATTAGTCGACAACGAAGTGTTCACCGTATTTAGTGCTGTGAGCCAACAGATACGAATCGAAGAAATCCTGATCCGTTTTTGTCGTGCCCTCGAGCTGCTCAGCCAGGTCTGGGTCCATTTGACGCCGGATATCATTGAAGTCGAATGTTTTACCGTCGTGAGTGATGTTGCTCATGGGTTTTCCCTCCTCGTTGCTCATAAATCCAGCTTGCGGGTCACGCGGTTAAATCCGCGCGTGCTTTCTGTCTAGGCCCACTGCACTAGCTTAGGGATCAACACATTGTGAAAGCAGCTCCTTATCCATTCACTGGTGCACGTTTCACCTTGTGTGGCCGTTCTCCATTGGATAGTCCTGGCTCCAACCCGTGAGAGGCAGGCCATGCCGGAAGGTCCGTCCATCGTAATCCTGCGAGAAGAGGCAGCCAAGTTTGCCGGCAAGATCATCCGGCGGGCGGAAGGTAACGCGAAGATCGACATGCAACGCCTGAGTGGCCGGCGTATCCAGTCTTTACGCAGCTTCGGTAAACAATTTCTGATCGCGTTGCCTGATCAGCTCACTGTCCGTGTCCACCTTCTCATGTTCGGCAGCTATCGCATCGACGAACGCAAAGACGCTGCGCCGCGGCTCAGTCTTGGCTTCGATCGCGGTGAGCTGAACTTCTACAGTTGTTCAGTGCGTCTGCTCGACGGCGACCTGGATGAAATGTATGACTGGCGCGCCGACGTGATGTCCGATAGCTGGGATCCGAAGTTGGCTCGAACAAAGCTGCGCGCGATGCCGACAACGCTGGTCTGCGATGCGCTGCTCGACCAGAACGTGTTTGCTGGCGTGGGCAACATCATCAAGAACGAAGTGCTGTACCGGATCCGTGTTCACCCGTTGTCGACCATCGGCGCGTTGCCGCCACGCAAATTGAGCCTGCTGGTGGAACAGGCTCGCATCTATTCGTTCGAGTTTCTCGACTGGAAGAAAGCGTATGTCCTGCGGCAGCATTGGCTGGTTCACAACCGCGGCAATTGCCCTCGTCATGGCATCCCGCTGCGGCGCGCGTATCTGGGAAAGACCAACCGCCGGAGTTTCTTTTGCGAGCTTTGCCAGAAGCTCTACGTCAAGGAGTAACGATGGCGGCCTCTCAGCAAGCCGGATCTCGTCATGGCGCAGTTGAGCCTGTTTGACGGCGCCGAGCAGGTGCTGCTCGACGATGCGAGCGGCCGCATCGTGCTGACTCCTGGCTTGGTGGACGAGCTTACCGCGCAAACCTGGTTCGACCAGCTGCACGATCACATCGACTGGAAAAGCGGACGGCGTGTCATGTACGAACGTGAAGTGGATGTGCCGCGACTGCGTTCGCACTTTCGCACTGACGACCCAGCCTTGCCTGCGGTACTGCGTGAGGCTCTGGCCGTCGTAACTACCGCGGTAGCTGCTCCTTTCGACAGCATCGGGCTCAATCTCTACCGCGACCATCACGACAGCGTGGCGCCGCATAACGACAAGCTTGACGATATCGTTCGTGGACAGCCTATCGCCCTGCTCTCGCTCGGCGCCACACGACACATGACTATTCGATCCAAGCAACCGCCCCGCCGTGTCCTCAATGTCGATCTCGAAGCAGGCAGCCTGTTGCTGATGAGCTGGACCACTCAGATCCACTACGACCACGCCATCCCCAAGCAGCGCACCCCAGCAGAGCCACGCATCAGCCTGGCTTTCCGGGTGCGCGGCAGATGAGGCAAGATGCAAGGAGGTTTGGATGGCAGGAGTCGCAACATGAGAATGACTTTTGTAGCGCTGACCATGGTCGCGCTCTGGGTGCCTGTGATGGCACAGGCGCAGTGGAAGACGCCCTGGTACTACGAAGGGAAATCCGGCACCGAACACTGGGCATCGCTGGATCCTGACTACGCCACCTGCGGCAACGGGAAGGCACAATCGCCGATCGACATTCGAGCCACTCAGAAAGCCGAACTTCCCCCGCTACGCTTCATCGACAAAAGCGCCCCGCTGAAATACCTGGTCAATAACGGCCGCACCATCCGTGTGGACTATCACGCTCCGGGAAGTGGAGACTGGCTGATAGTGGGAGACCTGCGTTACCAACTCACGCAATTTCATTTTCACCGCCCTAGCGAAGAGTATGTTCAAGGCCGGCCCTATGACATGGCGCTGCACTTGATGTATGAAACTAGCGACGGCAAGGTGGCTGGGGTCACCGTCTTCCTAAAGTCGGGCAGAGCGAACGCCACCCTTCAGAAACTTTGGGACCATATGCCGCAGGTCGCCGGCAACGCGCAGGAAATTCCCGGCATTGAAATCAATCCCGCCGGCCTGCTGCCCCAGGACACCGCCTACTACACGTACACAGGCTCGCTGAGCGCCCCACCTTGCACGGAGGACGTTACCTGGTACGTGCTGAAGACGCCCATGGAAATATCCGCCGAGCAGATCGAGGCGTTCGCCAGGCTTTATCCGCACGATGTGCGCCCTCTGCAGCCACTCAATGGACGCGTCGTGAAAGAAAGTGAGTAGTACCCGGCAGTCCGGGCCACCAGCAACGGCCAACCCGGCTCCTTAGTCGGCCTGGGCAGAACTTCTTCGTCCCGACCGTAGCGACAAATCTCGCCGCCACCCACTGGCGCCATCGACTTGCCTGACGAGTCCTCGCAGGTTTGGCAAAGCTTTTGCTTTAGTCCCCTCGATGAACAAGGAAAAACGCAGGGGATCGACCGTGGTCAAGCATCTTGGCATTGCGCCAAGCCTATGCCTTATGGCGTTCAGCGGCGTCGCTATGGCCAAAAACGCCGGGTCGCAGCCGCCCCAGGGAAGCGCGCAGAGCGTCACAAATGGCTCAACAGAGCTCGTGGAGACAGGCAGCTACGTCAACAGGGAACGCCATTCAGTCCATCGAGCGGCGCATACCGTGTCTGGAAATGTGCCCTCGGGTGCGTCGGCCCAATGCCGCGACGGCACCTACAGCTTCAGCATGAGCCATCGCGGCACCCGCTCACACCACAGCGGCGCAGCGAGGTGGCTATGAAACGACGCAGATCCACTCTTGACCGAAAACGTTGGGGAAAGACCATGGCTTTGACCCTATGCCTGAACTGTGGAAGTAACGTCAGCAGCCACGCCTCGTCATGTCCCGATTGCGGCGCCGAGCTGAAAGCCGAAAGCTATCTCGCATGGCCCTTCTTCCACATAGCCACCGGGGCGTTCGCCATTGCTGTCGCCGCGCCGTTTCTTTCCTCCAGCGGCGCGACCTGGCTCAAGGTGCTCAGCATGGCACTGCTGGCGCTGGTTACCCTCTGCATGGCCTGGATCATTCCCGCCGTCGTCGAAGGCAAGCGTCGCCAACAGCGCTCGACCAGGTCGTCGAGAAGTCATGAATATATAGCCACCCGGAACTGAGCCGCTCGGAGCACATTTCGGTCGGCCTACCCGTGCAAGAAGTCATGGTGGTCTGCGCGTTTAGCGACTGCCCACTCGTTGTATGGTTGGGATTCCGTCTCTCCGGGTCTTAGCCGTGCGCCGAATCCTCCTGCTGTCCTTCGCCCTGTTGCCAACGCTAGTCTTCGCCGGTCATGGCGATACCTCCGTGGAACCGCTCGAGCAACCTTCTCTGCATGCATTGGCCAGCGCACCAAGCGAAGCTGAGTTGCGCGCGACGATCGAGAAACTGATCAGTTTCGGCACACGTAGTACGCTGTCCGATACCAAGTCCGATACACGCGGCATCGGTGCCGCACGGCGCTGGGTTAAATCACGCTTCGAAGCGATTTCGCACGATTGCGGTGGCTGCATCGAAGTGGTCACTCCGTCGCAGATGTTCACCGGCAAGCGTATTCCGCAATCTACCGAAGTGATGGATGTGGTGGCGATCAAACGCGGCAGCGGCGATCCGAAACGCGTGATCGTCATGACCGGCCATCTGGATTCGCGGGTCACCGACGTGATGAACGCTACCAGCGATGCACCGGGCGCGAACGATGATGCCTCCGGCGTCGCCGCCTTGGTCGAGGCCGCACGTCTTCTATCCAAGCAGGACAACTCCGCCACGCTGGTATTCGCCGCACTTTCCGGCGAGGAGCAAGGGCTGTACGGCGGCAAGGTGTTGGCCGACTACGCCACTGCTCAGGGTTGGCAGGTCCAGGCCGATCTCAACAACGATATCATCGGCAACAGCCACGGCCAGAACGGCGTGCTCGACAACACCACCGTGCGCGTGTTCTCCGAAGGCACCAGAAGCACCGAAACCGACGAGCAGGCAAAGTACCGTCGCTATCACGGCGGCGAAGTGGATTCGCCTTCGCGCAATGTCGCTCGCTACATGGAACAGGTGGCCGAACAGTACCTGCCAGATCTGCGCGTACACATGGTCTACCGTACCGATCGCTACGGGCGCGGCGGTGATCAGGTGCCGTTCCTTGAAGCCGGTTATCCGGCGGTGCGCGTCACTGAAGGTCATGAAGACTACACCCGTCAGCATCAGGACCTGCGCACCGAAAAAGGCATTCATTACGGTGACACCATCGATGGCGTGGATTTCCGCTACCTTGCCCGTGTCACCGCGTTGAATACGGTGACGATGGCTGCAATGAGCCGCGCCCCTGTGCCACCCAGCGGCGTCGACATCGAAGGTGCACTGGCTACCGACACGACGGTGCACTGGAAGAAGGTGCCCGGCGCCGCCGGCTACCGCGTGCATTGGCGCGATACGACGGCACCTCAATGGCAGTTCAGCCGTGCCGTGGGTGACACCGACCATGCCGTCATCAAGGATGTCGTGATCGATGACTGGTTTTTCGGTGTCTCATCCGTCTCGGCCGATGGCTATGAGAGCCCGGTTGCGTTTCCGGGTGATGCTGGCAGCTTCCAGCGCTCTGCGTCGGCGGTGACCAAGCCCTGATCTGCAAGCCATGTCGCCAACGACAACAGCGGTGAAGCCGTCATGGCTTCATCGCTGTTACGGCAGGTAAAGATCACGGTTGCTCCAGATATTCGCCAGGTGAGCAACCGACCAATTTCTTGAAGTCGTTATTAAAATGCGCCTGATCGAAGTAGCCCATGTCCTGCGCGAGGGTCGCCCACGCCACCGGCTGGCCAGCGCTGAGCTGAGTAAGCACGTCGTACACTCGATAGCGTTTGATAACCCATCGCGGACTCGCACCGACGTAACGGTGGAACAACCGTTGCAGGGTTCTCTCCTGGAGGCCGCATCGCTGTGTGATGTGCTCGACGCGCGTCACACTGGGATCATTCACAATTTCGTCCACGATTCCGCACACGGTGTCCACGCTGGGATCGCGCGGTGGCAAATATGCCATCAAGAATTTTGCCGCCGCCTCTACCATGGCATCATCATCGCGACATGCCAATACACTCATCTCCGCAGAGATGGCATCGGGAAAGACTAGTTGGGCCAGCGCTGACGTGTTCGCGATCGTACTGACAGGTTTCTTGAAAAACGGATAGAACGCACCAGGGCGAAACTTGATCCCGAGGATGCGGTCTTCGCCCCGCAATTCTCGTGTGAAGCGACTCAGCTGTACGCCATAGATTCTTGAACGACCCGGCGCAAAGACGAGATGAACGCACGGATGCGGCAGCACCACTCGGGTTTGCGGAGTGCGGCCTAAAAGTTCCCATCCTTCCAGCCAGAAATGTTCGACCCAGTCGGCCAATGCATCCGGCGGCGGATAGCGCATGTGGCGATAACTGCCTGGCGGCGGCGAATGGCGCAAGACTCCGCATCCCTGTCCGAATGCGCTACGCGCCGGGGATGTTTCCTGTGCTTGGCCGTCTGAGTCGAGCTGTCGGCTTTTTCCAATCATTTTCGCGTTACTCGCGATTCAATTCAGCTACAGGCTGGCTGTGTGGCGAGGATACCCGCACCCGGTTGTACGCCAGCCGCCAACAATATGCCTATGCCAAGCGAACCAAGAGGCCCTTTTTATGAAAACTGGAACGGCAATTCTTATTTTCTACTTTGTGTTTGGCCTGCCGACGCCCACAATGTCATTCGCGCCAAACGCCGCTGCGGAACCGATAGAAACCATTCAACGAAAATTTGCGGCATTCAACGCGCATGACGTTGCCGCCATAGAAAGCATTTACGCCGTCGATGCGGTTTTGCATAGCCCTGACTATCCACAGCTGGTTGGCAATTCAAAAATTGCCGATACCTACAGGCGGATATTCGAAGCCATCCCAGATGCCAAAGATGACGTCGTAAGCATCCAGAGCTCGGCAGATACGATCTACGCCCAGTTTGTGCTCAGCGGCCATTTCAATGGCATGCAAAGCAAACCCGTCAACGTTCGGATCATTTCCGTCTACACGGTCAAAGATCATCACATCGCGGGCGACTCAACCTACTACGATCGCAAATCACCCTAAGCCTTCGAGGCATCGCAGAGCCGGCTTTGCCGATCACCCCGCAGACTGGCCTGTGCCGAGCCGTCTAAATCGTTGGCAGTAGTACCACGCTGGATTCACAAGCGCTCTGTTGTCATGTCGTCAGAGCCCATCGCCGGGCTCGCGCTTGCCAGACTGGAGCATTTGCATGAACTCCCGGTTTCCTTCGGGACAAGAGTATTCGGCGCAGACAGCACGCCTTCCGCCTTTGACTGTCGTCGACATCCGTGCGGAGCAAGCCGCGGTCACCGAGTCCTATAAAAACCAGGTCCTCGTCGATATCAACAACGACTGCTTGCGGTTGGCGGTATTCGAGGGCGAGTATCGCTGGCATCAGCATCCGGACTCTGACGAGCTCTTTCTGGTGGTCGCCGGAATACTGCAAATCGATCTCGCAGAGGGTGCTCGCCTGGAACTTCGCGAATGGCAAAGCGTCGTTATCCCGGCAGGTACCGTGCATCGAACCCGGGCCGTGGGGCGAACCGTCAATCTCACCTGCGAAAAGAAAGGCGCGCAAACGGTCTTTGTCGAACCGCTGCCCTGACAAAAAAGTTGGGTAGCTTTTACAACGCTTTCACCTGTGCAATTCCATTGTGTGCGGATAGGCGCTGAGACTCGGCGCTATCGGGCCTATTTGGCCTACGCGACGGAGTCTTGATGTACTCCGTCCTCATCGTATTCAGCACTTTCTGGATGAACGCTCATGCACGAACAGATAGAACCTGGCTTCATGGTTTTCCTCGCCGATGGCGAAGACGGTATCGGCGCTGTGCGTGAGGTCAGACGTAGCCCGGCAGAGCTGCTGATCTATATCGAGAACGCAGGGGAATTCGTAGTGCCGACATCGGCCGTCGCTGCCGTGCACTCTGGCAAGGTGATCCTCGACAGCACGCGCGTCGGCATGCGCGTGCGCGACGCTCTTGCTGGTGCGCGCGACTCGGAAGATCCTTCCTACACCGCGCCAGGTAACGACGCAGACGAATAATTTGCACCGCGGAGTATCCTATGTCGAAACAGCATGCCGGACTGAGTCGGGATTTCATCGAACAGCAACACCGCCGTCTGCTGGCGTTACGTACTGCGCTGCTCGGCGGCGAGTCGAAGACGCTTGCCGGCGAACAACGATTCCAGCGACAACACGGAAACGAGGCGGCGGAGTTCGAGGACAAAGCGCAGGACATGGCGCAGATGGAGGTCGATCAAGCCGTTCAAGACGTGGACACTCGACGCATCGCCCACGTCGAGCGCGCGCTGCAGAAAATCGCCGATGGCAGCTACGGGCTGTCAGATCTCAGCGGCCATCCGATTCCCAAAGCCAGGCTCGAAAGCACGCCAGAGGCCATCCTTACCGTGCAGGAAGAGGCGAGCCAGGAAACCGGCAGATAACTGAGCGGGGCGTTCCGCACCACGGTCTAAACGTAGCCCGCTAAGGTTATTCTGTGCGCCGCGCCTGGGAATGATCAACCGATGACCGTGTACGTCGACAGTCTTCACAATTACGGCTGGATCGTCCATGGACGGGTAACACGAAGCTGCCACTTGTTCACCGATGCACTGGATCTCACCGAACTTCACGCGATGGCGCTGCACATCGGGATGCGCCTGGAGTGGTTTCAGGATAAGGCCGCTGCGCCCCACTACGATCTGGGACCGGACCTTCGCCAGGCAGCTATCGAAGCGGGCGCCATACCTGTTGAGCGACGGCAGGCAGCACGAATCTGGCGCGCGCGCCGAGCCCTGATATCCGAACGTTAGATAACTCCGCCGACCTCGCCTTAGGTGGGGCTCCCGCTCGGTCACACTTCATTAACGAACCACGTAGTACATTAAACCCATGTCGTGAGACACCGCTCCCACCGCATGGCTAGGCTCCCCTCCTCTGCCATGCACCTAGACGGAACCCCCGAGGCCCGCAGATTCCCCCATCTGCGGGCCTTTTTATGGCCCGCAGTACGAAGCAATTCTATATTTATCAAATACTTGATGGTTTTATTTGTGTTCCAGGTTCAGCCACGCTGGCCTTCCCTGGCCAGCGCGTCATAGATCGTCAGAAGCGAAATTTCACGAAAGCTGATGGGCCGTGCAGTCTCAGGTCGAGGTCGGCGTTGTAGGTTTCGCGATCGTCATTGAGCTTGATGCGTGTGTACGCGTACTCCGTGCCAAAACCGACATTCCTCAATGGATACCATTCCACGCCAAGCGCGGCGTTGTAGATACTGCCGTTGAGGTTGCCGCCGTTTTTCTTGACGCCCGACGCATTCAGGTACATGCGCAAGCTGTCGTTGAAAGCATGTCGCCAACCTACCTGCAGCAGAGGTGCCACGGCGTTTTCGCTGTAGCTGGTGGAAGCCTGGGTGCTTTCGCCGTTCAGCGTGGCGAGTCCACTAAGGCTTGCGCCCACGCAATAGTAAGCGCCGCCAATGCCGAGGCCGAAGACATCGTTGCCGCTACCAAACCACCAACGATAAGCGGCACTGCCGAAATCGAAATCGAGCCGACCGCGCACCGACACCGATGCATCGTACTGATTGCCACCGAAGCTGATGTCGTCGCCAAGTGTCTTGGTTCGCGAACGATTGAGGCTGTAGTAGTCGAATGAAAAACCCTGATGATCGCCGATGAGGAAATCAAGCTTCACGATCGGCACTGTCTTGCGGTCTTCGAATCCCAGATCGTGCTCGAGATTCACACTACCGCTCAACGGATAACGGTTGAGACCAGCACCGATCGTGGTGCTGGTATCGGCGTAGTAACCGCCGAGTGAAAGATCGAAACGATCAAGTGCGGGCGACATATCGGCGAACGACGCCGTGCTGGCCAAGAGAAGCGGAGCAATCGCAAGGTGAATGCGCCGTAGGCCGAACTTTGAAGCTTTCGACGCTGCGTGAGAGTTTTTCGCAACGGATTGATCTATTTTTTTTGTTGTGGCATGCCGGAACTTCCGTGGTTGGGGACGCCGGAAACTATTCTGTGTTCCATGTCGACGACTCGTCAAGATTTTGCGTTCTTCACTTCATTCGCACGATCGAATCGCTAGTTTCCCGTGCCACTGCGCGGAGGTCGATCATCATGATGGCGACGAAGAAACGAGATTCGAAATCCACCACGAAGACAGTGAAGACACAGCGTGCCATCCAGTCAAAGGTGGATCGCAAGGATCACCAGACGGGCTCTCAGAAGAAGCGTTCCGCAGCGACGCCAGGGAAGACGGGGTCAGGTGCGCGGCATCCTGGCAATCCGCTGCCAAAGCAGCATTTACGCAAGCCCGGCATCGAACTACAGCTCGATCCCCGCCCACAATTTCTGGCACCGCAGTACCTCGGGAGCCGCAAACTTGAAGGCATGACGGCGCTGATTACCGGCGGTGATTCTGGCATTGGAAGAGCAGTGGCCGTGCTGTTCGCTCGCGAAGGCGCCAATGTCGCTATCGTCTATCTCAATGAAGACGAAGATGCGAAAGAAACCCGTGATTGCGTCGTGGGCGAAGGCCAGCGTTGCCTGTTGATTCGCGGAAATGTGAAGGACTCCACATTTTGCGATAAAGCCGTCCAAAAGACCGTGGATACATTCGGCGGCCTGTCGATCCTGGTCAACAACGCGGCATTCCAGCAGCATGCCGAGTCCATTGAAGACATCACCGACGCGCATTTCAACGAGACACTTCAGACCAATCTATATGGCTACTTCTACATGGCCAGGGCTGCCTCGCGGCATCTGGGAAGCGGTGATTGCATCATCAACACCGGCTCGGAAACCGGCCTATTCGGAAACAAGGGGATCTTGGACTATTCGATGACCAAGGGCGGCATCCACGCATTCACCAAGGCGCTTGCCGCCAACTTGGTATCGCGCGGCATCCGCGTGAACGCAGTGGCGCCGGGCCCGGTTTGGACTCCACTGAATCCCGCGGATCAGTCGGCCGAAGACATTCAGAAATTCGGCCAATCCAGTCCTATGGGGCGGCCTGCCCAGCCGGAAGAACTCGCGCCCGCGTATGTTTTTCTGGCGGCCCCTTCCTGCTCGAGCTACATCTCCGGAGCCATCCTGCCGGTGATGGGTGGGCCGGCGCCGTGAGCTGGGGATGATCTCCGGTACTTTGTCGGGAGCGTGCTGAGTGAGGATGGACCTGGCTACGCGGCATCTCACCAGATGAGACGGCCAGCCTCTCTAATTCGGCTCTCCCAGCCGAGACCCATCTATGAACGCCCTACCCGACCGCTATGCCGTTGCTGACGAGTTGGTTCTTCGCGATCAACGGGATGGCCGTACTCTCGCTCAACGGCTTTCCAAACGCTATGCGGCGCGGATTACCGGCGCGTTCGTCGTGCCAGGGCGCGAAGGTTCGTTTGCGCCTTTACCCGAGGATCTACCTGTCGCGCTGGCGCAGGCACTGCGATCGCGCGGGGTCGAACAGCTCTACAGTCATCAGGCGCAGGCGTGGGCGGCAACACAAGCGGGATCGCATGTCGCCGTAGTGACGCCGACGGCTTCCGGCAAATCGCTCTGCTACACCTTGCCGGTCATCACCGCGGCGATGACCGACCACGCCAAGGCGTTGTATCTGTTTCCAACCAAGGCGCTGGCACAGGATCAGGTGGCCGAGTTGCTGGAGCTCAACCAGGCCGGCGACCTGGGCGTGAAGGCATTCACTTTCGACGGCGATACGCCGGGCGATGCACGCCAGGCGATCCGGCTGCATGGCGATGTGGTAGTGACCAATCCGGACATGCTGCATCAGGCTATCTTGCCGCATCACACCAAATGGGCACAGTTTTTCGAGAACCTGCGCTATGTCGTCATCGACGAGGTGCACACCTATCGTGGCGTGTTTGGTTCGCACGTCGCCAACGTCATCCGCCGCCTTAAGCGGGTCTGTGCGTTCTATGGCGTGACACCGCAGTTCATCCTCTGCTCGGCCACCATCGGCAATCCGCAGGAGCATGCCGAAGCGCTGATCGAGGATGCCGTCACCGCCATCACCGAGAGCGGCGCGCCCTCGGGCGACAAGCACGTGCTGCTGTGGAATCCACCCGTCATCAATCCGGATCTCGGTCTGCGGGCATCGGCGCGGTCACAGACGAATCGCATCGCCCGGCTGGCGATCAAGTCCGGAATGAAGACGCTGATCTTCGCCCAGTCGCGCACGATGGTCGAAGTGTTGACGAAATATCTCAAAGACGTCTTCGATCACGACCCACGCAATCCGCCACGCATCCGTGCCTATCGGGGAGGTTATTTACCGAAGGAGCGCCGTGCAGCCGAGCGTGACATGCGCGCAGGCAACATCGACGGCATCGTCAGCACCTCAGCGCTCGAACTTGGGGTAGACATCGGCAGCCTCGACGTCGTCGTGCTCAACGGTTATCCCGGTTCGGTGGCCGGCACCTGGCAACGTTTCGGCCGCGCGGGCCGCAGGCAACAATCGGCCCTGGGCGTGCTGGTGGCGAGCAGCGATCCGCTCGATCAATACCTTGTGCGTCACCCCGAATTTTTCCAGGGCGCCACGCCCGAGCACGCGCGCATCCAGCCCGATCAACCGCTCATCCTGCTTGACCACATCCGCTGCGCCGCCTTCGAGTTGCCTTTCACCAGCGATGAAATTTTCGGCAACGAGGCAGCGACGCCGTGGCTCGAAGTGCTTGGCGAAGAAGGCGTGCTGCACCGGGAAGGCAACCGTTGGGAATGGATCGCCGACAGCTACCCGGCGATCGCCGTGTCGTTGCGCTCGGTGGCCGATGGCAACTTCCTGGTGGTGGATCGCACCAGCGGCCGCCAAACCATCGTCGCGGAGGTCGATTACAGCGCTGCCGCCGTTACGCTTTACGAGGGCGCTATCCACATGGTTCAGTCAGTGCCCTATCAGGTCGAGAAGCTCGACTGGGAGGGGCGCAAGGCCTACGTCACCCGCACCCAGGCCGACTACTACACCGACGCCATCGACTATACGAAGCTCAAAGTGCTCGACTGCTTTGATACATCCCACGCCGGATGTGGTCAGGCGCACCATGGCGAAGTCCACGTGGTTAGGCGCGTCCCGGGCTACAAGAAAATTCGCTTCTATTCCCATGAAAACATCGGCTACGGGCCGGTCAATCTGCCCGATCAGGAGCTGCACACGACGGCCGTGTGGTGGCAGCTGACACAGCTTGTATTGGCGGCGGCATTCGAGGATCGACAGCAGGCGCTCGATGGTTTTCTCGGTGCGGCTTACGCACTGCACATTGTCGCCACGGTGGCGGTCATGGCCGAAGCGCGTGATCTGCAGAAATCCGTGGGCAGTGGTGATGGTGCGTGGTTCGTCAGTGCCGACACGCGTGGCCGTGGGCAACTGCGCAGCGCGGACGGCCAGCCCACCACCCTGCCCCCGAACGCACCGTTTACGCCGACCGTGTATCTCTATGATGCATTTCCTGGCGGCATTGGCCTGAGCGAACCCCTTTTCAATCGACGTGAAGACCTGGTGGCGCAGTCCATTACGCTGATCGAGCGTTGCGATTGCCGTGGCGGCTGCCCTGCCTGCGTCGGACCGGTGCTCGCCTCCGATGAAGACGCTGCCCATACGCCGAAGGCATTGGCACTACGCGTGCTGGCCCTGTGGGTGGCTCTGTGAGTACTCTGGTTGCCAAGTTGCGCCAGTTACGTGTGCAAACCGGTCAAGCTTCACCAGTCGATGCCAAGCCGCCACCGGCGATATCCACGGATGTACGGCGACTGCTTCAGCGGCATGCTCAACTCAAGCAGGGTGCATCTCCTCCGACTTCGCGTGATCGCGACGTAGCGGGTACCGAGATCGCACCGGGGCTGCGCTATACCGAGTCTGTGCTCGACTGGCTGCCTCCACCAGCAATGATAGACGCTGGCTTTGCCCGGATGGAACCAGTGCATCACCGTCGCCTGCTGCACTTCGACACCGAGACCACCGGATTAGCCGGAGGCACCGGCACCCGCGCCTTCATGATCGGTGCCGCAGACTGGTTTGATGGTCGCTTCCGCATCCGGCAACTCACCATCACCAGCATGGCGGCAGAGACGGCAATGCTGCGTGCCTTTGCGAGTTGGCTCGGCGAGGATACCGTTCTCGTGAGCTACAACGGCAAGTGCTACGACGCGCCCTTGCTCGCTACACGTTATCGGCTGGCGCGTATGACCAATCCATTACTTGGCCTGGGCCATCTGGACCTGTTGCACCCGGTGCGACGTCGCTGGAAAGGCAGCTGGGAAAACTGCCGTCTGGCTACCGTCGAGCGTCAGCTGCTTGGGGTGGTTCGCGAGGACGATCTGCCCGGATCCGAGGCGCCCGCAGCGTGGCTGACTTATCTTCGCGGTGGGTCTGCCGCCAACCTGCGGCGGGTGGCCCAGCACAACCTGCAGGACCTGAAGAGTCTGGCGGGTGTGCTATTGCACATGGCAGCACTGGAGGTTTCATAGTGACTTTCACTGCCCACTTCTTCGGGCGTTGCTATAGCTGCGATTCAAACGGACGAATCAACACTTCGCCGATTTTTTGAATAAGCGGCCGTCGCCGCCACATGTCCAACGTGTAGGGCGTGGCATCGCGTAAATCCGACGCCATCACATCCGTCATCTGTTGCGCGAATGCCTCGGAATAGATATTCAGGCTGGCCTCGTCATTGAGGTTGAACGAGCGCATGTCGAAGTTCGTGGAGCCCACGGAAACCAGCAAGCCATCGAGAATCAGCATCTTGTTGTGCATCATCGTTCGCTGATATTCGTAAACCTCCATACCCGCGCTCAAGAGTTTTCCCCACGTGCGCTTTGATGCCATCCGCACCAGGGCGGAGTCGATATAACGACCTGGCACCAGCAATCGGATGCGAACGCCCCTTTTACACGCATCGACGAGCGCGTCGATCATGATCGGGTCGGGAATGAAATACGCAGCCTGCAGGTCGATCGACGTGCTCGCTGCTGCCACGGCGAGCAGATACATCAGATGCATGCTCACATTGCCGCCGGCCGGCGAGCTGACGAATAGGTGCATTCGCCGATCACCCGTTTTCTGCAGTGGCGGATAGTAGATCGCGCTATGCAGGACACGGCCCGTCGTCTTGATCCAGTTGTCCATGAAACCCGCCTGAAGTTGCCCGACGATCGGGCCTTCAGCGCGGAAATGGATATCCCTCCAATGATCCTTGTCCTGGGCGTGCCCCTGCCATTGATCAGCGATCCCCACGCCTCCGGTAAATCCCACGCGGCCATCGACGATGAGCAACTTGCGGTGAGTGCGATTGTTGAGCCGCGAGATGCTGTGCCAGCGCAGGGGATGGTAGCGTTTCACTTGGATGCCGGCGTCGATCAGTTCCTCAAGCAGCGCCGCTTCCATCTTGTCGCTACCGGCCCAGTCGAGCATCACGTGTACCGGCACGCCGGCGGTAGCCCGTTCCTTCAAGGCATCCGCAAACTGCTTGCCGATATCGCCCGACCAGTAGATATAGGTTTCGAAGGTTATGCTTTGCGTGGCCCCACGGATGGCTTGCAGCATGGCCGGGAATATTTCGTCGCCGTTTTGCAGCGCAGTGATCGAATTGCCTTCGAGCACGTCGGGGCCCAGCATCGCATCCATTTCCAGTTCAAACTGCGGATCCCTGATGCCATGGCAATGCGTGATGGCGTGGCGAACCGTCTTCTCGGGGCGATGAAAGTTCACGGAAATCACGACCACGATCGTCGTGATCAGGACGGTGACAACGATCAACGTCCACATAGGGGAGTCATCTTCATTCGTGGGATAACTCGAGGCGCGGTGTCTCTTGATACCCCAATCATTGTGGAAAAGCCGTTTAGAGGGGTCATCGGCAGCGTTGCTGCCGGCGTTGACATACATTTGCAGCGCATCATGCACAGTGCAGCCATCTAAGGGGTCAACCATGGTCAATCCTGCAACGCCAGACGTGCCAGCCAATGAGTCGGGAGCGGCGAACGCCGAACAACCTGTCCCGCCTGCTGTCGCAGACAACGACATGCCATTGCCGCAGGACCCGCGAGTGGTATTTCAGGGCGGACTGTTCTTTCTCGCCGTGCTCGCCTGCGCATATGTCGCCAAACCAGTCATCCTGCCCATCGTGCTGGCCTTTATACTTAAGCTGTTGATGCAGCCGGTGATGCGGCTGTTGGCGCGCGTGCGAGTCCCGAGAGTGCTGGCATCCCTTGCGGTCATTCTGCTTCTATTCGTGCTGATTTACGGATTCGGAAAGATGCTGAGCAGCCCCGCCGCCGATTGGGCCAAGCGACTTCCGGAGGGCTTGCCCCGACTGCAGCAACGGGTACGGATCGTTAGCGCTCCCATCGACACGCTCAATCACTGGATGACGCATGCCAAGACCCTGGTTGGTCCGACGGCATCAGCTGCACCAGCCTCCTCCAGCACCGCCGCTGCCCCACCCTCCAGCAACGCCTCTGCGCCACCCTCGGGCAATACTGGCGTCGAGGCGACAGCCGGTGACTTGCAGAGTTCGCTAATCAGCGGGATCCAGACCTTTACCTCCGAGTTTCTCACCACCTTTCTCGTGCTGTTTTTTCTGCTCATGTCGGGAGACACATTTCTTCGCCGACTTGTCGAGGTCATGCCCCGGTTCCGGGATAAACGGCAAGTCATCGATATTTCGCAGCAAGTCGAAGCCGACATTTCGTCCTATCTGGTGACGATCACGATCATGAATGCACTGGTCGGCGTGGCGACCGGCCTGGTGATGTGGTCGCTGGGCTTGGAAAACGCCGTACTGTGGGGCTGCGTTGCCTTCCTGTTGAACTACGTACCGATCCTTGGCCCGCTGACCGGCCTGGTGATCTTTCTGGCCGTAGGCATGCTGAGCCTGGATCCCCTATGGAAGGCTTTCATGCCGATGGCCCTCTACGCGGCCATTCATTTGCTGGAAGGCGAGACGTTCACTCCCATGCTGTTGGCCAGACGATTCACCCTTAACCCCGTCTTGGTCATCATTGCCCTGCTTTTCTGGGACTGGATGTGGGGCATTCCCGGCGCCATCCTCGCCGTACCCATGCTGGCGATTACCAAAATTGTCTGTGATCGCATCCGGCCGCTTGCCGCCTTCGGGCATTTCCTCGAAGGTGAAAAACAATCGCTTGAATCGTAGAGTTTGTTGGATACTGAAGACTCAACACGCCACCGGTTTCTAAATCTTTTTCTTTGGAGAAGTACTGTGAGCAAGAAGAAATCCAGCAAGAAAGACAAAGCGAAAAAACAGGATCTGTTTTCCATGATGATGGCGCAGAGCGCGTTGTTCCGGGACATGGTGGCGCGCTTTCAGGAAGCGATGGGGTTTCCAACGGTGTCGTCGGAGAACCTGACCGCCGTCTATCAACCCGTTGACGCGCTCGCCAAGGCGCCTGCCCGGGCCAAGCCAGCAAAGCGTTCGAAATCACCGGCCAAGGCACCCGCGAAAAAAGCGGCCGTCAGCGCGCCTGCAAAGAAGTCCGCGCGGAAAAAGCCTGCTGCCGTGAAAAAGGCTGCTCCTGCCACGAAAAAGGCGGCGTCGAAGTCGGCAAAGAAGGCCTCTGCGCGGAAAACCACCGCCAGGAAATAGCCCCACGGCTCTGGACGGCAGTCCGTTCGCTCAAAATGCGCGCGGCGGATGTCCTCCCCGCGCTTTTTGCCTGTTTTCGGAAGCACGCCGCTTCACATCACGCACCGCGCTTATGGTGCAGTATGCGGGACAAGCCAGAACGTCCCGTCACTTTGTATTGCCTAAATGGAACCCATGCATTCGTCATCCGAACGCCGAAAATGTGCACTGATTGTCGATGACGATCCGATGGTGGCAATGCTCGTGGAGGACGTCCTGCGCGGGATGCGGATAGATGGCCTCGTCAATCTCAATCTTCAGAACGCGCTTGCCGAGCTCGACGTCAGCGAGTTTGATGTCGCGCTGGTCGACATGGAATTGCGCCGCGAGAGCGCCCGCCCGCTGGTGCTGGCGCTCATCGCCAGGGATATACCGTTTCTAGTGATGTCAGGCGCCGATCAATCCGCGCTTGTGGCGGAGTTTCCGCAGATTCTCGCCATCTCCAAACCTTTCGACGTCAAGGCGCTGGAATCGGCCGTATCGGAATTGCTGGGTCGCAAGGCGCGCAATTTCACTTCTTGAGCGTATTTCGACCCGTCCGCGCAGCCTGCGTCGCGCCCATCCGGCGCAGCGTGACTTTGTCGTCCTCATCGATCTCGGGCTGCAAATCGATGTCGGGCGGTGGATTCGGATAGCTTTTCCGCCCACCGATCACCTTGATCCACTTGCTGCAAAAACGATTGTAGACGTCCCATGGCAAACCATCGGATTCAACCAGGGCCCGCTCGGCACGCAGGGCAAATTGATGGGCGTCGCGGTAAGGAAAATGGAGCTGGTGTTCAAACAGCATTTCCACCACTTCGTGCATCACGATGAAGCGATCGATATCGTAGATCTTGCCGCGATGCTTCAGCTGTGGCGGCAGCTCATAGTCGATATAGATCTTGTCGCCTTTCTTATTGCAGGAGCCGACATAAGGAACGTCGTAAAGGCGTACTACCTTTACCGATTTCATCATGGTCGCTGCCGCCTCGTCGAGGATGTGGCTATTGACGAGCCACTCTCCAGGCTGTGGTCGGTGTCCCCAGCTCATGCCGTTCTCCTGTCAACAGGTGCAAAACTCGCGCGCAATGTGGGAGGGTCTGGAATGGGCAGCGACCCTGAGAAACACACGATATCGGATTTACACCGTCTGCCACCGATCCGCAAGAAACATCCGCTGGCTCAACCCGTCGTCCCGTCGAGTTTTGCCACCGACGCTGCAATGGCGTGGAGCAGATCGAGCTTGCCGAAAGGCTTCTGCAGAAAGACCGCTCGTTTTGGCCACAATTCGCCGTCGTCCGGGGACTCGGCAGATATCAATACGATCGCGATGGCCGGGTTGAGCGCGATAGCGGCCTCGCATAGCTCCAGGCCCGATCGTGCTTTCCAAAGCCTGTAATCACTGACAAGAACATCCACGGAACCACGATCAGCCAGATGCGCCATGGCGGCGTCAAACGAACTGGCACCCATCGCGGCGTATGCTTTCACGTTCTCCAATAATGAAACGACGGTCTCCATGACCAAGTGCTCGTCATCCACTACGAGTACGACTCGTCCTTCGCTCACTGAATCCCCCGATTCACCACGTTGAGGTAGCTGATCGGCCGACCATACCTGAGTTGACGAGCTGATCCTAACCGCAACCTGCTTCGCGGCCCGTTTTCAGACGGCCCAATGGGCATCGACCCAGTGGGAAGCCCATTCCTTGGCGTGCTCGATAGCCGCCCGCTTTGACAGGAAGAACACATTGCTGGGCGCGGATGCAGCCGTGGTGCTACCGATAAAATCATGTTTGACGACCACCGCATGCGCCCGGTACCCGCCACAGAGCAGCCGTGTCGGGTCGCACATCAGCAGATAGCCACGATAGTGAAAGCAACGATCTTCGTCGTCCACGTCCACACCCCCTGCTTCACTTGGTGGACGAACTTTATTCCCCATGGGGCTCAAGAGAATGTCAACGCAAGCCAGCCGCTGACCCCACGGACAGACCGAAGCTTCAGGCAGTCAAAAGCGCGAGCGCGGCCAGCAAGGCATCCGCTCCGTAAGGCTTGGTCAGCGTGCTTGTTCGTACTGACGCCGGGATCTCGTCGTCCGTCACGCGGCCCGTCGCGAACAGAACCGGCAGCTCGGGAACACGCTCACGCAAGGTCCTGACGAGTTCGACACCCGAGCCATCGGGGAGCGCGACATCGGTGACCAGGACGTCGAATGGTTGCGCTTCGAACAATTGGACGGCGTGATCCGCCCTATGGGTACCGGCGACCTGATGTCCCTTCGCAACGAGCATTTCGGTCACCGTCATTCGTATCTGCTCGTCGTCTTCGCAAAGCAGGATCCGCAACGACCGAGGTTCCACCGCATCGGGCCTGGGTGATATCACCGGCAACTCAGGCCCGGATGACGACGGCGCTGTACGTGTCGCGGCGTTTTTTGCCTGTTGCGCTGAAAGAACGCTGCGCACTTTACGCGCCAACGCTTCGGTCGTGTACGGCTTGCTCAACAGTTCAACCCCTTCGTCCAGTTGTCCACCATGGACTATGCCGTTTTGTGTATATCCGGATGTAAACAGCACGGCGATATCCGGAAGGGCCTGCACCGCCCTCTTTGCCAGCTCGGTACTGCGGATATTCCCGGGCATGACCACGTCGGTGAAAAGAAGATCTATGCCGATACCACTCTCAATAATGGAAACTGCACGTTGACCATCACGCGCCTGAAGCACGCGATATCCGAGATTACTCAACAGTGCGACGACGGTTTCCCTTACGAAGTCCTCGTCCTCAGCCACGAGGATCGTTTCGTTGCCACCAAGAACGGGACCGGTATCGCTAACGGGTGCCGTTTCTTCGGACTTGGTCGACCGCGGCAGATAGAGCTTGACCGTTGTGCCGACGCCAACCTCGCTGTAAATTTTGACGTGGCCTCCAGACTGTTTGACGAAGCCGTAGACCATCGACAGACCCAGCCCGGTTCCGCGGCCTTCGCTTTTCGTGGTGTAGAACGGTTCAAATGCTTTCTCCAACAGTTCGGCTGGCATGCCGCAGCCGTTGTCGCTTACAGCAACAAGCACGTACTGCCCGACCTTTGCATCGGGATGACCTTGTACGTAAGACTCGTCCAGCCATGCGTTACCCGCCTCGATCGTCAGCTTCCCACGGCCGTTCATCGCATCGCGCGCATTGATCGCCAGGTTCAGCAAGGCATTCTCGAGATTGCCGGCGTCGATCAACGTGTTCCAGAGACCTCCGGAGATAATCGTTTCGAGCTCAACCTCCTCGCCCAGTGATCGGCGCAAAAGATCATCCATGTTTCGAATCAGTCGTGCGGCGTTGAGAACACGTGGTGCCAGCGGCTGGCGTCGGCCAAACGACAGCAGCTGAGACGCGAGCTTCGAGCCACGAGTCACACCGGCCATCGCGTTGTCCACACGACGTTGAGCACGAGGATTGTCTGCGATGTCATCGGCCATCAGCTGGAGGTTGCCGCTGATGACCTGGAGCAGATTGTTGAAGTCGTGCGCAACGCCACCGGTCAAATTTCCGATGGACTCCATTTTCTGGCTCTGGCGTAGCGCATCCTGTGTCTTGAGCAGTTCTGCCGTGCGTTGCTCGACACGCCGCTCAAGAGAAACCGCAAGCTCAGCCATCGCTGTTTCGACGGCTTTCTGATCTTCAATGTCAGCGTTGTTTCCCACCCAACGGTCGATGCTGCCATCTTTGTTTCGAATGGGCAGCGCCCGCACGATATACCAGCGATAGGCGCCGTCGTGGCGACGCAGGCGGAACTCGGTGTGATAGGGCCGACCGTCCGATCGGGCGGCATCCCATTCACTGACCACGCCCTGCAGATCGTCGGGGTGCACCATCGCCGCCCAACCGTCTCCATCGAGCGATCCCGGCTTAGCGCCAAAGTATTCATACACACGGTCATTGAACCAGTCGAGCTTACCGTCGCGGCCTGCTGTCCAGATCTGGTTGGGCATCGATTGCGCCAGTTGGCGGAATCTCTCTTCGCTCTGGCGCAACGCTTCAACAGCGTTCTTCCGCACCGAAATATCCACAAAAAGTACCGCGAATCGCTCGGCGCCGACGCGTCGCGCGCGTGCTTCAAACCAACGGTCAGCCAGCGCGGGAACATGAATTTCAAACTCCATCGGCGTGCCCGTTGCGATCACTTCAGCGTACGTCGCGATGGTTTCGTCAGCGATCGTCGGAACCAATTGGCGAATGGATTGGCCCACAGCGTTCGACGTATCGAGGCCGGTCTGCAATCCAAACGCCGGGTTGATTTCCAGCAACAGGAAATCGATCATTTTTCCTTCTTCATCACGGATCGCTTCGCCGACAAAGAAGCCCTCCTGCATCCGCTCAAACAGTTCGCGCCACCGAATCTCGCTGCGCACAGTCGCCTCTTCGGCGGCCTTGCGCTCGGTGATGTCCATCGCGACTCCGATAAATCGTTGCCGCTGTGATCGGCCGATCGTCACGGGCTCACCACGACGCGCGATCCACCGAACCTCGTTCGTGAAAGAATTCCTGACCCGATATTCCGAATAGCTGATGGGGTTGGACTTGTCGGCCCTGAGCGGACCAAGCAACCCTCGATCATCCGGATGCACCATCTCGATCAGCATCTTGTCTGTGATCTCGACATCCGGCGGCAAACCCCAGATCCGGCGATACTGATCCGAGACCTCCATGCGCCCCGTATCCGGATACCATTCAAACGTTCCTACACCGCCGACTTCTTGTGCAAATTTCAACTTCTGTTCCGCGAGAACCCGTGAAGTGGTCTCCTTGACCACTGCCAACACGCCTGCGGGAATGCCTGAATCGTCGACGATCGGGCTGTAGTCGAGAGTGAGCCATACGTCCTCCGGTTCTCCTCTTCGGATCAGCACCAAAGGCTGATCACGATAAGACAACGTATGGCCGCCCAAACACTGTTTGAGTACGTTGGCGTTGAAGTCGGCAACCTCCGGCCAACCTTCAAGGACGTTCGAGCCGAGCAGTGCCGGATGGCGTCCACCCGCGAAGTCCTGATAGGCGTCGTTGTAGATCATCACGCCCGTCGATCCCCACAACAACGTCATCGGCACATCGGATCGCAGAATGACCGAGGTCATGCATTTGAGTTGGCTAGGCCAGGCTTCCAATGGCCCAATCGGAGTCGAGGCCCAATCGAACGCACGGATCAGGGCGCTCATGCCCGTCGCCGGTCCGAGAAATTCCAGCGGGTCGACGATGCCGTTTTCACGCATGGTGCTCAAATCCAGACTCTCTTCAAGGGTCCGAGTCATGTTACGACAATTGAACGGCCTAACGCGCCACCGTCGGGCCGCCATAATGTGTCGTGAGCAGCGACAGGCCGACAGAGCAGCTGGGCCTTAAGCGAGCGTGACAACCTTGTTGCAGCTCGCCTGTCCAAGCCATGCGTTAGCGCACCTCGATCACCACCAGGCCCTGCGGCGGAATACGGACGTCCAGCCTCCCGTTGCGCACTACCAGCGATTCTGGGGCGTCGAGTTTCCCCGCCTCACGTAGCTGGGCGAGCTGCTCACGACTGGGAAAGTCCGGCCGGCCCATGTGGTCGAATGCGGCAACCACGTTGCCATGGGTCGAGTCCAGGCGCCACACGGTCGCGTGTGCCGTCGCCTGAAGCGCCGCCATGTCGATGCTGACGCTTCGATCCGCTCCAGTCGGCTCGCCAACTTTGTACTCGGCGCCATTGCCCACAGGCGGTGCGTAGTTCCACAGCGCCATGACCACGGCGCCACCGGCGCGGCGGGTGACGATGGCCGAATCAGAGGCCACCTTCAATTGCTCGTCGCCCAGGCGATGCAGCATCGCGAATGCGTTATAGGCCGGTTTCGGAATGCGTCCGGCGGCGATCAGCCCAAAGCCACCGTAGAACGGATTTCGCACGACGCCCTGCTCCTCGAACACGTCGGAGAAGGCCCAGTAGCTCATCAGGTCGACCTTACCGGCGCACTCGCGGATGGTGTTGGCTATCCATGGGCCCATGTACACGGTGTCGGTGACGTTGGGCAGGTTCGCGTACGAGGCGTTGAACTCGCTCATGATGAAAGGGATCTTCGGGGTCGCCGAAGCCTGGATTTCGTCGTGTACCTTGCCTACGGTGCGGCACACCATATCCGACCGCGGAATGTTCTCTTCGGTGTGAAATACGTTCTGCGCGGTGTCGTCGCCGTAGACATGCGTGGTGACGAAATCCACCGGCACCTGATGCTCGTGCGTGTGCGCAAGGAACGCGGTAATCATGGCGCCTTGCGCGGTCGCGGGACCGCCGACGCGCAGACGTGGACTGACCGCCTTCAGCGCACGCGCCGTGTGATCGTAGAGCGTGAAATAAGTTTCCTGCACCGGTGTCCCTGCCCAGAAACCGTTCGGCTCATTCCACACTTCGAAATACCAATGGGATACTTCCTCGATGCCGTAACGCTCGATCAGATGATGGGCGAACGCGCTGATCATCCCGTCCCATTGTGCGTAGTTTTTCGGCGGCGCGATATTCGGGTGATACCAGAACGCCTGCAGGGCCTTCGGATCGGAGGTCATCTCCGCGGGCATGAAACTGAGCTCGACAAACGGCCTGACGCCGCGATCGATCAAGCCGTCGTAAATCTGGTCCACGTAGGAAAAGTTGTAGACCGGCTTGCCCTGGCTATCCAGATGAAACAAGCCCACGTCGTCGTCGAAGATGCCGTGAAAGCGCAAGTAGCTGAAACCGGTCGCTTGTCGCACAGCAACCAGATCGCTGCGGTAGTCGTCGCGCAACGCCAGCACAGCGCGACCGGAACCGAACATCTGCTCCCAGAAATGGGGAAACGGCGTGCCTTGAGCCTTGACGTCGACATGGATCTGCTCGGTCACGCTGACGGGCGCAGCAACGGACCAACAGGGGCCGAACGCACTGACGGCCAGCAGCACGATCCAGCATCCAGCCGACCGGAACGATTTCGTCTTCATATGACCTCCCCGCGTACGCCCGAACGATGAAACCCTATTCACCCAATGCCAGGCCATTGCTCTCGATTACCCGCGCATAGAGTTTCGCGGTGGCCTTGGGTGTACGTTGCTGGGTGGCGAAATCGACGTGATACAGGCCGAAGCGCTTGGAGAAACCCAACGACCATTCCAGATTGTCCATCAGTGACCACGCGTAGTAGCCCTTCACGTTCACCCCAGCCTCGATCGCATGATGCAGCGCCTGCAGATGCTTGCGCAGATAGCCAGTGCGCAGCGGGTCATCCAGCACACCGTCTTCAGCCACTGGCGGATCGTAGAACGCCGAACCGTTCTCGGTGATGTACAGCGGGATGTCGCCGTAGCGCCCCTTGAACCAAGTCAGCGTATCGACCAGGCCCTGCTCGAATACTTCCCAGCCGGTCTCGGTATAGGTCTTGTTCGGCTGACGGACCGGCCTAGCCTTCAGCGGGAACTGGTCCGGGTCGTGCTTCACGACGGAGCGGGTGTAGTAATTGATTCCGACAAAATCGACCTTCTGCTTGGTCAGCTTGAAGTCGTCGTCGGAAATCTCCGGCCACGCGTCACCGAAGATCTCCTTCAGCTCGGGCGGATAACTACCCAGCAGCGCAGGGTCGGCGAACTGCTGGTTCATATAGGCATGGGCGCGGCGTGTGGCCGCCTGATCTTCTGCACTGTTCGAGTGCGGGTACTTTGGCTCGATGTTGAAAACCACGCCGATCTGATGCTTGCCATGCGCCCGATACGCCTGGATGCCGGCGCCGCTGGCCCGCATCAGGTTGTGCGCAGCGATTGGTGCTTCGTATTTGTTGCGATGGCCAGGAGCCAGCGCGCCATGCAGATAGCCGCCATCGGTGACCACCCACGGCTCGTTGAGCGTGGCCCATTGCTGCACACGGCCATCCAGCGCCTTGAACATCACTTCGGCATATTCGGCGAACCAATGCGCGCTGTCGCGATTCAGCCAGCCGCCACGGTCATCCAGTGCCGCGGGTAGATCCCAATGGAACAGCGTGGCATTCGGGGCAATGCCCTGCTCCAGCAGTTCATCGACCAGTCGCGAGTAGAAGTCCAGACCCTTTGGGTTGATCCGGCCGGTGCCCTCCGGCAATACGCGCGCCCAGTTGATGCTGAAACGATAGCCCTGCAGGCCCAGCGCCTTCATCAGCTGCACGTCGCCCTTGTAGCGCCGGTAATGATCACAGGCAATGTCGCCCGTATCGTTATTCACCATCATGCCTGGCGTATGTGCGAAGCGCTGCCAGATGCTGGGACCGGCGCCATCGGCCAGCGGTGAGCCCTCGATCTGGTAGGCCGACGTCGAGGCCCCCCAGAGGAAGTTCTCGGGAAAGCGGAAACTGCGAGTCATGGGCAGTAGCTCTTGATGCCGCAGTGCGGCTTGAAGTAAACGATTACATGGCGAGAATAGCGTAACGTTGAGTCGATGTGCAGATGCCCTGCACACGCCAGCGCCGCGGGCTGACGCAGCTCGGCTACATGCAAGGGCCCGCATCCATGGCAACCGTACAACTGGACAGAGTGCGCAAGGTTTACCCGAACGGCCATGTCGGCGTTGCGGGCGCCAGTTTCGACATTGCCGATGGCGAACTGCTGGTCCTTGTCGGCCCTTCCGGCTGCGGCAAAACCACCTTGCTGAGGATGATCGCCGGGCTGGAATCGATCAGTGACGGAACGCTCAGCATCGACAACCGCGTGGTCAACGACATCGCACCGAAAGAGCGTGATATCGCGATGGTGTTCCAGAACTATGCGTTGTATCCGCACATGACGGTGGCAGAAAACCTCGGCTTTGGCCTGCGTCTGCGCGGCCACAAACCGGCCGAGATCGAGCAACGCGTGCGTCAGGTCGCGCAGACCCTGGAACTGGAAGCGCGGCTGGATTCAAGGCCCGCCGCGCTTTCTGGGGGGCAGCGCCAGCGCGTGGCACTGGGCCGCGCGCTGGTTCGCGATCCAAAAGTGTTTTTGCTCGACGAGCCTTTGTCCAACCTCGACGCCAAGCTGCGCCTGAGCATGCGCGTGGAGATTGCCCGGCTGCATCGCCAGCTGCGTGCCACCATGATCTACGTCACCCACGACCAGGTTGAGGCGATGACGCTGGGCCAGCGCATCGTGGTGCTTGACGGTGGCGTGATCCAGCAGATCGATACGCCGATGAACCTGTATGACCGGCCCGCGAACCTGTTCGTCGCAAGTTTCCTCGGCAGCCCTGCGATGAACCTGTTGCGCGGCACCTTGCGGGCTGACAACGGGCTAAAGCTGGTTACCACGCAGGGGGACATCGCGCTTGGTTCAGTGCCGCAGGCAAGCGCACTGGACAGCTGGTTGGATCACGAACTGGTGCTCGGCGTGCGGCCTGAAGATTTGCGGCTGCTCGACTCCCCCACCGACGCCGCACTCGACGCCCAGTTGGAGGTGATCGAACCCGTTGGCAACGAAGTCTTTCTCAACCTGCGCTATGGCAGCCAGGCCTTGGTATCGCGCACGCCACCGCGCGCGCTTCCCGAACTCGGCAGCACCCTGCGGTTCGGCTTCGCCTCGGAACGGCTACATTTTTTCGATCCACAGCAAGGTTTGCGGATTGCCTTACCGAACTAACCTAAGGTGACGTATCAGTTCGAGGCCGAAGC
>Ga0302316_10000228_pt1 | contig 51068 bp, 42 predicted proteins | sample III_Palsa_N3_2_FD_200456 | JGI IMG/M metagenome (GOLD analysis project Ga0302316, IMG submission 200456) | Peat permafrost microbial communities from Stordalen Mire near Abisko, Sweden - III_Palsa_N3_2 | ecosystem: Environmental > Terrestrial > Soil > Palsa > Peat permafrost | place: Sweden...
CAAGAACCAGGGATGCAGCGCTGACTTTGAACTCGGGAGAAAATGTACGACGTTGCTTCATCTGACACCTCATCATGGCGATCATTTTCGCCTAAAGAGATGTCCGGGGGCATTAGACCACTACAGACCGAGTGACTACCTTACTTTTGCGGTTTCGGCAGCGCATGCTAAGCACAATGACTCAAACAAGACTCTAGACGTGGCCAAGACGCAGGATTCATCTCACTCCCATTTGGCAGCGTGCCAACGCGAACTGGAGGCATCTCTTAGCCGCCTTCGCCAACTGGATGGTCTCTTTACGCAGATTGCGGATCCGATTTTCGTCACCGAACTCGATGGTCGCATCATCGACGTGAATCCCGCAGCCTCTACGATGCTGGGTTATACCCGGGACGAGTTGCTGTCCTTCTATTTGTGGGACTTGGTGCTCGGTGCACCGAGGGAAGAAATCGTCGATCTTGTGAAAAACGGGTTGCCTGGTGCGCCGGTCACGCTGCAATGCCGTTGCAAGACCAAGAGCGAGTACCAGCCGATCATTGACCTGACCCTGGCACGCTGCGTTCTTAATGAGCGCAATCTGATCATCGTCACCTGCCGGGATGTCACCACTCAACGTCAAGCGAACGAGCAGCTCAAGAATGCTCTGGCTGCTGTAAGAGAATCGGAAGAACGCCTGCAGCGCAACGAGGCGTATCTGGCAGAAGCACAACGACTGAGTCGCACAGGCAGTTTCGGCTGGAGCGTCGCCACAGGCGAGCTCTTCTGGTCCGCGGAAACGTTTTGTATTATGGGTTACAGCCAAGAGACATCCCCCATCTTGGGTCTCGCCCTCCAACGAATCCACCCGGAAGACATCGCGTTCGTACAACAGGCCATTGATCGTGCTGCACGTGACGAGACAAATCTGGATTTCGAGCATCGCCTATTGATGCCGGATGGTTTGGTCAAGCATGTCCACGTCCTAGCTCAGCCGACGAGAAGCAGAACAGGTGCGTTGGAATTCATTGGCGCATTGATGGACATCACTGACCAGAAACGTTCCGCGGAAGCATTGTGTCGGAGCGAAGCCTATTTGACCGAGGCGCAAAAATTGAGTGGAACAGGCAGCTGGTGCCTGCGAGTGGCCAGCCAAGAGCTCATATCCTCTGCGCAAACCGTGCATATCGGAGGATGGGAGCCTGGGACTAATCCTTCACTTGAACAGGCGTTTGAGCGGGTGCATCCGGATGACCGGCAACGAGTTCAAACAACGCTCGAAAAGGCGCTGCAAGATGGATCTTTCTTGGAGTACGAGCATCGGTTGCTGATGCCTGATGGAACTATCCGGCATGTGCACACGGTGGCGAATCCCATGCGGGATGCAGCGGGAGAAATAGAGTTCGTTGGCGCAGTGATCGATATTACGGAGAAGAAGAAATCCGAGGATGCGCTGAATGCTGCAGCCGATGCATTGCGCGCATCCGAACATCTGGCTCGCGGTCAGCTGGCTGCGTTAGCCCGCACGCTGGACTCGCTAGCGCAGGAATTCGATCCGGACAAACTCCCGAAGCATGTGGTGACGACGATTCTCGCTCAGATGGATGCGCATAGCGTCACAGTCTGGGAGCGAAATGAAGACGTGCTGGATATTTTAGGTGTCGTTCAAGGAGCGCACTTCAAGACAAGTATTGAAGCGGGATACTTTGGAGGAAGCATTTCCATCTTGAAGGATACGCCGCCTCTTTGGATCGATGCTCTTCAGGCTGGGACACATTTTGTGATCGAGGATATCAGCAAGGAACCTGCCCGAATAATCCTCGCCGATGGTCGCACCGCTGTCTGGCCTACGGCCGAGTTGTCCAGACCGTTTACAGATCTGAAAGCGTTCTTCATGGCTTCGGGAGTTGGCGCATTGCTAATTGCACCGATGATGATGGCCGGTCAACTTGTTGGCATAATCGGCATCCGTTTCACCGGATCCAGGGTCCTTGAAGCGGAGGAAATCGAATTGACGAAAGCGCTTGCCCATCAGGCGACGCTGGCAATACGGCTGATGCGACTGTCACAGCAGAGCCGAGAGGCTGCGGTACTGGCCGAGCGCAATCGAATGGCGCGCGACATTCACGATACGCTCGCGCAAGGCTTTACCGGTGTCATTGTGCAGTTGGAAGCGGCGAAGGGCACCCTGGTGAGGCACGACGCAGCCGGTACGAACATGCACATCGAACGTGCCAGCGAACTCGCGCGTTCAAGCCTGCAGGAGGCGCGCCGCTCGGTCCGTGCCTTGCGGCCGCGTTCGTTGCTGAGCGCCACTTTGTGCGCCGCATTGGAAGATCTGCTCACGCAGATGACAAAAGATGCTCGTGTGCAAGCGACGTTTCAGGTGATGGGCGAAGAACGCGTGATGCCGGCGCTGTGGGAGGAGGACCTGTTGCGTATCGCGCAGGAGGCTCTGACGAATACGATTAAGTACGCGCAAGCTCGGCATTTCCATGCCAACCTCCGCTTCGGTCCAAAGGAAATCGAGCTGCAATTGGTCGATGATGGCCAAGGCTTCGACGTGGACGCCGAGCATGAAGGATTCGGTCTACTTGGCATGAAGGAACGCGTGGAACGAATGAAAGGACGCTTCATGATGCGCTCAAAGCTCGGCCAAGGGGTCGAGATTCGGGTCAATTTGAGCATTCCAGCAGGCGAGTGATGGTCATGGTGAGCTCCAAAAAGCCTTTCGGCGCCGTTGCGCCTGATTCCGAAACCGGAAATGGTCGGTCTATCACTCCGCAAGACGGTGGCGCTCGCATCCGTTTGCTGATCGCCGAAGACCATACCGTCGTCCGGGATGGGCTAGTGGCCATCCTGCAACAGGAACGTGACATGGCAGTTGTCGCGGAAACAGGCGATGGACGCCAAGCAGTCGAGCTTTGGAAAAAAGAGCAGCCGGACGTGACCATGATGGATCTGCGGATGCCCGGTCTCGATGGTGTCGATGCCATATATAAAATTCGCGCCATCAATCCCGATGCCAAAATCATCATCTTGACGACGTTCGATGGCGAAGAAGATATTTATCGCGGCATGCAGGCAGGCGCGAAATCGTATCTGCTGAAAGATGTCGGACGCGAAGAGATGTGTCGCAGCATCCGTGAAGTGCACGCTGGTAAGACATTCGTATCGGCGACGATTGCGATCAAGCTGGTCCAACGGCTGCCCATGGAAGATTTGACTCCACGCGAGCTGGACGTTTTGCGATTACTCGCACTTGGTAAGCCGAATAAGCTCATCGGCGCAGCGCTATCGATCTCAGAAGTCACGGTCAAAAGCCACATGCAAGCCATTTTCAGGAAGCTCAATGTGCTCAGCCGAACTGAAGCCATTGCCGTGGCAACGCGCAGGGGCCTGCTGCGCTCGATGAGTATCTAACACGTTAGCGACTACTAGCACTTTGGTCATCAGCCTTGGTAGCCGCATCAATAAGCGCGGCTCCGATGCCGATGACGCATGTCGAGTTGAGCTTCCCAGAGGGCTTATCCTTCTTTCGAAGGACAAAATCGTCCTTCCGATGTGCAATGTTCCGCGAGCCAAGCGTCCGATAGCATCAATTGACGGTTAAGAGATCGGGTTGTTTGCCGATCGTCTCTACCCCATGGGCAGAACGGATCCGTTCCCAGCGAGGCTGACGACGTGCACATTACTCGACGCGCAAATGAACGCGGCTATGCCGATTTTGGTTGGCTGCAAAGTCGCCATACATTTTCCTTCGGGCAGTATTTCGACCCGAACCACATGGGTTTCGGCCCACTGCGTGTCATCAACGAAGATCGTGTTTCGCCTGGTGCGGGCTTTGGCGAGCACCCGCACAAGGATATGGAAATTCTGTCATGGGTGCTCGACGGCACGCTTGAGCATAAGGACAGCCTTGGCACTGCCGCTCAGATCAAGCTGGGTGAGTTACAGCGGATGAGCGCGGGCACCGGTGTGACGCATTCGGAGTTCAACGCTTCGAAAAATGAAGCTGTGCATTTCCTGCAAATTTGGATCCTACCGGAGAAGCTTGGTCTCTCGCCTGGCTACGAGCAACGCTATTTCGCACTAGCGGAATCGATCAATCGGTGGCTTCTGATTGGCTCAGGTAGCCCGCGCGATGGCGCTGTGAAGATCCATCAGGACGTCGATTTATATGCAGCGCGACTAGGCCCGGGGAACGAACTTGAACACATACCTGAGGGCAACCGAAACCTTTGGCTGCAAGTTGCTCGCGGTAGTGTGGAGGTCGATGGCGAAGTGCTCAACACCGGGGATGGTGCAGCCTGGACGACTTCAGGAAAAATCGGCGTGCGTGCCAGGAGCGATGCGGAAATTCTGCTGTTCGACATGACTGTATCCAACTTGACCAACTGAGTCTGCAAACAAAATTGTTGTTAGGACTACCCAAGAGAAAAAGCCCATTCAGGGGAACGCCATGACAAGCAGTGGTCGATCTATCGATGTCAATGAAAGTCGTCGCACCTTGCTTCGCGGGGCTGCTGTCACGGCGGTAATTGTGGCCTTTCCGATCGCGGGCAGTGCGGTCTCAGCGCATCTCTCGGGTATGTCGTCGTCTTCTCCATCCAATAGCGGGAGCCAGAACATGAGCAGTATCAATACCAAAGACGGTACCGAGATCTATTACAAAGACTGGGGGCATGGCCAGCCCATCGTATTTAGCCACGGTTGGCCGTTGTCAGCAGACGACTGGGACGCCCAGATGCTGTTCTTCCTGAGTCATGGCTATCGAGTAATTGCTCATGATCGGCGAGGGCATGGCCGCTCCGCGCAGACGGCCGGGGGTAATGACATGGATCATTACGCGGCCGATCTCGCGGCACTGACCGAGGCCCTCGATTTGCGAGACGCCATTCATGTGGGCCATTCGACCGGGGGCGGCGAGGTGGCGCGTTACGTGGCTCGTTATGGCCAACACCGTACGGCGAAAGCCGTACTGATCAGCTCAGTGCCCCCCATCATGGTGAAGACACCGAATAACCCGGGCGGACTTCCGGTCGAAGTTTTCGATGGCTTTCGCGCACAACTCGCAGCCAACCGAGCGCAACTTTACCTTGACGTTCCCTCGGGCCCTTTCTATGGCTTCAATCGTCCGGGTGCAAAGATCTCGGAGGGAGTCATTCGCAACTGGTGGCGGCAGGGCATGATGGGTGGCGCAAAGGCTCAATACGACTGCATCAAAGCATTTTCCGAGACCGACTTTACTGAGGATCTGAAAAAGATCGATCAGCCGACGCTCGTGATGCATGGAGACGATGACCAAATTGTGCCTTATCAAGATGCAGGGGTTCTGTCAGCGAAACTTTTGAAAAACGCGACCCTAAAGATCTATCCGGGGTTCCCTCACGGTATGCCGGCGACTCATTCCGATGTCATCAATTCGGATTTGCTCGCTTTCGTCAAAGCGTAAGCGTTGAACAGCAACGAAGGGGAGCATCGCATGATGACCGAATTGGGCACGCTCACGGCAACTCGTTCGTCACTAAGCATTGCCGCGTTGTTGTCGGGTTGCCGGTCGTTGCGGCTCTCGTCCATGGCCTGCGGTCGTTCAGCTGGTTCGGGTTTTTCTGGATGATTGCAACGGCCACGAGTGTCACCGGATTCCTCTTTCCTTGTTATGGCATGACACCGGCCATTGATGTGGGCATCGTTGCACTGATCATTTTGGCTATCGTGCTGATAGCCGCGCAGGCGTTCGGCGCTCGCGTACGTGGTCCTTCGTCTGTGCAAGCGGTCTTGTTGCCAGTGAATAATCCACTTGTTTTCTTGGCCATCGCCCAGGCGTTCGGAAAGATCGCTTTGCTGCATGCCGCCGCGTCAACGTTGAAAGATCCACCCTTTGCAGCAACGCAGGCCGTCGCATTGGCCACATTCATGTTGTTGGGAATTCGGGTTACTAAAAGCTCAAGGTTCTACCGCCGTAAGCATCTTGTTCGCGCAGAACCGCTCACCGCCGCTCGTTACTGAGCATCCCTTTCTAAGGAGATTCGTATGTCCATCACTGCTAAACCAAACCCCGGAAAGCTTCTGCTCACACCGAAGGATCATGCGCTGATCATGATCGACTTCCAGTCGCAGATGTCCTTCGCGACCCATTCCATCGATGCGATCACCCTGCGCAATAACGCCGCGCTGGTTGCCCGCGCGGCAGCCAGCTTCAAGGTACCCACGATCCTCACCACGGTCGCCGAGAAGAGTTTTTCCGGACCGATGTTCACCGAGGTGACGGACCCGTTCCCTGGCCAGGCCTTGCTTGACCGCACCTCAATGAACACCTGGGAAGACGCCGCCGTGATCAAGCGGGTCAACGAAATCGGCAAGACGCGTCTGGTGCTGGCCGGGCTCTGGACCTCGGTGTGCATTGTCGGCCCTGCGCTTTCTGCGATCGAGCAGGGCTTCGAGGTGTATGTAATTGCCGATGCCTGTGGCGATGTATCAGTGGAAGCGCACAACCGCGCGATCGAACGCCTGATCCAAGTTGGCGCGCGGCCCATGACCGCACTGCAGTACCTGCTGGAAATGCAGCGCGACTGGGCGCGGACCGAGAGCTACGACAGCACCACCAGCATCGCCAAGGCCGTCGGCGGCGCGTACGGCTTGGGCGTCACCTATGCCAAGGCCATGTTCGCCGCGCACGAGGGTTGACCTGTCGTCGTCATCGGCGGTCGTCATAACGACTGCCGGTTCTCTCTATCGGCTATTGGAGGCTTCCATGAAACCCTATCTGCTTTCTCTCGCCGTCGGCTTGCTGGTGGGCATAATCTATAACCTGTTGAGCGTCCGCTCTCCGGCGCCACCGGTAATCGCGCTGATCGGCCTGCTCGGCATCCTGGCGGGTGAACAAGTTCCTCCACTGCTGAAACATGTGCTGCACCGGAATACCAACACGGCCGCCTGGATCAGGCAGCAAGTCGGACCCCATGTGTTTGGCAAGCTTCCCGAGGGCAACCCTACGCCGGATGCGCATGACAATCGTGCAATCAAGTCCTGAGCGCCGTTCCCACAATGGATCTCAGGAAGCTTTCATGAAGATATTCAGGCGATCCCACTTGCTGGCGCGAACACTCTGAATCGATCGGCCAACCACTACCCGGAGTCATTGCAATGCATCGATTTGCCGCAGCCATCATCGTGATCCTTGGCGTGACCTCGCTCCATGCTGCCGAGACTCCGATCACGCATGCCGATATCGATCATTGGGCGGTGGCATGGAATAGCCACGACATCGACCAGGTGATGACGTTGTTCGCGCCGAACGTGCAGATCGACCAGCCGGAAAACCCCAAGCCACTCGACTTCAATGGCACGCGCAGCTTTTTCACGATGATCTTCCGCGCCTACCCGGATTTTCATGTCGTGGTGACCAAGGCTGTCGTCGAAGGTTTGACCGGGGTGTCGGTCGAACAGGTCAGCGGCACCTGGGTGGGTTCGTTCGTCGATCCAGCAACGGGGATATCCACGCCGGCCAACGGTCGCAAATTCAATCATCCGGGCGTCATGCTGATTACCTACGCCCCCGATCACAAGATTACGCATGTATCGATCTACTGGGACCAGCTGACTGTCGATCGCCAACTGGGCATCACACCGAAGTGAGCGCCGCTATCTGCCAACGCACTTCTTTTGTACAGATCCACAACGTTCGCTCGTCCAAAGCCTCCGTTACGGATGGCATGACGAGGGTTAATGCCTCTCCGGAGAACCGTACATGACACGCTCTGACGATACGCCTGACCTTATCTTCCATCGCGGCCTGTTCACGACGCTCGATCGCGCCAATCCGACCGCCAGTGCGATCGCGATCAAGCAAGGCGTCTTCACCGCGGTCGGCCACGATCACGAGATCCTCCCGTTGGCGGGTACCAACACGCGCGTCATCGACCTGCAAGGCCGGCGGGTGCTGCCGGGGCTGATCGACAACCATCTGCACATCATCCGTGGCGGCCTGAACTTCAACCTGGAACTGCGCTGGGATGGCGTGCGCTCGCTGGCCGATGCGATGGCCATGCTGAAGCAGCAGGTGGCGATCACGCCGCCGCCACAATGGGTGCGCGTGGTCGGCGGCTTCACCGAGCACCAGTTTGTCGAGAAACGCCTGCCGACGATCGATGAAATCAATGCCATTGCTCCGGATACTCCGGTGTTCCTGCTACACCTCTACGACCGCGCGATACTCAATGGTGCCGCGCTGCGCGCCTGCGGTTACACCAAGGACACCCCGGAGCCCATGGGTGGCCAGATCATCCGCGACAGTGCCGGCGAACCGACCGGATTGCTGCTGGCTAAGCCGAATGCGTCCATTCTCTACGCGACCCTGGCCAAGGGTCCGAAACTGCCGTACGAGTACCAGCTGAATTCGACCCGACATTTCATGCGCGAGTTGAATCGTCTTGGCGTCACCGGCGCGATCGATGCGGGTGGCGGCTTCCAGAATTATCCCGACGACTATAAGGTCATCCAGCAACTGCACGACGAAGGCCAGCTCACGATTCGCCTCGCGTACAACCTTTTCACGCAAAAGCCCAAGGGGGAAAAGGAAGACTTTCTCAACTGGACGCAAACCTCGAAATACAAGCAGGGCGATGAATACTTCCGCCACAACGGCGCAGGCGAGATGCTGGTGTTCTCCGCGGCGGACTTCGAGGATTTCCGCCAGCCGCGCCCAGACATGCCGGCGGAGATGGAGGACGATCTGGACGACGTGGTGCGCATCCTCGCTGAGAATCGCTGGCCATGGCGGATGCATGCCACCTACGACGAAACCATCAGTCGCGCGCTAGACGTGTTCGAGCGAGTCAACCAGGACATTCCGCTGGCTGGCCTGAACTGGTTCTTCGATCATGCCGAGACGATTTCCGACCAGTCGATCGATCGCATCGCCGCGCTCGGCGGCGGCATTGCGGTGCAGCACCGCATGGCTTATCAAGGCGAGTATTTCGTCGAACGCTACGGCATCGGCGCGGCCGAAGCCACGCCGCCGGTGAAGCGCATCCTGGAAGCGGGCGTGAAGGTATCGGCGGGCACCGATGCCACCCGCGTCGCGTCATACAACCCCTGGGTATCGCTGTCCTGGCTGGTCACCGGTAAGACCGTGGGTGGCATGCACCTGTATCCGCAGCGCAACTGCCTGGATCGCGAAACCGCGCTGCGCATGTGGACCGAGAACGTTACCTGGTTCTCCAACGAGGAAGGCAAGAAGGGCCGCATCGAGGTCGGCCAGCTGGCAGACTTCGTCGTCCCCGATCGCGATTACTTCGGCTGCTCCGAGGACGAGATTGCCGATACGACGTCCCTGCTCACCGTAGTCGGTGGGCGCATCGTTTACGCCAGCGGCGGTTTCTCCAAGCTCGATGACAGCCCGCCGCCGTCGGCCATGCCGGATTGGTCGCCGGTACGCACCTACGGCGGCTATGCCGCCTGGGCACGCGGCGGCCAGGCCGCTGCGGCTAATCTGGCAGCGACGCAGCACCAGGCGGCCGCCTGCGGTTGCGCGCATAGCTGCAATATCCACGGCCACCAGCATCCCACGGCCTGGTCGAGCAAACTGCCGATCGCCGACCTCAAGAGCTTCTGGGGCGCGCTCGGCTGCGCCTGCTGGGCGGTGTGATCATGACCCAGCATCAGGCACCTGACGGCGATGTGCTCAAACTCGCTCTGTGGAGGAGGTACGTGTCATGACGATCACGCAAAGCAAAAGCAGCACGGTGCTCAGCTGGATCGGCGTGGTGTTCGCAGCGCCGATCGTCCGCTGGCTGGCGCTGCTTGGCCTGTGCGCGGCTTATCTGCAGGGCGGCATCGACAAGGCCATGGACTTTAATGGTGCCGTTGCGGAAACCGGGCATTTCGGTCTGGCGCATGCCATACCCATCACGCTGGCAACCATTGTGGTCGAGCTTGCTGGGTCGGCCTTGATCCTCACTGGTTTCCAGCGCTGGGCCGGCGCGCTGGTGCTGGCTGGCTTTACGTTGATGGCCAGTTTCGTCGCGAGCCCGTTTTGGTCGATGCCGTCCGCCGAGCGACAGATGGCGGCCAATACGTTCTTCGAGCATCTCGGCCTAGTCGGCGGGTTCTTGCTGGTCGCTTGGCATGACCTTCGCGACCGCCTGTCACGGCCGCCGAGAGAATCGCAGCTATGACGCGGCACTAACTTTCGCGTGGCCGTTGCGTTGCCTTCATTACGTGTCCCATCCACCACCAAACCTCTAAGGAATCTGCCATGCGCATGATCAAATCATTGGCTTTTACCGCCGCCCTGCTAGTCGCGGGCAGCATCGGCTTGCTGCCCGTCGCTCCAGCCCTTGCGCGCACCCCGGCCGCGACGGCCAACGTGGCCGTGGGGCCGCAATACGATACGACCCACGTCTATGTAGCGCCGGAGGATTTCGACCGCTTCGTCAGCAGTCTGGTGGCCACGTTTGGCGGCACCACTACCAAGCAGGGCGTGTTCACCGTGACACCGACACCGAGCAGGACTATGTCGCAGTTGGTGCTGACGCCGGCAGGCAGCGTGTCGGTGTTCGGGTTCAAGACGCCCGTGCCCTGGCCCTTCGGTGCCGAGCGTACCGGCTACCTGGTCACCGACCTGGATGCCGCGGTGGCAGCGGCGCGCAAGGCCGGCGCCGACGTCACCGTGACGACCTTTCCTGATCCGATCGGCAGGGACGTTGTCATCCAGTGGCCCGGTGGCGTGAACATGCAGCTCTACTGGCACACCACGCCGCCGAATTACAAGCCCCTGCAGACCATTCCGGAAAATCGGGTCTATCTGTCCAGCGATCGTGCAACCGCGTTCATCCACAGTTTCCTGGCTTTCTCGCGAGGCAAGGTGGTTTCCGATGACGCCAAGGCACCCGGCGTCGAGATTGGCCGGCCGAACGATACGTATCGCCGGGTTCGTATCGAGTCGGCCTACGGCAAACTGACCGTGCTAGTAACGGACGGCCATTTGCCCTATCCGTACGGCCACGAGATGACCGGCTATGAAGTAGCAAACCTTGCCGACACGCTCAGCAAAGGCAGGGCTGCCGGCGTCACCGTACTGGTCGATTCCTACACTGCCGATAAGCGGACTGCCGCCGTCGTGCAATTCCCCGGCGGCTATATCGCTGAGATCCACGCCGCCGTCAGTCCATAAGTCGGTTCATATCCGGCGCTCCCCCCCCAGCCGCCCGCATGGAAGCGAGCGCGCCGGGAGCGGGGAAGTGCTGCCTGCATTGCCGGGAGCACCACCGAATTTGAAAGGAGCTCCAGACTTGGACGCATCGATCCTGCCCATCCCACAACGCGACCGGACAGCCAGCGCCGAAGAGCGGTCGCGTTTTCGCGGGGTGTTCTTCGATGTCGCTCCGGCGATGTTCCTTGGCACGCTCGATCAGACCATCGTCGCGGCTACGTTGCCGGCCATCGCCGTCGGGCTTGGCGGCTTCGCCGATATCGCCTGGATTGTCACCGCGTATCTGTTGGCGGCGACGGCAGCGGCACCTATCTACGGTCGCCTTGGCGATGCCTTCGGACGGCGGCGGGCGCTGATCTGGGCGCTTGTACTGTTCCTCGCAGGCTCTGTCGCCTGCGGGTTTGCACCAACACTTCCCTGGCTGATCGGCGCACGCGGCATGCAAGGCCTGGGCGGCGGCGGACTGATGACCCTGGCGCAGGCGCTGATCGGCGAGGCGGTGAGCCCAAAAGAGCGGGGCCGCTTCCAAGGTTGGTTCGGCGCGATCTTCGCGCTCGCCAGCACACTCGGTCCGGTCGCTGGCGGCCTGCTGTCGGAACACCTCGGCTGGCGCTACACCTTCTGGGTGAATATCCCGCTGGGCTTTGTTGCCGCCATCGCCGCACTGCGCCTGAATACATCCCCTGGCGCTGGACGCTTCACCCCGGACCTAGTCGGCACACCGCTGTTCGTCGGTGCCACCCTTGCGCTGCTGTTGGCGCTGAGTCTTGGCCCGACCATAGGCTGGTCCACGCCGATCGTGATCGGACTCGCCGTCGCCGCACTGATTGGGTACGGGCTGTTGTGGCCGGCGGAGCGGCACAGCAGCGATCCCTTGATCCCACCTGATCTTCTTTCGCTGCCGGTGGTATGGCGTGGTGCGATCTGCGTCCTGTTGTTCGCCGCTGTGCTGTTCGCGGCCATCGTTCAATTGCCGCTGTTCCTCCAACTCGTTCTCGGCGTCAGCCCCAGTCTTTCCGGCCTGATGCTGATTCCGCTGACGCTGGCCCAGGTGGCCATTTCGACCCTGACCGGCCTGCGGATTTCCACCACCGGGCATCCTCGCAACCCGATGGCCATCGGCCTCAGCATCGCTGCGCTCGGCTTCGCGTTGGTGGCGGCGACGCTCGGCTTCGGTCCCTTGGCGGTGTGCGCAGCGTCGATCATTTTCGGCGTCGGCCTCGGCACGATCATGCCGGCGGCGCAGACGATGGTGCAGTGGGCGGCCGGTACGTCGCGATTAGGTTCGGCAACGGCGATGCTCTCCTTCACCCGCTCTATCGGCGGCGTCATGGGTGCAGCGATAGCCTCGGCGGTTTTGCTCGGCGTCATGCATGTGCTGGCGCCCAGTCTTGCGACGCAGATTGCCGCTATCCCGTCGTCGACGTCGCCGGATGCAGCGCGCGGTCATCTGGCCTCGCCGGAGGTGCAGGGCGCCTTCCGCTGCGTGTTCGCTTCGCTCTCCGCGATCGCCGCCGTTGCCGCCGCCATCGCCTGGTCGATCCCTGACATCGATCTCTCCGCACCCGCCCAGAAGACGGCGAACGCAAAACCATGACCCTCCTTGCATCCCTCCGACGCGCGCTCGTGGCCCTGGCTTGCTGCGCAAGTTACGGCGGCACGGTGCTGGCAGAAGACGCGGCCGGGTCTTCCGATCAACCCGTTGCGCAACGACCCGCGATCAGTTTTTACCGCTGGCAGGAGGACTGGTCGGTACTGGCGGACCCGCACCTTCGCACCGAGCCGGGTGACACGATCAAGTACATATCGCTCTCGAAAACCGACCCCAAGCGTTATCTGTCGTTCGGGCTGACCGTGCGAGAGCGCTACACCAGCGTGGATCCGGCGCTGTTCGGCGTGGTTGGCGGTCGGCATCAGGATTTTCTGCTGCATCGGCTGGAACTGCACGCCGACGCGCACCTCACCGACAACACCCGCGTGTTCGTGCAACTGGAGAATGCATTGGCTCCCAATCTGGCCAATCCTTCGCCAGTGGATGCCAACAAGCTCGACCTGCGGCTGTTCTTTCTGGACAGTCAGGCCGAGATCGACGGTGGCCTGCTCAAATGGAGAGTAGGGCGCCAGGAGATAGCGTTCGATCTGCAGCGCTTTGTGTCGGTGCGCGATGGGCCCAACGTGCGGCTGGCCTATGACGCGATCTGGGCCGATTACGAGCGCGATGGTTGGCGCATCACTGGCTTCGCGAGCCAACCGGTGCAATACCGGAACACCGCGGATTTCGACGACTACAGCAACCGGCATCTGACCTACAGCGGCATCCGCATGCAGCGGCAGCTGACGGCCACCAGCGAACTCAGCGCCAGCCTCTCGGACTTCCGCCAGGACAACGTGCACTTTTTGGCGGGATTCGGCAACGAGGAACGTCAAAACGTGGATGTGCACTACAACGGCCATGCGTATGGTTTCGATTGGGATATCGAAGGCATGAAGCAGGGCGGCAGCATCGGCGCCAAGACCGTCGATGCCTGGGCGTTCGGTTCGTTGACGGGGTTTACCTTCTCCGCATTGGACTGGAATCCGCGCATCGGCATCCAGTTGGATGCCGCTTCGGGCGATAAGAATCTCTCCGACGGGCGGGTTGGCACGTTCAACCCGATGCTGCCCAATGGCTATTACGTCACCTTGTCCGGCTACACCGGCTATACCAATTTCATCCATTTCAAACCTTCGCTGAGCGTGACGCCAAGAGAGGACGTGAAGCTAGTGGCAGCGGTTGGCGTCTTGTGGCGGCAATCCACACAGGACGCGATCTACACGCAGCCGGACATACCGGTGCCGGGCACAGCCGGGGAACCCGGTCGGCGCAGCAGCACCTATGGACAGTTACAGGCGACCTGGAACGCAACCCGCAATCTGGCCTTCTCGATGGAGTTCGATCGCTACTTCGTGGCGCCGGCCCTGCGTCTTGCTGGTGGCCACGATTCTGACTATCTCGGTGTTCAATTGAGTTGGGGGTGGTGACGCTGTACACCTTTGAAAACACTATGGCCGCGATGGCCACGACACCTGCAATGACTATCGGAACGCCTGGACACTGCTATGAAAAAACCATCCTTGCCCACCCTGCTCAGTTTCAACGCCGGTTATGCGGACACGGCCGGATTCCTGGCCTTCCATGGGTTGTTTACCGCACATGTGACGGGCAACTTCGTTACCCTCGGCGCGTCGCTCGTCCACGGCAGCAGCGGTGCAATCGCAAAAATTCTGGCGCTGCCGGTGTTCTGCGTGGTGGTGGTGTCGGTGCGGCTTTTACGCTACGTGCTGATAGATCGCCAGACGCTGGTGCTGCGCAGCATGCTGCTGGTGAAATTGCTGCTGCTGGTGCTGGGCACGGCATTGGCACTTTATTTCGGGCCCTTTCCCGATGGTGACAGCACCCCGGCCATCTTTACCGGCCTGACCTTTGTCGCTGCTCTGTCCGTTCAAAATGCGGTGCAACGCGTACACCTTACCTACGCACCGCCCACCACGTTGATGACCGGGACCACCACCCAGCTGATGATCGATCTTGCCGACAAATGGCATGGGGTGGCGGGTGATCAGAAGGTCGTGATCGATACGCGTTTGGCACACATGGCCACGAGCGTTTTTTCCTTCGCCATCGGGTGCGCCGGCGGGGCCGTGCTCTATGACCTTTTCAGCATCAAATGTTTTGTCTTGCTGCCGGTCGTTGCCCTGTTGACCTACTGTCATAAGCAAGCCTACGCCACGACGTAAGTGCAATGTCTCAACCAACGAAATCAATGATGATGAGAATGCCATGGTCGACCTACCCCAAGCCAAGCAGCGGCAGGCGGCATCGCTGAAAACGCCCAACTCAATCGGAGACGATGCACGACGCGATATCTCCGCCGAACTCAACGCGCTGCTGGCGGACTTCTTCGCGATTTATCTGAAAACATAGAACTTCCATTGGCACATATCCGGACCGAATTTCAGGGACTACCATCTGCTGCTGGATGAACAGTCCGATCAGATCTACACCACGTTCGATCCGATCGCCGAGCGCGTACGCAAGCTTGGCGGTACCACGCTACGCTCTACCGGCCACATCACTCGGCTGCAGCGGCTTTCGGATAACGATGCGGATTTCGTCACCCCTTCGGACATGCTGGCTGAACTGCGCGAGGACAACGGACGCATCGCCTCCTTCATGCGGGAGACACATCCCTTTGCGACAGCTACAACGATGTGGCGACCGCGAGCGTGCTCGAGACATGGATCGATGAGGCCGAACGCCGGGTGTGGTTCCTATTTGAATCGGGGCGTTCCTCATAGCGAGCATTGGGGCTGATAACCAAGCTTGTTCAGGTTTCCGGCGAGTTCGCGATGCGCGTCGATTATCCGAGCGCAGCCGGAGCCAGGATGTCTGATTCACTACTATTAGAGAGGTGGCTATGAAAGCTCTGTTCAAGGCAGGCGTGGTGTCCACGGATACGAACTATGCTCATCGGATCCATGTCGGCCATTTCGATCTGGTCACGGATGAGCCGGCAGCACTTGGCGGGCAGGGCACAGGCCCTGCGCCTTATGACTATTACCTTGCTTCACTGGCTTCCTGCACCGCCACCCATAGCGGACAACGCAGTACGCGGCTTGCAACCTTAAGATTTCGACTTTTGGTACGCTGCGTGCCTGGGGTATGACTACAAGCGTTTTTAAAGGGAGAATCAATGAAGGGAATTCTGCGGTTAGTCATGGCGCCGCGTGTTGCGCCACGTTGTGTCATTTTCTTAATCATCTTAGTTGCCAACTCGGCTCATGCGATTGTCACGCCACACGATGTTGCCGACTCCCGCTATCGTGTCCCCTATGAATCGATACCTGCGCTAGTGGACTTGCCCTTTGAGGGGCATGGCACATTGATAGCAACGCGCTGGGTCGTCACGGCTGCGCACGCAGTGGCATACATGAGGTCGCATCCCGACGACTTGTATGTGACGATCAACGGCAAGCGCAGGGAAGTCTCAAGGATCATCCCTTATCCGGATTACGATGCTTTCAACACAACGTGGAAGAAGTTGTTCGAGCAGATGAAATCCGGTGACGCCGAGGCGTGGAAGACGCGCTATGACGAAGCCATGCCCTCAATGCACGATATAGCACTGATTGAACTTAAGAATCCGGTTGGTGACGTGCAGCCAATAGCTTTTTACCGAGGGTCGGCCGAGGCCGACCAGGTGGCTGAGATTTACGGCGCTGGTGCGACGGGTACTGAGATCAGTGGCGCCTCCGATGGCGCAGCCCACCGAGGCCCTCTGCGCCGTGCCGAAAATCGCATTATTAGTGCCAGGGGGCCATGGCTTCGCTACGTCTTTGACTGCGGCGATGCTGCGTTACCGCTGGAAGGCGTCATTGGGGGCGGTGACAGTGGCGGCCCGAATCTCATAAAGGTCAACGGATCTTGGACCTTGGCGGGAATCAATCACGGGCTGGACGGCTCTTTGGAAGACGTCTTGAACACCCGCTCCGGGAAATTTCGTCAGGGGGTATGTGGACAGACGTTCGCCAGTACGCGGGTATCGTTCTACACGCATTGGATCGATGAAGTTACTCGCGAAACGCCAGGAGTTGGTCGCGAGAACCCACGCGGCCAGCCTTAACTAAGGTTGGTCTAGCAAGTCGCACCGGTGTCCGCTTCCGACCTATGGCTGTGTGAAAACTCAAGGTCGGCTCTGACGAGCGCAAATCTCGACTGTTTTTGCCGTCTGTGGCGAAATCTGAGTGTCTGGACATCTGCTCATTGCTCAGAATGCGACTCTCGCGAGCAACGCAAATAGTTTTCACACAGCCTGGACCCAAAACGGTCGTTCCGACTAGCGTGCCCACGATGATTCTCGGCGAGGCCAATCAGGCTCGCAGCTCACCAGTCCTTCACATTTTTCACGCACTTCAAAACTGGGTGTTCCTTGCGGTATGCATCGAATAGAAACGCTTGGAGGGTGGCCTCGCTCGCCGGCAGCGCGACTGAAAAGCTCGTTATCCCGTCGCGACCAAATTGCCTGACACTTACTATGGCCAGCCCGCCCGATTTGTATGACACGAGCGCCGTGCATGGATCCGGACGTACAAATGCATAAGGTTTTGGCGATAGGGTCGAATCGCGCGTGAGCGTGCCCGGAATAATCTCGTTTTCAAGCTGGTAGACCCCGGGAAAGTATCCTTCCGCAGCGGAGAAAACTTCCGTCGTTCCTGGACCGGAGCCGTCGATCAAGATCCATCCATGACTGGGGCCATCGGGTGCAACGAACGTTGCTCCCCAACTGCCCTGTGCCCCGGCGACCGCGCTGACAACACGCCAGCCTTTCGGCACAACGATCCACCCACCGCCTAGGCCGGTCTCAACTTGGAACAATGCGACTTTGCTGCGTACGCTGGCCGAGCTGTTCAGCACGAAAGCCGGCGGTGAGACTGAGCTTGGACCGTCCCAGCTTCCTGTCCCATCCAGCACGGTCACAACCATGGCTGGGATGCCGTGCGTCGACTTCCCAGCTAGGTCATTGGACGTCGCGGGCAGCACGTGAAAGTACTTATAAACAAACCTGGTGCCGATATTTGCCGTCTGCGGCAGGGGCACCGTTTCCGGAAATTGCCAATGCGTGGATTCGGTAGCGCCGAATGCATCGGCTACAACACACGACAACAGTAGCAACGTGGCAAGAGCTGACACGAGCAGCCGTTGCGGTATCGTTCTCATTTCTGCGCTCCTGCGCTCGTTACTCATTTGCGATGATGCCAGCTACGCCATTCAAACATCCCTCGTGCGCTGTCGATAGGCGTCCGCGATCTCGGGGAGACGTTTTCATGGCTACGTGCCTCAATGCGTCCGCGATACGCTTTGAAGTTGGCTTAGGCAGCTCTTTGCCTTCAAGGAGTTCGCGATAGGCCTTGGAAAGCTCTTTTGAGACTGATACGACACGTCCACCGGGATTGATCCGAAACTTGCCGGCATCATAAAGACGATGGATATCGGATCTGAGCAGAATGCCGTTATCGATGAACTCGTTGCCACCTTTGTGCGCAGGAATTATGTGTGCGGCTTCGAGCGCAGAGACCGTTTCTTCGCCCGAAATTGCGCAGCAGTTTTCCAGTGCTAGTAGAGATTTTTAGAACTTGTCTTGCTCACGTTGAAGCTTAGTAAAAGTACTGCGCCTGTGCTCTTTTAGAAGGCCACAGTTGATCCGCTTCCAAGTTCTAGATCCATCATATTCCGAAGTATTGGACCCCACCCAAGCAGCCGTGCCGGAGATTGCATCCTTGACTACACTGATGGTGGATGTTCCCCACACCAGATCGCGTTCACGTAGCTTAGGGTGATCTTTTTTGTCGTAATGCAATATCACTTCGAATTGGTCGCCGCCAAGTGACAGGATGTGGCAGCGTGGGTGGTAGTTATAGAATTCTTTATCGAAACGGTGCCATTCGAGCGTAGTCTCAATCGAGACTTGTTCGCTCATGGCGCCGGGATCTAGTTTGATGAATTCATCCGAGCCCCACCATGCGATCTTGATGCCATTAGCAATCATCGACGGCCTTCGTTGGTCAGTGTTGTAAGGTCGATTGTAGGCGCAGCAAGTCGGAGGCGCTGTCTGCTACGACCCAGAGGTTATTCTAGAAAGGCTTCTGTAGATCGTAGCTGACCGACTGAAATATCAAACGGGCTCGTCGCCGCTGTGGTTGGTGTAGAAGCTGATGCCGTGGCCATCAGGATCCTGCATCGAGAAAAAGTGATGGCCGTAGAGCTGGCCATCTGCGATGGCTGTCGGTGAATATCCCCTATCGATCAGACCGACCCTGTAGCGTTCCAGGTCCGCTTTTGTGCGCCCCGCGATCATCAGGTCTATTTTTTCGCTGCTGAAATCCGGCCTCTGGCCGTTGTGACTGTTCCGCAGAGAGCCAGCCTGATCATCGTCCTTTTGAAAAAGCAGCAAATGCGTGCCGCCGCGCATTTCAACAATCGCCATCCCGGGAAAGGTCCCGAATGCGCGTAGACCTAAGCCGGTATAGAAGTCATAACTTGCCTCGACATTCTGCACCTTCATAACAAAGTGCCCAAGAGCTGCTACAGGTAAGATGTCTTTCATTTCAAATCCTTACATAAGATTCCGAGGTGGGTTTGCTGAGAAGCCACCTTGCACCAGAAGCATTGCAAGGCTAATCTGACTATCCAGACGGAAATAATATACGACTGATCAGTCGGAAAAGAAAGGGGGCATTTTTGGCGCGCAAAAAGGAAATCGACAGGGACCGGATTTTGGATGCCGCCGAAGCCGTCATCCTTGAATCTGGTGGCCGGAATTTCACTCTCGACGCTGTTGCTGAGCGTGCCGGGATCAGCAAGGGCGGGCTTGTCTATAGCTTTGCGACCAAGGATGAATTGGTACGCACGACGTTAGAAAGAGAAATGGCCCGTTTTCAGGACGCCGTGCGCAGACGACTCGGCAACGGATCTACCGGGCCAGTCGAACTGGTCCTTGCATATATTGAGGAAGCACTGGACGAGGACGACACCTCAACCCAAATGGCAGCTTTTCTGGTGACCGCACTGGTGCACGCTCCTGACATGCTGGAGCCGGTACGAAGCCATTACCGAGCACTGCTTGAACCGCTGCGATCGGAATGCAACGAGATTGTTGAGGTTCGTCAGGCACTGCTGGCCATTGAAGGAATATTTCTGCTTCGCGGACTCGGATTCGTAGAGGTTTCCCCGGACGAGCACAGATCTGTCTTGCTCTACGCGCGTAACACCGTCCTCGCGGCGTTGGATAGGTCAAAGTCTCGTCCGCTTCAAGAATCAAGGGTTGAACGTTGAGCGGAGCATCGCTCAATTCAGACGTGTGACGTTCAACGTAGGACGAGCGAGAGATGGGCATGCTCACCAAGTCGCTTCGCATTAGCTTCGGGATTCGTCGTCGGTTGTTCGGCTCTTGCAGCGCTTGGCATTTTCGAACTCGTAAGTGGGTATGCAAATCTCGGCACACTGTCTGCAGTTCTTGTTGAGATCATTCTTGCCCTGGTGTTCTTCGTTTCAGCGCGCAAGTAGTCCCCTGCCGGGCCTAACCATTCGTTCGAGGCGGACGGCTTCGTCGCCGCTTAACTCCAGCGTTGAACGTCTGTTCTTGGCCGATCTCTGCCGGTTGACCGCGCAGGTCAGTGCTGGCGAGCCTGGCCAGTCCCGCCGGCGGGGGTGGTCAGGTTCGATGTCAGGAATGGGTAACGCGATGGCGATGAAGGGCAACGTGGTCGCCGGCCATGGTCAGTTTCGCTGACGAAGCTGGTCAGTTGCTGTGGCGAAGGTGGGCAGGTGGCTGGCGTTTTGCAAAAAGCAGTCCTGTCCAGAACCAGCACAGATGTCAGCGTCAACCGGCGCAGGTGATCAGATCCAACCGGCACGCTGTTCATTCGCTACCAGCACCCGCAACTTCTATGCGGAAGATGAAGAGCTCGTGCTTCTCATCAAGGCTTTTTATCGATCATCATCAGCGACTCGGCGAGGCGTTATGGCGGCCTTATCGCAACTTATGTCGTCTCACACAGCTTAATCGCGAGTTCGAGATCGTTGAATCTCGTCGAGAGATATTTTCGGCTGTTGCGGATATGTCTTAGATAGTCGGGACTTCCATCCGCATTATCGGCAATTACCAGAGCCCCCGCCCGAAGATAGGGTTCAGCAAGCGACAGTACTGGCAGGTAGAGAGGTTTGGCGCCGTCTAGAAACAAGAGATCGATTTGCGAAGGGAGGTCGCGCGCAAAAGTGCGCAGCGCGTCTCCCGCCCGCAGATCAACAAGATCGAGGAGTCCCGCACGGGACAGATTTTCGCGCGCATGCGCCACCTTTGAGGGCTCGAACTCGGAGCTGATCAGTCGGCCACCGCCCAAGTCCCGAAGCGCAGCGGCCAGATGTAAAGTCGAAATGCCAAAGGATGCGCCAAACTCGACGATTGCTCGTGCACCGCTGCTACGCGCCAGGATGTAGAGCAAATGTGCGGTTTCGCGAGAAACGGCGAGGTGAACATCCTTGGCCTTAGCGTAGAGTTCCAGCGGATCGGTGTTGGCCATCAACGCGGCGCGATCTTCTGGCGACAGATTCCCCATTCGCTCTCTGAAATCCCGCTTCGTTCGTTCGGAATCGGCGAAAAGCTGCTCTAGAAGAGGAACAAACGGAGTGGATGTGATCGTATTCATATGATTGGCCTTCGAGCGGAACAGCAATGGCGCCGGGGAATATCGACCTAATCCAACATGGATGCAGCCACCGTTCCATCGTGGCGCCTATGTTTAGTTCGATGTGATTGACTGTGAGCGCGAACTCCCAACGGTAGAGTGCACCGCAGCTGCAGCTTGCGTTTGCGAATCCCACGGATTGCCTCGGGCGAACATGACATGGCACGTGCGGGAGTCGACAAGCCCATCGAGAATTTCCATCTCGCGATTGCACCAACGGTTCGTGTTCGACAACGGGTGCAAAGCAGCGCTTCGCTTTTGCGCCCACCACGCCACTCCCTTCGGACGACGTGGCGTTCCATCCTTCTGTGGGCTCGCTCGAAGTACTACTTATCGGTCCAGTGGCACCGCAATTTGGCCCACGAACGTCGGTGACTCGGCTTCATCCAGCATCGCAGCGGCGACCGTTGCTCGGCTGACCGGGGCAGGGAAGAAGCGATGCGGTGCATTCGTGAGACCGACGGTTCGCCGGTGAGGTGACTGTGGCCGATTCGACAACGGCCCCGCGTGGAAGACCGTGCCGCCGGCCTGCAGAACCACCGTGTCAGCGGCTATCTTATCGGCGAGCTTCTCGCCCATGAAGGACAGTAGTGTTCGCGTTGCCCATCCCGCGGTGCGAGCCGACGCACCGCTGCCATACGCACCGAGCGTCACGAGTCGCTGCGGGCGTGCTGCGAGCAGCGCGCGCGAGCCGGCCTCAAGCAGGCCGTGCTTGTCGCGGCCCACCGTACCGAGCGCGGACAGCACTGTCGCATGCTGCCCCAATGCATGAGCGACCGATGCCGGATCGCGCACATTGGCCGTGGCGCGCTGAAGATTCGGGTTATCGCCCAGCTCGATGCGCGTCGGGTCGCGCGCAACAGCGACAACCTCATGACCACGCGCAAGCGCCTGTCGTACCAATTCGCGTCCGGTGGCGCCCGAGGCGGCAAAAATCACTAGTTTCATATCTGCGTGCTCCAGCTCAATGCGTGGTTCGCAGCGCGTCGACTGCCGCTGAGTGCAAGGCTGGCGCAGCAACCAGGACATCGCGGCTGCCGGGGTACCAGGGTGAGCCATCGATACATGTCACTGTGCCGCCTGCTTCTTCCACCAGCAAAATGCCGGCTGCGATACCCGACAACACCGTCTCGACCTGCCAGAACACATCGTTCTGCCCCGCAGCGACGAGCAGCATCGGAAAGGTCGACGGCACCGTGGTACGCACGAGTAATGCATGTTGCAGCATGCGCTCAACCGAGTTGGCGATGTGGCGGTTCGCTTCTTGCTGACCGGCCTCGGCCTGACCCGTGACGACGATGGCGGCATCGAGCATGGCCTTGTCCGAGACCTTTAGCCGGCGACCATTGATGTCGGCGCCAGCGCCGCGCACAGCTGTCCATGTGAAGTTGCCCATCGGCTGGTGGAACACCGCCAGCGCGGGCACGCCATCGCGCATCAGCGTCACGCTGACACCCCAATCAGACATGCCATGGACGTGGTTGACGTTGCCTTCGACGGCGTCGACCGCCCACCACTCGCCTGGTGGCAGGGGCGCCGTCTCATGTTCCTCCTCGACCCAGCCGATCCCCGGTCGCAGGGTTTCCAGCGCCCCGCGTAGGCCGACCAGCGAAGCCTGTTCGTTGCGTCGAATGGCTTCGAGCATCTCGGCACGATCACGCGGCCGTGCATGCGGCGAGAACAGGGTAAGCAAGCGGGCACCCGCCGCGTGGGCCGCATCGGTGACTCCAGGCAGGAGTTCTATGTCGTGCGGAGGCGAGTTCTCGCTTACGCGTTGCATCGTGGTGATGTTCATGGCGAGTCCGTCTGAATTTGCCTAGGAAACGACGATATCCGCGCCATGTCATAACTTCCAGTGCAATTTAGGCAATTGATAAGTTACTCTGATGCAATGGATTTGAACCTGCTCATCGCGCTGGACACCCTGTTGGAGACGAACAGCGTGATTGCCGCAGCCGAACGTCTGCACCTGACGCCGCCAGCCGTCAGTCGCACGCTCTCGCGCATCCGCCATGTCACGGGCGACGACATCCTCGTACGCAGTGGCCGCACCATGACGCCTACGCCTTACGCGCTTGCGATCCGCGACGAAGTACACGCGTTGGTGGACCAAGCTCAGGCGTTGCTGAAGCCGAGACGCCGGCTCGACCTAGCCACACTTGATCGCGTCTTTACGATCCGTGGTCACGATGTGCTCGTCGGCGCACTCGCGCCCGCGCTCACTGCGGTGCTCGTGCGCACCACGCCGAATCTTCGCGTACGGTGGCTCGCCGAGGCTCCTGGCGGTGACCAGGATATCATTCGGGGGCTAGTCGACCTCGAGATCGGCGCTACCGAACCCAGCGTCCCTGAAATCGTGTTCGAAAAGCTCGCCACGGATCGTCTCGTCGCCGCTTTTCGCCATGGCCATCCGCTTGCCCGTGGCGCCTTCACGACCAAGCGTTTGGCGCGTGTCGACCACGTGACCATATCGCGCCGCGGCCGTTTTCGCGATGCGGTTGACGACGCACTGGCCGCGCAAGGACTGGAACGCAGGGTCTTGGCGTCGCTGCCAACAGCATCGTTGGCATTGGCAGTGGTTGCACAGACGGATGTCATCGCTATCGTCGCCGAGACTTTATGCAAACCGCTCTGCGATGCACTCTGCCTGGAAACACGACGCGTGCCCATCGAGTTGATGGCAACGCCTGTAATTTTGGCTTGGCATCGCAGGCATGACAGCGACCCCGCTCATGCGTGGCTACGCACACAAGTGATGAAGGCCCTCAGTGATGCCATGGCGCAAACCAAGGCTGCACGGTGATCACAGCCGGGACTTAGCCCTACGTCAAACAATAGTCGACCTGCTACTTCTTCAGCTACCAGCGACTTGATCATATCCGCATGTGACGATTCAGCTCGTCGATTCGCATCCATATCGCCGCCGACCTCAGTTGTCCATTTTGATAGCCCACTTGTGTTTGAGCTTCCGCTTTTCCGTGCGGCCTCTGTAACCCGAGTGGATTCGCTCTTCGTCGCCTGCTCACCCAAATGTGGATAGAGCGACAGTCCCAGTTCGGTGGTGCTTATTTTCGTTTTCGCCACTTATCCTCGTTGCCTATCAGCGTCGACACTTTTGACTGTTTCTTTACAACCGGCGTCCTCAACAGCCTGTTAGCGTCAAATCTGACATTCACTTGCACTCAGTCAATTACGATTCAATGTTCAAAGATCGCAAATACCTGCCAGAACCATATCCCGCCGGCTTTCGTACTGCCATATAGCTCTGTGCCAGACGAAAGGATGCCTTGTCTCTATCAGTTGCATCGCCAATTCGTTGCCAAATGGCGTAGCTTTTCTCAGCAATAATCAGGAGGATGGATTGCTGCGATGTGAGCAATTCCGAGCGCTCGACCAAGTCACAAATCAGGTTTGCCGTCATTACACCCAGCAGTCTTTCATGTCGTGGCATGTCGGCTAGTAGCGGTAGCAAGGCCAAGGCTTCGGAATAGATAGTTGCGCCATGCGCAGGGTCGCCCCTCAGGATGGCGGCAGGTGTAGCCAGGGTGAAGATATAGAAGCGGTCGGCGGCATCAAAGCTTTCAAGTTCGCAAATATTGTTGCTCGCTTTGAGCAAGATCGCACGTTGTCGGCATAAACGAAGGCGCGTCGCGTCTGACATGCTGGGTTGGCTTGCTACCAGTGCCTCGATGTAGGCAATGCCATCCATCCATTCACCCAGATGCTCGCTGTGCACATGACACGCCAATGCGCCGACCTCAATGAGCTGTGGCTCACTCAACCCAGTCACTTGTAGTTTCTGTAGTTCACCTTGCACGACTTGCGGCTGCTTGGTGTGTGCCTTCCATTGCTTGGCCATGAATTCCCCAAAAGCTGATTCGCTCAATTTCACGATAAACCCTTCGCTGTAAGTGCCTTTTTCGAATGTACAGAAACAAGTACTTGGCGTATATTGCAATTATCGAATTTAACTACTGCGTTCAACGCCATGTCATCGTTAGACCTGAATTTGCTCAAGGCGCTGGATATCCTTCTGACAGAAGGTAGTGTCGGCAGCGCTGCTCGGCGCATGCATCTGAGCGATTCGGCCATGAGCCGTACGCTTAGCCGCATTCGTGAACAGTTCGGTGATCCGATCATGGTGCGTGCCGGACGTTCGCTTGTGCCTACGTTGCGCGCTCTGGAGTTGCAACAGCAGGTACGCACATTGCTTGACGGCGCCGAGGCATTGCTTAAAAGCCATCCCGTCAACTTCGCTTCACTCGAACGAAACTTCACCATCCGGGCGAACGAAGGATTTGTCGTTGAGTTTGGAGGGGCACTCTTTGCGCGTTTAACGCAAGATGCGCCAGGTGTGCGGCTCAGCTTTGTGATCAAGTCGGAAAAGGATGCAAAGGCGCTGCGTGAAGGTCTTATAGATCTGGATATCGGCGTGCTTGGTGAATCCGGTCCTGAAATTCGTTTGCAGGCGCTGCTTCGTGACCGCTTCATTGGAGTTGTAGCAACTGATCACCCATTAGCTAGTGTCGGTCGCATTACAGCCAAGCGCTATACACAATATAGCCATGTCAGCGTGTCGCGCCGTGCGCTTGCGAGTGGACCCATAGATGAGGCGCTTGCCAAACAACACCTAGCGCGCAAGATAGGTGTAGTGGCACCAAGTTTTCCTGCTGCGCTGGCCATTGCGAGGCGAACCCGGTTAGTCGCCAACGTACCCGAGCGCCAAACGGCCCACTCACGCAAGGGCATGCATAGTTTTGACCTGCCTATTTCGACGGAACCGGTAACTGTGTCAATGATGTGGCATCCGCGCAGCGACAAGGACCCCTCGCACGGTTGGCTGCGTGCCTGTGTCCTGAAAATTTGTTCGCAAGACACAGCTCTTGGCGTACTTTAATTTTCGTTTCGTCGAATGCTCCCCTAGGTGAGAGTCGACATGGGCCAACTTGTCAGGTGGTAGTCCTTGCGGACACTTCCAGATCGCCGTTGGGTGATCATGCAGGCGCGATGCCCCGCTGTTGCACTCGTGCCAGGTGCCTCAGGTTGTATGCAATCACCTTCAAGGTGATCACCGGTTTGGCTCGTGATAATTGGAGCAATAGGATGCCTGAGGCGGTGATACGGACCAGGATATCCTTCTTAAAGACGCGGTCGCAGATCATGTTTCAGACCGGGAATATGCTGCTCCGTCGTCGCGAAAATACACCACCACACAGGTTGATGTGCGCAGCAGCATGGCGGTCTCTTTTTCGACGGCGAGCTTCGCCGCCATTTCATCCAGGTCATAAGTACGCGAGTGACGGCGGCGTGGCACATGCCTGAAGCGATAGTAGTTGTAGTTGGACCACAACAGCACGATCAGCATGCACAGCGTCATGCCGGCAAGCAGCATCAGTATGTTCTGTGAACCGTTGTTGTGTTCGTGCAGGAACAGATTCACGTAGCTGGTATGCATTCCGATCAGCCAAGCGATCAAGGTGATCAGGGGCAGCCACAAGAATGACCATGCGATCCAAGCGAGGAACGTGATCCAAGCCAGAAGCACGCGCTGGATGGGACGTTGCAGGCGCGCATCTTGGATGAGGATGGTCTCGGCTTTCATCGCAGGCCCCGATCCGGGCTGGTCCACACGGCGCGAGTACCCCTGCGTTTGAGCAAGGCCTTGGGCAGCGCCACGACGGTGGTCAACGTACTCAGCAGCCAATAGACCAGTGGATACCAGATCAGCCAGTAATAATTACGACCAATGCGGGCCTCGTAGCGGCGGTCGATCATGATACTGATCAGGAACTGGATCAGGCAGACGGTGCCCAGCACGACGCCATACCATTGCGGCAATATGCTTGGCACATACAAGGCTGCAGGCATCGGCACAAATTTACCTACGGCCCAGAGTATGAAAATCCCCAGTGTCACGTAAGCCCAGATCATGCTGAGAATGTACTCCAGTGCCACCAGCCACTTGCGGCGCTGGCGCCATTTGAATAGCTCCGGCACATGGCGCAGGATCACTTCCACGCCGCCTTGTGCCCAGCGCAGACGCTGCTTCCACAGGCCGCGCAGCGTTTCGGGCATCAAGATCCAGCACAACGCGTTGGGTTCGTAGCGGATATCCCATTGACGCATCTGTAGGCGCCAGCTGATGTCGATGTCCTCGGTGACCATGTCGGTGCTCCAGTAGCCGACATCGTGAAGTGCGCTTTTGCGAAAGCAGGCGATGACTCCCGATACGGTGAAGATGCGCCCATAAACCCGTTGCGCGCGTTTGATCATGCCGATGATCGAGGAGAATTCACCCACCTGGAGTTTTCCAAGCAGGGTCGAGCGATTGCGGATGCGCGGGTTGCCGGTTACCGCGCCGACCCGCGCGCCGCCCACCATATGGCTCATCAGCCAGTGCGTTGCGTAGTCGTCCAGCAAGGCGTCGCCGTCGATGCACACCAGAAACTCGCTGCGCGCTGCCATCGCCGCCATGCGCAGGCCCATCGCCTTGCCCTGGTTGCTGGCCAGGTGAATGACCCGTAGGCGCGGTACCTCGACCAGCAAGGCGTCAAGTTGTTCGGCGGTGTCGTCGGTCGAACCATCGTTGACCGCGATGATTTCGAAATCCGGATAACGCTGAGCGCTGAGGTAGTGGATCGTTTCACGGACCTGGGCACTTTCGTTGTGGCAGGGCACGAGCAGCGAGACGAATGGATACTCCGCCAGCGCTGGAGGGTCGACGCGCGCTGGCTGACCGCGCTCCCAACGCAGGTAATACATCAGGCTGCCACTGATCCAGATCAGCGACATGGTTAGTGGATAAAAGAAGGCGTAGTTGAACAGCCAGTTGACTACAGTATCCATGCGCATCGCTTCATTTCTTCGGATACGGATAGGTGGCCGCCGAGATGGCCGGTCGGATTGTTTCGAGCAGGGGCGTGTCGGTGATGAAATCGTCCGGGTAGTAGCCCAGATGCCGCACGCCATGTGCCTGCAGCAAGGCCATTTGATGAGCCAGGACGGCCGCCGGTATCGGTTGCTTGCTGTGCCAGTCAAATGCAGCCAGCTCGAATAACGTGCGATTCAAACCATTCGGCTGTGCGGCGACAGCCTTCACCAACCGAAGAAACCAGCCGTCGCTCGCCGTCTGCTGATCCAGCTGCGGCATCGCCATCAGCGCGGTGAAATCGTAAGCGGCGTTGAACGCCGGCAGACTCTGTGCGAACCATGCTTCGACGGCCGAATCGAGTACTGGCCGCGCATAAAGATTGCGTGCCGTCTTGATCTGCGGACGCCAAGGCCTCACGCGTGCTGCCAGTTCCCTGGTGAAATCAATCAGCGCCTGTGTGCGTTGCACCGGTGCCAGCGCAGTCCATGGCCCGAGGTTGTCGGTGTCGCGCAGGTAGGCATCGTCGGAGAACAGCAAACCATCCATCGGCGCGTGCATGGCAAGGTCTTCGTAGACATCGCCGATCATCTGACGTACTTGCGGGTCCCAGGGCGCCAATCGGAAGTGGTCTTTGTCATTCGCGCCACCCTTGCCGAGTGCCGGCAGCCCCGACGCATTTGGAAAGCGGAATGCGAGCACCGGCATCCAGGCATACACCGGCACTTCGGTACGGATCGACAGCTGCCACGACACGCGTGCGAACAGGTCAGCGCGCATCGGCAGATGCCGGTTGGGGAAATACACTGCCTTGGCCACGCCATCGCCGTCCGGATCGGCATAGGCCTGCAGCCAGACCTGGGTCGGCTTCAGACGCTGGATACGGTCGAGCAACGCCGAGAGATTCTTCTCCTGCTGTGCGGGATCGCGATCGTAGACGTAGTCCAGGTCCACCTGCACGACGCGCTCGGGCGCCACTTCGGTCTGCTCCTGATAGAGCATCAAGGCCAACCCGTTGACACTGATGTTGTCGGCGATCAACAGGCGCGGAATTGTCTGACCCGGTGCCAGCACCGGGAATTTCTCGTCCAGGCTCAGTGAGACATCCATCCCGGCGGCTTTTGCCTCCTGCTCGGCGACCTTGCTGTAGGCGCCATAGGGCCACACGATGGCGCGCGGTCGCCGGCCGGTCTCGTGCTGGATTTCATCGGCGCTGCGCATGAAATCCGCGCGGACGCGCACGCGATATGTCTGCTCATTTTCGTAGCCGCCATGCTTGCCGTCATAAGCCAGGTAAGCGGCAGCCGGCAATTTGTTGCCCTGTGGGTTGGCGATGATGCCACGGTGCAGATCGTAGGTATGCGAGGCGATCTCGACCAGGCCGGATGCCTGCATCTCGCGCACCTGCGCCCAGCTGACAAAACACTCGCGCCCGCACTGCTCACCGTTGTAGTCGAAACTCTCGCCGTCCCGCTGATCCATCCATGAATTTTCCACCGCAAACAGCGCTGGGTAACGGTAGGCACGCAACAGCGGATAAACGCGCGTGTAGAAGCTGAGCATGCCATCGTCGAAGGTCAGCAGCACTGCTTTGTCCGGCAAGCGGCGACGACCGTGCATCGCCTGCACCACGTCCTCCAAGCTGACCACATGGAAGCCGTTGGCGCGCAGCCAGTCGAAGTGCGCGATCAGATGGTCGGTGCTGATCGCGTCAATGTCCGAAGGCCCGGCATCGCGGATATCGTCGTGCACGTCGTGGTAATTGAGCACGGTCAACGCCGGCATCCTGCCGCCGGCAGGTATCGGCTGCGTTAGCGCGTCGAAACGATCGGCGCGTGCGGCCACCGGCAATGCCGCGAACAACAGCAGTGCAAGCGTGGTCATCAACCAGCGCATCTCATTCGCCCCAATGCATGGTCAGGTCCAGCATGACGCGCGACTCGCGCTTACCGTCATAGGGCTGGTTGGACCAGCCAAGACCCCAGCCGAAACTCAAACCGTTGTGCGGCTGAAAGGTTTGCCCGTAGCGCACCTCAGCGATCCAGCCTGAGCCGTAGCGATACTCCTGATATGTGCCGAAAGAGACATCGATGCGCTGTCGCCACTCGTTCTCGTAGCGCTGGTAGAGCATGCTTTCAAGTCGGCTGGTGAACATCGCCCAGCGCGCCCATTGCGGGCTGTAGTAGGGCACATTGGTCAGGGTGTTGTGCGTGCTGCCCACAGTAGCGCCACCGTCCAGCGTCAAATACGGCGCGGTATACAGCCGCTGAACCAGCGCAGCTTCCCAGCCGTCGCGGTGATCACCGTCGCTGAAGAGATCGCGCGCCGCAGTCAGCTTGACCGAGGTCAATTCGCTCGCGCGCCATTCGGCAGATGCATCGAGCGCGTGCGCGGTGATGCCGGCAGCACTCGCCTCCAGCGGCGTATCCGTATCGCCGACCGTGCTCCAGTCGGTCGAGAATAGCCAATGATCAGTGGCGGCCCACTTCAACCCCGCTTCTAACGCGGTTCGGCGCGTCTGACTGCTGATGCCAGGCAATACCTGCACGTAGGCCTCCAGTCCACGCTCATAGAAACGCACGCCCATCCCGGCACGCTGGCGTTCGGCGGTACTGTCCTGCAAATCCGCGCCGGCCAGCCGGGTGATGCCATAGATACGCCAGTGGTCGGCCAGCAACGGACTTTGCAGCGTAGCCTCGGTCTCGTGATCGTCGTCGCCGTAGGTTGGCGTATTGCCCCAGCCACGATCATATGTAATGTCGAACTGCCAATCGCGCTGGTGGTCCCAGTCGTGCCGCGTCTGGTGTGTCAGCGGGTCGCGAGGTTCTACCGTCTCGACTTCGCGCAATGCGGTTTCGACGCGGGGGAAATCGTTCAGCTCGCGCCAGTCGTCGATGATACCTAGACGCGCCTGCGTATCGTTGGGATCGATGCCGAGCGTGGTTACCAGCGTATCTTCCGATTGCCGCGGCCAGCCACGTGCGCGCTGCGTGTTGCCTTGTTCGCGGCGCAACATGCTGTCCAGCGGTGCCTGAGCCGCCAGAGCACTGATGCGCTGGTCGGCGTCGCGCAGCAGCCACATATACCTGCGCCATAGCGCGGCATGCAGATCGGCTTCGGTCTTGTGCGACGACGGCTGCAGCTGCATCGTGCCATGCCGTGCCAGCCACACAGGCTCGGCTGTCGCGGCGCGGTCGATCAACAGCTGGGCATCGTGATAGCGGCCCGATTCCATATAGGCGTACATCAGCCCGATGCGCGGATCGTCTTCCTCTTCCGGATACGGTCCCTCTGTGCGCCGAATGCTGTCTTCATACAACGGTATCGCACGCTCGGGCTGGTGCTGTTTAAGCAGCGCATCGGCCACCGACGCTTCGGCATACGGCGGCAGCGGCTGCTCGTGCAGAGGTCGTTCTGAGCGCCGCATGGCGTTGTAGTCTTGCACGGCTTCGGCGGCGCGCTCGGCCTGATCGTAGGCGATCAGGCGATCGATGCGTGCGCGCAGGCTTGCTTCGCCGGCATGCGCGGAGACCACTTGATCCAGCGTGGCCACGGCGTGATCGGCTTCGGCATAGGGATGGCGAGGATCAGCCGGTACCGCGCGGCTCCATCGAGTCTGATGAGCGCCCAGATCCGCCTGCAGTTTGGCCTGGTCGGCGTCACTCATGGCTGGGTGAAGCTGCTTTGCCAGGGCCTGCGCCTGCGCCTGCGCGGCTGCGCCCATTTCCGATAGCAGCTGTATCTGCAGACGAAGCGCATCGGGATAGCCGGGCCTGCGCGCTAGCGCGTCTTCGCATAAGGCCAGCGCGTGCATCCGTTGCCCTGCGGCTTGTTGGGCGCGCGCGTCGTTGAGCAAGCGTTCCGCTGTTGCGTCACCATTCTTGCCGGGTGTACTTGCAGCGTGTGCCGAAAGAGTCGGTACGGCCAGCATCAACGCAAGATATAGCCGCCATCGACCATGCTTCCTATGTTGACGCGCAAGCATGTTGAGCTCCGTGTTTCATCAATAGGTGTCGGGGTTCAGACACCAATCCTTGATCGACGTCCACGCTGGGCAGGGGGAGGCTGATTTCTCTTCGACTTTAGGCAAGACCAGCTCCGCCTGCGGCTTGGAGGCCGAGATTTCAGAACACTGGTTCATGGGGCGCGAGCATGGCCCTTATCACTGGTAGGTGGGGCGGCTCGACTAGTGCTTTCAGTGATTAAAAATGTGCTCAGCGCACATAGTGCGTTCTTCATCCGCATCAATGAATAGGACAATTCCTAAAATTCCGGATCGTTGTTGGGTTTCAGGTGTGCAGTGTCCTCGTACTTCCGAGTCACTCAGAAGTAGAGGTGGCTGATCGAAACAGGGTTTCTCCACGAAGTGACATCAAAACCGTCAATGACGATCTTTCCGCAACAGCAGGCTCCAGGCTATATATTCGAAACCGAGAATCAGCAGGCATGCTGTCGGTGGCCACCAGATATAAAACACCCGCAGTAAGCCAAGACACAACAAGAGCACAGCACACCATGCAGCTAACAACGGTTGCCAGGCGCGTCGAAAACCCGGTAGCCCATACAGCAGCAATGGCAGAATCAACATGCAACCACCCAGCAAGAATTGACCGAGAAAACTCAGGGGGGTGACGAGCATGCCTCGCTGCAAAGACTCAAGCACATTGGCTTGATATTCCACGCCAGGCATTGATCCGTCAGGTGTCCGGATGATGTCGCCTAATCCTTCGGCGGTCGCACCAATCAGCGCCCAGCGTCCTTTTAATAGTGAGGCCGACACATCACCATCCAGCACGTCTGCGTAAGACAAGCGACCAAACGTGCCTTCCGGGCCGGCGTAACGCAGCAACACATAGTTGTCGCGCATCCATAGATAGGGCGAGGCATCATTGCTTATGGGATCGTGCATCCCGGGCAAGGGCGCGTTGCTGCTGGGCTGGCTGAGTTGACGGAGTGCCAAGGCAAACGATGGCCAGTACGAACTACCCAAACCGGCCTTGAGGTAGACGCCACGTACCAGATCATCGGCATCCTTGGCAACGTCGACGTGGCCGAGTGCCGCTACGCTCTGCGCAATGATGGGAGCCGGCAGCGCTTCCTGAAGTGGGCCACCCAGATCGATGGCTTCGGCGAATACCGGCATCACTACCTTGCCGTTGCGTTGAATCGCATTTGCGAGTAACTGGTCATCGCGCGAGTTATCGTTTTCCGACACGGACATGGTTATATCCATGCCGATACCGCGCACGCCGTCCGCTGTAAGGCGATCAATCAGCTTAGCGTGTACGGAGCGAAGCCATGGCCAGCGTCCCAGCGCGCTCATGCTCTTGGGATCGATGGAAACGATCACTACGTCGTTATCGGGCGTGTATTGCCAGTGGCGCAGATGCAAGTCGTAGAGCGAATTGTCCAGGCGCGTCGTCATGCCGACGGCGATCAACAGGGTGAGCAAGCCGATGCCGGCCATCCAGACCATGCTGCGCACAAGCCACGCAAAAGCGCTGATAGGCATCAGCGCCTCGCGACTGGCGTGCAGTGGTGACGGAGCGTGTGGTCGAAAACGAACCTCATGCGGCTCTTATAGCAAGATCCACAACAGCACGCTGCCACCGCCAATAGCGGCGATGCGACAAGCCATGCAGGATATCCTGATCTTCTGGGTTTCGCCCCATGGGCCTACATAGCCATCGGTGTCGATGGTTTGCATGCGTACGTACCATGTTCCCGAACCGGGTTTCTGGATTTGAAGCACCGGTTGCTCCACGGTTTGATCAACCTGTGGATGCGCGAAATCGGGGTGGCGATCCAGCTGGATGTGATGGCGCTGGCCCGGTGAACCAGCGGCCCAGCCAAAGCTAACTAGGTGCCCAGACGGCTTGGGCTTGCCGACTTCGGGTACGGGCGGTTGCGGAACAAGGTCGAATGGCATGGCATTGCTGAAAGGACCTTGCTTGCCGCTGCTATCGCGGCTGGCGATACGCCAGTAATAACGGCCATAGGGCAATGCTTGTGGTGCACGTACGCTATCGCCGGTGAGCTTGGGTTCGGCTGCCAGCAGTTGAGTAAATTGCGCATCGCTGGCGAGTTGCCACACGTAGGACGCTGCCTGCAGGTTCTCCGTCCAATGGAAGCTTGGACGTGTATCGCGCACCTTGCTATCGGGTAGAGGCTGCATGACCAGTGGTGGTTGCGGATGACCATTGATATGCAGAACGCAAACGCTGTCCTCTCCCTCCAGCCGACTGGCATCGATGCCATGTACACGCACGGCGTAATCGCCATCGGGCACGTCAGGCAGGCCGAACTGCGGTGCACTGGTGACATGGTCGAGCAGCAGGGTTTCGAAACGGTCATTGGACGCCATCTGCACCCGATAGCTCTTCGCACCGTCAAGCGCCGTCCAGCCAAAGGCGTAGGGCAATTGATTGACCGGTTGTGAAGGGCAGTGCAGCGTGGGTGCGGACAACAACGGCTGCGCCTGCTTCGGTCCACTGCCGTTGGCGACGGCAACGCCGAGGCCTTTCTGCACAAGAACGTGAGAATGATCGCCAGCTACGTCGACACGCCCGGTGAGTACTTCGGTCTGGGATTGATCCGTATCGGTCGCCACGCGAAAGTGCGTGCCGCGAACACTGGATACCGTGCCGGGTGTTTCCACGCTGAAGCGTGCAGCCGCCCCCGTCATCGGCGTCACGGCACTCGATACGCGCCCGTGCTGCAGACGCAACCGGGTGTCCACCATGCCTGTGCGGCCATAGGCGCTCATCTGATCCAGGTCGAGCTGGCTATTGTCCTGCATCAGCACGCGCGAGCCATCGGCAAATTGCAGTGTGAGGCTAGCGTCCGCATCCGTGCTCAGGCGTGTGCCATATGGGAGTGTCATGCCAGTGGTGATCTGCACGGGTTGCGTCTGCCCGGGGAGCTGCACGTGTGCGTTACCGGCTACTGCAATTACCTCCGCGCTGGTTGGCTGGACGTGCAGCCACGCAATCGGAATACGCAGGCTCATGCCCGGAGGGAGATGGTAGGGATCGGCGACTTTGTTGTAGTCGCGGAGCTTTTGCCAGGATACCTCGGGTTTGAGATATCGACTGGAAAGGTCCCAAATATTGTCGTGGAGGCGAACGCGATACGTCCAATCCGACGCAAGAGCCGCCGGTATAACCAACAATGTCAAAAGGACCGCCGAAAGCTGTTGCAGGAACCGCTTGTTCCGTATGGAATACACCATGGTTCTCCCTGGTAAAGCTATGCAGCCGGGAAACTGCATTTACGAACGCCCCCCTCGTTACGAGTCAGCTGTTGGCTGGCGACCTTGGTCCGGGGGTCGACAGCCTGAGCTGAATAGATATGTTTTGAATTCTGCGGCAGTTGGAAGGGAAATACCAACTGGTAGCCATTTCAGTTGGACATCAATTCATGAAATATCTGCCTGCCGTGCCAGTTCGGCCAGCAGCTTTCGAAGGTCCTGAAGGTAGTGTGGCAGTTGTTGCAGTGCTTCGTACGCACGCGCTCCGGCCAAGCGTTCCATCAGAAGGCGTCCGTCGGTAATGACTCGGTCGGCCGTGAATAGCTGCAATGCACCTAACATGCGATGCAAAGCTTGCATGGCCTGTTGGCTATCGCCGATGACGATTGCCTGTTCGAGTTTCTCCAGGTCAGCGCCACCGGTGTCGATCAGCATTTGGAGCATTTCGGTACGAAGTATCTGCATGCCAGGTTCAGCAAACACATCGTCGTGAGTGGTAGCTGGCGTGTAGACAGTTTTCTCGCTGATGGCTGTCGATCGTGGCATCCATAGCCGAATCATGTCTTCGAGTTGATGAAGCTGTACTGGTTTGCTCAGGTAATCGTCCATACCGGCACCGCGACAACGCTCAATTTCGCCATCCAGCACATTGGCGGTCATGGCAATAATCGGCAAGCGGGCAAGTCGGTTTTCCTTTTCCTCGTGCTGGCGCCACTGGGTCGCAAGCTCATACCCATTCATCAGTGGCATCTGGCAATCGGTTATCAGCAATGTGTAATCGGTCTGGCACAAGGTCTCATAAGCGGCATGACCATCGCTCACTACGTCGCAAGACCAGCCGAGCAAATCGAGTTGGCGGCGTATGAGTGATTGGCTGACCGGGTGATCTTCGGCAACCAGAATATGCCCATGCGTTTGCTTGGGCTCATCGACATAAGGCGTTGGCGTGAGCGCCGCGCGCGCGCGACGGGAAGAAGCATTAAGTGGTTCCAGGGCAAGCATGCAGACACGGACAACGGTTTGCCACTTCAACGGATTGGCATTGAGCACAATAAGCTCATCGCCTTCACCTTCATGTAACCCGCTCGGTGCAAGCGATCGGATATCTACGAAGATAGATTGTGCGGCTATCATGCCCGCGCTCCCCTGATCGTCCATATCGATAAATAGCAAGTTGGCCGCAATACCTCGACGCAACGGTTGCGAGGGTGGGATCTTCTCAACGGTAAGACCGAGTGCTATCAAATGCGCAGTCAATGCGTTCGCAATGCCGATCGAGCTTAACCGCACGATGGCGTGTCGTTCGAGAAGGCCCGTTGGGCGATCGATTTCGCGTTGCGCGACCGGAAGGCGCAGTTCAAGCGTGACCTTGGTACCTTCTCCGAGTCGGCTACTCAGTTCGACGGTACCGCCCATGAGTTGTAAAAGATGGCGGCAAATAGTCAGACCCAGCCCTGTGCCTCCGTAACGACGAGTGGTCCATGACTCGGCCTGTGAGAAGGGTGTAAACAGGTCAGCCTGCTTGTCGGCAGCGATACCTATGCCTGTGTCGGTGACGCTCAGGCGTAGACGCTGATAGTGGCCATCGTCACCAAGCACTTGCAGCCCGACAGCCACGCTACCGCGTTCGGTAAACTTGCTGGCGTTGTTGAGTAAATTGAGCAGTACTTGACGGATACGTACACTGTCTCCAAGCAGCTTTCCGGCAAGCGTTGCATCCGCGCCAACCTCGATATGCAGACCCTTTTTGTGCATGGGAGTTGCCATCGTACCGACGACGTTGTCGATCAACGTGCGCAAGTCGAACGGTGCATCGTCAAGGCGCATGTTGCCGGCTTCGAGTTTGGAGAAATCCAGTACGTCATTGAGTACCTGCATTAGCACGCCTGCGGAGTCCTCGACTGCATGCACCAATTCATGCTGTTCCGGATTGAGTGGTGTGTGTCCCAGGAGTTCTAGCATGCCAATGACACCGTTCATGGGCGTGCGTATCTCATGGCTCATGGCTGCAAGAAAATCTGCCTTGGCCTTCGATGCGCGCTCGGCCGCATCGCGCGCTGCGCGAAGTACCTCGTTGTGCGCGTTTATACTGGTGGTGTCGATGAAGTAGCCGATCCAACTCACGTCATGGTCGGGTAACCGACGAGCCACCATGACCAGATGGATCCAACGTAGGCCCTCTGCACCGTAGGCGCGAAAATCGAGCGTGAAGCTGCGCATATGCCGCGCGGCGCGTCGAAGCAGTTGTCGCAAGGCAGGAGCATCCTCGGCGTGGATGCGATCCTGAAATGGCCAGTCGCGCAACACGTCCCCCTTTTCCAGTAGGTCTGGAAGATCCAGGCCGAAGAGTGCGTTGAGGTTGCCCGCGTTAAAGGCCAGTCTGGGTAGCCGGTCGTTGCCGCGACGAACGGCGAAAACGACCACTGGAATGCGTTGGGTGATTTCGCGCAGACTCTGCTCGGTGGCGCGTGCATTGAGCTCGATCTCGCGGTATTCGGTAACGTCCAGTAGCACGCTTATGGTGCCGCCAGCTTCACCATCAGGCATGTGAATAGGGGACTCGAGGAACAGGCCGGTCCGTTGGCGACCATCGAGGCTCTGGTAGTCGAGTTCGCAGCGCTGTACCTTGCGCTCGCGAAGAGTGTCAAGACTCAGCCGATGGATTCTCTGCTCGGCGAGGGTGCCATCGGCCATCACCAGCAACCGGTGCTCTTTCATTTCCGGGCTTGTCCGTCCGATCGTCAGCACGGGGTCGATACCGAGCCGTAATTGGCACGCGCTGTTTAGCATGCGATACACGCTTGCCACGTCCCTCAACATTACGGGGAAAGGTATGGCGTTCAGCAGTGCCTGTGTCATCGCCATCTGTTGCTGGAGCTGCTCGTTGGCTTCGGTCAGCTTCTGGTGTTTCAGGTAAACCAACCGCAGCGCGAACAACGCAAATAGCGCGGTTAGGCTCAACAGGCCGGCGAGAATCTCTACGGTGACGGAAATGGATGCTGGCCCGGAGTCTATCCAGCCAGTACTCAGAATGCCGATGATTGTTGAAGTCTTCACGACAATGGTTCGGTCATGGGTGGTCAGATTCCTAGTGATGCCGATTCCCTGATGAGAGGGCAGGCACGCCTGTCATAATGCCTGCTTGCCGATCAAGATCAATCCATTGCGTGAAGTCACTGGACGTCAATGCACTTCGGTAGCAATGTAGTCAGGCATAGGGGCACGATTCGTGTCGCTTGTTTCGAAGTCTTTAACGAATGCAGGCTATGTCAGAGAACGGTCCGATAACCCGAGTCATCATGGCTGATGATCATCCTGTCGTGATGCTTGGGATCCGAGCGCTTCTCCACGAACGGAGCGACCACATGCGTGTGACCGGTGAGGCAAGTAACGGCGGCGAGTTGCTGGCTCTGCTTACCCAGCAGGGCTGCGATCTGCTCATTACCGATTTTTCGATGCCATATGAGGATGATTCCGGGGACGGACTGCCCTTGCTGAGGCGGTTGCGTAGAGATTATCCCAGCCTACCTATCATCGTCCTCACCATGATCCATAATCCGGCACTGATTCGCGGCATGTTGGACGCGGGCGTCAACGGAGTGGTGGGCAAGGTCGCGATGATGAAGGAACTGCTCCTGGCTATCGGGGCGGTGATGAATGGACGCACTTACCTTTGTGAGAGCATGCGCGAATACACGAAGGAAAAGCTGTTGCCGCGCCCTCAAGCTGGAACTGCGACGCAGTCTGCCGGTAATGACCCAGCTGTCCTGTCAAAGCGCGAGGCCGAAGTGGTGCGCCTGTACGCGCAAGGCCTCTCGATCACGCAGATTGCCGAGCATGTCCATCGCAGCGTAAAAACCGTCAGCCAGCAGAAAAACGATGCCATGCGCAAACTCGGCATCATAAGCAATAGCCAACTTTATGAGTATGCACGGGCCTACGGTCTGTTCTAGGTATTCATAAATGCTTTACGTGTAGTCGCGCGTGAAGCTAGATCCTCCGGTAAGGATCTCCTGCGCCGCCTTCTCGCGGAACCCGCAATAGTTCGACAGAACCATGTCGGTCGCTAACGGCATATCTGTGGCGCCAACGCCTCAATTTAGGAATCGTCCGATTCTGGTCTGGGTCGGCTTGCCGCATCCTGCTTGCCAATAACGTAATCATTTCCACGCTTCGGGGTGAGTTCTCCCAGAGACAGAGATTGCGGCCAGCTTCCGCATGTGCAGGATGCGCATGCGTCGATGATAACGCCGGCGACCGTCGAGATTCGCTCCCTGAATCTCGACGGTCGGGATAGCTTTAGCACGTGGCCCGAAGGGGGCGAGAATGCTTTCCAACCAATGCATTTCTCGTCATAACTCAGATCCTGATGGCCTCGTTGCCGTGCCGTTGCACAATACGAGGAACCTGATGTTTTCAGTCTTGACCAACGAGGCACTCGATCGGCTGCACGCCTTTATCAACACTCATTCGGAGCGGCGATGGGAGGTGGACGAGCACTGCCGATATATCGACGTATCACAAGGTTTGCTTAACTTGTTTGGTCGCGAGCGCAGCGAAGTATTGGGCAGGCCGGTATACGACTTCATGACATTGAACGAAGCGGATCGCATTTCGCGCATCTTCGCAAGCAAACCCATCCTCCCTTACTCGGAAGCTATCTCACATCATCTTCGACCAGATGGTCGGACGATTGTGATCGAATCCTGCGCTGTGCCGTTGAAAAGCGAAGATGGTGCCTTGAAGGGGTATCGAGGTATCGCACACGAGGTCGCCCATTTAGACCTACTACACAGCGACAGCGCATATCGGATGAAAGCAATCTACGACACCGTATCCGTTGCACTTTGCCTTCTCAGCCGAGACGGACGATACCTCTCCGCGAACGCAGCCTATGCCGCAATCCACGAGCTATTACCCGATGCATTGGTCGGCCGCAAGGCCAGTGAATTGCTGCCAGGCGCTGGTGAAATGGTACGTAGCGACCTTCTGTTGATGGATGCTGGTCAAGAGGTGCCGGACCACGAAATCGAATGCCGTGGACGGATCTATCTAGTTTCGGTGAGCCCACTGCAGAATCTAGAGGGGCAGGTGGCTGGCATTACGATGGCGTTGATGGATATCACCGAGCGTAAACGTGCGGAGCGCAAGTTAGCAGAAACAAATCAGCAGCTTCTGCACTACGCAAGCCACGATTACCTGACTGGTTTGGCTAACCGGCGCCACGTAGACGAGACGCTCGCGAAAGAAGTTCGACGTGCGATGCGCGAACGGAGACCGCTTTCGCTATTGATGGCAGATGCCGATTTCTTCAAACGATATAACGATCACTACGGCCATTTGCTAGGTGATCAGTGCCTGCATATGGTGGCGTCTCATCTCAAAGACGCCATGAATCGGCCCAGCGATTTGATCGGTCGGTACGGTGGCGAAGAGTTTATTGCCATCATGCCTGCCACCGATAAGGTCGGGGCACTGAAGATCGCCGAGGATGTCTTGCACACGATCAGCGATTTGAACATGCCACATGTCGAGAGTGATTACGGCATAGTAACGTTGAGCATTGGCGTGGCGACTCTCGAACCTACTTCGCAGCTATTGACAGCTGAAGCCAATGTGCAGGTACTTCTAAGTGCTGCAGATCGAGCCCTTTATGAAGCCAAGGCTGCTGGCCGAAATACCATATCGATCGATTCGTCCCTTCAGAAGCTTTCTGGGGGATTGCTGAATCGTACGCGTTGAGGAGGTATGGCGAAATGTTGCTCTTCTTAAAGTGCACAAGACATGATTGAACATCCGCACCACATTCAGTCCGTATCACATTCAATTGGATTGGATTGTTGATCGATCACAGCGATGAGATATATCACCAGTGTAGCCATGTGTTTACGTGCAAAGCAGGTCGCATGCTGCATAAGCAAAACATGTTTGCTATCGCATTGGCGGTGTTTTTAGGAATTGTCTGATGCCACTCACGATACGGCGTAGGCACTATTATTTCCACAGCGCGACATTTGCTGATCGGTTCTGATAAAAATCAGGCTGACTTGGTTTATGTGTCCGTTGAACACTTTTCCACAAACTCAAGGATTGGTTTGGGTCAACGAATCTACGTTGACGACAGGTATGAACCGGCCCCCTGTGCTCATGCTTGTCGGAAATTTGCAAGAAACTGAAGGGTTTTAGCGCCAGCGGATGAGATGCATAGTGAAGTATTTATGCGATGCGCGTGCTGTCGCCACACAGAGCTGACTACGAAAAGTGAAACCGCCCTGGTTTATAGTCAGGGTGTTTGTGTCTGGCCCGTAGACCCATCCATTTGTAATATCTTGGAGTAGTTTAAATGGCATCGCATGGCATCTTTGCTTGGTTGATTATCGGCGCGCTGGCTGGTTGGCTGGCTGGCAAGCTCGTCAAAGGCAGTGGCTTCGGATTGCTCGTCGATATTCTCCTCGGCATTGTCGGTGCATTCATCGGTGGTTGGTTGACGGCTGCGCTTGGCATCGGTTTTAGCGGCGGTTTGCTTGCGTCAATCATCATGGCTACGTTCGGTGCAATAATTCTTCTGTTTGCTGTAAGGTTATTCAAGGCACAACGATTGTAGGTTGCGTCAACAACCGGATATAGACTCCTAACGCGTCTTTAGATGCTGGGGACTAAAGAAGCGGCTCAAGTTCAGTTTTGAAGTGTCTGGAATTCCGATCAACGATTGTGGGATCGGACTCTAATCACGCCTTAAAAGGTAAGGACGAAACTAGAGCCAATGCTCACCGTGGCGGCTTTGCCAGCTAGATATGCCGCGTAGCGGGGGGCGTCAATCCACCGAGTGCCCTCTTTGGTCTTCATGCAATTGATTTTAGGTTGAAGTCTCTTTTGCAGCGTGCCGATTCGTGGGCAAGACTCCGAAAGGGCAATGACTGCCATCTACTTAGCGAGCGCTGGGTTTAGACCAATTGCTGGACGAATGAACGCCCCAATCCGCTGCAAGCTAGCGGACGGGGTGCGCAAGACTATGCCGCCGAACGACAATAGCGCGCCCAGTCCTTCATCAACTTGGCACGCCGAATTAGTAGATCACCGCGTTGATATGCAGCTTCCGACTTGTCCTTGAGCCGGTGCGCCATCGCTGCCTCGATCACTTCACGCGGGTGCTTCGTGGTTTCCGCGGCCCAGTCGCGGAACGTCGATCGAAAACCATGCGCCGTGATCTGAGGGTGCAATTCTTTCAGCAGATTCATCGCTGCGGCAGTCGTCAGAGGGCGATCCTTCACGCCCGGAAACACGTGGCCAGCGATGTGCAACTGCTTTCCCTTCGGTGTGATGGGAATAAGCGATTGCAGCAGCGCCAGCACGGTCGGTGACAGAGGTATGCGATGCTCTTTACCGGCTTTCATGCGATCGGCTGGAATGATCCACATCGCCGCGGGTACGTCGAATTCATCCCACTGCGCGCCAGCAGCTTCACCTGGCCGTGTCGCGGTGAGTATCTGCAGTTCAAGCGCACGTGCAGATAGACCTTGGCGTAAGCGCAGCTTCGTCATGAACTCCGGCATATCGGCGTAGGGCAGTGCAGCACGGTGTTCCACCTTCTGAACCTTGCTGCGTTTGGGCAAGAGTTGATCGAGATGATTGCGCCACGCCGCGGGATTATCGCCAGTGCGGAACTTGCGGACCGTGGCCCAAGCCAGTACCGACTCAATGCGACCGCGTACGCGGCTCGCGGTTTCAGTCTTCGCTTTCCAGATCGGTTCCAGGCACTTCATCACCAGGACGGTATCGATCGTGGCGACGTCCAGCGGCCACAGCAGTGTGCAGTAAGTCCGCAGGGTGGCATCCCACTGGCCAGCGTGTTTGGCATTCTTCCATCCGCTGCGATGCGCCTCTATGTACTTCTCGCAGCATTGGCCAAACGTCATTACACGCGCGTCAGAAAGCCGCTTCTTCTGCTGCGCAGCGTTTCGTTGCTCTATAGGATCGATTCCGTCAGCTAGCAGCTTTCGGCAACTGGTCGCACGGTCGCGTGCATCACGTAGCCCGAAGGTGTTGAAGCTCCCCAAGCCCATTTCTCTGGTACGACCGTTGGCCTGGTAGCGAAACACCCATGACTTGGAGAGAGAAGGGGACACTTGTAGGTACAGGCCGCCACCATCGCCCAGATAGCCAGGACTTTTGACCTTGCGGACCTTCAGGTCGGACAACTTTTCAAATGCGCGCGCCATAAGCTACCCATGGTTTTACCCATGATAATACGCTGGATTTGATTGGTCGGATATGGACAGTTTTTGACAGTTATGCGCTACAGATGGCGTTGTTAAGCCATTTATTAAGACTTGATTGGACACGTCTGGACCATAGGTGGACAGACACTCTCTCCGCCAGAAAAGCAAAACGCCCCCAAGTGGGGCGTTTTGCTTTTCTGATGGTGATGACGGGGTGAGAAACCACCCGGGTTCGACAAATTCGTCTGGAACGAATTTGGACAGCCGCAGGCTGGCCCCGTAGCGCGCAGCGCGAAGGGGTGAGGCTCATGGATGAGCCGAACAATCCCGCACGCCTCATTGATGCGTCGATGAATTAAGTGACTCTGACCCGCTTAGTTGGCAAGCCACTATTTCCTGAAATGCAAATAAATTTCGCCAGCGCAGTGATCTGTATTGGCCTCGAAGTTCGCTTAAGCATATGGGGAGTGCAAGTCGCGAACTATTTTCTCGTGCAAGCCAGCACTTCCCATTTATCAATGTTAGATCAGTCGCACGGAGTCATTGGTCAGTTACTTCCAGTTCGCTTTGGATCTCGAACTTTCTTGATTTGCAACTACGAGGTGTCCCATGAATGCGGTCAAACTTTCAGATTTCCGAACCAATTCAGGTCCGGCGCTCGCTCTTTACGGAAGCATTGGTTCGGCGACCTCCGCTGGTGATCCCGAGGACAGCTCTCTTTGCTTGGCCTGGAAAGGGCTAACGTCGTCGAAGCTTTATTACTCAGTGCTGCCATGGACAACTGAGAACCATTTCTCGAAGGCCGACATAGCGTCAAGGCCCGCGCTGTGTTCAACACCAAACGATATAGGACAGGTTTGGGCATGGAAGAATGCCACTGGTATTGGTATGTCCTGGAGCGCGAATGGCGTGACGGGTATACAGAGCGTGCCCAATCATGCGCATACCGTCGGTTCGCCAGTAACGTTGATGGTCGGCGAGGCGATCGATCCTGATTCGGGCAGCACCAACTACAACGTCTTTACACTGTTCTGGCAGGGCGATGCCAAATCGGGCGGGAACGGCACCAGTCATGAGTTGTGGTTTATGTCTTACGCAGATGCACCAGGTTGGAATAGCCCCACGCGCATTCCCGGAGCATCGCCAGCGACTTCGCCGGCCGCATGCCTTGGGCCGTCTTCGTTTAACGTCTATGGAACGACACTGGCGTGGGCAGATCGCAATGGGCAGATCTGGATTTGTAGCGGCGACTCATCTGGAAATGCTGACGCGCCATGGTCCACACCGATCCCAGGTCCGGTTTCATGTACCTACGACGGTCCGGCGATTTGCTACTTCAAAGGAAGTCTCATTGTTGCCTGGATAGCAGCCGGCATGAGCCAGATCATGTATTCAGTGCAAAGCTTTACGCAGGATGGTGAACTGACCTGGTCTGACCCTGCGGTGCTGGTCAATGCAATCAGCCATGACACGCCGGCACTCTCAGAACACAAAGGCAAGCTGTACGTTGCATGGGCGGACGCCGGCGATAGTTCCATATCCTACGAAACCTTCGGTTCGCTCTCGGATCTTCCGCAGCCAACGACCAACCGAGCCGGCGTACCGATGTTGATTTCCAACACTGTCGTCGGCCATGCCTACACGGGTACGTTGTTGATCGGCGCGCAGGCCGATCCGGTCAACTGCATCATCGACACCGGCAGCAGCTCACTCGCAGCGCTGAAATCAAAATACAACGCTTCCGCTGATGAACTGCTCATACCGACCGCACTTTGCCAATACGACGCGTACGGGCCGAATGGCGAAACAGGTTATTGGTTCGGGCCGGTAGTAGAAACGCTGGTGGGATTTTCGGCAGTGCCGGGTGTTGCTGCACCGCTTCCGGTTGCTGGCATCAACGTTAGCGTCGCCATTGCCGATGACAGCACCGCTACCCATCCAGTCTTCGCCGGCGCCGACGGCATTCTAGGGCTGGCGTATCCCAGCCTAAATGTTGCATACGATCTGACTGTTTACCTCACCAAAGAGGGCAAGCCACCGGTAACTTATCCTTGGCCCATCTCCAGCTCGCAGGCACCGACGACGCTTAGCGCCTTCGACTCGTTTATCAGTGCCGCCGCCGCAGCCCAACTGCCGGTACCACCTTGTTTGACGGAACTTTCGCAGGATGGACTCTTGCCGAACAAATTTGCGCTTTACGTTTATCGTGCGCTTGAGAACCTACGGACGTCCACGCCGGCCACCGACGCCAGCAACTACGGCACGCTTGTGCTTGGAGGCGGGGAAGACTTTTTCGTAAACGAGGTTGGGCCATTTCAAACCGCACAAGTCGTACAGGATAGCTTTTACTTCGTTAACTTGCTTTCCGTCCAGGTAGGTAACAATCCGCCGATTCCCTTTCCGCTGTTTTCGAGCGAAAACAATCAGACGTCTACCGCACTGATCGATAGCGGAACATCGGGGATCGTTTTACCGGCGACGGTCTTTACTGAGGTCCTCAACCAACTGCAGGCCGAAGTACCTAACTACTCCGAAATCGTCAGTCCGATGCTGCAGGCATACAATAAATACCTAGATTTCTCGCAGTGGCCGCCGCTCACTTTTGTCTTGGCCGCATCGGACGGTAGTCAGATTTCGTTGAACTGTTATCCGCCCCAGTATTGGCAGACCGATGCCGAACCGCAGGGCGTCGCCCAATGCATGTTGCAACCGGTACCCGGAGACAACCAGCCGGCGATTCTTGGTCTTGCGTTCCTGACCGGCTACTACACGATTTTTGATCGATCGATCAGTGGATTTGGCGTGGTCAAGTTTGCGCAGAAGCCGTTGATGTAGGGTCTGCATGTGCTGGGAGAGGGCATTTGTATTTGCCATCTGATTTAGGCGCTGAGCGAAAGTGGCTATCGGATTGATCCGATAGAGAGCTGAAGCATCGAGCCACAGAAAACCATGACGTTGGAAATGAAGCTCGCCTCACTTCTGCTAAGATGCCGCTGCCTAAGGTGACTGCCGGCATGGGGCCGGCAGTTGAAACGTGAATCCGGTGCGATGCATTTGGCTTGCCACTGCGTCTATTCCGGGGCTGCCCCCGCAACGGTAAGTGAGTTGTGACCCGCAAGGGTCGCCGGATCAACATTAGCCACTGTGTGTCATGCATGGGAAGGCGTTGATCCAGAAGACGCAAAGTCTTCGACCACGAGCCCGGAGACCGGCCTTGAGCGTGAACTCCGGTTTGCTCGCGGTGGGGCGAGGCTTGGGAGCGCCGGGTGCGGTTCACGCGCTCGTCGTGCTTTTCATGTCCCTAATCCTTTCGCAGTCGCCGGCATATTTATCTTTGCCGTACGGGGCCGTGCGGCTGGGGAACCTCCAAAATGAAACACCACACGACGCTGAATCGCCGCGCGCTCGCGGCCGCCCTGTTACTGGCTCTATCTGTAGCGCCTACCGCTTTTGCACAAACCGTCACGCAGCCCGACACCTTGTCGACCGTAGTCGTCACCGCGACGCGTACGCCTGAGACCGTGGACGATACGCTGTCGTCGGTTACCGTCATTACGCACGATGACATCGAGCGCCTGCAACCGACTTCACTGGCGGATTTGCTCACCGGTCTGCCCGGTGTGTCGATCGCCCAGACGGGTGGCATCGGCCAGCCGATTTCGCTGTTCCTGCGCGGCACCAATTCCGGCCAAACCTTGGTGCTGATTGACGGCGTGCGCATCGGCAGCGTGTCGCTGGGCACGCCGGCGTTGGAGCAGATTCCGGTGAATGCGATCGATCACATCGAGATCGTGCGCGGTCCGCGATCGAGCCTGTACGGTTCGGATGCGATAGGCGGCGTGATCCAGATCTTCACCCGCCACGGCTCGGACAGCGGCAACATCGAGCCGTCGGTAAGCGTGACTACCGGTAGTCACGGCTTCATCAATAGTCAGGCGGGCGTATCGGGCGGAGATGGCCACTACTGGTTCAACGCCAGCCTCGGTGGCGAATACACCAGTGGCATTCCGTCCTGCCGCCTGGGAGCCGCAGAACTGGGCGTGGCTTGTTTCACGGATGACCCGCACAACGATCCGTACCGCAACTACAACGGTCTGGCCAACTTCGGCTACCGCTGGGACAACGGCACCGAGCTGGCCTTCAACTGGCTGCGCAGCAAGAGCGACAATTTTTACGCGGGCAGCCCGTTCGGCGGCAACAACAACGAGGAAGAGCAGTACGCCACCGGCGCACGCCTGAGCTTCACTCCAGTGGATATCTGGAAGGTCACGCTGAGCGCCGGGCAGAATCGCGATGACTCTGCCACTTTCTATCAGGGCGATTATTTCGGCCAGTACTACCCGCGCGCTCCGACGGGTTATTTTGACTCGCGCCAGAACCAGGCGTCGTGGCAGAACGACATCACCCTGGCTCCCGGTCAGCTGCTCAGTGTGGGAGTGGACTACCTGCAGCAGCACATCGACAGCGACACCGATTTCATCGTCGATACGCGCGGCGATACCGGCACCTTCGCGCAGTATCAGGGCACCTTCGGCCAGAACGAAGTGCAGGTATCCGGACGCCACGACAATGACGACGAATACGGTTCCCACAACACCGGCGCAGTGGCCTGGGGTTATCACTTCGATCACGGTCTCGTGCTGTCGGCCAGCTACGGCAGTGCCTTCCACGCGCCGACTTTCGACGACCTGTACTACCCACCTTTCGACGGCACCCCCACCGCCAACCCGAACCTGAAGCCGGAAAGCTCGCACTCGGCCGAACTCGGCCTTACGCAGCAACTCGACAGCTGGCACTGGGGTCTGAATGTCTATCAGACCCGCATCACCGACCTGATCACGCTTGACAGTAACTTCGTGCCACAGAACATCAGCAGCGCGCAGATCCGTGGCGTGGAAGGCCAGTTCGGTTTCACGTTGAACGACTGGCGCGTGCAGACCGACTTGACCTGGCTGCAACCGAAGGACAATAGCGACGATGCGAACAACGGCAACTGGCTGCCGCGCCGTGCGGGTCAGACCGCTCGCGTGGACGTGGACCGCAAGTTCGGCCAGTTCAACGTCGGCGCCACCTTCTTCGCGGCGGGCAAGCGCTACGATGATGCAGCCAATCAGATCCGCCTCGGCGGCTACGCTACCACCGCTCTTCGCGCCAGCTATACCTTCGCGCCCAGCTGGCAGGTGGAGGCGAAACTCGACAACGTGTTCGACCACAACTACGAGACGGCGTATTACTACAACCAGCTCGGTCGCACTTGGTACCTGACGCTGCGTTACCAGCCGGGACTGTAATGTTCGGAGTGATGGACTGGCGCCTGCCAGTCCATCACCGACGTGTAACGCAAACATGACCGCTTGAGGAGTCGCGCGATGAAATCACTATCGGGTTCCCGCTTTACCTTGCTGTTAGCCGCGTTGGTGCTGGTCATGCTGGCGACACGCTTCAAGCACTTCGGCGACGTGCTGCATTTGCCGGACGCGTCGATGGCGATCTTTTTTGTGGGCGGTCTGTTCTTGCGCAAGCACTGGGCCTTCGCCGTGTTCATCCTGCTGGCCGTAGGTCTGGACGAGGTGTCGATCCATTACGCCGGCATCAGCGACTTCTGCGTCACGGTCGCCTATGCCTTCCTTCCACTGGCCTATGCGGCGCTGTGGTACGGCGGCCGTTTGTACTCGTCACGCCTGCGTGCTGACGCAGGGCCGCTGGTCGGGGCATGGTGCGTGGCTTTGCTCTCGGCATCGATTTCCTTTGCCATCTCCAATGGGTCATTCTATTGGTTGGGCGGCCGTTACCCGAACCCTCATATGGTCGAATATCTGCAGCGCCTGTGGCAGTGGGGTCCGCTGTTTGTTCGCACCACCATGGGTTATGTCACGACGGCGTTGGTCGCCTACTTCATAGGCAGTCGCGTCGTGGTCTGGTACGGCGCGCACTACTTGTCAGAGGCTCGCACATGAGCGACGAATCGCACTCAGAGGAATCGGCTGCAGACGCGCATCATCGCGAGCGCATGCAGCGCAAGAAGGAGCTGATCGATCGGCGCATCGCCCGGGCCACCATTGAGCGTGGTGTGCTAGTGGTCAATACGGGTAATGGCAAAGGCAAAAGTTCGTCGGGTTTCGGCATGCTGGCTCGTTCGCTCGGCCATGGCTTTCACTGTGGCGTGGTGCAGTTCATCAAGGGCAGTTTCTCCACCGGAGAGGAGGCCTTTTTTCGTCGTTTTTCCGATGAGCTCGACTATCACGTGATGGGCGAGGGCTATACGTGGGAAACGCAGGACAAGGCACGTGATATCCGAGCCGCTGAAGCTGCCTGGCAGATAGCCGCAGGCATGTTGGCCGACCCACAGTACGACTTCGTATTGCTGGATGAACTCAACATTGCCTTGGTGAAGGGTTACATCGATGTGGAGAAAGTGTGCGACGCACTGCGTGCGCGTCCTCCGCAACAGCATGTCGTGGTGACAGGCCGTGGTGCTCCGGATGCACTGGTTGAGCTTGCAGATACGGTCACCGAGATGCGCGTGGTGAAGCACGCTTTCCAGGCAGGCATCCGCGCGCAAAAGGGCATCGAGCTTTAGCCCATGGCGTTTACGCCTTATCCATGCACGGCCGCAACGCTGTTCATGCCATGACGACGGCATGGGCGATGCTGGCAGCGGTGTTGATCGATGCCTGGCTGGGCGAACCATCGCGTGCGCACCCACTAGTGGGATTCGGGCGTCTGGCGCGCTGGCTCGAAGCGCGGCTATACGCTGATCGTCGTGGTTCGGGTGTCTGCGCCTGGTTGTTGACGGTCATGCCGCTGGTGCTATTGGCCTGGGGCGCCGAGGCTTGGCTGGGCCGGCTGTCGGCATGGGTGGCATCTCTTTTTAATGTGCTGGTGCTCTATGCCGTCATCGGGCTGCGCAGCCTTGGTGATCATGCGATGCCCGTGGCATCGGCTTTGCGTGACGGTGACATGGCGCGTGCCCGCCAAGCGGTCGCGCGCATGGTCAGCCGCGACACACAGGTGCTAGACGAACACCAAGTGGCTGCGGCCGCCACCGAGTCGGTGCTGGAGAACGGCAACGATGCCGTCTTCGGCGCATTGTTCTGGTTCGCCGTGCTGGGAGCTCCGGGGGCGCTGCTATACCGGCTGGCGAATACACTTGATGCCATGTGGGGTTATCGCACAGCACGCTACGAGAACTTCGGCTGGGCGGCGGCGCGCATCGACGATGGACTCAATGTTGTTCCTGCGCGACTCACGGCA
>Ga0302316_10000231_pt1 | contig 50404 bp, 41 predicted proteins | sample III_Palsa_N3_2_FD_200456 | JGI IMG/M metagenome (GOLD analysis project Ga0302316, IMG submission 200456) | Peat permafrost microbial communities from Stordalen Mire near Abisko, Sweden - III_Palsa_N3_2 | ecosystem: Environmental > Terrestrial > Soil > Palsa > Peat permafrost | place: Sweden...
CCTGGAAAGCGTGTTTAGGGTCAAACCTAACCGGGGTTCGAATCCCCGTCTCTCCGCCAGGAAGATCAAAATAATCCTGTAAGTTCAATTGCTTACAGGATTTTTTGTTTTTTTGGCTCACAATCGACTATCAAATGAATGCGTAGCTGATGAATGCCCGCTTTATATCGATGCGGCGAGGCTAGGTCTGCGCCTGACTATTACGCAGACGGTGCCCAAGACCCTGGGCGCGGTCGGCATTGCCCATTGGTGCCTCTTTAGGTGTCCTTCCCCCCCGCCACGGCACTATTACATTATAACGATGCAATCGCGGGATACCGAGGGCTGAACCACTCGTTGCCCAGATGGTGAACTTCCGTAGTCGGCCACAACCGGTCGTTCGACTTACGAGCAGGAATCGTCGACAATCATCCAAAGGCAAACGCACACCACGGGGAAGTTCAATGAGCTGGGACGTTTCAATCATCAAATTCTCGAAACGCTTCGAATCCGTTGCAGACATCCCGGAAAGTGAGCGCCCTTTGTCCCTTGGCAATCGCACATCAGTGCATACAGCCGTATCACGAGTGTTTCCCGGCACTAACTGGACTGATCCGGCGTGGGGGACGTGGGACGGTCCGCACGGCTCTATTGAATTTAATCTGGGCAACGGTGACGAAGTCGACGGCTTCATGCTCCACGTCCGCGCGGAACAAGAGGTTGTTCCCATGATCGTTGCGCTTTGCATTAGCAACGACTGGCAGGGCCTTGACTGTTCTACCGGGCAGTTCGTGGAGAAGAGTGTTGACCCTGCAGCGGGACTATATGGTTGGCGAGACTATGCCGAACAGATTCGAACGGGAAGGTCCGGCTGACGCCGGGCGCCTTCAGACGTTCGTTGAAAACGTTAAGATCGCCGACAAAGACGGCGAACTCTAGATTGGGATGACAGATGGCCGAAGATTATCGACTTAGGCTCATGTTTGAGTGGGGCGGTGGGTGTATTTGGGTGGGAGATGACGCAACTCGCAGAAAATACGGAGTTGGTCCAATTGAGGACTTGCTGCCGCTAGCTAATGAGACGCTCAGAAAGCTTGCGGATATGACTGCTTGGCATGACCTATCGCTAAACTGGGACTACCCTCCAGACCCTGGACCATGGGACGCGCCCGAGTACGAGCGCTTTGAAGCAGCAGCGTCCATAATGCTTGACCATCTTCAATCGGAATTGGGAGACGGCTATTCCATCGTCTACAAGCGCTTGGGATTTTATGAGCGACGGGTCGAGAATCAGTAGCCCTAGTTCAGGTTACCGGGAATCTCGCTTCGCAGCGAATGGCCGCTTCTGAGAAGTACCACTGTCCCTTGTGGGTCGACTACTGCCCTCGACATCCAGTAACCGGCCACCAGACGCCATTCACCTGCGCGGGAAGTCAGACATCTGAGCGACCGCATCATCCGAAATCCCGCTCTTCGCGCAAGAGGATAAAATCAGGACCTGGTCGAGTTCAGCCTTTGAGCAGTTTCGCAGTGATACCGCCGATCAGGGTATTGAAAGTAAACAACTTGCCTCTCAAAACTACATGAAAACGTTCATATCGGCCGTTCTGTTCTGCCTGTCCACGACAATCGCACACGCCGCGGGAATAAAGTTCGTGCAAGTTCCGGCGGATGCCAACGGCCCGGCGTTAAAAGCGATAGTGTGGACACCTTGCGCAGAGCCTCTCCAGGAGGTACCGATCGGGCCATATGTCCTGGAGGGGCAGCGCGACTGTCCGACCGTTGGCGAAAAGCTTCCCCTGGTTGTCATTTCACACGGACATGGCGGATCGTTCCTTGGCCACCATGACCTTGCCGAGACGCTCGCCAATGCGGGCTTTGTCGTAGCAGCAATCAATCATCCCGGCGATACATTCTCTGATTCGAGTCGTGCGGGCGAGATGTCTGTGTTCGTTGAGCGACCGACCGACATAAAACGTCTTATCGACTATATGTTGAGCGCCGCGCCCGACGCAGCCAGAATCGACCCGGAACGGATAGGTTTTTTTGGTTTTTCGCGTGGTGGCTACACGGGCCTGGTGTTGGCCGGCGGCAACCCAGATTTCCTGCGCGCCGATGTTCCGTGCCCGGACCCGAAAGCCCCGATTTGCGAACAGATCCGGCGTCGAGAGGTATCCAGCGATCCCCTGACTCACGACGCGCGGATCAAAGCCTTTGTCTTGGCGGACCCGCTCAATGTGTTCCCAACCGCGGAGAGCCTGAAGAACGTGAAAGCGCCCATCCAGCTCTGGGCTTCTCAGTTCGGTGGCGATGGCGTGCTGCCGCGCAACACGCCCACACTCGCCAACACCCTTCCTCGCAGACCTGAATATCACCTTGTTTCCAACGCAGCGCATTTTGCCTTTCTTGCTCCATGCCCCGAGGCAATGAAGAACGATGCGCCGGAACTTTGCGTCGATGCGAACGGCTTCGATCGCACAGCCTTTCACAAGCAGTTTGGCGAAATGGCGCTTGCGTTTTTTCAAGCGAATGTTCGGTAGATCCCTGCGTGGTCCACCAGACCGCGTGTGCCAGATAAGTCGGCCCGGCGAGCGGCCATTGCACCGTGAAAGCTGCCGTTCGTGCGTCCTTGGGTCGAAAGGACGTCAGCCCGAGGCTGGTGTGCTGTCGTAACACCGATGCGGCAGTTCGACAACAGAGGCTGTGAATTTCTGGATATACCTCCTAAAGGAGCGTCATTTGGCCATGTTGGCCGATCGCATCGACGAATTGGATCGCCGCTTTCAGGCATTCTATGGACAGCTCGGGCACCTACAGCAAAGGTCGGCTAGAGGTCGAAACGCGCCTGTTGGCAATATTGCAAAAAGGTATTTCCAAGTACCTGATTGCGGCGCAAAGCTATGTGGCGAGCATGCCTGCCAAGATAGCCTCATCACAAATGAGGATCTCGGGGCGCATGCCAGAAACCTGCGACTGCCGCTCGGTGAACACGCCGCACCGCCTGTGCTACGGCAGTTCGCCGTTGGCACGGGAGGTGCGACGAATAACCTGGGGCGGTTGACCGAAGGCGCGCAGAAAAGCCCGGCGCATTCTGTCGGGATCGGCAAAACCAGTTTCTCTTGCAACGATGTCAATCGGTAGTCTTCCCTGCTCAACCATGAGGCGCGCCGCTTCGAGTCGCAAGTTCTCGACGGCCTTGGCAGGTGACTGCCCCGTCTCCTCACGAAATGCGCGGCTGAACTGCCGCACGCTCAAATTGGCAGCTTCGGCGAGCCTGTCGACGGTCAGCGAGGTGTGTAAATTGCTTTTCGCATAGACCAATGCGGTTTGGATCCGGTCGGTTTTGGCATCGAGATCGAGCAAGGTGGAGTGCTGTAACTGTCCTCCGGCGCGTCGATGAAACATGACCATGCGCTTGGCGATAATACGCGCCACTTTTACACCCAGATCCCGTTCCACCATCGAAACCGCAAGATCGGTTCCCGCCGTCATGCCCGCGGATGTCCATACCGGACCATCTATGATAAATATCCGATCTTCTTCGACTTTGATTTTCGGATATGTCGTTTGCAATTCGCGCGCGTGAGCCCAGTGAGTCGTGGCGCGCCGATCGTCGAGAACGCCGGCCTGAGCCAAAAAAAACGCTCCCGTGCACATTGAAGCAACGCGGCGAGTGCTTTTCACCGCGCCTCTTAAATACTCGATCAGGCCAGCGCTCGCCGGGTAAGCGCCGGTCATGACGCCGCCGATGATCAGCGTGTCGAAGCCGCCCTCATCGAAACTGTCGGTCATAACAGAATATCCGAGAGAACTTCGAACCGGCCCACCGCCTTCAGATATCAAATGTATGTCGTAGTGCGGCTCTTTGGTCAGCCGGTTCGCCAGTTCAAACACTGTCAATCCGCCGAAGATCATGACCTGGAAGTTCGGAACGACGATGTAGCCGATGCGCAACATGATGGGTCCTGGAAGGTTGTGTGGCCAACTTTACGCCTTACAAGCCGGCGCTTGGGATGAAACGCGCCGGGCGTGCTGTGATTTTAACCGCCGATGCCGATGCCGATAAGTGCCACTGCGCAATATGGCACGAATTGCCGGATATACGTCCTTCCCGCCGTGTTAAGGGCTTCTACCATGAGTGGGTTCCCGAGCCTCACGCCGGACTATTCGAGAGACCCCTATGGAAAGCACTATCGCCGCACCTGATTTAACCGCTATGCCATCTATTTCGCGCCGCGGCTTCCTCGCAACCGGCACCGCCTTGGGTGCAAGCCTGCTGCTGGATCGTGAGGCGCGGGCGCAAGCGCAAGGTACTGGAGACGGTAGCGTCCTCCAGATCAAGGAGTACGACATCGAGACCAATGGCGTCTCCTTGCACGTGACAGAGCAGGGTGCGGGGCCCGCCGTTCTTTTCTGCCACGGGTTTCCGGATACTTCTTATACCTGGCGCCGGCAGATGAAAGCCGTGGCGGCGGCTGGATATCGAGCCATTGCGCCTGATATGCGCGGTTATGGACGCAGTTCGGCTCCGGCGGACGCGACCCTGTACACGCCGCTGCAAACGGCCGGCGACTTGGTCGGTCTGCTCGATGCGCTAAAAATTCCGAGTGCGGTCCTGGTGGGCCATGACTGGGGCGCAACTCATGCGTGGCAAGCGGCGCTGATGCGCCCCGATCGATTTAAGGCGGTGTTCTGCTTGAGCGTGCCTTACGTTCCGCGCGGGGATGTCAGCGTGTTCGAGAAAATGCGGAAATCCGGCCATCAAGACGATTTCTATATGTTCGAACAGATTCGACCGGACGCCGATCAAATTTGGGCCGACGCCGCGGTGACCATCCCGGGAATTCTGTATTGGGCCTCGGGTTCCGCTCCAGCCGGCCAGCAATGGAGTCCCATGGATCCTGCGCGCAGCCTTCATCGTGCGGCACCCGGAGCGTTACCGTCATGGGCGGAGCCGGATTACGTCGCGCATAACATCGCGGAATTTCAGCGCACCGGCTTTCACGGCGGCCTGAACTACTATCGAGCCGCCGAACCGTACTTCTATTTGTCCGCTCCGTGGAAGGGCGCGAAGATCACCCAACCCTCATTTTTCATTTGGGGCAAGGCGGATGGCTTAAAAGAACTCTATCCGCTTACCGTGGATCAGATGCGCGCCGGTCTTCCCGGCCTGCTTGGCGGCGTTGAACTCGATCATGTGGGTCATTGGGTGCAACACGAAGCGCCTGAGGTGGTCAACGACCGCCTCGTGGGGTTTCTCCGCACCGTAAGCCCTAGCTAAAACCGCAACCGGACGAACCTCCGGAAGGGACATGTGTCCGGCGTTACGGCACGTGATCCAGGCAATTAAATCAGAGCTCCCTATGTCAGCCATTTCTCGCCGCACACTCCTGGTAAGCGGAACCGCCTTTGGGGCAAACCTGCTGCTGGGTAAAACAGCCTTTGCGGCTGAATCTGTCGCGGCCGCCGGCACAGTAAGCCCCGCCGCCGAACTAAGCAACGCCCGCAACCTGACCGTGCGGACCTTCAGTTCGCCTCGCCATACGACCCGCTACCTGGAGGCCGGGCCGGTCGACGGGCCGTTAATGATCTTCGTCCACGGCTGGCCCGAGATCGGCCTGATGTGGCGCTCGCAGATCGAGGCGTTTGCGTCCGATGGCTGGCGCTGCGTTGCGCCGGACATGCGCGGCTACGGCGGGTCATCGGCGCCGACCGCCTCGGAGGCCTACACCCTAAACGAGATCGTCGACGACATGGTCGAGCTTCACGACCATTTGGGAGCACGACCGGCAATCTGGGTTGGCCACGACTGGGGAAGCCCCGTGGTCGGGGCGCTGGCGGCGCACCACAGCAAGCGCAGTCGCGGCGTGGTGCTGATCTCGGTCCCTTACTTCCCGGAGGGTTTCGCGCTACCCAATCTCTTGCCCTTGATCGACCGCCGGCTATATCCCGCCGCTCAATATCCGGACGGGCAATGGGATTACTTCCGTTTTTACCTGACACATTTCGACCAGACGGTTAGCGATTTCGAAGCGGACATTCCCGCCACCCTCGCGTCGCTTTATCGGCACGGTAGCCCTGCGTCCGCGGGCCAGGTCTCTCCATCCGCCTTGATCACGCAAAACGGAGGCCGTTATGGTTCGGCTCATCGCGCTCCGGCGATCCCGCCCGATCCCGCGCTCTGGACGCCCACCGACTTTGACGCCTTGGCGGAGGCTTTCCGTGCCAGCGGTTTCCGCCCGCCCAATGCCTGGTACTTGAACGACACCGCCAACATAGCCTACGCGCATGCCGCACCCGACGGCGGCCGTCTGCGCCAGCCTGTGTTGTTCGTCAACGGCAATTGGGATGCTATCTGCGACATCAACCGCAGCGGCCTCGGAGAACCCATGCGCGGCGCCTGCCAGGACCTTTTCGTAAGCAACCTGGACGCCGGCCACTGGCTCCCGCTTGAACGCAAGACTGAACTGGTCCAAGCCATCCGTTCGTGGCTTAAGACGCGAGGGTTGTGAGGTCGCCCGGCCGGCTGGTGTTATGCCCCTTTCCCTTGAGCGTGGAGTGTCGCAAATGTCAGATCGAAAATTTTTTGTTGCCGGTGCGACGGGTGATACCGGAGGAGCCGCTACCGAAGCGCTGTTGGCTGCTGGTGAACAGGTGCGCACCCTGGTGCGGAAGGAGGACCAACGTTCGGATCGACTCAAGTCGAGTGGAGTCGAAGTTTTGGTCGGTAACCTTTCCAACCTGAACCACGTGGCGCGAGCTCTTGAAGGCATTTTTTCGGCCTACTTTGTCTATCCCATCGAGTCGGGAGGGATACAGGCGAGTGCCTATTTTGCTCAGGCGGCCCGCGAAACGGGGATCAGCGCGATGGTGAACATGTCGCAAATTTCCGCTCGCAGGAATGCGACAAGTCACGCGGCACGTGACCACTGGATCTCGGAGCGAGTGCTCGACTGGTCGGGAATTCCCGTCACTCATATTCGCCCGACGTTCTTCGCACAGTGGTTAACATATCCCGGCCAGGTGGCGAATATCAAAAAGGATGGAGCGTTACGGCTGCCCTTTGGTGATGGGCGACATGCGCCGATTGCGGCAGAAGACCAAGGGCGCGTGATTGCTGCGATTCTCCGTGATCCTGCACCGCACGCCGGCAAGGTCTACCCGCTATACGGCCCCGTCGAGATGAACCACTATGAAATCGCCGGTGAAATGAGCAAGGTTCTGGGCCGCGAAGTGACGTATCAGCCGATTGACCTCGCTATGTTCGAAAAGCGTTTGAATAGCGATGCGAAATTCAGCGATGCATTTTCGCAACATCTCCTGTCTGTCGCTGTCGACTATCAAAATGGTATTTTCGCTGGTACCAATACGCTGGTCGAAAAATTGACGGGTACACCGCCCATGACCGTCGAGGCGTTCATCCGGAAGCACGCGGCAGCCTTCACAGACTGATGTTTGTCCTGCTGAATCGTTGACGCAATGCCAAAGGCGCTGGCGATGCTGGAGCAGAGCGCGGGGCGCTATTGAGCGTGCGCGCAGGGCTGTATAGCGTTCGAGCTTATTTTCAGATGAATGCGTGTGGACCGAGATTGACTCGTCCAATTACACCGCGATTGCACTTGATGCAAAAATTAGCAAACATTCAGTCTGCGAGTAAAGCCAATTCCTGCGCGGCCTCCTGCAGCACGGGTAAAAAGCGCTCGCGCATCTCCTGCACCGAGGCCCGCGCCGCGTGGATGCCGACATTGATGGCGGCTACCCCGCAACCACGGTTGTCGAGGATAGGCACGGCGATCGAGCGCAGGCCCAATTCCAATTCCTGGTCGATCAGCGCATAACCCTGAGTTCGCACCCGTTCCAGTTCCTGCCGCAAGGCGTCCAGCGTCAGCAGGGTGTTGGCGGTGTACTGGATTAATTTGGCACCGGCCAAGTGGGCTTCCAGGGCGGTCTGGTCGAGCCTGCTCAGCAGTGCACGGCCCATCGAGGTACAGTGCGCCGGCAGGCGGCTACCGATATCGAGGTCGATGGTCATGATGCGCGAGGTCGAAGCACGCGCGATATAAAGAATATCCGCGCCATCCAGGATCGCAATCGAACTGGATTCGTTCAAGCTATTGCTGACATGCCGCAGCACCGGCTGAGCGGCCTTGGCGAGCGGCGTCGAGGTCAGGTAGGGATGGCCTAGCGACAAGATCCGCGGTCGCAGCGAAAAATGCCGGCCATCCTCGGCCGCCACAAAACCCAATTCATTCAATGTATGCAGGCAGCGCCGCACCGCCGCGCGCGGGATCGCGGTTTTCTGGCTGATTTGCGAAATCGTCAGGCTGCGGCGCTGGTGGCTGAAGGCTTGGATTACCGCCAATCCGCGCGCCAGCGACATCATGTAGTTCGGATCGCTGGCGGCGGCTGCAACTGTTTCGCCGCTCGGTTCGGCGGGAACGGCTTCGGCGGGCCACTCGGCGACGGGCGCGGCGTCTGGCCGGCCGGCCGGACTTGCCGGCGCGTCCGCCGCCGCGGCCCGACGGCCCTTGCTGCCAATGGGTTTTCGCATGGCCAGGTTCCTGCTCAAGAATGGGTTTGTCCGATAACCGCACGCAATTTCACTGTGGCGGATTGACGCCGCTCGGGTGAACTCCTAAATTGCATGGTCGGTATTCGAATCGTTGTTCGATTATCGCACAACTTCATTATGCTGTTTTGTACCAGCCACCCTAAGGCTGGACGGGAAAGAAAGCCATGATCGATAAAACCGTGGCATCGCTGGAGACTGCGGTAGCGGGTATCCACGACGGCGCGACCGTAATGATTGGCGGCTTTGGTACGGCCGGGCAGCCAACCGAATTGATCGACGCGTTGATTGCGCAGGGCGCGCGCGACCTGACCATCGTCAACAACAATGCCGGCAACGGCACAACCGGGCTGGCCGCGTTATTGCAGGCGCGGCGCGTGCGCAAGATTATTTGTTCGTTCCCGCGCCAGTCGGATTCGCAAGTATTCGACGCCCTATATCGGGCCGGAGAGATCGAACTGGAATTGGTGCCGCAAGGCAATCTGGCGGCGCGCATCGAAGCGGCCGGCGCCGGCCTCGGCGCGATTTTCACGCCTACCGGTTATGGCACCTTGCTGGCCGAGGGTAAGGAGACGCGTGAAATCAACGGCCGCCATTTTGTTCTCGAATATCCGATCGCTGCCGACTTCGCCCTGATCAAGGCGCAGCGCGGCGATCGTTGGGGCAACCTGGTGTACCGCAAGGCGGCGCGTAATTTCGGCCCGATCATGGCGATGGCGGCACGCTCGACTATCGCTCAGGTGCACGAGGTCGTCGCGCTGGGTGAATTGGACCCCGAGACCATCATTACGCCCGGCATTTTTGTGCAGTGTGTGGTGCCCATCAAGACGGCGCCGGAGGTGGCAGCATGAACCGCTTGAGCCGCGATCAAATTGCCGCGCGCGTGGCGCACGATATCCCTGAAGGTGCTTATGTCAATCTCGGGATCGGTTTGCCGACTCGGGTCGCCAACTATCTGCCGGCCGAGCGCGAAATTTTCCTCCACAGCGAGAACGGCTTGCTCGGCATGGGGCCGGCCCCCGCGCCCGGCGCCGAAGATCCCGAATTGATCAATGCCGGCAAGGAACCGGTGACCCTGCTCGCGGGCGGCAGCTTCTTCCATCACGGCGACTCGTTCGCGATGATGCGCGGCGGCCACCTCGATATCTGCGTGCTGGGCGCGTTCCAGGTGTCGCGCCGCGGCGACCTGGCCAATTGGCATACCGGTGCCCCGGGCGCGATCCCCGCGGTAGGCGGGGCGATGGACCTGGCTTTGGGCGCCAAGCAGGTGTTTGTGATGATGGAGCTGTTGAGCAAAACCGGCGAGTCGAAACTGGTCGAGCAATGTACTTATCCACTCACCGGGATTGCTTGTGTCGACCGGGTATACAGCGATCTTGCCGTGATCGATATCACGCCTGAGGCTTTGCTGGTGCGCGAGATGGTCGAAGGCTTGAGTCTGGATGAATTGCAGCGCTTGACGGGCTTGCCGTTGCGCGCATTGGCTTAGAGGAAAGCACATGGAACAAGCTTTTATTTGTGATGCGGTACGCACCCCATTCGGCCGGTACGGCGGTGCTTTATCCGGAGTTCGCGCCGACGATCTGGCGGCTTTGCCGATCAAGGCACTGATGGCGCGTCATCCGGACCTGGACTGGAGCGCGGTGGAGGACGTGATTTACGGCTGTGCCAACCAGGCCGGCGAGGACAACCGCAATGTGGCGCGCATGGCGGCGCTGCTGTCCGGCTTGCCGCAGGAGGTGCCCGGCAGCACCGTCAACCGCCTGTGCGGTTCAAGTCTGGATGCACTGGGTAGCGCCGCGCGCGCGCTCAAGACCGGTGAGGCCGGGCTGTTGATTGCCGGCGGCGTGGAAAGCATGTCGCGCGCGCCGTTTGTGATCGGCAAGGCAGCGGCGGCTTTTGCGCGGGCCATGACGATGGAAGATACCACCTTGGGCTGGCGTTTTATCAACCCCCTGATGAAAGCGCGCTACGGGGTCGAGTCCATGCCCGAGACCGGCGAAAACGTGGCCGAGCAGTTTGGCGTGTCGCGCGCCGACCAGGACGCTTTCGCGTGGCGCAGCCAGCAGCGCGCCGCAGCCGCGCAGCAGGCTGGCCGGTTCGACGATGAAATCGTGCCGGTAAGCTTGCCGCAGAAAAAGGGTGAACCGAAGATCTTTGCGCTCGACGAGCATCCGCGCGCCGATACCACACTGGAAGGCTTGGCGCGCTTGAAAGGCGTGGTGCGCGCCGAGGGCACAGTGACGGCCGGCAATGCCTCGGGTGTCAATGACGGTGCTTGCGCTTTGCTGCTCGCCAATGAAGCCGGTGCACGGCGTCACGGCCTGACGCCGCTGACTCGGGTGGTGGCCATGGCGGCAGTCGGGATTGCGCCGCGCATCATGGGTTTTGCACCGGCCCTGGCGGTGCGCAAGGTGTTGGCGCTGGCCGGCCTGACGCTGGCCCAAATCGACCTGATCGAACTCAATGAGGCGTTTGCTGCGCAAGCCCTGGCGGTAACACGCGATCTGGGTTTGCCCGACGATGCGGCGCAGGTGAACCCCAATGGCGGCGCGATTGCCATCGGCCATCCGCTGGGCGCCAGCGGCGCGCGTCTGGCCGCGACCGCCAGTTATCAGTTGGTACGCAGCGGCGGCCGTTATGCCCTGTGCACGATGTGTATCGGGGTCGGGCAAGGTATCGCCGTGATCCTTGAGCGAGTGTAGAGCAAGCGTCATCACCAGATGACCCAGGAGTGTGCCGCGGCGCGCCAATCGAGGCGGGTTGCGGCCAAGACCGACAACAAGAAAAACAGTGAGTGCGGCGCGGCCCCCCAATTCTGGTAAGCCGTACCGCGATCAAGGAAACGAGACAATGAAACAGACTACGTTAAAGACCGGTACAGCGGCACCGGTCGCCGCTCGCCGCGGTTTGGTATCGGGCTTGGTATATGCCTTCGAACAACTGATGCCCGATCCCTTCGTGCTGTCGATCGGCCTGACCCTGGTGGTGATCCTGCTGGCGCTGGCGTTTGCGCCGCACGGCACGCTGCCCGTGATCCTGACCTCATGGTACGGCGGCACCTTCAATATCCTCGGCTTCGCCTTGCAGATGATCTTGATCCTGGCCACCGGCTACGCGATTGCCGATGCGCCGGTGGTGCAACGTGGCTTGCGGGCGCTGGCGAGCGTGGTGCGCACCCCGACGCGCGCAGCGCTGCTGGTGTTCCCGGTAGTGGCGATTGCGGCCTGGTTGAACTGGGGCCTGGGCCTGGTGGTAGGCGCTTTGCTGGCGCGGGAAATCGCGCGGCGCGTCAAGGTTGATTTTGCCTGGCTGGTGGCCGGCAGCTATTCGGCCTGGTCGGTCTGCAATAGCGGTTTGTCCAGTTCGATTGCCTTGTCGCAGGCTTCGCACGGCAATGCCTTGAACCTGGTCGAAAAAGCCACCGGCAATGTGATCGGCTTGGGCCAGACGGTATTCGCGCCGTTTGTCTTTGTGCCGAGCATCCTGGTGGTGGTGGTGATGACCGCGATCTTTATTCGCATGCATCCCAAGCCCGACCAAGTGGTGCTGTTCCAGGAGCAAGATACGCCGCGCGAGCCGGATACCCACGCGCCGCAGCACAGCACCACCTCGTTTGCCTCGCGCGTCGAGCGCTCGGTGCTGGGCACACTGTTGTTGTTGGCCCTGGGCTGCGGTTATCTGGGCATGACCTGGTACACCAAGGGCTTTGAGCTGGACATCAACACCACCATCCTGATTTTCCTGCTGTTCGGCCTGGCCTTGCAGCGTTCGCCGATTGCCTACGCCGACGCGATACGCCGGGCGGCGCGGCAAACCGGTTCGATGCTGCTGCAATATCCGGTGTACGGCGGCATCATGGGTATCATGATCGGCACCGGGCTGGCCTCGGTGATTGCCAGGGCCTTTGTCGCCATCGCCACACCCGCCACCTTGCCGGTCTGGAGTTACCTGAGCTCGCTGATCATTACCTTGCTGATCCCGAGCGCGGGCGGGCACTGGGCGGTGCAGGGTCCGTTTGTGCTGCCCGCGGCGCTCAACCTGCATGCTTCGCTGCCGCGCACCGCGATGGGCGTGGCGATGGCGGAAAACGTGTCGAATATGCTGCAACCTTTCTGGGCCGTACCGGTGGTTGCCATTGCCGGGATCAAGATCCAGCGAGTGATGGGTTATACGGCGATCACCTTTGTCGTGTCACTGGTGATTTATGCTGCCGCACTCTGGCTGATTCCTTGATACCCGGACCACTGAATCGCTCGCTGACCCCGAAGGGAAGCCGCGAGTAACCGCTCAGGCTTCCCAGGCATGCTCCTGAAACATATGTTCCAACGGCGGTTGAGTGACGCTGCCCGTATAGTTCGTGATGGTCGACGCGGCGACCACCAGGATCACTTCAAGCACAGTGTTGCGGCTAAAACCCGCTTGCGTGAAACGGGCAATATCCTGCTCGTCAATACGACCTCGTTTCTCGATCAGCGTACGAGCCAGATTCGACAGCGCCGCGTGCTTGATATCCTTGGGCACGTGGCCTTCGCGAATTGCTTGTACTTCCAATGGGTCGAGACCTTCCCCGAGGGCCAGCGCCGTGTGAAATGCAACGGCCCAGGTACACGCATTGGTTACCGCGTTCGTCAGCAGCAGGGTCTGGATTTCCGCCTCGGTAAAGCTGCCGCTGTGGGCCTGTTGAAAGACGCCGATAAAGCCGTTGATCAGCACCGGAGAGCCAGCCATGGCTCCCGCGATGTTCGGGATCAGGCCAAACGCTTGTTGTAGTTGCTGCAGGACCGGCTTCGATTTTTCGGGTGCGGATTCGAGCGTATGGATCGGATAAGCAGACATGGATTTTTCCTCAATGTTTAACCGTGTGTATCAGGAGTGATCACGCGTTGATTGAAGAATATTCAACAGTGCTACAAGCCGCAATTACCTCCGAGGTAATCGCACTCACCAGCGATAGCCGCCGATCATGGTTATTTTTTGGTCGGCCGTGCTGTATTTTTCAGGTTCGCCATCATCTCAAGATGATACGACTCCGTCGCATCGTCGGCGGGGAACATGGACTCCAAACGTAATTCCTGGGCCGCAATTGTTTGCGGCGCGCCGACCGTTGTAATCATCGAAAAATACCGTAGTACCCGGCCGTCCATGACAAAGTTGATGGGTATGACCGGCAAGGTGTTCAGGTCGTCGGGGCGCTGCCACTTTGTTTCAACCTCCGGATAAGCCAGCAGCGCGGCAAGCAATTCGGCGGTCCGGTCGTCGACCACTCGTCCGATCGACTCGCGATGCAGCCGCTGGATCAAACTGGTCGCAACGTTGTCCCAATCCGCAATAAAGGGACGCATACCATCCGGGTCAAAGATCAGGTGCAGCATGTTGCGAGGGCTCGGACGCTTGCTCATATCGACAAAACAGTTGAAAAAGCGCGGCGCAGATTCGTTGGTCATGAGCACGTTCCAATAGCGGTCCATCAACATGGCCGGAAAAGGATCGTGTTGCCGCATCATGCGTTCCATTGCGCTCGTAACACTTTGCATGTCCGCCGCGTCCCACGCGCCCGCGGCATAAATCGGCGCGTAACCCGCCTCGTGCAAAAGAATGTTGCGCTCACGAAAAGGCACATCAAGCGCTTGTGACAACTTCGATAGGGTCTCCCGGCTGGGAGCGCTTCTGCCGCTCTCGATAAAACTGATATGCCGCTGGGACACCCCCGTTTCCAGCGATAAATCCAGTTGGCTCCTGCCGCGCACATCGCGCCAACGCCGCAGCAAGATGCCCAAGTTATTGGGCGACGATTTCGCATTGAGTTTCGAAGAATTCATTTGGCTCTCGGCACGACACACAGGTTGACCTTTCTATCCATATCATACGTAGGTCCACTTCAGCCTCAATTACCCCTGAGGTAATAAGTAGAATAATACGAAGAATAATACGGGTCAGACCTCGGTCAAATGCAGTGCCGAGATTCTCAAGAAGCGCGATGGCGATGCGACTGCCGGCTATCCGGTGGGCCCGGCTGCGGAACGTCGAGCCGAGACCCACGCTAACCCTCGGCCAGCTCCAATCGCTTGCTTGACAAGCGATTGCTGACAAAGACGCGCGACCGGCCGAATTGTGCTGCCTCGACATATTCATAGCATTGCGGATCTTTCATCAGGCCATCTTGATGGATTCCCGCCGAGGTGGAAAAGACATGCTCGCCGATAATCGGCTTATTAGTCGGTATGCTTTTGTTTGCATAACGAAATATATCTTCGCAGGCCCGCAGCAGTTTTTTTGGATCGAGCGACAGTACGGCGCCGAATGTCTTGCTCTTATAGAGCAGACTTGCATAGACTTCCTCCAGCGCGCAATTGCCGGCCCGCTCGCCGATACCGCCCAGGGTGACCTGAATCAGGTCGGCCCCGCCGCGTACGCCGAATAGGGTATTCGCGGTGGCCATGCCGAGGTCATTATGGAAATGCACGCCCCATATTACGCCGTGGCCGAAATGGGCGATCAACTCGGTCATTGCGCATTCCGCATCCATCGGCGTACAGTAGCCCACGGTATCGGCATAGGTGATCATTTCGGCACCGGCGTCGAGCGCGACGGCAATCTGCCGCTTCAGGAAAGCCGGATCGGCCCGCGAGGCATCTTCAAAAATCACCGCCGCCTGCACCCCGGCATGTCGTTTGACCCGCCGAACGGCATCCGCTAATTCGGTGTGCGCGACCGCTTCGCTGATGCGCCGCTTGCGTGTCAAATGCAACTCCGAGCCCACTCCCAAGAGCTGTACCACGCCGCCACTTTCCTGCAAACTGGTGGCCGCCACATCGATGTCGTGCGGCGTCAGACGGGCAAAGGTCACCGGTATCGAGCGCGAGCGGCGTCGGACTTCGAGTGCCGCGCGCGCAATGAACGCATGCTCCACCTCGGATGACGCCGGATAACCCAACTCGATATAATCCGGCTCAACAGACAATACCGCACCCAGTGCCCGCCATTTATCACGGTGATCGAGCAAGAAACCGATACATTGTTCACCATCGCGTAGCGTCGTGTCAAAAACCTTGATGTTCTTCATCTGACACCCCCATTCATGCCCGTCCGGATGTCGCGCCTCACGAGCACGAAACCTGCTACAAGAAGGCGAAACTGAAAAATCTTAAATACTGAGTATCGGCCATCAGGCGGTAAGGCCAAGCGTATGCGATAGCCGCTGCTGGTAAGGTCCGACTTTTTCCGGAAATTTCCAACCGAGGTAGCCGCCCCGCAACGTACCGGGTTCGGTGGAACCGTTGTAAGCGTCGTCGAATGCCTGGGGTAACGGCCGGCTGTTATAGGTCGCGAACCACAGCCGATATAAATGGCGTTTGTGATCGGTATCCTCATGATCGGCAAAACCGGTACGCGAGTGATAGATGACATGGTTAGACAGCAATTGCAGATCGCCCGGTTCAAGACGCATCTGCAACGACAATGCCGGGTCGGCTGCGATTTCTTCGACCAGTTCTATCGCCTCGTGTTGAGCTGCGCTGAGGCGCGGTGCCCCCGGCAGATCGGCGGCGGCGTAGATGCGTTTCGCATAGAATTGGCTGGTGAAATACCCTTCCCGAAAACCGAAGATCGGCGACATATAGAAAGGTATCGGTTCGCTTTTTGCCAATTTGATAAACGGAAACGGCTGGTACAGTACCCGCAGCAGATCCGGGCGCCGACGCGCGATTTCGTTATGGATTGTCAGCGAACTCGTGACCAAGCTCAATCCGCCTTCCCTGGCATCGCGCCGGCATAACAAACCGACCACGTCGCATGGATCGACATGGAAGCGTATCGGATCCTTGGAGCTATTGCCGCGCAAGGTAACGGCGCTGTCATAACCTTGGTCGCGCACGTCGACGATGATGTCGGCATTGTCGTTCTGCGGCAAAGCAACGCCGAGATACATGCCGATGCCCCAGGCAATCAAGCGGCCTTGTTCGGCATTTTTGTCGCTCAGGGGCAAGCCGCGAATCAGTAACAGTCCATAGCCGCGTTCCAGCTCGTCGAGCAGGGTGCGCAACTTCGGGCCCAAAGTCGGTAATGGAAAATCCGCCTGGACGGCGTCAAGCAGGTCGATCCGGCGTGCGGAAAAATACCGCAGTGCTTGCTCGACCTCCTGTATTTCAAGTGGGCTCAGGCGATATTGCCAATCGGTGCCGGCGCCGATCTCGGGACCCCGCCAGTTTGCCGGGGAAATCAATTCACAGGGTACATTACGCATTGGCATAAAGCCTCCATGGCGGCTACATAGCCGTAATTGCCTTGACGGATCGAATCGCAACCGATGGCGTGGTATCAGAGTTGTTCCCACTGGGGTTGGGGCGAGAGCAGCGGCGTTCGATCCCGCCGCTTGGCCGGAATCTGCGATTTAGCGAACGGGCGCGCTGGCGACGCCGCAGCCGTCCGGCTTGCCTCATGCTGGGAGTGAACGGTATTCGCGGAGTGTGCATCGATACGAAAGGCACCGATCGCCTGGATCAGTTGACGCGCCTGTTCGTCGAGTGAATGGGTGGCGGCAGTGGCTTCCTCGACGAGCGCGGCGTTCTGTTGGGTGACATTATCCAGTTGTGCGATCGCCATGCCGACTTGTTCGATGCCGGTACTTTGTTCGGCCGAAGCCAAGGAAATCTCGTTCATGATATCGGTCACGCGCAAGGTAGACTGTTGCACGTCGTTCATTAACGACCCGGCTTCGCCGACCAATTCGGTACCCGCGGCGATTTTGTTCGAGGAACCTTCGATTAATTTGCGGATGTCCTTGGCGGCTTCGGCGCTGCGCTGCGCCAGCGACCGCACTTCGCTGGCTACCACGGCGAAACCGCGGCCCTGCTCGCCGGCGCGCGCGGCTTCGACGGCGGCATTGAGTGCCAGGATGTTGGTCTGGAAGGCGATGCCTTCAATCACAGTGATGATGTCCACCATCTTGCGGGACTCCTGGTTGATCGCCTGCATCGTGTCGACCACCCGTGTCACCACCACCGCGCTGCGTTTTGTCACGTCCGCCGCGGTCACCGCGAGTTGCATGGCCTGGCCGGAACTCTCGGCATTCTGCTTGACCGTGACGGTCAGCAGTTCCATGCTTGAAGCCGTTTGTTCCAGCGAGGCGGCTTGTTCTTCCGTGCGCTGCGACAAATTGGTGTTGCCGCTGGCAATTTGCTGCGAAGCGACCGACACGCTTTCGGCTGCATCCTTGATATAGACGACGGTGTTGGTCAAGGCGTCGCGCATTTTTTTCATGGCAGCCAACAGGCTTATCGAGTCGCCGCTGCGGGTATTGATCTCCACCGTCAGGTCGCCGTCGGCGATGCGCGACGCCACGGCGGTGGCGTAAGCCGGTTCGCCACCCAATTGCCCATATAGCCGGACCATGACCCAGACACCGCAAATCACCGCCAGGGTGATGCCAATACCGGCGACCAGCAACAAGGTCAGGGACAATGCCGCGGTTTGCGCATGCGAGGTTTCATAAGACGTCTTGGCGCTGTTGACTTGCATCACCTTCAGATTGCGCAAAGCCAGTTTGGCCTTCAACACACGCGGCGGCAGATCGTGGCGGGCAATCTTCGCGGCGGTGGTGAAATCGCCTGCCTTGACCGCATCCAGAAGCGGACGCACACCTTGCTGCACCATCTCGTCGTAAGCCTCGCGCAACGTTCTGGCTTGCTCACGTTCGTTGTCAAGGAGAGCCGCGTCGGTATAAAGCTTCCAATAGGGTTCGAATTCGGCGATATCCTGCTCGGCCAACGCCATACCGTCGGCCGTGCCGGAATGATCGGGATCGACCGCAATATTAAGTGTCAACGCATTCAACTCGAAGATCCGGTATTCGACTTTGGACAGATTCTGCAAAGCCAGGGTGTCGTTCTCATAAACCGAACGTAAATGCTGGTTGGCGGCGTTCATGCCGTATAAAGCCAGTACCGCGATCAATAAAGCCACGCAGCAGACGGAGCCAATCGCGAGCGTAAGCTGGGATTTGACAGACAATTTATTGGCCGGATTCATGCGAACTCCACTCAGTGTTTGGTATACGAATAGCAACCCTGATGCCGCCGGTTACTCATTCAAAGTGGCGGCTACTCCACAAGGTTTGCCGTTCGACCAATGAAATCACCAATCGGGTACAAATTCTCATAATTGGCCGATCAAAATGGCGAATTTACAAAAATTGGAAACACCGATTAATCCCAACTCTAGCCACACGGGGATTTGGCACGACCTTAATTAAAAATATCACCAATGAAAAGTCATTGCAATGTTTATGTAAAAAATCATATTTAACAATTTGATTATGAAATTATTTTCATAACTTTCTTACGTAAGCATTACAAATGTTTAAATTTATTGAAGACGTATATTGTTGCGTATCCAAGTTGCTTTGCAGCCTGGCCGGTCGCGATAATCAATCTTGGCAATAACCGTAGTGCGAAGCAGGGTAGGGCGATTGAACGCTCAGCCGCCTTGTTATCCGGTAATGTGGCTCTGATTAAGGCATGTCGCGCGGCAAGCTGTATGAGCTGGATCACGATCAATGGGGCTGGAAATCAAAAAGAGTACCTGCGCGAGTTGAAGGTTGTTTTCCGGCACACAGATCGCGGATTCTTGATTTGAAGATTCGCCGTCGAGGTTGTTGGAGAGCATGCTGCATATCGTATATCGATTTCATTAAATAACGTTTGCATCATATGCGTGGCATTGCTCGCGGTCTCTCCCTAAAATCGACCAAAGCCTATGTGCATGGAATTCGCGATACCGCGCAATCAGTTTTACCGATTGCTTCAATGGCGAACTCAAAAGATGAATAAAATCACTTTCGCTGCGACAATGCTCGGGCGAAATTGGTGGTAGATACAAATAATTTTGCATCGACCCTGGGTGTAGATGTCCTACCTGATTAAAGGGGGATGTGGCCATATGAGTGAAGCCAAGGCGGCGTCGATGAAGCAGGTTTTAGCGCCAGTGTTTTGCTCGAAGTGGATGCCGGATTAAAGTAGTCTGACAACCTGATGCCGTACTTTGTCGAGCGCTTCTGAGTCAGCCGCCCACTGCCGGTTCGGCCGGCGTTTGATGCTTTTTCGAAAGCGTGGTTTCAAGAATTTCTATATGGCGGCCATGGATTATTGCGAGAGGGCAACGCATGCTTACCAACGAAATTGCCCCATCACTTTCTGCTCGCCTGAGTGTGAACAGGCCCTAGCGCGACCAGTTAGCTCCGGTCGCTTTGGTTGGCATCAGCCGTGATTGAAGTGGGTGTTGGGATATTGGCTTCCCGGCTGTGTTCCCTTGGCGAACAGCCCATGATCCTTTTGAACGCTTTACCGAAGGCGCTTTCGGATTCGTAGCCCAGCGACAAGGCTATGACAGAAATGGATTCCCCGGAATTCTTCAGCCTGTCGCCGGCCAGCAGCATGCGCCAACGTGTCAGATATCCCATGGGTGTAACCCCGACCGTCTCCTTGAAGCGCAGGGCAAAGATCGATCGCGACATACCGATGCGCTCCGCCAGTTTTTGCAAGGTCCATGGATGCCCTGGATCGTCGTGCATGTGCCTGATTGCTGCGCCCATCCGTTTGTCTGCCAGTGCGAAGAGCCAGCCGACACCGACTTTCGCTCCCTCCGCCAGATGCAAGCGAAGCGCTTGAATCAATATCATGTAGGCGAGTTGCTGTGCGATCAGCGAGCCACCTGGTTGCGGCTCGCACACCTCTTGCTTCATCCGTTCCAGCGACCAGCGCATCGCCGCCTTATCCGATTCTTTGCGGATATGCACTATGGGCGCCAGGGAATTCAGCAGCAGGTCCGCGTGACTGCCGGTAAGGTGGAAGTGACCGCCGACAAGAAAGCAGCCGTCCCCATCCTGGTGGGCGACCTCGGGATCCGATTTGCGCTTTGAGCGGAGTATGTTGAAGTCGACCGGCGCGACCGATAGATCGGTCGCGAGACGGAAGGGCGGCCCGGGCGGCAACAGATAACAGTCACCGGCCGTGAGCAGTACGGCTTCGGCTACACCTTCGACCGAGAGCCAACATTGGCCGGAAACCACGGCATAACACTTGATGCCCTCATGCTTCGGCCATTGGATAGCTGTGCCGTCAGCCACCTGGAAGCCCCCCGAGATATAACTGCGCGGTTTGAGCAAGGACAATACTTCCGATAGCGGATCCATGGATGTCCGGACGATTGAGCTAATAATGTGGACTTTATAGTATGGATAGTATCGAGGCAAGGCGCCCATGCGAATGAGCGGGCTTATCAAAGGCCGTTTCAGTTTCCGCAAGTGCACTTGGACGTCTTTCGGCTTTGGTTTTCGCGCAGGGGTGCGTGAGTTGACGCCATACCAGACGCAACCATGGTTAGGATTTTCGACATGCCAGCCAGAGATCGGGAAGCTTGAACACATTGACGATCTGGACCGTGTTCTTGTTCAACTCACGCTAGCGCACTTTGATATAGCCGAGCTAACACTTGACCGCCTGAACGATCGAACCACTTTGGCCCGGCAACATGGCCAAGTTCCACTCCGCGTCTGGATCGTAAGCACCAACAGAGAGCCTATCCCCAACTGTTCCTGTATGAAATTTGCTGAGTGTCGGCCAATCGTGCTAGCGCGGTTCCCTTGAAACAGATACTGTGGCATCGAACAGATGTGGGCGAGTCCTCAACTCGATCGGTTGCTTGGGGGGCGATGCCAAGGGGATATTTCACCCTTAACCATCCACTAGATGTGCATCATCAATCGATGTTTTCTGTTAATACGCATTGGCGATAGACAATAAAATTCGATATGCGAAATCTGATTGTATGAATAGGCGAGGTGTAAATTGAAATTCCGTTTAACCGCCACAGCATTAGTTATCTTGGGAGTAACAGGCGTGGTTAACAATTCGAGTGCAGCATCGGCCAATGGTACGGTGGGTAGCGCTATAGCGCATCAGGTATCGATCCCAAAATTGCAGAAGACGATTGATTTAAGAGGTTTAGGGTCTGCGCTATCGACTATCAAGAAAATGACCTTCAGTCCCGATAGCCGCTATCTCGCGATGGTGGAAAGCCCTGCTTGGTTGACGACCGACATCGTGGTATGGGATTTGCAGTTAGGCAAGGTGCAATCACACATTCACTGCTCGTATAACTATGCAGACATGCCGGACCACGACCTGCTTTGGAGTGCCGACGGCAAAGTGATCTCATTTGGGGCCAAGCGACAGTGGGATCCAATGAGCGGTGAAGCGTTGCCGGACAATCCCGCGATCGGACGAGGTGCTCGACTGAATAAAGACGGTAGCAAGCTGCTGACCATCGTCGGAGTGATCGGCGCGCCATCTTATATCTATGTCTACGATACAAAAACCTGGGATCTACATAAAATTTATGTCGACGGTCTCGCCGTTCAAGCTGCAGCTTGGACCACCGACGACAGGGTTTTGGTCAGTGCCGGGGTGACCAAAGAAACATTTGGAAAGACGCTGGATGGGCGCGTCATTACCCAATGGCAGGATTCGGCATTGAGATTACTGGATCCCATGGGACAAAAACCGACGAAAGCGTTGTGGTTTCCCGCAAAGCCAACCGATGATCCCAAGTTTCCGTTTATCACGGCGTTTCCTATCGGCGCGCAAGGGAAAACGAATTTTGTGACCAACCAAGTCTTTCTCAATTCGGGTCAAATCATTGACAGTGCAACACTGGACATTCGCCATTACCACTCTTTTAGTGCGGGTGACATTGCGCCAGGTGGATTTGGCATGGGTTTTAGTCCAGACGGCCGATTGCTTTATTTGAAAGGAGCATCTTTCCCATATGGTGGGTATGAACCCACTAAAAACAGCATTGTGGACGTCGCGTCTGGAAAGCCTTTATTGCAATTCGGTGGAGCACTGGATCATGCAGGTGAGCTAGCCGTTAGTCCAGATGGCAAGCACTTGGCACTCGGTGATGCCTATTCGATTCTCATTTTTAGCCTCTGATAACTCATACAAAAATCCTGGGGTCAGCAATGACCCAAACTGCGCCGTCGGTTATCGTTAGCACGTTCATCACAGCTGCCGTGGCAACCTATGGTGAAGCTGACGCGCCATTATTGGGCGCATCATGGACGACCATCCCGATGTCGCAAATTATTGTGATTCATCGACATTATTTCATTCAACTAGCTGGCCGCCCCAATCACCGTCACTTGCCCTTTACGCAAACCAATGATTTGCAAGGGCATATGCGAATGATTGTGATCGTCCATCGCATAAGTGCCACCGAGCAAAGAGGGCATGGTGGTGGTTTTCAGCGCCTGTTCGATATCGGCCGGCTTGTCTGAACCGGCGCGGCGAATCGCATCGACGATCAGGTAAGTCGCTTCGTATGCGTAGAACGGTAATTGGTTCGGTACCAAGCCATACTTGGATTCGTAGGCCTTGACAAAGTCCTGCACGCCCGGCGTCTGGATTGCCGCCGAGAACATCGAGACGCTGGCTGCGTTGTCCAGGCCGCCGGCCGCAATGAAACCAGGGGATACGGCCTTGGACACGGCGGCAAAATCGATACGTCCGGTCAACGGTACGTTCCATCCGGATTTTTCATAGGCCTGGAAGAAGGCTGTGGTGGAGGCGTTGAGGATCGGCACTACATGGTCGGGATTGATCGCTTTGAGCTGGTCCAGCACCGGCTCGAAATTTGTCGTGCCGCGCGCGATGGTGATACTGGTCGCGACCGCGATTCCCGCTTCGCTTGCAGCCCTGGAAAAACTCTGGGAGTTTGCGTTGTTGAAGTAGGCGTCATCGCTCACGATGGCAATGCGCTTCGCACCTTGCTTCTTCAACCAGGCCATCATGCCGCGGGCGATATCAAGTTCGGACGGGATGGTCTTGAACGCGTAGGGATTGCCTCCCACACCCGAGGCTTCCACAAAATCTTGCAGTGACGAGATCTCGATCACCAGCGGGACTTTCTCCTCCTGGACCACGGGCATGATCGCATGGGTAACGGCAGTCAATAGGCCGCCTATCATTACCGACACATGTTCCTGGTCGATCAAGCGATGTACGGCGCGGATGCCCGTTGCCGGATCGGACGCGTTGTCGCCATAGAACGCCTCGACTGGGCGGCCGAGCACCCCGCCGGCTTCATTGATACGTTGCAGGGCCAACTCGATGCCATACTGCTCGGTCTGACCGCGAACCGCATCTGAACCGCTAAGCATGGTCGTTACACCGATCCGCACGGGATCTTCCGCAAGCGCCGGACCGGCGGCTAGCAAGCTACCAAGCAGGAGGGCCGCAAACTGTGTACGTTTCATGACTGTCCAAGTGGAGATGAGTGCGTTGAATATACCAGCGGCGCGCATTCAATTCATGACAGTGCGACGAGCGAAACGCGTTTGCCTGAAGGCGAAACGCCGTGACCAATTGGTTAGCCAATCTCAGACCGGCGGAGCGCCTGCGTTGTAGGGTGATGCCGGATAATCGAGGACGAAATTTATCGTAATATTTTTCAGTCTTCGGGCTGACGTCCTCACTCGACCAGATCGACATCACCCGGCTTGAGGAAATCGGGGACGGGCCACCGATAACCGGGGCTGGACGGTACAGGCCCGTTTGCGCTGCCGCCGTCAGTCACTCGATCAAGCGTTTCCTCGGCGGTTGCGCGCGGGGCTTTCTGAAATTCTCCAGGACCGTCGCGGCTTCAAAGGGTTTTGCGGCGGAACGTGAACTCTTCATCAGCGCCTCGATGCGTTCGGCGGTGTCGGTTGAAGGCGCGGGGGTGTAAACCATGACGCGGGTACCTGGCGCGTCGGGTACCTCAAGTGACAAAGCGTCGAGTTCCAGGACACCAGCGATCGGATGCTCTATCACCTTGCGCCAGTCACTGCGTTTGAGCACGTCATGTTCCGCCCACCACTTGCAAAAGTCTGAGTCCGTGTCGTTCAGCTCTTCCACCAGATCCCGAAGAAATACTTCACCCGATGGACGAAGTATGTAGTCGCCGCGGAACTGCGCGAGCACACACTTTGCATAGCCGTCCCAGCCGCGAAAAAGCTTCCGGGCACCCTGTGCGTGGAAGGTGAACCACAAGAGATTGCATCGCCCGGCCGGCAAATTTCGAAAGTCTGTAAAAACCTTCGTTGCCGCCTCATTCCAAGTGACGTAATTCCAGTTACCGTCGACCACATACGCCGGCATGTTGCCTAACTGATCGAGCATGCGACGCACCGTATCGGTCACGTTCTGCGCTATCGGGTAGGGTCCCGGTGGGGTGTAATGGTTGGCAAGCTCGAACAAATGCGTTCTTTCATGCGGCGAAAGCTTCAGCGCATTCGCGATACTTTCCACCGTTCGAAAGGAGACATTCACCTCGCGACCTTGTTCCAGCCACGCGTACCAGGTGACGCTGATGCCGGCTTTTTCCGCGACTTCCTCGCGACGAAGTCCCGGCGTCTTGCGGCGCGGCCCAGATGGAAAATCGATATCCTGCGGACGTAAACGCGCCCTCCGGGTCCGCAGAAAGTCAGCCAGTTCGTCCAAACGCTGCTGCTTTTCCATCTAGTCGTCTCCTTCTAACTATTCCTATTCCTGTTACTGCCAATACTAGTAATAGCAGTTGCTAGATAAGCGCCGCGAACCGTGTCAACCTGGGCTCGTCGTCGCAAGAAATCATGTCTTGACTGGCTCTGAATCGATTATAGGCGATCCTGCCCGCGACGAACGTGGCGCTAAAACGGATGGCAACAACCGGGCAGCAGACCTCATGCCGTTTTATAAAAAAATTCATGGAATCATTCATGTTCACAGCTTGTAGACATGAACTAAACGACAGCCTCCGATTAAACACTACAGGTATTTACATGATGAAAAAACGCGCACTTATCGTTGGGGCGAGTGGAATCGCAGGCAGCAATCTGGCGGATCGACTGGTTGATTCCGGCTGGGATGTCTTCGGCTTATCAAGGGGACGCACTTTCGTTTCGGCAAAAATACACCCGATTATCGCCGACCTGACCTCGGCCGAATCGGTCAAGGCCGCGCTCAATGGGGTGGATGTCACGCATGTCTTCTTCACGACGTGGGCGCGGCAGGCCAACGAGGCGGAAAACATCCGGGTGAACGGAGCAATGGTCAGCAACGTCCTGGACGCGCTGGGCGAAGGGCCTTCCACGCTCGAACATGTCGCGCTTGTCACAGGGCTCAAGCATTATCTCGGCCCGTTCGAAGCCTATGCAACCGGCGCCGTGCCCGAGACACCGTTCCGCGAAAGCCAAGGCCGTCAGAACGTCGATAATTTCTACTACGAGCAGGAAGACCGCGTGTTTGCGGGGGCGCAACGCCAAGGTTATACGTGGAGCGTACATCGCCCGCATACCATCATCGGTTATGCCGTGGGTAACGCGATGAACATGGGTACGACGCTCGCGGTCTACGCCACGCTCTGCAAATATACCAACACGCCGTTTGTGTTTCCTGGCTCAGCGACGCAATGGAACAGCTTGACCGATATGACTGATGCGCGGTTGCTGGCACGTCAACTGGAATGGGCTGCGACGGCTGAGGCCGCAAAAAATGAAGACTTCAACATCGTCAACGGAGATGTATTCCGCTGGAAATGGATGTGGTCGCGGATCGCGGACTATTTCGGCCTGGAACCTGTTGCGTTCGACGGTGAAGTCCGTCCGTTGGAAGGCCGTATGCACGAGGCAAGCGCGCAGTGGCACAAGATCGCGACTCAATTCAGTCTGGCGGAAGTCGACATCAACAAGCTGGTTTCCTGGTGGCACACCGACGCCGATCTCGGCCGGCCGATGGAAGTGATTACTGACATGTCGAAGAGCCGGAAGGCCGGGTTTCCAGGTTTTCAGGCGACTGACGACGCCTTTTTCGACCTTTTCGGGCGACTGGAGGCGGAACGGATTATACCGAGGCGTTAGCTTGCATTTGGATTTGCGTGCGGTATTTGTCCCATCGCCAGGTGGCGGGTCAGTGGTGAACCGCCGCCTGAAGTGCCGTGGCGCCTCATCCTGCAGTGCAGTGAGTTCATCGCGCCATCAGTTGTTCGTACACCGACATATTTTCTTAACTTGACATTCGTCTCAAATATAAATATAAATGCGAATCATTCCTATTATTGCATCTAAGGTGGTGGCCACTTGCCTGACCGGCAACCGCCCACCCAAGCCCGGGTACCTCGGCTGCCGCGGTCCCGCTGGCGGCTTCAGCCACTCATCCCAGCCCGGTGCAACAACTGGCACCGGTCACGGTAATCGACCGACGACATATAGTTAACGCTAAGTCTTAACCAGAAAACTTAAATCATCATGCAGGCAAGCAAGTTGGAAATACCCGCGGTACGCTTGGATAACCTCGCCGGAGTAATGGAGAAAACCCGCTCGCGCCGCGGCACCTTTCTTAAGTGGCTGCGCCGGATTCATGGCTGGGTCGGCTTATGGGGTGCCGTACTGGGCTTGTTGTTCGGTGTTACCGGGATTCTCCAGAACCATCGCGCCGTGATGAAGATCCGCGTGGCTGCGCCCGAAGTGTCGTCGGTGCAAGTCGCATTGCCCAGCCCGTCGCCTAAATCGCCGCGCGAACTGGCCGCCTATTTGCAGACCGAACTAAAACTCGACCGCGCAGCCGAACGCTCCGCGCGCACGCCGGCGCAACCGGTGACCTGGGGCGATCAATCGATGATCCAGCCCGAACACTGGGAAATACGCTTTACCTCGCCGCAATATCAGGTCAATGCGGAATACTGGAAAGGCGAGAGTTTTGTTACCGTCGAACGGCGCGATCAAGGTCTGTTGGCCACTCTGGAAGGTTTGCATCGCTCGAACGGCACCGGCATCGGCTGGATTCTGCTGGCGGACTCGATGGCGGGCAGCCTGATCTTGCTGTCGATTACCGGTGTGGTGCTGTGGACCGGACTGAATCGCCGCAGGACCCTCGGTGCCACGATCTTCGTGGTTTCGTTGAGCGCCGCGGTGGTGCTGGCGTTGCAGTCGTTGTAGTCGTGCGGGGAGCCGCGGCCCAAACCGGATACGCGCGTGCTTCGGGGCCGCCGCGGACAATGCCGGACCCGCCGGCCGACTTTCCTCATGGCTCGACTATTGACGTTCGACAAGGAACCCGTTTTTGGCCGCATGTCGAAATTTCACTTGCGAGTTAGAATCTCAACCTGAAGAGACTAGATCCGAACCGCCCGCGTTTGAGCCCGAATCGATAATCGGGCGGGTGCGCAAAGCAACCTGCCCTGGAGCGTCACGTGGAAATTAAATGGATAGAAGACTTCCTGGCGCTCGCCAAATACCAGAACTTCTCCAAAGCGGCGGAATCGAGGAGCTTGACGCAATCGGGATTTAGCCGCCGCATACAATCTCTGGAACAATGGATGGGCGGCGAGCTTATCGATCGAAGCAGTTATCCGCCGACGCTGACAGCCTCGGGAAAATTATTCCGCGAGCGTGCCGAGGAAATCCTCCGGCAATTGTTTGAAACCCGAGTCATGATCCGCAACCAGCAGCGCATACCGGGTGTTGCGCTGCAGATTTCGGCGGGGCATACGATATCGCTGAATTTTCTTCCCGACTGGCTGCATGACCTGGCGAGCAGCTATGGCGAGGTGCCGGCGCGTATTGTGCCATCCAATGTCCACGACGCGGTCCTGATGCTGGTCAACGGCGGCTGCGAATTGATGTTGTCCTATCATCATCCGCAACTGCCGTTGTTGCTCGACCCCGCGCGCTACGATTTCTTGACTATCGGCCAGGATGTTTTGATGCCGATTTCGCTACCTTCCGCCAAAGGTGCGGCATTGTTTCGCGTGCCCGAAAAATCCGGTACGCAGATTCCGCTGCTGGCTTATAACGAAAACTCTTTCTTTGGCCGATGCGTGCAGATGTTGCTTGAGCGGGAACAGGCCGGCGTCATGCTGCGCCCTTACTGCGAATCCGATATGGCGGAGCTGTTGAAGAAAATGGCGTTGCAAGGCCATGGGCTGGCCTGGTTGCCCTTGAGTTCGGTGACCAAGGAACTCGAACGCGGTGAACTGGTGTCCGCCGGGGACGAGCACTGGTGCCTGGATCTCGATATCCGTCTTTATCGCGATCGCGGCACGACTAACGAGGCTCTCGAAAAATTGTGGCGCTTCCTCGAAGTCAAGGTTGCCCAATAAATAGTCGAAGTCCGGAGCAGGTCCGGACTTCGACTCGGCGGCTCACTCCTTGGGCGGCATATCTCCAATCTTGCGCGCCGCATCAAGTTCGCCTTGAAGTCCGACATGTCCGTCGCGGGCGGACAGATTTCCCGTTCGAGCCGCGCTATTGGTGGCGTGCCAAGTCAAATTTGGCGGGAGCTGAACGAATCCAACCCGATCCAGTTTGACCATGCCGCCGTTTTCCTGCGCATGCATAGTCAGCAACTCAATATGTCGGTCGCGGCCGGTTTGGTCGATTTCCGTTTTTGGAATATCGATCTTGCCATTGGTGACTAAGCGGCGCAGCATTACTTTTAAATGTTCGTCGCTCGGCCCCATCGGCGGTGCTTCGTGCAAGGCCAGGTGGCCCAAGGCCAGACCATGTTGTGCCAGGTAAGCCGGCGAGGGCAGGGCTTGCAGCCTTCCTTTCCAGCTCGGCGGCGCGGCGTTGGCGAGCGTGTGAGAAAGGCGTTGTTGTTGTTCCGGCGTTGCTCCACTGAGATCGAACAATTGGCTCAGCAGTGGATTTACCACATGCGAAACCTTGGTGCCGTTCTCCCATTTGCTGATTCCAACAAGAACCGTTTGGCCGTTTGGCCGTTCGACTGTTTGGCTGTTGGGCATGAGTTGTAGTTGAAAGCCCAATGCATGCTCCACAGTCTGCCCATCCGCGCCTGGTCCCGATGGCATCTTCAATCGACCTCGCAAGCCCGGCGCCGTTGCATGCCCGTACAATTGCACATCCTTTTGGTGGGCCATGGCGCGCCCCAACGCACTGAGATCGATGCCCTCCATGCCACCCGCACCGGAAAAATGAGCTAGCGATCCGCCGTGCACCTTTTGCTCACCGAGGCAACCGCGGGGTCGGTCCCAGCCGTCCGCAATATCGGCGGAACCGGACGTCTTGCCCGATACAGTGGAGGTGTGCACGCTCGATGCAGACGCTATTCCTGCGGCCGCTGCCGTCGCTTGGGTTGCCGTGGCCTCACCGGCGAAAGCGGAAGGCCGGCCAGTCGTCGAAGAGGGCGGACTTGATGCGGGCAGCGGGACGCTGCGCAGAACGAAAGTCTTGGGCGAAGCAGGCTTCTGGCTGCTGTCAATGTTCGGTAAGCCGCTAGTCAGCACGCTTTGAGGTTGCGGCTGGGCCTGCGCCGGCGAGTTTGTTGACGCTGGTTCGGCATGCGACGGGGTGTCCACATGAGAAGCATTATCGACGGGCGCGGTGAAGTCGGAAGCGGCTGCGGGATGCATGAGGTCTCTCTGAAAAGAGTTAAGCACTCACTCTATTCGCTACTCGCCGCATGGAAGTTGTACATACGAAATGCTCAACCGATTTCCGAACCTGCCGTTGCTTGTTTCAAGCCGAATTTTCGACCTCGTGGTCGAGGCACTCGTGCCCGATGGTGATGCCGTTGACGCAGCGGCTGGCCAGCATGCGGCAAGCGTCACGCAATTGCTGGATACTTTTTAATAGAGCGTAGGCAATAATAGGCTCAAACGCATTCAACTGCGCCGGGTCCGCCGCCGCGGCGAAAGTGATGGTGAGGTTGTGGCCGACCACCTCGAAGGCGATTTGCCTGACCATTTCGAGGATGCCCGAGTTGACCCGGCCGGGCATGAAGCTGGAGTCGGCTTGCACTTGCGGCAGGTTGATCTCGCCGAAACCATCCGGTGGATCACTCGACAGCAAGTGCAGGTCGTTACACACTTTCGATAGTTTCACCGCGGCCAGCTTGAGCATACCTGAGACCTGCACGAATGCGCCGACGTCTTGATTCGCCTCGATCAAAGCACCGGAGGTCTGCAGTGGAACGCCGGTAATTTGTGCCAGATAACGGCAAACCACCGCGGCATACTGGGGCGCAGGGGAGGCGCCATTGTCTTTGTTGGTGCAGCCTAAATTGATTTGGCATAACTGGTTAAGGCTTACCCTGAGGTGTTCCTGAACTTCTGTCAGCATCGCCGCATAGGTTCGGAATTCTTGCTCCAGCGTCAGCGGCCGCGCATCGCGTAAGCAGGTCTCGCCGATTTTCGGCCGATCGCCGAATTCGTCGGCCTTGGCTTCGAAGGCGGCGCGTAATACGCCCATGACGCCGATCAACTCCAAACTATCGTGATAACAGGCGATCCGCATTGCGGTGGGGTAGACGGCGTGAGCGTCATGGCTGAGGTTAACCTCATGCTGCGGCTGCAAGAATTCATACTGGCCGCGCTGATGGCCGAGATACCCCAGCCCCAGATTGGCGATGACCTCGTTGGTATTCATATTAGTCGCGGCAACGGCATCGCCCTGGATCACGTCGACCGCAAAATGTTCTCGGGCCTCGCCGCGCACCACACGCAGGCAGGCACTCACGATGGCTTCGGTTTTACTGTTGCTGAGCAGATCCAGCTCATTATTGGCCAGAGCCGCCGCCTGCTTGATATGGACCAGCGCTTCGACCAGTGTCGGGAATTTCGAGAGCGGAATGCCGGTGCCGGCGAGTGGGGTATGTTCCAGGGCACGCAGCGTATGTATGCCATATAACAAGTGATTGGGAAGGGCGCGCTCGCCCAGCAAGTCGTATTCCAATCGTTCAGATATCACCATTTCTCTCTGTTGGAAACCGTTGCTTGGCGAGCCTGCATCTGGCGCGCGAGTGCTTTGGTTGCGCATCGATGCAGGAGAACCGCCGGCGCGACCGCCTATCCGGGTGTCACCGCAGCTTCGGCTTCGGCTTCGGCCTCGGTTGCAGCCGGCAGTGCTTCGCCGCGCGCGTAGGCAATACAGCGTCGCGCCAGGATGTCGGTCGGATCGACCAGGCAGACCGTGCGGCCGCCGGCGCAATGGATTTCACCTTGGGACAACAGCAGGGGCAGTTCGGTGCAGCCTAAAACGATGACCTTGACTCCGCGCAGGGTCAGGTCGTCCACCGCGGCCATGATGTCGTCGATACATTCGCCCGTGGTGTAACCGGCCTTGACGCCATGCGCGCCATAGATGGCATTCATCACCCGTTTCTGTGACGCCTCGGTGGGCAGGATCTGGGTCAAGCCGTGCGCTTCAAGCGCTTTCTGGTAAACACCGCTGGCAATTGTGCCGCTGGTCGCGAGTACGCCGATTTCATGCACTCCCGGAAATGAGGCGAGCAGATACTCGACCGTCACGGTCAGCATATTGACGATCGGCACGTTCAAATAAGGCTGAATCCGCTCGACGAAGGCATGTGCCGTATTACATGGGATGGCGATGATGTCGACATCGCCTTCTTCGAGTTTCTTGCAGGTGGCGTATAGCGATACCGTCGGGTCCGGACCGTCGCCGATCAGGTTGTCGGTGCGATCGGGGATCTGCGGATTTTGTTCCACCAGCAGCTTGATATGATCCTGGTCGCGCGATGCCGGTGTGCCACGTACCACTTTGTGCATGAAGTCCACGGTCGCAGCCGGTCCGACTCCGCCCACTACGCCCACCTTGAACACGCGGCTGCGAGCGTCGTAATATCCGGTTACCGCATATTGTGCGTACACCAGGTTCGCATCGATCAGCGGCACACCGAGCAAGCCTATCTGGTCGGCTACCAGGGCGATTTCCGTGAGGCCCGGCAAGATGATTTCAGCACCTTGGGCGATCAGATCTTCACAGGCTGCACGCAGCAACTCAACCGGGCGACCGGTCAGATTACCGCTTTTGATGCCCTCGTCGCCGTATACCGCTTGGGTGACTGCGTCGAGTTGGGTGCTCGAACTCAAACGCGGATGCAGCACCTCAAATTCAGGCGCGGAAAAATACCGTTCGAACAGCCGCTTTTCGCGCAAATAGTCGGAAGTCAGCACGCCGATACGCCTCACCAAGGGGAAGCGCCGCCGGATATGCGCCCGCAGACCGTCGACCATATCGACGATCTGCAGCGAAGTATTTTCCTGCAACTGGTCGAGAAAAGTATGGCTCAAGAAGCAGGGCAACACCACCGTCGTGACACCGCGTTTTTCGAAGTCGCGGATCATGTCGAAAATATAGAGCTTGCGCTCCGTGGTCGCCGCATGCGATGTGCTCGAATTACGAAATGGATGTTGCTCGAACACCACATCGAAATGTTCCGCATCGCTGCGCGCCGGTGTTGCCTTGACCAGCTTGAAAAAAACGTCTGCGCCAGCCAAGGGCCCGAGACCGCCAATGATGCCGAACGATCGTCGGGCTGGTTTTATCATGACTGTCATTGCGCTTGCTGCTCTTCGCCCGAAAGTGGTGTGAAATAGGCGCTGCTGCTTTCGCTGCTTGCAACGGATTTACTGTTGCGCTGCGTTTCCCACTTGTCGATCACCGCCGTCGCGACGCTGTTGCCGATCACGTTGGTCATGGTGCGTCCCATGTCGAGGATCTGATCGATGGCCAGCACCAATACCACACCCGCAGCCGGCAGATGGAACAACGGTGCCACGGCGGCGACCACCACCACTGAACCGCGCGGTACGCTGGCCATGCCTTTGCTGCTCAACATCAGTACCAGCAGCATGAAAATCTGCTGTGACAGCGGCATGTCGATACCGAATGCCTGGGCGATAAAGATGGCGGCGAACGACTGATACATCATCGAACCGTCGAGATTGAAAGCGTAGCCGAGGGGCAGGGTGAAACCGACCACCTTCTTGTCGACACCGAATTTCTGCAGTTGCTCGATCAGTCGCGGATAGGCGGCTTCGCTGCTGGCGGTGGAGAAAGCCAGCATGGCCGGTTCGCGTACTTCCTTGATCAAGGTGCCGACGCGTTTGCCGAGGAACACATAACCGACGCCGATCAGGATCGCCCACAGCAGTACCAGGCCGAGATAGAAGGAGCCGATCAACTTACCGTAGGTGAACAGCACACTGAGGCCGCGCAATGTCACCGCCGAGGCGATGGCGCCGAATACCCCCAAAGGAGCTGCGCGCATCACGTAGTCGGTCAAGCGCAGCATCAATGGCACCATGCCGTCGATGGCCTCGATCACCACTTTGACGCGCGGATCTTGCTTGAGTGCGCTCAGTGCCAAACCGAAGAAAATCGAGAACACCAGGATTTGCAGGATGTCGTTGCGTGCCATCGCGTCCAGCAAGCTGGTCGGGAAAGCGTGTTCGACGATGTCCTTGAAGTTCAAGCCGGCGGTATTGAGACCGGTGTTGACGTCGTCGCTACCGGCGATCATATGCAGCCCGGCACCCGGTTGCAGCACATTGGCCAACATCAAGCCGAGTGCCAGCGAGATCAGCGAGGCGCAGAGGAACCAGCCGACGGTGCGCAAACCGATGCGACCCACATCCTGGCCGCTGTCCATGCCGGCCAAGCCCGAGACCAGCGTGACGAACACCAGCGGCGCGATGATCATCTTGATCAAACGCAGGAAAATATCGGTGACGATGGAAAAATACCCGGCGATGGTTTTCGTCGAGGCGGCATCGACCGCGCCGATATGGCATAGGTAGCCGACGATGATCCCCAGGATCATGCCGGCGGCGATAAAGAATGTGAGACGGTTTTTCATGGCTTCTCTTTCCTTGGTGTTTCGTGGCTGGCGTCGATGACTGCCCTAACGGCATTCCCGTAGCACGGCAGGCGCATTGCCGGGCTACGCGGTGCACACAATCACACGCTGGAATGGATGATAGAAGTGAAAAAAATAAACGGTGATGCGATCTTTGCATGTCTGTATGCGAAGTTCGCATAATCTTCCCTTCCCACACCCGGCGTGCCTGTGCAGGCGCAGCGAAAGCGTTGCTGAGACTGGCTGAAGGCGGAATTGCGGCGTCGAATAGGTGTAAACGCTTAGTTTTGTCGAATGGAGCCGCGACGGCCGCCGGCAGCCAGCCAAAACGGGCTGCGCGGCTGCCGGCGGGGTTTTATGACAGGCGGTTGTTGCGCCGCCCGGAGGCATCGATGGTGAAGGGCGCCGCATTCTCGCGGGTTTTTAGCGGGGCCCAGCCGATGGTGTCGAACACGATTTCGCGCTCGGCATACATGTCGTTGCTGGCCTTGACCCGGATCCCGCCGAGGATCTGCCCGACGCCGTTTTGATAAAGCTGCGGCGCGTAGGCAATGCCGGAGACGATTTGCAAGGCTTCCTCATCGGCCACCAGCTCGCGCTGTTTGCCCTGCAATTCGGCGCCAAAGGCCTGCATCTGCGTTGGCACGAGCGGGGCGAGGCCGCTGTATTCGTTCAACCGCGTGGCATGCTGTTCCATCAAACGAGCTCGGGCGTAATACACGTGGTTGGGTTCGCGTATTCCGTTCACCAGCTTGATGTGGTCATTCAGGTCCTGTCTCCCGGCAACAGGGTCGTCGCCGTGAGCATGGCCAAACATTTCCGAATATTCGTCGCCGTGAAACTTGAGATAGTTTTCGTAAGATTTCACGTCGGGAAATTCCGCGTCCGAAAAGCAGAAGCGGGGAACCAGTTTGTCCTTGTGATAAACGAAGCGCACCTTGGCCAGCGCGCCTACCTCGTCCAACTGCAGACTGTGCGAGGCCAGATCGCTGGGGGGCACGCCCGCGCTATGGTCGAATGCATTGACCGATAACGAAGCACCGGCTTGCGCACGCATGTACGAGCCTTCGCGGTGGTTGATCACGCGCACGGCGCCGGTGGTATCGGTCTGGGTGAATTTCATATTCCACACGCGTTGGGCGGAAACGTTGGCGCCCAGGGCGAAACGCGCTCCGTGATCCTGTGCTGTGGTGACCGAGCCGCTTGCGGCGCCGGTCACGGCTGAGCGATGTGCGGTGGTGACCTGCTTGGTTAAGCCCAGAGAAAGACCGCTATCCAGGCCGGTTTCCGCAATCCGTTCGAGCATCGCTTGACCCAGGTCCACCCGTTCCCCCGGGGCTGCATTTCTATCCCGCTCCATCAAGTCGCGGGCGCATTGGCGCAGTGTTACCTGAAGATCGGCCATCTCATCGCGCACCGCTTTGTCGCGATGGGCAAAGCGCGGGGGCTGTTGAGCCAGATCCACCTCGCCGACTTCGCGCATCGAGCGGAACATGATGCCGTTGAATTCGGTGTGGTCGTACAGGTAAGCGTCAACGTCGCCGCCGCCGGCGACACGTCCCAACGAGGTGTGATCGTCCGGGCCGAAATTGCGACCTGCTTGCGCACCGGCGCCGCCGCCGCCGGTGTAACGCACTTCCTGGCCAAATGACATTTCGCCGCCATGGGTCGCGACGCCGTAGCGCATGACATTCGATACGTTCCGTTCCGCCATGAGATTGCCGCGTATCAGCACCGGATGGTGTGCCGCGGTTTCGGCGTCCTGGTACACGGAGTCGGCGATATTGTAGGCGAAGCCGCGTGTGTTGACACCCATCAGATAACTGGTGGCCAGTCGCACGTTGTTGCCGAACTGGGCCGAACGGAAGAACGTTTCGATCATGTCGATCGCACCTTTGGCACTTCCGTCAATGGGCTGCGCGGTGTCGCCGTTAATCACGCGATGGGCCTTGGCGAATACTTCCGCGAGCGTCGGCCCCGTGCCGTCGACTTGCGCCGCATTACGGGTTTTGACGTCCTCCGGCAAGTCGCGGGACAAGGTATCGATACATGAAAGATTCATGCGCACGTCTTTCAACTGGCTTTTCGCCATGTCGAGCAATTCCCTATGCGCTGTGACCTGGGCCGGCGTGAGGTTCGGCGCGGGTGTATTGGCGATGGCGCCATCGGTAGGAATCGCTTGTCCCGTTATCGCAAATTTGGCGTAAGTATCGAGATCCCTGCTTTGCACCGTGTTGCCACTGAGGTTGAACTCGCGCCCATTGACGATATCGTTCACCTCCAGATTGGCGTGACGTTCGGGCGACCAGGTGTCCAAGGCCACCAATTGGGCCAGTAGTTTGGCGCGGCTATCCAACGGCAAGTCATTACCGTGGTTGATTTGCCCGGCGATATTGGTGCGCAGCGAAGCCACCAGCGTATTGACGGCCGGCGACTTGACCAGCGGCACCAGATCGTTGCCCTCTTCCTTGAGCGTGCGCAAATCGGCGCCACCCAGGCCGGCACGCGCTGCGCGCAGCGGCGAGCGCACGCTGACGTCATTTTGCGCGTATTCGGGGACCATCTTGGCCAGCCAGTTTTTGACCGTCGCATGATCGCTTGCAGGGCCGTTGTCGCGCAGGCCATTCTGCCACGCGAAGGCATCGGCTTTTTGCGGACCGGAGAGCGGTGTGGTGCCCAATACGCGCAGTGCATTCGCTTCAACCACTTGGCGGGCAAAGGCATGACTGGTGCTGCCTGCTTCGTTCACCGCGCCGCCCGTAAGCGGCGCGTGCGCCTGCGCGTCGGCTTGCAGCAAATGCTGAAAAGCTTCCAACCGCGGGTGTGTTTGATCGAGCAGCCCCATCATCTCGGGGAATTGACTGCTTGCCGCGGCGTGACGCAGTACGTTGAGCGCCCGGGCGGCGGTGGACGGCGCGGTGGCGGCCGAGCCGGAAGCGGGGGCGGGGGTCTGGATCTGCTGCACGATCAGGTTGACCATGTCGGGCTTCTGCAGGAACTCCAATACTTGTTTTTCGTTGGCGGCCGGAATATTCGCCGCTTGAAACGAGAACGACAAACCGAGTTTGTTCAGCGCCGGGTTGGCGCTGGGGTGGGCAATCTGCTGACTGTCCAAGGTTTCGAGTTCCCGGCAAATCGCCGGCGAAGGACGCGGCACGGTGGCCGCAATACTTGTGTCGGTCCAGAAGCGCGTGATGGGGTTATTCGCCGTCATGTTGGGCAACAGATTGGACGCCGGTCCCGGAATCGGCACCTGGGTTGCCTGAATGACCTGGAGGTGGAGCGCCTCCAGTGTCTGTTCAACCTTCTGCGGGTTGACACTGCACAGGCTGCCCAGCATGCGGTAAAGATTACGCGGGTCGAGCGCGTAACGGATTTTTTGGAACATGGAAGGTTCTTCCATCGGCAGGGTCGAGGTCACCGCGCCGAACTTCAGCATGGCATCAGGTTTGCCCTGCTTCGATCTCTCGGTAAATACCGGCACCGTTACATTGAGTGGACGTGTGTCCTGCCGTATCACCCCGGGGTTGGCGACAAGCCTGCGAGTAGGAAGTGTGCCGCCGTCAGGCAGGGCGGTCGAGGTGGCGGTTGCGATGGGGGGCAACTGCGGATTTGCCGCCATCTCGTGTTCTTCGGGCCGGCCGGTGGCCGGCAATGCTTCAATCGATGATTGCATGGACTTCTCCAGAGCTTACGCGAGCCGGTGCGATAAGCCCCGGCCCAGGGCGATTAGATTTAATCTTGGTGTTCGAGCTTGCGGATCATGCGGGCGACAGCCACCGCGCGTTCCACCACCAGACGCAGCCGTGCGGTTAATTCATCGGTCGGCAGGTTCGGCTCGAAACTCCACATCAAGGCGACAAACTGGTCCAGTACCGTAAAACGCATGGTTTCGCCATCGATGCCCCAGGTGGTGGCTTCGCTCAGCATGCCGGTCCAGGCTTGCGGGGTCATTTGCGGCACATCGGCCAGGTGACAGAACAAGGCGATGCGGTCGGTGCCGACCGGTGCGACGTTCAGCGGCACCATGTTGTCGATGACTACCGCCAGGCCGGCATCGTTTCCTTCCGGCAGTATCGCGCCGAATTGAGTCGCGATGACTTCCATCGCTTGGCGTGGCGAGGTGACGAGGGAACGTTTGAGAACTGCATTGGTCATGATGGATTCCTGTGATTCGATTATGTTTAAAAAGATTCGGACCGATGCCGGCGCGGTGCGTCGACATCGGGATCGGCCAGCAATTGCAGGCCGCGGTGTTAAGCAGCTAACCTTTCTTCATTGAGCTCAACCGCAGCACGCCCCACCGCTTCGGCGTTGGCCGTGGTATTGGGAATGGGCATTCCGGTCTTTTCGATCAGTGAGCTGCCCAGCGACGCCAGCGTGTCGATAAAAATGACGTTCGGCCATCTTGCTTCACGCATCGCCTTGGGCAACGCCACCGGGAACTCGGTACAGCCGAGAACGATAACCGGGTGCACGCCTGCGGCTAATTTCCCCTCGAAACCGGCGACAATCGAATCCACCACCGTAGCCGCGTCCTTTTGACCTTCGGCCAAGTTGTTTTGCTTGATCCCTTTGTAGATGCTCCTCGTGGCAATGTCTTGCATGTCGTCCGACGGCAAATGCCATTCGTACGGGTTATTTCCGAAATTTTGATAGAGCTTGCTGTCCCTGGTACCGACGGTAGACATCAACGCAACGTGCTGGGTCCCGGGCTGCTGCTTTTCGATGTTTTCCAATGCGGCCCCCACAATATGGACCTGCGTAATATCGATATTGTTTTCCTCCAGAAATTCTTTCAGTTTGAAGGCAGAGTGTGCTGTGTTGCAGGTGACGGCGATATGGGTGACGCCGGCTTTACTCAATAGGTCCACACTACGTTTCATTTCCGGGCGCGGGTCAGTGGCGCCCTCCAGTCCTTTGATAAAGGCCGTGCGATCGGAGATATGCGTCGCCTGGTGCACCAGCATGTCGAGATCGCCGGTTTCTCCCATGAACTGCACCCCGGCCAACGCACCTTGGCCGGCCATGACACCGGCCTTCGGCTTGTATTCGGGTTCCTTGGCTTGCGACTTGGTCAATAAACTACCAAGGGTTTTGTTCCATGATGTTTCGAGCAGTTGCTGCACCACCGGCAGGCAACCGCAGCAACCGGCTTCGAATTCCGCCGGCGCAGGTGTCTGCTTCTTGGCAAGTTCAAGCGCCTTGGTGCCCGCAACATTCGCGCTGCAAATCAGCGGCACGCTACGGCCATTTGCTTCGATGCTGTCGCCCAATTCTTTCGATAAACCGGGGTAGCCGACAACGATGGCATGGACATCCGGGTTGCTCGCCATTTCGGTCACGGCTTTTTTTAATTCCTCGATGCCGAGGTTTACCGTGGTCGCGCTGGCGCCCTTTTTTTCCGCGGCGACCATGGTGAGATGGCCCGCATTCTCGGGGACGACCCAATTCTTCTCGCTCGCATGATTCTGGAACACATTTTGGCTGGTGGTGTGCGGCGAAGCGATCAAACCGACGTTTTGTGCATGCGGCGCACGGGTATTCAGTGACTCGACGGTGGCGTGCGGGACGTCGACCAGTTCCATGCCCGGCGCATGTTGCTTCGCATAATCGCGGAAGGTACCGAGATGAGCGTAGGCTGCTGTGTCGGTGAATAACATCACCTGCACGCCGGTGCGGTGCAAGGTGTCGATATTTTGCTTTTGTGCGATGATGGCGTCCGGCACCGTTGCACTTTGCTCAAATGACGGAGCACTGGGGCGTTGCAAGTGCATTGATTCCGCATGCTCTTGATCGGTAACATTGCCGGCCCGTATCACCAATTGATTGGCGAACTCGGTACCTGCCTTCGCATCGGTACTGGACGCGCCGATCAAGCGCTGATAGATATTAGGCCGAGGTCCCGCGTTGCCGCCGCCGGGCCGGGTCGGCAGGTCGCCCGGGTTGCTCATGCGAGAGCTCGACGGCTGGGTTGTTACAGGGGGGCGCGGAACGAGGTGTTCCTGGCTTGAGGGGTCTACTCCCTCGCTGTGGGTGATGCTAGGTGATTGCATGGTATAGCCTCCGTGGAAAGTCCCAATGGTAGATACCCCTATCGGGCACCAATAAAACCATCCGAAGCAAGATTGCGGATTGCGAAGCATCTGCTTCACGTGTTGTAAAAAAAGTAATCTGAGGTTTCGCAAACCGCGCTTCGGGTTGCTCGACAAAACTTCGGTCCGGGCGGCTCCGCACCCATCGCGTTTCAATAAACTTCGCTTCAATCAAGATCAAATCACCCGCCGGTCCGGTGGCATGGGACCAGGCGTGGGACGAATGACGCACAAAGCGATTTGGGGGGAAAGCGATGCCGTTTCTTTGGAATGCGTGGTATGTGGCCGCATTGGCTTGCGAGGTCAACTCAAACCGGCCGCTGGCGCGCACGCTGCTCGGCGAAGCTGTGGTGTTGTACCGTGACCAGGCGGGGCAGGCGGTTGCTCTGAGCGATCGCTGTCCGCATCGGTTCGCGCCGCTACACCGTGGTCGTATCCATCAAGGGGAGCTGGAGTGCCCGTATCATGGCTTGCGTTTTGACGGCAGCGGGCATTGCGTACACAACCCGCACGGCGACGGCCGCATCCCGCCCGCCGCGCATGTGCGTAGTTTCCCGCTGCAAGAACGTTACGGCATGGTCTGGATCTGGATGGGCGAGCCGCAGCATGCGGCGCAGACCGATTTGCTCCCGTTTGAATATCTGAACCCCGAGCACAACGTCACGGCCTCGGGTTATCTGCGCACGCGGGCTCACTATCAATTGAGCGCGGATAACCTGCTCGATTTGAGTCACTTCCAGTTCTTGCATCCGGCCACCCTGGGTAGCGAACAAATGTCGGCGGGCGCCTGCACCTTTTTCGAACAGGGTGAAACGGTGTGGTCGCGCCGGATCATGCACAACGAAAAATTGCAGGACTTTGTGGCGAATGCATTCGGTGTGGCACCGGGTAGCAATGCCGACCGGCGGCTTGACGTGCAATGGAACGCCCCCGGTTTGCTGACCATCGAGGTCGGCGTTACTCCGAGTGGAATGCCGCCTGAATTTGGACGGATGTCGTTGTCCGGCCACTTCCTGACTCCCGAGACCGACCGCAGCACCCATTATTTCTTCGCCTTCGGTTTACCCAAGGCGATGGGCGAGGCGGCCGGCGCGCTGGTCGAGTACGCGGTGCAAGGTCTGATGGAGCCGTTCAAGAACGAAGATTTGCCGATGCTGGAAGCGCAGCAGAAGGCTTTGGGCGACAGCGATTTTTGGTCGGCCCAGCCGGTTTCGCTGGCAATGGATGGTGCCGCGCTGCGCTCGCGCCGCATCATGGAACGCAAGATCGCCGAAGAACAACGCGCAAGCGGGATGCGACAAACCACGACGGTGATAGACAGCACCGCCATCATGCACTAAAGGCAAAGCACATGGCCCACGCACTGCGCACGCATGATCTCGACGATGCCGATTTGGTCGAGCGTAATCTCAACGGTTTATGGATCAGTTGTATTCTGGACCAGCTCGAAGCCGCCGGTGTGCACCGCGCGGTCGCTTGTCCGGGCGGACGCTCGGCAGCCATGCTGTTGGCGATGGGCCGCCGCGCCGCATTCGGCGAAGTCCTGATCAGCGTCGACGAGCGCAGTGGAGCTTATACCGCGCTCGGCATGATCAAGGCGACCGGCGCGCCTGCCGCCATCGTCACCACTTCGGGTTCGGCCGTGGCCAATTTGGTGCCGGCGCTGACCGAAGCCGACGAATGCGGCTTGCCGCTGGTGGTGATCACCTGCGATCGTCCGCGCAATTTGCGCCATACCGGTTTTGGCCAGATGATCGATCATCTCGGTGCTTGCCAAAGCTTTGTGCGCGCCAGCGTCGATTTGCCCGACCCGGTCGATGACGCCGCGGCCATCGCCGAGCTCAAGCAATCGGTGGCGCGAGTGCTGGCTCAACGCAACGGGCCGCGGCCCGGCCCAATTCATATCAACATCCCTTTTGCCGGACGCTACGAATCTACAGAACCTGGCGCGATCTCCCCCACCGCGATCAGAGAAGCAAGGCGTCCGGCTTTTTTCCATGCCTCACCCATTCCCGAGGAAAACCAGATCGACCTCTTGATCGATCGGTTGCGCTTGCGATCCGGAATGAAAGGATTGATCGTGGCGGGACCGGAATGCGCGGTTCCCACGGCCCAGCTTGCCGAATTTGCCGCGCAGACCGGTTTTCCGGTGCTGGCCGATACGGCCAGCGGTTTGCGCGGCAGCGGCCTAGCGCATGTCTTGAGCGGTTTCGATAGTCTCGGTGCTGCCGACAGCGCCGGATTGGGCGCCCCGGAATTGGTCATACGGCTGGGTCTGGCGCCGGTGATGCCGGCGGTTCAGGATTATTTGCTGGCGCATCCGTGTCTCACCATCAAAATCAGCCGCACTGCGCAAGAACGGGATTATTTGCATCCCGCTTACAGCGCTTTGGTCAATCCATCGGAGGCGGAATTGCAACGGCTGGGCGCCGCGCTGGCGTGCGGCAATCCGCTTTGGCGCGAGACGTGGTGCGCCGTAGCGGCACGCGGAGCGCGCCTGCGCCGCGCCGTGGTCGAACGTTTGCCTTGGGGCGAGGTGCCGGCCGCCAGCGAAATTTTTCAACATCGCGGTTTTGAGTTCCTCCATCTGGGCAACTCGATGCCGATCCGGCATGCGGATTTTTTCTACGAGAACCGCGCAGATCGCCAGCCGGTTTATTCCAACCGTGGCGTATGGGGGATAGACGGCACGCTGGGAACATTCCTCGGCGAAGCCGCCGCAACCGGTCAGAGCGGATTGCTGGTGCTCGGCGATCTGGCGTTCATTCACGACTTGCCGGCGCTGGCGAATGCACAACGCCATCGGCGGCCGGCCTGTGTTTGTGTGATCAATAATTCGGGCGGCGCGATTTTCGATTTCCTGCCCATGTCAAACTTGCCCGACTATCGACGCGCTGTCAGCAACCCCTATCAAATCGATATCGGCATGGCTGCGGCGGCATTCGGCTTGCGCTATCACCGCTGTGAAAATCGTGCCGCATTGCGCGAGGCACTCGACGCCGCCGCCGCTTACGACGGTTTTACCATTGTCGAGGCGGCGGTGCCGGCGGGGTCGGCCGCGCTGGGCCTGCAACATATCGGTTTGGCGTTGCGGCGCGGATAAGTCGCCACCGAGGTTGCCCCCGAAGTCGCCACTCAAGTCGATGCATTAACTCAGGAGATTGCCGTGGATGCGATTCATCGCCCGGAAACCATCAGTGCCGGACAACGGCGCTTTTTGCTGGCACCCGATCCCGATTCGGTTTTGCTTGAAGATTTTCAGGCGCTGATCGAGCAGGTTTCGGCCGCTGGCGTTCCGCGCGTGCGCCGCCCAGGTCCTTTGCGCATTTTGCTGCTCGGCTACTGCGGCGCCGGCAATACCGGCGCGGACGTGCGCACTATCGAAATCATCCGTCAGTTGCGGCGTTTGTGCGCCGGCCATGAGTTGGATCTGAGCCTATTCGCCTGCGGCGATATCTTCGATCATCCGGTGCTGCGTTCGGTGCGCCGCTTCGTACCGACCAGCGCTTATCTGCCCGAAGTGCTGGAACACGAAATCACCGGCTTCGACGTGGTGCTGAATGTCGAAGGCTCGACCTATACCTCGAAATTTTCCGATGCGCTGGCGGCGTTGCTGATAGGCGGCGTCGGACTGGCTGGCGCGCATGGCTTGCTGGCTTGCGCTTATGGCATCGATAGCGGCGAGATGACGCCGCGCCTGACGGAGTTTGCCAAACATACCGCGCGCCAGGTCGAGATCGTGTGCCGCAGTGCCGGCGCCGAGCAGCGCTTGAGCGAACTGGGTTTGACGGTACAGCCCGGGGCCGATACCGCGTGGGGGTTTCGCGCCGACGAGGGTAGCCGGCCGGATCTGCCCGAGCGCTATGTGGCGTTATGCCCGAATAATCCCTATTGGTGGCCGGTGCGCACCGACGTGCGCCGCGCTTTTGCACTGGATGCCAAGGGCGAAACCTCGCCATTACGTTACGGCCCTTGGTTGTTCCATAGCTGGGACGAAACCCGCGCGCAACGCTTCGCGGCTTATCGGCAAGAATTTGTCGATCTTGCTGTGGGTCTCAAGCAACAAGGTTATACGCCGGTGCTGGTGGCGATGGAAGTGCTCGATCGCGTGGCGTGCGAGCAGATTGCCGCGTCGTTGCCGTTCGAAGTGCAGGTGCTCAGTCGCGCCACGCATGATCTGAATGCGGTGGCGGCGACGCTGGAAGGTGCGCAATGGGTGGTCACCACACGTTATCACGCTGCCGTATTGGCGCTGAGCAATCGGGTGCCGGTGATCGGCATCTCGATGGATACACGCATCGACCAGTTGTTTGCCGAAAATGGTTTGGCCGACTGGTTCTTTTCCTGCGATACGCCGGGCTTCGCCCAACTCGCCTTGACCCGCATCGCGGCCACAGATCAATCCGCTCAAGCCACGCGCGAGAGCCTGCAAGCTGTCTATGGCGTTATTGCCGCGACTCAGATCGAGCGTTTCGCCGCCATGGGCCAGGCACTCTTGCAGCACATGCTGGCTAGGTGGCCCGCTATGGCGTGAATACCGCTAAGGTTTGGGTAGGTGTTGAATGCAGACAACCGGCCGGTCCCGCTTAGCGGCACCGGCCGGATTGCATTTAGGCGGCGACGGCGCAAGCCGGTTGAGCCGTGGCCGCGAACGCCGGCATAACGTCGCGGGCGAAGCGTTCCATCGATGCCAACACGCGCGTCTGCCCCAGGTCGCCGAACCAGAAGCTGCCGCTGAAGTAATCGCAGCCGAGGCCTTGCTGGATGCGCCGCAATTGCGCGATGCATTCGTCGGCGGTGCCGATCACCACATAGTCGTTAAGCATCTCCTCGTCGGAGGGCTCGCCCGCCAGCGGCGCGGCATTTACCACGCCGTCGCGCACCTGCGCCACGTCGTGACGCAGCCGCACCGTCGCTCTGCCGTTCCAGCGGGCAGCGCGCAAGGCGTCGCGCGCGTCGGCGGCATTGGCCGCGACATAGACCGGGCGTTGGGTGCCCACCTGCAAGTCCGGCGCCGCGGCGAACAGATCGGGATACTGGCGGCGCATATCGGTAAGCCGCGAGATCGGTTCCAGCACGCCGGTGAACATATTCATGCCCATGCGGACGGCATGCGCCACCGATTCGCGATTGCTGGAATTGACCACCAGCCAGAACGGCATGTGCGCTTGCGTGGGTTCGGGAAAGAGCCGTGTCGGCGGAATCGTGAAACGTTCCCCCGAGTATTCGAACAAGGGTTGATGCAAGGCCCGCTGCACCACTTCAATCGATTCCAGATAACGCTGATGGTCATCGCCTTTGACCATGCCGAAGCGGTCGTATTGGTATTGCTGGTAGCCTTTGCCCAGGCCGACCTCGACCCGCCCGCCGCTTAGCACGTCAAGCGCCGCGAGCTCTTCCGCGACGATCAGCGGATGGTGCAAGGGGATCGGGACGATCGCCGGACCGAGATGGATGCGCCGGGTCTTGGCGGCGATGTGCGACAGCAGCAATAGCGGCCGCGAGCTGTAGGCATAATTGGTGAAATGATGTTCCGCCAACCACAACTTCGAGAAGCCCAAGTCGTCGGCCGCCTGAGCAATCTCTAGTGCCCGCGCATACACGTGTGCAGCCGACGCAACCTCGGGCGACTGCATGGTCATGAAAATACCGAATTCCATCAAAGTCTCCCTTAGTCGACCAATTCGGCGCACGCCTGCAGCGCCACGTCGTGTCGCGTTATTTGCGGCGGGGTGTGGGCCGGTGCGGGCGCGGTATCTTGACTTGCCTTGGCGGCTTGGGCCTCGGGCTGCCGAGTCAAAGCGAAAATCAGGCTGTCGTCCACCTGCATGCCGAGATTGGGGCGCGCGTCCCAGTTGACCAGCCGGCCTTCCAGCACAAAGCCCAGTTTTTCCATCACCGGGGCCGAGTGGCCCTGGGGCGAGCAGCAAGCGTAGAGCCGGTACACCCCAGGTTGGATCATCACCCAGTCGACCAGTTTGCGCAAAGCCACCAGACCTGCGCGCCGTCTGCGGTGCGTCGGCCGTTGGCTGGTGACCACGCCGAGTTCGATGCGCGGCAGATTGGGGCGCAGTTCGATCAAGGCACAGAGATGGCCCGTCTTCTTGTCTTCGAGGCCCCAGGTGAAGAGGGTGCCGCGCTCCCAGCCGCGATGCAATTTGCGAATATAGGTGCGCGCATCGTCGACCGATTCCAGGGTTCTCATCGGCAGCCATTCGGTGACTTGCGGATCGCCGAACAGTGCGTGGAAAACTTGTTCGGCATCGCTGTCCACCAAAGCGCGCAGCCAGAGATGTTCGGTTTCAATCAAGCGTGGCGGAGAAAAAGACCCCATGATGAATCTCCCTGAGCAATCGATATACGGCAGAGGTTATGACGGGCACCGCTCGCCACTCAAGCTGCCACGACAGTTATTTAACGAGCAAGAGTCTTGGACGGCGCTTCATTAAAAATCTTGCGATAGCCGTTCACCAAGGTCGAACGATGTTGCACGCCCCATTTGTTGGCGACTTCAAGGACGCTGGTTGCATGACCTTCATCGTGCGTCAATTCGTCGTGAATACGCTCCATCCGTTCACGCCGGATCAAGTGGCTCGGCGACAAACCCAGATAGGTCTTGAACGCAGCTTGCAGAGCGCGCTCGGTGACGCCGATATGCGAAGCCAGTTCACGCACTGACAGATCATGCTGGTCGAGGTGTTCCATCATGTAGCTATAGGCGCGGCGATACTTGCCCGGCAGCCGCGCACTTACATCGTCCGAGCGGGGTTGGTTACGCACGCTATGGATAATTTCCGCGACGGCTGCCGGCATCGGCACCTTATCGGCCCGCACATGTTGGATCGAGGCGAGGGCATAGCGGCCGTACAGTTGAGCGAACTCTTGTACGCGGCCTTGGCTTTGCCGCACTTTGGCCAGGCAATAGAGGTAGTCCAGATACCAGCGCTCGTGCTGCACGCCGTGAGCATTGGCGACACGCGATTGGTTGAGCGCCGTTTCCGCTGCGTGCGGCTTTTTTGCCGCGATGGCGGCCACCGCAACTTCCAGGTAAAGACCGCGCTGGTAGACTTCCAGGTTGGCCTGGGCCGCCCATTGCAAATGAACGTCGAGCTCGGTTTGCGCTTCACGCGTGCCGCTGGCGAAAGCCATCAGGTTGTGCAGATAGGTGAGCCGTTGTGCCAGCACCGGCAGAGCGTTGTTTGAAACATTTTTGATTACATCGAGTTGACCATGATCGGCATGGACAAAATCCGGCGCAACCGAGCGCCAGTATATGTGATCGTGCAGTTCGTCGGCGCGGCGCAGTTGATGTTGAATCAGTAAATCGCGATGCAAGGCGTCGGCCAGTTGCGCCCAACGCGGCTCGGGCGCGCGAGCGGCCAAGTCGACGAGCGTGTCGAGGTGGGTGCCGATGGTGTTGAGGCAGCCCAGGTGATGCAGCACCAGCACTACGCCGACCAGGCTTTCCAGGCGCTGGTCCATGGTCGCCATGGCGTCATCGGTGACACGTTTGAAACAGGTCAGGGCGGTGCTGTAGCGATACTGAAAAAATGCTTGCCAGCCGGCATTGCGGCACGAAACCACATGCATGGTGTCGCGTGGGTGGCGAATCAGGCGCTGGGCACGGCGCAGGGTTTCTTCGGCTTCGACCGGACGGCCCAGCAGCAATTGAATGTCGCCATAAGCTTGCATGGCGGCCGGATCGGCGGCTTGTTCGCCATGGTCATGATCGGTCCAGACCGCAGCCGCCTTGCTTGCTTCGTTAAACTGTCCCGCCAACACGTGTTGCGCATACTTGGGCGACGCATTGCGGGCGGAAAGTGCGGAAGCGGCAGCGAAGTAGAGATGTGAGAACATGGTGGCTCCTGGTCTGAAATGAATCGATACGAGCTGACACGCAGTGGGCGAGTCGTTGATGCCATTATCGGAACCTGGGATTCAATTCGCTTCGGATTGTGATGGTCTGTTACGTTCCCCGACGAGATGGCGGCGAAAGAAAGATGCGTGGCGGATTGAGGCCGCCGTTGCTGGAAAAAGAAATGGAGGACGGGGTGCGTCCTCCATTTCGCCTAGCGCTTGTTGATCATGAGACGTGGTTTATTGGACCGGTGTTGCGGCGTTTTTGACTCCGGCTGCGAGATTCTTTTCCAGGTCCTCGACACTCTGAAGCAGGCTGACCATGGTATTCGCCCGGTTAAGCATAAATTGCCCGGCTTGGCCTTCCAACCCCGGCATGCCGTTGAATCCGCCTGTCGGCATGCTGTTACGCCGCCTGCTGAAAGCTTCGAACTTATCCGCACCGGCTCCCGGAGGAGGGCTGCCGTTGAATGATGCGCGACGCGCCGGAACCGGCATGTTGGTCGAGTGGCTGCCGGGGCTCGATTGAGGTGGCGGCGCACCCGTCGCGGCGGGCCCTTCCGGTCCGGGGGTATGATCTGCGTGATCAATACCCCCTGGACTTACTCCATGAAGTGTCATTTTATTTCTCCAAAAAGTTGATATGGCATACGCGTTGCTGCGTAAAAAGGCGATCGCGCGCGAGTGGGAATATCATGACTATCGCTTGGCCAAAAAGAACACCGTGAATGCCCCCAGAGCGAATCTTTATAACCTTCAGGCGGTGTTTTGCTGAAGCGAACCGCATAGTCCGATACCCTGGACAAGGCATGCGGCATGAAAGGGGAACCATACATTTCTTACGGTTATAAAATCTCCCCGCCCCAAATCTTTTTATACCAACATATAAAAAAAAATATTGCGTGACGCGAAATGAGGTCGTACCATGCGAAACGGTTTGTAAGCATCGCAGCGAGTTTTTGACCGCTGCAGTGTCCCGTAACTAACGGATAGAATGCTTATGCTGCAACCGAAGGGACGATCACCAAGAATTCGCTGAAACAGCTGCTGAGGGCCGTCGCGCATGGCGTTCCCGCATCAGCTAGGCGATTTGGCCGCTGCTTTTGGCCATCCCATTAGTTGTTGAATTGCGATAACAATTAGGTTTCCGTACCAAATTTCATCCAAGATGTGACTCCCTACGTCACGCCATGGAGGCTTGCCTGCGCGCGTTAATTTTTTCTATCGGCCCCATATATTTTTTTTATTAGACTTTTTTTTGGGTGCACGATGTTGAGACGTGGCGGGGGTTTAGCCGTCGTCGACGGCAGTGTCGCTCAATGGTTCTGCCGGTTTAAAAATTCGCGGCAGTAAGCCAGCGAAAATGGTGTCCTATCGAAATACACCGGCTTCGATTTGGGAATGAGTGTTGTAAACAAGCAATGACCTTGCAGGTGAGACCGGAGAGCCCGGAACGACGGGGCGGTCTACCGGGCTCAACTGTCACTGTGTAACTGATTGTCAAAGATGGGCAAGTTGGGCTGGAGATTGCTGTTTAATCCATTCAACGCTGAACCGAACTTTGGAGCATGTCATGCAGTTCTATTCTGTTATAGGTCGCTCGCAGCGCGTCACGCGCCGTGATTGCGTTACGGCTGACCAGAGAACTCAAATGTTCGTTGAGCGAGCGCGACATATTGTCTTCTTTGCGCCGGATGAAATCACCGAGGAAATGCAATTTACTCGGATCGACCAACAACTTGCTGACTTGCTGTTTGTTATTAAACAACAGCTCGCTAGCCAACACCAACTCTTGCCCATCCTCAGACGGCACCAGGCTTTGGCAGATTACGCCGACGAGCGAATTGGCCAGCGAGGTGGCGTGGCGCTCACGCTGTTCATGCGGGAAAAAAGACAGCAAGCGGGTCAGGGTACTGATGGCGCTGCTCGTATGCATGGTCGCAAACACAAGATGGCCAGATTCACCGGCTTGCAACACTGTGTCGGCAGTATCTAGATCACGCACTTCGCCGACCATGATCACATCCGGTTTTTGCCTTAATGCTTCACGTAGTCCAGCAGAAAAGCTAGCAGTGTCGGTAGGGACTTCGCGTTGGGAAACAATGGATTGCCGCCCTTCGATGTAGTACTCGATGGGTTGTTCGATAGTTACGATATGCGAGTTGCGGGTGCGATTCACATGATCAAGCAGCGAGGCGATGGTGGTG
>Ga0302316_10000232_pt1 | contig 50401 bp, 45 predicted proteins | sample III_Palsa_N3_2_FD_200456 | JGI IMG/M metagenome (GOLD analysis project Ga0302316, IMG submission 200456) | Peat permafrost microbial communities from Stordalen Mire near Abisko, Sweden - III_Palsa_N3_2 | ecosystem: Environmental > Terrestrial > Soil > Palsa > Peat permafrost | place: Sweden...
TGGAGCTATCACGAGTCGCATGACTCCGCAGGGTCGGTGGCTTTGGCAGACGATCCCGGTACGCGCGTTCTGCGTGGCGCTGTGTATCGGATCGTGCGGCCGGACGGCAGTGTGGAGTACACCAATCTTCCGCCGAGCGGTCCGAAAAGCCGTGCGGTGACCATGCTGTTCAGTTACCTGGCGACCTGCGTCGCCTGCGATCTGCACTCGACCATCCATTGGGGCAGCGTCAGCCTCAACCTCACCGCGTTTGCCGACACGATCCGTGCGGCCAGCGTCGAATTTGGTGTGGACGAGGCGTTTCTGCGCGCGATCATTCATGCCGAGAGTGCGTTCAATCCGCATGCGATGTCTCTCAAGGGCGCGCAGGGGCTGATGCAGTTGATGCCTGGCACCGCCAATGACATGGGCGTGATGGATGCGTTCAACACCGATCAGAACATTCGCGGTGGCGCACGCTATCTGAGCATGCTGCTGCATGATTTCAACGGTGACGAACGCTTGGCAGCGGCCGCCTACAATGCGGGACCCAACGCGGTACAGCGATACAGTGGCGTGCCGCCGTATGCCGAAACCCAGGTGTATGTGGAACGCGTGGGCACTTTGCGCAAACGCTACGGTGCGGTGTTGCATCCGACGCTGGCGGTGCGTGCACCGGATTGAATCCGCGCAAAGGAGGAACGCACTTTGTGGGAGCGACTTCAGTCGCGATGGCATTGTCCAGCCTTACCGTAGAGCATCGCGACTGAAGTCGCTCCCACAGGTTTGAGGTTCCCAGGGGCTTGGGGCGATGAACGAACAGACACTCAATCGCTCGAGTCGTTCGTATCCGTCGAATCATCAGTAGCGTTGGCACTAACCGGTGCGCGTTGTGCCACGGTGACCTGGATATGGAAAGGACTGCCGTTGCGCAGGCCGGAGACTTCCACCTGGCTGCCGGGTTTGAGCACGGCTTCGTGCCGGCGCAGATCGGCGGGGTCGAGGATGTCGTCGGTGCCGATGCGCAGCAGGATGTCGTGCAGTTGGATGCCCGCCTGTGCGGCTGGTCCACCGGGATAGACGTCGGTGACCTGCACGCCGCGCGCCGCTGCCGGCAGCCCGCTGTTGGCGGACAGCGGCACGAATCCGTAGTCGGCACCGATCCAGCCGCGCACCACGTGGCCGGTGGCGATGATCTGGTCCAGCACTTTCTTGGCGGTGGCAACGGGAATCGCGAAGCCGATGCCTTCGGCGCCGGATGCCTTGCCGATCAGCAAGGTGTTGATGCCGATCAGTTCGCCTTCGGTATTGATCAGCGCGCCACCGGAATTGCCCAGGTTGATGGCTGCGTCGGTCTGGATGAAATCTTCTGCGCTGGCATTGTTCAACTGTCGCCCCACCGCGCTGATGATGCCCATCGTCACGGTCTGGTTGAGGCCGAGCGGGTTGCCGATCGCCAGCACCACATCGCCGGCGCGCAGTTGTTGCTCATCGGCCAGACGGATCACCGGCAGGTTGCTGGCATCGATCTTCAATACCGCCAGATCGGTTTCCTCATCGGCACCGACCAGGGTGGCTTTGGCAATACGTCCGTCGTACAGCAGCACCTGGATGTCGGTAGCATGCGCAATCACATGATTGTTGGTCAGCACATAACCCTGGCCCTGCGCGCTGACGATCACACCGGAACCCAGGGTCTGCTCACTATGCTTGTATGTGGTGGGCGCGCCACCGAACAGTTGCTGCAATACCGGGTTGTTGTACATCTTCAACGCGGGCTCGCTGACGACCTTGTTCGCGTAGATGTTCACCACCGAGGGCGCCGCGACGGCCACGGCATCGGCGTACGAAACCGGCCCCAGGCCCGAGTGCACGACCGGGGCAGTGACTTGAGTGGCGGTCTTGCTCAGGCCGAAATGCGTGCGCAGGCGCTCGCCCATGTCGGGCCAGAACAACCCGAGCACAAACGCCACCGCCAATCCGAGGATGACGAAGCGAACAATGAAGGCGAACGTGCCGGCGGCATGTTTCATGTCGTAAGGAGTCTCGGCAAGTCGTGGCGAGCGGTCGCGGCGGATCGACGTTCGCCGGCTGGGCGGTTTTATTGTACGGGGCAGGCCCTGACGCTACACTAACGCGATTTTTGAGGGGTCCCAACCCCACCATGTATAGCAAGTACCGGAGAGCCTGATGGCGAACGAAGTCGTCGATCACGGCCGCCGCCGTTTCCTGACAACAGCCACCGCCGTGGTTGGTGGCTTGGGAATCGTGTCGGCAGCTGTGCCCTTCATCAAGTCGTGGGAACCCAGCGCGCGTGCCAAGGCGGCTGGCGCTCCGGTTACCCAGTCCTTGAGCAAGATCGAGCCTGGTCAACAGCTGATTGTCGGCTGGCGCAGCCTGCCCGTGTTTATCGTCAATCGCACCCCGACCCAGCTCGCTGCCCTGCCGGGGCAGAATGGGCGTCTGGTCGATCCGAAGTCGGACGGCAGCTCGGCCGAGCAGCAGCCGAAGTACGCGCAGAACGAAACCCGTTCGATCAAGCCCGAGTGGCTGGTCATGGTTGGCATCTGCACCCATCTGGGTTGCGTGCCGGGCTACGTGGGTGAAATGAAGCCCGAGCCGTTCGACCCGAACTGGCAGGGTGGCTACTACTGCCCGTGCCACCACTCGCGCTACGACATGGCGGGCCGCGTCTACCAGGGCGTGCCGGCACCGAAGAACATGCAAATTCCGCCGTATAACTTCATTGACGATACGACGATCCAGATTGGCGTTGATCCAAAAGGGGCTGCGTAATGGCCAACGTGTTTAGCCGCATCGGCGACTGGGTCAACGAGCGTGCGCCGGGCATGATGCCCATGTATCGCGCGCACATGACCGAGTACTACGCGCCGAAGAATTTCAATCTCTGGTACTACTTTGGTTCGCTGGCGCTGCTGGTGCTGGTCAACCAGATCGTCACCGGCATCTTCCTCACGATGAACTACAACCCGAGCGCAGCGGGCGCGTTCGATTCGGTGCAGTACATCATGCGTGACGTGGAGTGGGGCTGGCTGATCCGCTACATGCACTCCACCGGCGCGTCGCTGTTCTTCGTGGTGGTGTTCCTGCACATGTTCCGCGGCATCATGTACGGCTCGTACAAGAAACCACGCGAGCTGGTGTGGCTGCTCGGCATGCTGATCTTCCTGGTGCTGATGGCCGAAGCGTTCATGGGCTACGTGCTGCCGTGGGGCAACATGTCGTTCTGGGGTGCCAAGGTGATCATCTCGCTGTTCGGCACGATCCCGTTCATCGGCCAGACCCTGGTTGAATGGATCATGGGTGACTTCCTGCCCGCCGATGCCACCCTCAACCGCTTCTTTGCACTGCACGTGATCGCGTTGCCGATCGTGCTGTTGCTGCTGGTGGTGCTGCATATCGCGGCGCTGCACGAAGTGGGCTCGAACAACCCCGATGGCGTGGAGATCAAGAAGGGTCCGAAGGGCAACCGCTGGGACGCGCTGAAGCCGACCGACGGCATTCCGTTCCACCCGTACTACACGTTGAAGGATCTGGTCGGCGTGGGCTTCTTCCTGCTGATCGCCGCGTTCATCATCTTCTTCGCACCGACGTTTGGCGGCTGGTTCCTTGAGCACGACAACTCGATCATGGCGAACAACCTGGTCACTCCGGCGGAGATCAAGCCGGTGTGGTACTTCACCCCGTTCTACGCGATCGTGCGAATGATTCCCTCGTTCCTGGGTTCGGCGGTGTGGGGCGTGCTGGCGATGTTCGGCGCGATTGCGGTGCTGTTCGCGCTGCCGTGGTTCGATCGCGGCAAGGTCAAGTCGATCCGCTACCGCGGCACCGGCTACAAGGTGGGTCTGGCGGTGTTTGTGCTGTCGTTCTTCGGCCTTGGCGCCGTCGGCGCGGGTATCACGGCTGAAGTGATTCCGGAGTGGTTCGGCAACGTCGATCTCACCACCTGGGAAAACTTGTTCGGTCGCGTGATGACCATCCTGTACTTCGGCTTCTTCGTATTTCTTTGGGCTTACACACATTTCGGCTGGGAGAAGACCAAGCCGGTTCCGGATCGGGTGACGATGCATGACTAAGCTGATGAAACGAATCGTTCCCTCGATCGCGCTGGTACTGGGCCTGCTCGTCGGCAGCCTGCCGGCACAGGCGGAAGGCCCCGAGCTGGCCAGCTCTGGCGCCAGCGTGCGCGATCAGGCCTCGTTGCAGCGCGGCGCCCGGTTGTTCTTCAACTACTGCGTGGGCTGTCACTCGCTGAAGTACGTGCGCTATTCGCGCATCGCCGAGGATCTGGGCCTGTCCGAACAGGACGTGATGCAGAACCTCAACTTCACCGGTGCGCGCTTTGACGATCCGATCGTCTCGCACATGCCGGCAGCGTCGGCGACCAAGTGGTTCGGCAAGGATCCGCCGGATCTGTCGCTGGAAGTGAGCGCCAAGGGTGACGACTGGGTTTACAACTATCTCAACTCGTTCTACCTGGATCCGAGCAGCCCGATCGGCTGGAACAATACGGTGCTGCCGAACGCGGCCATGCCGTTCCCGCTGGCCGAGCTGCAGGGCCAGCAGACGGCGGTGATGAAGCCGGGCAGTGCGGACGAGGTGGAAAAACTCACCTTGTCCCGTCCGGGCAAGTTGACCCCGGCGCAGTACCAGCAGGCTACCCGCGACCTGACGAGTTTCCTGGAATACACCTCCGAGCCGGCTGCCTTGCAGCGTCATCAGTACGGCATCTGGGTGCTGTTGTTCCTGGTCATGTTCACCTTGCTGGCCTATGTGCTCAAGAAGGAATACTGGAAAGACGTCCACTAAGCCGGATGGGCATTACTCGATTGCGGCGGCTATGAGCCGCCGCAATCGTTCTCATCGATGAGGAATTGCGCATGGTCCAAAGCGCTCGCTCGCGTACCGTACTTACGCTGTACACCACCGCCGACGACATTCAATGTCATCGCGCCCGGTTGGTGCTGGCCGCCAAGGGCGTCAGCTACGAACGGGTACTGGTGGATCCGGGCAAGCCGCCGGAGGACCTGATCGACCTCAATCCGTACGCCACGGTGCCGACGCTGGTCGATCGCGACCTTACGTTGTTCGACACTTCGGTGGTTTGCGAGTACCTCGACGAGCGTTATCCGCATCCGCCGCTGATGCCGATCGATCCGCTGTCGCGTGCGCGTCTTCGGGTCGCTGCGGTGCGTATCGAAAAGGACTGGCTGACCGAGGTCGATATCATCCGGGCGGGTGGCCGGCCAGCAGATGCCGCGCGCAAACGCCTGCGCGAACACCTGCTGGCCTCGTTGCCGCTGTTCAAGGCGTCGAAATTTTTTCTCAATGCGGAAATGAGCCTGGTCGATTGCCTGGTTGCCCCGGTGATCTGGCGACTGCCCTGGCTGCAGGTCGATCTCGGTCGCGAAGGCAAGTCGATCATCGACTATGGCGAGCGTTTGTTCCACAGTCAGGGTTTTGCGCGCAGCATGACCGATCAAGAAAGGGCGATGCGGCAACTCCATGAGCAAGAATGAACCCGTACCCATGAATTCGAATCGTCCGTATCTGCTGCGGGCGATCTACGACTGGATCAGTGACAATAACCTGACCCCGTATGTGCTGGTTGATGCGGGTTTCGCCGGAGTACGGGTGCCGCCCCAAGTAGTCAAGAATGGCCAGGTGGTGCTCAACTTGGCCATGCGCGCCGTGTCCAACCTGGACCTGGGCAATGAATGGATCAGCTTCCAGGCGCGCTTCTCCGGCGTCAGCCAGGCGATCCATATCCCGGTGCAGGCCGTGCTGGCGCTGTACGCGCAGGAAAACGGCCAGGGCATGATGTTTCCCGCCGACGAGGGCGGCGAGAATCCGCCGCCATCCACGCCCGAGCCCGATGACGCCCCGCCAGCGCCCGGTGCCGAAGGTGGCGACAAGCCCAAACGTGGAGCGCCGCATCTGCGGGTCGTCAAGTAGGTAGGAGCGCAGCCTTGCGCGAAGCTCTCTTTGTGGGAGCGACTTCAGTCGCGATTGTCCTGCCTCGGCCCACTCCGACAAATCGCGACTGAAGTCGCTCCCACAGGGTTTTCGCCGGGGTCGCGTACGTTTTGATCAACAAAGCGCAGCCCAACCAATATCCCAAGCTTCCCGTGACGATCGTAGGGCTTCGCTACGCGCACCCCAACCTACGGCGTCAATGCAGCCGGTTGCGTGGATGCAGCGGCACGACATTGCTGCTTGGCGTAGGGGCAGGGGTCGATCTGACGATCGATTCGCGCGGCACCAGCTCGATCGTCGGCAGGCTCAGGCCGGTCAGTGCGTTGCCGATCATCCACAGGCGTCCGGGTTCGCGGTCATCGCCGTCGATGCTCACCTCGAAGCCATAACCGCGCTCGATCAAACGCAATCCATTGACGCGACGCAGGCGCAGGCTACGCAGGCCAACGGTTTCGTCCAGCAATTGCAGCCCATGCTGCTGACACTGTTGCCGCGCTTCCTTCACTGCGCGCTCGCGGGCGACGCTGAGCTTCAGCCATAGCGCGATGACAACGCCCAGCAATAGCAGCAGCAGTAGACTGGAAAGGTCGCTCATGCCCACAGTGTGTGGGCGCCACTGGCTGTGCGCAAGCTAGGTGCAAACCTTCACATCGGTCAGACGAGTCGCAATCGCAGCGAAAGGTCGACCGCACGCACGTGTTTGGTCAGTGCGCCAACCGAAATGAAGTCCACACCCGTGCGGGCGAACTCGCCGATCGTGTGCAGGGTGACATTGCCGGAGACTTCCAGCGGTACGCGACCAGCGGTCTGCTGTACCGCTTCGACCATCAGTGGCAGGCTGAAGTTGTCCAGCATGATGCGGTCTACGCCGGCGTCCAGTGCCTGAGCCAGTTCGTCGAGATTCTCCACCTCGACTTCAAGCAGCAGCTTCGGATGCAGTCGCCTTGCGGCCTCAACCGCAGCGGCGATGCTGCCAGCGGCAATGATGTGGTTTTCCTTGACCAGGATCGCGTCGTACAGGCCAATTCGGTGATTGTGGCCACCGCCGCAACGCACCGCGTATTTTTGCGCCAGCCGTAAGCCGGGCACCGTCTTGCGGGTATCCAAGATGCGCGTGGCCGACCCGGCGACCGCGGCAACGTAGTCGGCGGTCATGCTGGCGGTGCCGGACAGCAACTGCAGGAAGTTCAATGCCGAGCGTTCCGCGCTGACCAGCGAACGAGCGTTACCGGACAGGCGGCAGATAACCGCCCCGGCTTTGACCCGTTCGCCGTCATGGGCTCGCCAATCGATCTGCACGTTGGGATTCAGGTGCCGGAAGCAGGCGTCGAACCATGCGGTGCCAGCGAGCACGGCATCTTCGCGACAGGTCAGCTGGGCCTCGGCGTGAGCCTCTGCAGGCAACAGCTCGGCGGTGGCATCGCCGGACCCCAGATCCTCGGCAAAAGCACGTTCGACGTCGGCGGCGATCTGGGTGGCGGGTGGTAACTCAATCGCTAGCTTGGAGCTCATTCGGTACCTGTGGTTTGCGCCGTCTCGGGCTGGCTCAGCCGGCCAACGATCGCGCTCATCGCGCGATCGAACAGTGCGTTGGCAGCAAGCACCAGAGCGTGGCCATCGGCCAACAGCACGGCAAGTTCCTGTGGCGCGTAGTCAGCCACTTTCAGGCCGCGCCGGTTGACGAACAGGTAGCGTCCGCTCATCGGGCTGATCCACGACAGTTTTGCGCGCGTCATGGGTTCGTCGATGAGGCTGAACTCCAGCCAGGTGCCGGGCTGCAACGCCTGCACCTGCTGCCACTCGGGGCTGTCTGGCGCGATGACGACGGCGTCCAGGTCCAGCGCTTCGTCATCGGTCTTGGCGTCGCGCTCGACCACCGGTTGAATGCTGTCGGGTATGGCCAGGATCGCCTCGTCCTCGACGGCGGCGACGGTCTCGGCATTCTCCACCGCTTCGCCGAGTTGCTGGCGATAGTAGGTATGAAACTGGGCAAGCAGGCGTTCGATGTCGCTGTCCTGAAACGCCACGTTGGCCAGGCCCAGGCGCAGCGAGCGTTCAATGCCCGGCAACATCTGGCGCAACAATTGCCGGCTTTCCGGCGTCTGCGCAGGGCGGGTGCTGGCGATGAAATCGTCGATGAAGCGTAGCGCGCTCTTGTACTCGGGCGACTCCTCGCCCTGGCGCAGCTGGGTCAGCACCAGATGGTTGGCCCACGCCCGCGCGAGTACCCCGTGCACCAGCGGGGGCAGCTTCTGCTCGCCGATACGGTCGATGATTTCACGAGCGGCGCGGCGACGCGCCTGCTCGAGTTTCTCGCGACCGCGGGTGGATTCGGCCACGCGTTGTTCGGCCAGTTCGGAGCGCCGTTTGCTGACATCCTGAAACTGCTGCAGGTCGGTCAGCAGGCGCTCGAAGATGCCCATGTCGTCGTCGAAATCGTGCAGCAGCTGCTCGACGATCGACTTCACCTTGTCGAGCAGGCGATGGTCTCGGTCTGATTCTTCCGACCAGCTCTTGGCCTGATCGGCCAGTCCGTCCAGCAGGCGGCGGGCCGGATGCTGGCGATGCGCGAACAGCTTGCGATCGAGGATCGCCGCCTTGAGGTAGGGAATCTGCAAGCGAGCCAGCAGCACCTGCATCTCGACGGGCAGGTTGCGATCTTCCAGGATGAATTCAAACAGCATGCCGACCAGATCGATGGTGTCCTCATCGATGGTGGCGACATGGCTGGGCCGCTCGCCGCGCAGCGCACCGATCTGGGTCAGAAGCTGACTCTTCAGCTGCATCACTTCATTGCCCAGCGAGGCGCCGTCACCGACCCGGTTGTGCAGCAATGGACCGGCACTGGTTATCTGGCTCTGCAGCACGCTGAGTGCGCCAAGTAATTCATTGGCCGACGGCAACGGACCGGTCGGTATCGCGCCGGCGCTCATGCCAACGTCGACACCGGCGTGGCCACGGCGTGCATTGAACAGTGCATGCAGCGTCTGTAGCAGATCGCTTGGTATTTCACCCACATCATCCGCGACCATGGCGGAAGAGATAGCCGACGAAATGGCTGCCACCTGGCCAGCGTCAGCGGCAATCTGCGCGGGATGACCGCGCAACACCTCGTGCCGCAGTTGCGGCAGCACGCCGGCGCGTACCAGCTCGACGTTGATTTCCAGGTAGAGCTCTTCCAGCGAAGACAGCACGTAGCGATCAAACAGTTTGTAGATGATCAGCTTGACCCGCATGTCTGCGCTGAGTTCGTTCAGCGCCTGACGAAACGCCTGCGACAGAATCGCCGGCGCGACGGGATTGCTTGCATCGTCGATCTTGTGGCCACCGCAGATCACCGACAACCGCTGGTTGACGGCGAACAGATCACGCGACAACCGCTGCTCGTTCTTGCCGATCATGCTGGTGATCGCCAGCGATTCCTCCAGGTCGTTGTCGGCAACCAGCGACAGCTCTACCGTGCCGGTCGGCAGTGGTGCGGCGACGGCGGATGGCTGCTGCGACGGATGGGTCAACTCACCCAGGTCACGGCTGATGCCGGACAGGAAATTGCGTTCCACCAGCGGACGACGTTTGCGCACTTCGCGCATGCCATCGAAATAATGCATCTGTGCCGCGTTGTTTTCGGCCTTCTCGGCCAGATCGAACAGCGCATCGTCCACATGCTCGAACATGTTGCCGACCCACTGCTGCAAGCGCCGGTTAGCGATGCCACGCACACTGCTCAGCAGCTCGCCAACACGCTCGCTGGAGGGGTCCAGTCGCGGACTTAAATTGACTACTCTGGATGAATCGCTGACTTCGTTCATCGCTACACCCCTGTAGTGTTGCAGCGCAGGCGGAACCGAGTCGGCCGCGCAGGCCCCCACAATAAGCCAAAGTGGGGGCTCATGTCATGTTTTGAGCCCTAAACGATAGCAACCAAATGCTACGGCTATGCGGCGGCGGGGAAGTCCGTCAGCTGCACGGTGCCGATGCCTTCTTCGGGCAGCATCACCGGAATGCCGTCCTCGACCCGATAGATCACCTTGCGGTCGGTGGTGATCAGGGCCTCGGCGATGCGCTCTTTCACGGCCACACCGGCCACCGAATCGACCTTGCCAGCCGCGATTGCGGTATTCAATGCGTCGAGTTCGTGCTTGGCGAGCGGCCGCACCGGCGTTTTGCTGACCGGGCAGCAGAGAATGTCGAGTAGGCGCTTGTCCATGGGGCTCGGTGGCTACCGGGGTCGGGGAAAGCTCGTACAATAACGGTTTTTGGATGGCCCAGCCATGTCAGAAACAACCAGGCCGCCGCGCGTTGGCGTAGTGATGGGTTCGCGTTCGGATTGGGAAACCATGCAGCACGCCGCCGATGTGCTGACGGAACTGGGCGTGCTTCACGAAGTACAGGTCGTTTCTGCGCATCGCACGCCGGACCTGTTATTCCGCTACGCCGAGGAAGCGATCGCCCGCGGGATCCAGGTGATCATCGCGGGTGCCGGCGGGGCCGCGCATCTACCTGGCATGCTGGCTGCCAAGACCCGTCTACCGGTGCTTGGTGTACCGGTGCAGTCGAAAGCGCTCAACGGGATGGATTCCCTGCTGTCGATCGCGCAGATGCCAGCCGGCATTCCGGTGGGTACGCTGGCGATCGGCCGGGCTGGCGCGGTCAATGCCGGCCTGTTGGCCGCAGCGGTATTGGCGCTGCACGACAAGGCTGTTGCGACCGCTCTGGAGGCATGGCGAACGAAGCAGACCCAAGCCGTGCTCGAGCAGCCGGATCCGCGTCAATGAGTCAGCGGCGGCAGCCCGTGCTCGGCATTCTTGGTGGCGGTCAACTCGCGCGCATGCTGGCCTTGGCGGCGGCGCCGCTGGGTGTGCGGACGCTGGTGGTGGATAGCGCCGCCGACGCCTGCGCCGGGCAGGTTACCCAGTTGGTCGTGGCGGACTGGACCGACTACGCCGCGCTGGAAGCGTTCGCGGCCCAGGTCGACGTGGTCACTTTCGACTTCGAGAACGTGCCGGCTGAAACCGCCCGTTGGCTGGCTGAACGTGTTTCCGTTTACCCGGAGCCGCGGGCGTTGGCTGTGGCGCAGGATCGGCTGGCCGAAAAAACTTTGTTTCGCGAGTGCGACTTGCAGACGCCCGAGTTCATGGCCGTCGATACGCGCGAAGATCTGGACCGCGCCCTGGCGGCCATCGGCGCTCCGGCCATTCTCAAGACCCGCCGACTCGGTTATGACGGCAAGGGTCAGTTTCGCCTCAAGACCATGGCCGACGCGGATGCCGCATGGACTGCTCTAGGAGCACAGGCAGTAGCGCACGGGTTGATCCTGGAAGCGTTCGTGCCGTTCGAACGTGAGTTGTCGGTGATCGCGGTGCGTGGCCGCGATGGTGATTTCCGCACCTGGCCGCTGACCCGCAACTGGCATACCGATGGCGTACTCTCGTTGAGCCTGGCACCGGCGCTGGACATTGAGCAATTGCAGCAACGTGCCACGGCACTGGCGCGCACGCTGGCCGAACGGCTGAACTACGTGGGAGTGTTTGCGCTGGAGCTGTTCGTCAAGAACGGTGAGTTGCTTGGCAACGAGATGGCGCCACGTGTGCACAACTCCGGCCACTGGACCATCGAGGGCGCGCATACCAGCCAGTTCGAGAACCACGTTCGCGCTGTCCTCGGGCTGCCATTGGGCGATACCGGTGCGCGTGGTGTATCGGTGATGTTCAACTGGATTGGCGATCTACCCGATCCGGCTCCGGTGCTGCGTGCTGTCGATGCGCACTGGCACGACTACGGCAAACAGGCGCGATCCGGTCGCAAGGTGGGGCATGCCACGTTGTGTGCGCCAGATGCGGCGACTGTGGCCGCGCGACTTTCCGAATTGGCCAGGGAGCTCGGCCGCGAAGAGCAGGCCGAGCCGGCGATAAAGGCACTGGGATAGTTGTGCCTGCAAGCAGGGACAACGCGTAGAGCCTGGAACTTGCAAGTGCGTTGGCGTCCGTTCCTTATCCCTAGCCTGAAAGCATGGGAGGGTTGGGCTGCGGTTACTCTTCGTGAAGAAGATCAAGAGCTTCACCCCCTCCCAACCTCCCCCTGCAAGCAGGGGGAGGAGCAAAGGACGCGGTCCCTTTCGCCATCGTCGGATGCCCTGATTTCGTCATTCCAGCGGAGGCCGGAACCCAGTGCCCTTAAGTTCAATGTGAGACCCGGGGCCGCTGAATCCCTACCTTCGCAGGGATGACGATAACGGGCGGGAAAGATCGCTGTCAGAGGATCGTTGTAGAGCTCAACGCCCGATCAGCCCAGGTTGCTGGCCGCGAATTCCCAGTTCACCAGGTTCCAGAACGCTTCCACATACTTCGGACGGGCGTTGCGGTAGTCGATGTAATAGGCGTGTTCCCACACATCGGTAGTGAACAGCGGCTTGTCGCTGCCGGTGATCGGGGTGGCGGCGTTGGATGTATTGACGATGCCTAGCGACCCGTCCGGGCGCTGCACCAACCAGGTCCAGCCCGAGCCGAAATTACCGGCGGCCGACTTGCTGAATTCTTCCTTGAATTTGTCGAACGAACCGAACGCCTTGGTGATCGCGTCGGCGAGCTTGCCGCTCGGTGCGCCGCCGCCCTTGGGGCTCATCGAGTTCCAATAGAACGTGTGGTTCCACACTTGCGCGGCATTGTTGAACACGCCACCGGAAGACTTCTTGATGATGTCTTCCAGCGAAGCTTTCTCGAATTCGGTGCCTTCGATCAACTTGTTGAGATTGGTCACATAGGCCTGGTGATGCTTGCCGTAGTGGTACTCCAGCGTTTCAGCGGAAATATGCGGTTCCAGTGCGTTTTTTTCGTAAGGAAGCGGGGGAAGTTCGATCGCCATGAGTGGCTCCTTAGCGGTGGCTGGGGGATGGATTTCGGCGCAGCGGACGGCAGCCGACAGGTGACTGATACAATATCGGTCTGTCTGCATTGTAAAGATGAAACACCGAACTATGGACATCAACGAGCAAATCAAGGCGACGCTGGCCGAGCATCCCATCGTGCTCTTCATGAAGGGCACGCCGGAATTTCCGATGTGCGGCTTTTCCAGCCGGGCGGCGCAGGCACTGACCGAGGCCGGCGCGCCATTCCATGCCGTGAATGTATTGGCTGACCCGCAGGTGCGCGCCGCGTTGCCGCATTTCGCCAACTGGCCGACCTTTCCGCAACTGTTCATCCAGGGCGAACTGATCGGCGGCTGCGACATCATCGAGGATCTGAAATCCGCCGGTGAGCTGACCCGCATGGCCAGCGACGTGGCGGGGATGGCGCATTGATGGCGCTGCCCACATCGCGATTGCCCGCCGGCTGGACGCCTGCCGTCGATACGCTTGCCGATCGAGTGGTACTGGTGACTGGCGCGTACGGCGGCCTTGGCGGCGCAGTGGCGCGTGCGGCCTCTGGTGCCGGCGCCACCGTGGTGATCACGGGGAAACGCAAGCGCCAGCTTGAGCAGTTGTTCGACGCCATGGTTGCCGAAGGACTACCCGAGCCGGTGATCCATCCACTCGATATGGAAGTGGCTACGCCGAAGGAATACAGCGCATTGGCCGAAGGATTGGAGCGCGATTTTGGCCGTCTGGATGGCATCGTGCATGCCGCCGCAAGTTTTACCGGGCTGACCCCGATCGCCATGCACAAGCCGGACGACTGGCTGCGCGCGCTACATGTGAATGTGTCTGCGCCATTTGCGTTGACCCAGGCTTGCATGCCGCTGCTGACGCAGGCGAGCGACAGCGCTGTGGTATTCGTGCTGGACAATCCCGAGCTGCTGCAGCGTGCGCACTGGGGCGGTTACGGTGTCTCGAAAGCAGCATTGGAACGGTTCGTCGCGATCCTGCATGAGGAAACCGACAACAGTCCGATGCGCACGCATGCCGTACTGCCTGCGCCGATGCGCACAGCGTTGCGGCGACAGGCGTATTTCGGTGAAGACATCATGCAGCGACCACCGCCGGATGCTTCGGCGGCGGCGATCGTCTATCTGCTTAGCGCGCAGTCGGCAGCGGCACGCGGTGCGGTGCTGGACCTGCGCGTCGATTGAAGGGGGGCATCGGCCACCTCGCCGATGCAGTGATGAACAAGCGCACCGGCTGGCCGGTGCTTTGACGGTCTCGCGGAAAGGGAGTTGAGATGGAAACGGAGATGACCACGTTGTCCGCGGGAATCACGTTATTCCTGATCATGGACCCGCTCGGGAATATTCCATTCTTCCTGAGCCTGCTCAAGAACGTTCCACCCAAGCGTCGCCGCTGGGTGATGGTGCGCGAGTTGCTGATTGCGCTCGGTGTATTGCTGGCTTTCCTGTTTGGCGGTCAGCACATTCTCCAACTGCTGCAACTGAAACCGGATTCGATCAGCATCGCCGGCGGCATCGTGCTGTTTCTCATCGGTATCCGCATGGTATTTCCGCCCGCCGATGGCGGCGGTATCTTCGGCAAGCCGGGCGAAGGCGAGCCGTTTATTGTGCCGATGGCGATCCCGGGTGTAGCGGGCCCATCCGCGATGGCAGCACTGCTGTTGCTGACCAACACCCAGCCCGGGCGCACCGCCGACTGGATGATCGCGCTGCTGTTGGCATGGCTCGCCACGTCGGCCATTCTGCTGAGCGCCACTTATCTTTTCCGCTGGCTCGGCGAAAGCGTGCTGACCGCATTGGAGCGCGTCATGGGCATGTTGCTGATCGCACTCTCCGTGCAGATGTTCATGGCCGGCGTAGCATCGTTTCTGCATATGGCGATTTAAACGGCGGTTCCGTCGCAACAACTTTTATAGACATACGCGTGATCGGAGAGTTGTCACATTAGGACGGCAGGATAGGCAAAATTCGAGGACGCAGACATGCTCCGGATCGAACGGTCCCTTTCTGAACGCCTGCCTTGGTTGGCACAACACCCCTCCATCCGTCGTCCGATGGCTGGCATGCTCGGACGCCTGGCTGACGAGGACGGATTCAACCGCGTGCTCGATCGAGTCGGCGACAGCGAAGGCCTCGATTTCGTCGAACGCGTGCTGGATGTATTAGGCACCAGTTATCACGTCAATCAGCGTGAACGCGAGAACATCCCGGTGGATGGCGCCTTGCTGGTGGTCGCGAATCACCCACTGGGCATGCAGGACGCGCTGGCGCTGCTGCAACTGGTGAGCTCGGTGCGCAGCGACGTGCGCATCCTGGGCAACGACTGGCTGGCGGTTGTTCCACCTCTGCGCAAATTGCTGTTGCCGATCGACGTGTTCGGCAACGGCGCAACGTCGCGTTTGCGCGATGTCTATCGCGCGTTGGACAACGGCGAGGCGCTGATCGTATTTCCCGCTGGCGAAGTGTCCCGCGTGGGGCCCGCCGGTGTGCGCGACGGGCGCTGGTCGGATGGCTTTGCACGGCTTTCCCGGCGCAGTAAGGCGCCGGTATTGCCCGTGCATATCGCTGCGCGCAATTCGACCATGTTCTACGGCTTGTCGATGCTGGCCAAGCCACTGAGCACGGCGATGCTGCCACGCGAAGCGGTGGCGCCGGGCGAGCGACGGATCGGTTTCAGCATCGGCGCGCTGGTGAGCGCCGAAGAACTGCAGCGACGCAGCGGCGGTTCGTCCGAGCAGGCCGCCCGATTGATGCGCCGGCATGTCTATCGGGTGGGTCGGCATCGCGGTCCGATCTTTGGCGGACAGGCGCCGCTGGCACATCCCGAGCCAGCCGAGCGCGTTGCCGCCGAGCTGCAGCAGGCCGAAAAGCTGGCTGATCTGAATGATGGCAAGCAGGCTTGGTTGTTCAAGGGCGCGCTCGACAGCACGGTCATGCGGGAGATCGGCCGCCTGCGCGAACTGACCTTCCGCAAGGTAGGTGAGGGCACCGGTGCACGGCGTGACCTGGATGCCTACGATCCGCACTACGAACATCTGGTGCTATGGGACACGAAGGCGCTGCGCATCGTCGGCTCATACCGCCTTGGTCATGGCGGCCAGTTGATCGCGGCACGCGGCATGTCCGGCCTTTATACCTCAAGCCTGTTCCATTACTCGCCGGCACTGGAATCACGTCTGGCGCAGGGGCTCGAGCTGGGCCGCAGTTTTATCGCGCCGGCGTACTGGCGAACGCGCGCACTCGACCAGCTATGGCAGGGCATCGGTCTGTATCTGCAACGGCATGCCGAGCTGCGCTACTTGTTCGGGCCAGTAAGCATGTCGGTCAGCCTGCCGCGCGAGGCACGTGAGTGGATTGCGGTGGCCCATCAGCATTACTTCGGGGCACCTGGTCTGGCCGAGCCACGACAGCCGTTCGTGGTGTCGCCTTCGATGATCGAGCAGGTCCGCCATTCACTGGACGGTCTTGATGCCCAGCAGGGGCTGGGCAAACTCAAGCACCACCTCGATGCATTGGGCGTGGGTCTGCCGGTGCTCTACCGGCAATACGTCGACCTCGTCGAAGCCGAAGGCGTGCAATTTCTGGGCTTCGGTGAGGACCCCGGGTTTTCTGGCTGTGTGGACGGGTTGGTGATGCTGGATCTGGCCAACCTCAAACCGGCGAAGCGCGCGCGTTATCTGGGGAAGGCTGGCTAGTCTCACCAGCCGCCGGGCAAAGCGGCGGCAAGGGCATAGCTGTCCAGGACATTACCCGCATTTTTCTGTGCAGATTCTTGCGTCTAGCGCATCCAGTTCATGCGCCGCAGCGGCTTTGTTGCCCCCGGCTGATGTCTCTGCGTTTCGCTGCCTGGGAAGGGAGGCAGTCCGGGTCCACTTCCCGGAAAGCCCCGTGGATAGCGGGGTTTCTGTCATGTGGCTGACTTCATAGACTGGAAAACTTGTAAAATTGTTGTAAAATTTGGATGCAATCATGGAGTCTTCACTCCGTCGATGGGGAAAGGGAAGCACTGGTAGTTGCGAAGGCGGAGGGCGATTTCTTTCGGTTTGTGACAAAACCACCCTCAACCTCAAGTTTTGACGCTTGGCGCCAGCGGCGCACAACGCGGTGAATCGGCAAGTGCCTGCAACGACTGTTGCGCCCCCGTTTTCAGTAATAACCAAATCTGATTCCATAAGAGATAAATCCCAATGAAGCGAACCCATCTTTCCGCGGCGATTGCACTGGCCTGCATGCTCGGCACCGGCGCAGCCATGGCGCAGACTGCCAATCCGCCGCCGCAGGCGCCTGCGGATCAGACCACGCTAACCGCTCCGCGCGGCGTCTCCAGCACGTCCAACACGACGACGTCGAACGACACCAAGCGCGTGCAGCAGCTGACAACGGTGCAGGTCAAGGGACAATCGCTGTCGCTGGGTGACGGCCTGATGTCGGTGCAGACGGCACCCAAGGCTGTTTCGACGATCACCCGCGATGCCATCGTCAAGGCAGCACCGGGCGGCACCTTCGTGCAGATGATCGACAGCATCCCGGGCGTCAACGCATCGACCGATGACTTCACTGGCCTTGCCAACGGCAACTACAGCATCCGCGGCTTCACCAGCGATGAAATCGGTACCACCGTCAACGGTGCGCCGATCAACGACAGCGGCAACTACAAGGTCTATTCGACCGAGTACGGCGATACCGAAAACATCGGCGACATCACCGTGCTGCAAGGTTACCCGGATGTGGATACACCGATCGGCGGCGCCGCCGGCGGCTCGATCGCCTGGGCCACCATCGACCCCTCCCACACTGCCGGCCTGGACGTCAGCCAGACCCTCGGCAGCAATGATTACAAGCGCACCTTCGTTCGCCTCAATACCGGCGACACCGGCCCGGTGCGTTCGTGGTTGTCGTACTCTGACAACAAGGCCGACCTGTGGCGTGGCCCGGGCGACCAGAGCGTCAACAAGGTGGATGGCAAGTCGATCTGGACCATCGACGACAACAACTCGATTTCCGCGTCGTTCCAGTACAACCGCGAATCGAACATCCTCTATGACAGCTTGACCAAAACCCAGGCTCAGCAGAATTACCACCAGAGCTACGACGCCACGCTGCTGAATCCTCTCGATACCAATTTCTACAAGCTGCACACCAACCCGTTCAAGAGCTGGCTGGTCAGCATGGACGGTGAGTTCAAGCTGAGCGACAACCTGCGCCTGTCCGTGGTGCCGTACTTCCAGTATGGCAATGGCGGTAGCGGCGGCGGCGGCACCATCACCGAGACGACCAAGACAACCAACCAGTACCTGTACACCAATCAGGACCTGAATGGCGACGGCAAGCTCACTGGCAAGGACCTGATCTATTCGATCAGCAATACCTACACGATGCGTCCCGGCATCATTGCCAAGTTCAACCAGGATTTCGGTGAGAACAACAGCCTTGAGTACGGCGCCTGGTACGAGCGTCCGCGTCAGGAGCAGAGTCAGGCCTATACCCCGGTGAATCCGACCACGGGCGTCCCTTCCGACATCCAGGGTACGACCGATCTGATCCGTTACCCGGATGGCACGGTGCAGCAGACTTATAACGAATATACCGTCACCGATACCCGCAAGGCGTTTGCCACGGATACCTGGACGCCGAACGACCAGTGGACCTTCACCGCGGGTGCTTCCTACCTGTGGGTGCAGCGCAGCGGTTTCGACTATCAGTATCCGAACTCGGTGCGCCCGGGTTACACGGGATATGGTGTCAGCAATTTCTCGCAGACCTTTGACGACTGGAGCCCGACCGCCGGCGCCAAGTTCCAGCTGAACGATCAGAACCAGTTCTACTTCGGTATCGGCCGTACCTTCCGTGCGCCGATCAACGGTGCCGTGCTGCAAAATGCCGCCGCCGCGTACTACCCGGGCCAGACGTTGCCGCTTAACGACTATCTCAACAAGCCGGAAAAATCGACCACGGCTGACTTGGGCTGGCGCTACTACGACGACACCTTCTCGGCCAGCGTCGACGCGTATGCGTCCAACCTCACCAACAAACAGATCTCCGGCTTTGACGAAGTGACGTTTGCGACGGTTTACCTGTCCATACCGTCGGTGCACATGCGCGGCCTGAATACCGAGGCAAGCTACAAGATCACGCCGGACTGGACCCTCTACGGTTCGTACGCGTACACCAAGTCGACGGTGGAGACCGATCTCAATTCGAGCGGCGACGGCATCTACAACACCGAAGGCAAGACGTTCCTGAATACGCCCAGGAACACTGCCTACGTGCGCCTGAGCTACGACCATGGTCCGTTCTGGGCCAGCCTTGACGAGAAGTATCGCAGCTCGATCTACGGCGACTGGTCCAACACGGAGAAGGTGGGTGGTTATTCCACGCTCAACCTCAGTGCAGGCTGGAGGTTCCCGGACTTCTCCACGATGATCCACAAGCCGTACATCAAGCTCAACCTGTTCAACCTGACCGACAAGCAGGCGCTGACCAACGCCAACAACATCTCGGCGTTCCTTGCGTCCAATCCGGACAAGACCAAGGACCAGAACGGCACGGTGCTGTATGCCTCGGCCCCGTACTACTCGTTGCTTGAGGACCGCACAGTCATGGTGACACTCGGCGCATCGTTCTTCTGATCGGATGATGAGATCGGGTTGATGCGTGATTGATGCGCAACACTCCTGGCCGGCGCCTTCGGGCGCCGGCCTTTTCATGTGCGCTTGACGCTACGATGCCAAGCGTATGAAGCTAACCGGTCAACTTTGGATGGACGGCGTTGCACAAGCCGCGACAAGACGGTCTGGAGAAATAGTCGAATGAATAACGCAAGTCCGGTGTCACGTAGCAAATCTGCCACCGTCAGTGCGCGCATCTCGCCCGTTGGCGGACTGGATGTGCTTTCCCGTAACGAAGTGGCGCGGCTGCGCGGCGCCAGCGATTCAGGCCTGCATGCGCTGCTTTGCCGTTGCGCGCTGGCGGTGTTGACTTCGGGCAGCATTACCGACGATCCGCGCGCCATCCTCGAGCAGTATCCGGATTTCGACATCCAGGTATTGCAGCAGGATCGCGGCATCAAGATCGAGCTTACCCATGCGCCTGCGCAGGCGTTTGTGGACGGCCAGATCATCCGCGGCATCAATGAACTGCTGGTCGCGGTGGTACGCGACATCGTCTACGTGGCGACTCAGCTGGAGCAGTCTGGCGTTGATCTGAGCGGCTCGGCTGGCCTGACCCAGAGCGTATTCGAGATCCTGCGCAATGCGCGGATCCTGAAGCCGAACATCGACCCCAACCTGGTCGTGTGCTGGGGTGGTCACTCGATCGCGCGCGAGGAATACGACTACACCAAGCTGGTCGGTTATCAGTTGGGCCTGCGCGGCCTCGATATCTGCACCGGTTGCGGGCCCGGCGCGATGAAGGGTCCGATGAAGGGCGCAACGATCGCGCACTCGAAACAACGTCGACGCAACAACCGCTACATCGGCATTACCGAGCCAGGCATCATCGCAGCCGAGTCGCCGAATCCGATCGTCAATCATCTGGTGATCATGCCGGACATCGAGAAGCGCCTCGAGGCGTTCGTGCGCATGGGTCACGGCATCATCGTGTTTCCGGGCGGTGTGGGTACGGCGGAGGAAATCCTTTACCTGCTCGGCATCTTGCTGCACCCGGACAACGCCGGCACGCCGTTTCCGCTGATCTTCACCGGACCGCGGCAATCGGCCGCGTACTTCGAACAGATCGACCGCTTTCTGCGGCTCGCGCTCGGCGACGACGTGGCGCAGCACTACCAGATCATCGTGGATGATCCGGCCACGGTCGCGCGCACCATGATCAAGGGTATCGACAAGGTGCGGCACAACCGGCTGGATACCAAAGACGCGTTTTTCTTCAACTGGGCGCTGCAGATTCCGCTGTCGTTCCAGACCCCCTTCCAGCCCACACACGAGGCGATGCGCGCGTTGCAGATCCACCACGATCGTCCGCGGCATGAATTGGCGGCGGATCTGCGCCGGGCGTTCTCCGGCATCGTGGCGGGCAATGTGAAGGAAGAAGGCGTGCGAGCGATCGAGAAGTCCGGACCGTTCGATATCGACGGCGATCCGGACATCATGCGCGCGCTGGACAAGCTGCTGCAGGCCTTCGTCGAACAGCACCGGATGAAGCTCCCCGGCGGCGCCGCTTACGTGCCGTGCTATCGGGTGCGCACGAGCTAAAAATTCTGCGGCGATCTGGCGTCAATGGCTTGACAGCTCGCCGCACCACCGACAAACTACGCAGCTCACGCCCGAATAGCTCAGCTGGTTAGAGCACTTGACTGTTAATCAGGGGGTCGCTGGTTCGAGTCCAGCTTCGGGCGCCATATACCAGGTTTCAGGGCAGCAAATCGCCCCTTAAAACCTACAAAGACCCCGCCAAGGCGGGGTTTTTTGTGCCTGTAACTGCCCAAGCCAACGATTCCGAGGTTTTTTGCGCGCCATGCCAGAAGAAATTGAGATCGATACCGACAAACTTCGCGAGACGATCGCCGAAGAGGTAGAGCACGAAAGCGGGAATCTGCTGCGTTCCATCGCGCTGAGCACCGCACTGTTCGCGGCGCTTGCAGCGATTGTTTCCCTGCAGGCCGGCAGCACGGTCAACGAGGCGCTGGTTCTGAAGAACGAAGCGACGATCCAGCAGGCGAAAGCGTCGGACAGCTGGACGTACTATCAAGCCAAAGGCCTCAAGGCCGCGATGGCTCGCAGTGCGCGCGAGCCCTGGCTCGCGCAGGACAAGCAGCCCCCGGCGCACTTGGCCGACGAGGAAGCGCACTACCTGGCCGAACAGCGTGAACTCAAGCTTCAGGCGGTCGGGTTCGAGCACGAACGTGACGTGAAATCTGCCGAAGCCGATCACATGCTGCACCAGCACGATCGTCTGGCCGAAGCCGTGGCATTGCTGCAGGTTGGTATCGCCCTGGGCGCGGTGGCGGCGCTTACGCATAAACGCCTGGCATGGTGGGCGTCGCTTGCGCTGGGAGTGGTGGGCGGCCTGCTGTTCGCCTACGCGCTTATTGGCGTGCATTGAAGGCGAACTTTGTTGCGCGCATCTGATTTTTTAGACGGCCAAATACAGTTTGATGCATTGGCTGCGTGGCATCACCGCGGACGCGGCCTCAGACGCGACGCTGATTTAGCTTCAACGGTAGGGGCATTTAAAGCGAAAGCCGCCGCAGTTCGTCACCCGTGGCGATTGACTGACGCCTTGGCCCGAGCAGCCCATGGCTGTATATCGGCGAGCAGGCCGTTTGTTTCAAATCCTTTGCCAGCAGAGGCGCTGCTTAAAGCGTAACGCCACGGTGTGGGTGCGGATTGGGCATCCATGGCGCGGTAGGCACAGGCGCATGGTTCACCTAGACGGCAGCGTTCTTCTTCCATGTCGAACAACAACGGGCGAACGGTTCGCCGGCCTTCAAAGGTGATCGAAGCGTAGCCGCAGGCCAATGGCCTCGAAGACTTCCTTGCTTATAGGCATGACGATTAATTCCTTGTGGTCTGCAGAGTTGGATTCTGGTGAACGTCTTGCGACGGTAAGGTGAGCTCCTCACGGAAGCGTCACAAGTTATTGATTTATAAACATAAATCATCAAATATTCACAGATGCAATGAGAGCCAGTAGACGTTCCTGACGAGCGCTTCGGCGGAGCCTGAACCCATGGCCTGAATCCTTGGGCCTTAAGGGGAAATCGATATGGCCGTCTCTTTGATTGTTTACTGCGTGTGCGTTGCGCTAGTCGTTCCTGCCATCGCCACAGCGGCAGCAGAAGAGCGCATTGGCTTCTCAGGCGCAATCGTTGGACCCACCTGCGGCGTCGCAGCGTCACAACTAACACCCGTGAGGATGGCGGTGCCTGAAGCTCAGGCGCAGAGGTTTAGCTGCGATGTGGGTGCTAGTGCTACGGCAGAATCCCAGAGTTATGTATTGACCAAAAGGTCCTTGTCCGGGTCGGAGTCGGATCGCGTGCTCAACTACTTCGACGGCTACGTTGCGGCGGATCGATCCGACACAGCGGAACCCGTGTTGCTGACGCAGACTTACGAGTAACGCTTAGGCCGGTTTCCCCGGCAGGCAAAGACAAGGATCCGTGCGCCATCGCGGATTGGGTATTCGAAGCAAAGGCCGGCATGTATGCCGGCCTTTGCTTTTGCGGTGCAATCGGCAGCGTGTCTGGCGTCGGCGGGACTCGGTACTGCAAACGACTTCCCATAGCGATCAACGATGTCGAACACCACCCCCGGCGAGCCAATGTTCACGGCAGGGATCGCGGTCTGAAAAGACGCCATGCAGTCTCTGCATGGCCATGCGTTAAACCGATTACAGGAACGAAGGTGGCTCGTGCTATCTAGTCAATCAGGCGCTGGATCTGCACCACGGGCGCACCGATAGTCAAAGCTCGTTGGGTTTAGGGGAAGCCAGCAGGAGGGTGGAACTTATAAACGGAGGTTTGTCCACGCTTCACTTGCAACGGCATTCGTTGCCCCGGCCAGCCAATGCAGGTTGAAAAAAACACATTGGAGTTCTTGATCGCATGCTGCCAGAGATGCGGCCAACGAACGACACCGCATTGCGATGCGAGCCACCTCATTTTCGTACCTCTCAAGACGAGGCAAATCGCGACTGGAACAGTGAATTGTAAGCCCCGGCGTTAACTGGATCGTACCGACGCCAATCATCTGTAGGGAGACACTGATGAATAACTTACCGTGCTTTGGCACGTCAAGGAAAGCTGTTTCGAATATCACCGCGATCGCGTTGGGTCTTGCTCTAGTGGCCTTGTGGACGCCCGCTGCGAAGGCCGATGACAGCCTCGCCCAGGCAGCAAAAAATACCGAATGCTCGAAGTACGACAAGTACCGCATGCGTGGTTCGGAAACGGCGATCATCACGACATGCGACACGTTATCGCCCGATGGCGATGGGCCGCGCAAGGCGATGTATGACAGTGGCTGGCTGGTACAAAACTACAGCTCCATCACCGAGCTTTATGACCTGAATCACGCCGACAGCAATGTGACTCAAAGATATAGTGGTCAACGTCCGACGTTTCAGGCCAATACGAATTTCACCATAACCTACGATCTTTCGAGAATCGGATTTTTTGGCGAAAACGCTCAGCTTGGCATGCAGGCGAACTGGACTCAGAACAGCTATCTTGGCAACGGCCTGCGCGACACCTATATCAACCAGCTCTCCATCGAACAGGAGTTCGACAGTAGCCGGGTTCGCGTCGAGTATGGTTTTTACAGTATCGGTTCGAAATTCTATGGTTCGGTCCTTGGCACCAGTACCGCGGCAACCGCATTAGGTCCCAACAGCGGCCTGCTATACGAAGCAGGCGTGCCCGTCGGCGGATTCAAGCCGACACCGGCTTTCGATCTGCGGCTCTATTCGACCGACCTGCGTTTCTACAATCACTTCGGCGTGACACGAAGTTCGAGTCCGCAAGGCTTTCAACACGACTCGAAGGAAAATCCCTCGGGCTTAAGCATGACGGTTCCGGGGTCAAAGCTGCTGTATATCGACGAGATAGGTTATCGGCGGCTGCCGAAAGCCGATGAGCTTTCGCGCTGGTTACGCGTAGGCGCTGTGTATAACACCAGCGACTACATGAACTATCAAGTGGGTCATCCGACCGACAGCAATCACATGTACTACGTGGCGTATACCCAGCAGTACAGCCAGCCTGACCCGAGCTTGCCAGTGCGTGGCATTTATACCGACATCAAGATTGACCAGGTGCCATCGTCGCGCAACGTGTACGACAAAGACGTTCTCTTTTCGCTCTATAGCATCGGTCCCTTCGATACACGTCCCTATGACATGGTGACCCTTGGCTATCAACACAAATGGATAAGTCAGTGGGCACGCCAGGCGCTTTCCCGCAGCACCCAGCTGGCACCGATCGACAGCAGCGAAACCATGACACTCAGCTACGCATTTCATGTGTTGCGCGGCCTGTACTTCAATAACTCACTTTCCTATACCGACAACCCGATATTGGTGCCGCAACACTCTGGCTCGCTGGTCTTGTCATCAACCGTATATCTGTCGCTCTGAGCGATCGTTGTGGCCTGGCCACTTACAAGGAGAATTGCATGCTTCGCAAAAGTTGTCTCGCCCTTGCCTTGGGCGCTGGGATCCTGGTTAACCCGGCGTTGTGCTCTGCATTCGATCCCGTAGTCGTAAAGACAGCGGTCGATACCGAGCTTTCCAAGGGCTACCCCGCTCTGGACGCTCTGTTCAAGGATATCCACGAGCACCCGGAGCTTGGATTTCAGGAAACACGCACGGCGGCGTTGCTGGCGAAGCAAATGCGTGCTTTGGGCTTCACCGTGACCGAACATGTCGCCAAGACTGGCATCGTGGCGATCTACAAAAACGGCGCCGGGCCTACGGTGCTGGTGCGTACCGAGCTCGATGCCTTGCCGCTGGAGGAGAAAACCGGCCTGCCGTATGCGAGTAAGGCCAAGCAGGTCTGGCAGGGCAAGGAGGTCTCTGTCGATCATGCCTGCGGTCACGACATCCATATGACGACCTGGGTGGGCACCGCAAAAGCGCTGCTGTCGATGAAGGATCAATGGCACGGTACCCTGATGTTTGTCGGTCAGCCTTCGGAGGAGGGCGCAACGGGTATCAGCGGCGCCAAGGCCATGCTGAACGATGGCCTGTTCACTCGCTTTCCGAAGCCCGATGTCGGCTTTGCCTTGCACAACATGCCACTGCCTTTTGGAGTGTACTACCGGGCTGGGGTGGTGACGTCGAATGCCAATGATCTGCTCATCACCTTTCATGGCAAGGGCTCGCATGGTTCGATGCCGCAAGAATCAATCGATCCCGTGTTGATGGCCGCGCGCTTCGTCGTTGATGTACAGGCCGTCATCAGCCGTGAGAAAGACCCGGCGGCATTCGGCGTGGTGACCGTTGGCGCCATTCAATCGGGCAGTGCTGGAAATATCATTCCAGACACCGCCGTGCTCCGCGGCACGATCCGCAGCTACGACGCCAGTGTGCGAGAGAAGCTCTTTGCCGGCATCACGCGCACAGCGCAGGCGGAAGCGCAGATGTCCGGCGCGCCGGCGCCAGATGTCGACCTGCACGGTAACGTCAATTACGGCGCTGTTGTAAACGATGGCGCCATCACGGAGCGCGCGGCGGCAGCATTCAACGCTGCGTTTGGTGATCAGGCGCATATTGTTCCCAAGCCGCTGTCCGCCAGTGAGGACTATTCGGAATTCATCAACGCGGGTGTGCCGTCCCTTTATTTCTTTATCGGTAGCTACGAGCCGCAGCGTGTCGCCGATGCGCAGAAGAGCGGTATCGCTTTGCCGGTCAACCATTCACCCATGTATGCCCCCGTACCAGAGCCGACCATTCGCACCGGCGTTGCGGCAATGACCATCGCGGTAATGAGTGCGATGGACTCCAAGTCATAGCGTCAGGGTGCAGGGGCGGTTCCTGAGCGGAACGGTCGCCGGCGTGATCCCGGAGCCACATGAGCCATCAAGCATCGGTTGAACCTGCAGGGCGGTCATCCGCCAGTCGTCGGATGACCGCCCTGCAACGAAGACTGGATCAGTTCGAAGACGAGGTCTGCGGACGATGGAAGCAGTGAGCGGTTCGAGCAAATCATCAAAACGGGTAGATCGGGCAGATCCGACTCGATGTGCAGTGGTTGGATCTGCTCATGAAATGCCTGCGACAACCTTGCATTCATTTGCGGCCCCATCATCAACGCATCCAGGCCAGTCATGGCATCCAGCGCCACGATAAGTGAGGAGCATTCGAGCACTCTTTGAGGGGGTGGCAACCCGTTCCGCTCGAAGAACTGCTCGAAGAACGACGTAGGGCCAGATGCCGAAGTCAGCCAAATGGCGTCAAGCAAATGGCTCAGCTTTTTTTCCTTGAGCAGGGGATGGCCTTGGCGGGCGGCGATCCGCATGGGGATGTGGTGAACGGTCAATACGTCCAGTCCGCTTGACGCCTCGGGTAAATGCGTGGTCAGCGCCAAGTCGAGTGACCCTTCGCGCAACATGGCGTTAATTTCGGAGGGGCGAAGCTCATGGATGCACAGCTGGGTATCGGGGCATTTTGCATGGAACTCGACCATGACCCCTTCCAGCGTTACGGATAGCGCTGCAACTGCGGTAATGCCAATAGAAATCCGACGTGTTGCCGATCCCCTCATTTCACCGATATCGCGACGCGCCCGCTCCACGCTTCCCAGTACATGGCGCGCATGCTCAATCAAGCGCAGCCCGTAGGGGGTAAGGGTTATGCCCTGGCTCGATCGTATGAGCAAGGCCACGCCAAGTTCCCCTTCGAGCGCCTGAAGCGTGCGACTCAGTGCGGGTTGGCTGATGTGCAGCCGTTTTGTAGCTTGTTGCAGGCTGCCGCATTCATGCACCACGACGAGGCTGCGCAGATGTTGCAGTTTCATGGGTTGCTGGGGTCTGCGCCGTTGAGCGAGTCCAAAGACGCTATCACGATGTCGATGAGTGAATCGCCGCGTTTACTGCAATTCAGATAAACCCTACGCCAGCTGATTTAAAGTCTTACGAAGAGCTCACGCTACGGCGATATTCAGGTTCTACGAATCCGTGCCTTGCTTTCGTCCAGCCCGGATGCACATCATCAGGTGGGTGAGGCTTGCCTTAAGCGTTGCTGCGGCACGATCTGTCCGTGCAGTCCCTCTGCTTGCGCTGGCATTCGTAGGCATGGAGGATGGCTTTGACGCATGTTGTGGCCATGGCCGATTAATTCAGCTGCGCGCAATTCGCTGTCTGCCTGGCATCGGCCGGGGCGCTGCGGATGCGGCCGGAGTTGGAGACCATGACGCTCAGCACCCGATCCGCACTGCCTTTCTGGCAGAGCAGCAGCGTTATGTTGCTGCCGCTGGCGCTGCCATCGGGGAGAAATCGCACAAAACGCCGTCCCTCCGTGCCTAGAATGGCCAATTTACCGCCATAGCCGCGCCCTACATACAACGGCCCGTGTTCCGGCTGGTTCGCGCTATCGGGGTCCTGGAATAGCAGCCAGCCGTTTTCCCAATGAAGGTCGTCGCTGCAATGGCTGCCATCGCGGGTCGGACAGAGCAGGGCGCGTTTGCCCGAGGTAAGGGCGGTCTCGCGGGCATGTTGCAGGGCGGAGATGAGATCCGACTGGGCGATCTGCTGTTGGTTGCGGATCACCAACTTACCCAACGAGGGCGCGGCGACCCCGATGAGTATCCCGATAATGACCAGCACCATGATCTGCTCGATCAGGGTCGTGCCTTGTTGGGTGAAGCGAAACCCGACATGCTGCCGCAGGGTCATGGCGTCGCTCCTGCGGTGCCCGGACGGTCCATCCTAGAGACCCTCGCAGGTCGCGCTCAGCCACTGAACGATGACAATACCGTGGGCCTCTGCTGACACGACCTGTCAGTAGGGCCAATTTAAAATGGGACACCAGGCCCACATATGTCATCAATGACTGACCGCTTCCAACTCGTATCCCCTTACCAGCCCGCTGGCGATCAACCGTTGGCGATCCAGCGTCTGGCCGAAGGCTTTGAATCTGGCCTGGCGGCGCAGACGTTGCTGGGTGTCACTGGCTCGGGCAAGACCTACACCATCGCTAACGTGATCCATCAGGTGCAGCGGCCGACCATTGTTATGGCTCCCAACAAGACGCTGGCGGCACAGTTGTACGGAGAGTTCAAGGAGTTCTTTCCGCACAACGCGGTGGAATATTTCGTCAGCTATTACGACTACTACCAGCCCGAAGCCTATGTGGTGGCATCGGACACGTTCATCGAGAAGGATGCCTCGATCAACGAGCACATCGAGCAGATGCGGCTATCGGCGACCAAGGCGCTGTTGTCCCGGCGTGACTCGATCATCGTTGCCACGGTCTCGGCGATCTATGGTCTGGGCAATCCGGAAGACTATCTGTCATTGCGATTGATTCTGGCCAAGGGCGAACGTATCGACCAACGAAAGCTGATTCATCAGCTGACCGAGTTGCAATACACCCGCAACGAGATGGAATTGCGCCGCGGTACGTATCGCGTGCGTGGCGAGATCATTGATGTATTTCCGGCGGAGTCGGAAGTCGAGGCGCTGCGCATCGAGCTGTTCGATGGGGAAGTGGAGAATCTGTCGCTGTTCGATCCGCTGACTGGCGAAACGATCCGCAAGGTGCAGCGCTACACCGTCTATCCGCGCACGCACTACGCCAGCACGCGTGAGAGCGTTTTGAACGCCATCGAGACGATCAAGCCCGAGTTGAAAGAGCGTCTGGAGCAGTTGTATCAGGACAACAAGCTGGTCGAGGCACAGCGGCTGGATCAGCGCACGCGTTTCGACATCGAGATGATGGCCGAGGTGGGTTACTGTCAGGGCATCGAGAACTATTCGCGCCACCTCACGCGGCGCGCGCCCGGCGAACCGCCGCCGACACTGTTCGACTATCTTCCGGCCGATGGTCTGCTGGTGGTGGATGAATCGCATGTCACCGTGCCGCAGCTCGGCGCGATGTACAAAGGCGATCGCTCGCGCAAGGAGACGCTGGTGGAGTTCGGTTTTCGCCTGCCGTCGGCGATGGACAACCGCCCACTTCGGTTCGAGGAGTGGGAGGCACGCGTGCCGCGTGCAATCTACATTTCCGCCACGCCGCGCGCGTATGAGCTGGATAAATCCGGTGATGCCGTCGTGGAGTTGCTGGTGCGTCCGACGGGCCTTGTCGATCCCGAGGTGGAGGTGCGTCCGGTGCGTACCCAGGTCGATGACCTGCTTGGTGAAGTGCATAAGCGCGTGGCGATGGGCGATCGGGTGCTGGTCACCACGCTGACCAAGCGCATGGCCGAAAATCTCACCGAATATCTGTCCGAACAAGATATCAAAGTGCGCTACCTGCACTCGGATATCGAGACGGTCGAGCGTAGCGAGATCATCCGCGATCTGCGCCTGGGTGAATTCGATGTGCTCGTCGGTATCAACCTTTTGCGCGAAGGGTTGGACATGCCGGAGGTGTCGCTGGTGGCGATTCTCGATGCCGACAAGGAGGGTTTCCTGCGTTCCACGGGTTCATTGATTCAGACCATCGGCCGCGCGGCACGCAACGTCCGGGGCAAGGCGATCCTGTACGCCGACACGGTCACCCGCTCGATGCGTGCGGCGATGGATGAAACCGATCGCCGCCGCGAAAAGCAGATCGCGTGGAATCTGTCGCAGGGCATTACGCCGACCACAGTTGTGCGACGGATCGCCGACATCATGGAGGGCGCGCGCAGCGAGGCTGGCAATCGACGTGGCAACAAGCCGTCGCGCAGTCGCGCCGTGGCCGAACAGGCCGCTGAATACGCGGCGCTCAATCCGCAACAGGCGGCGGGCATGCTGAAGAAGCTCGAGGCACAGATGTACAAGCATGCCCAGAACCTGGAGTTCGAGGACGCCGCCCGGCTGCGCGATCAAATCCACCAGTTACGCGAGCAGACGCTGCGCTGAATGGGCGCCCCGAGCCCGGTGGCAGCGCGGCTCGCCAGCTATCCATAGCCAGCGCTGGCGGGATGTTGTCGTATGCCGGCTGCTCCCGTATAATTCGTCGCTCGCGCGGTCAGCCGTTGCGGAATGGGCAGTTAGCTCAGCGGTAGAGCACTTCCTTGACATGGAAGGGGTCACAAGTTCGATCCTTGTACCGCCCACCAATTCGAACAAGCAAAAAGGCCGTCCTCTGGGTGGCTTTTTTGTTTTGCGGCCCTGCGGATGAAACTTTCCCCGGCTTCTGCGATGCTGTTGCGCAAAGGGGCCTGACGGGAAAAATTGATGACAGCGGACGCCTTCCTGATCGCGATGGCGATCATTTTCAGCGTGCCGTTCCTGATCTGGCGTTTGGCGCGCACCGACTACTACGCGCCGCTGGTCGTCGTGCAGATCATCACTGGCATCCTGCTCGGTCCTGGCATCCTCGGTGCCATTTTCCCTGGCTACTACCATGCGGTGTTCAATCCCCCGGTCATTCAGGCACTCAACGGAGTGGCCTGGTGGGGCGTCATGGTCTATGTGTGGATAGCCGGCATCGAATTGGATCTGAAGGCGGTTTGGCATGAGCGGCGCGAGTGCGGCACGACGGCTGGTTTCGCCTTGTGCGTTCCACTGTTGTTCGGATGTGCTGCTGCCATTGGCCTGCTGGCATGGCGCGATGGCTGGATGGGGGCCGCTGCAACGCCTTGGCAGTTCGTGCTCGGCGTGGGTATGTCATGTGCCGTGACAGCGCTGCCGATTCTTATCCTGCTGATGGAAAAGCTCGGTATCTTGCGCGAGACCCTGGGTCAGCGCGTACTGCGCTATGCCAGCCTTGATGATCTGGCGATATGGACCGTGCTCGCGCTCATCCTGCTTGACTGGCAGCGGGTGGGAACGCAGGCGGCGTTCCTGATGCTGTTCATGCCGGTGGCATGGGGCATTCGGCGATTGATGTTGTGGATGCCGGAGTCGGACCGCTGGTATGTCGGGCTGATCTGGCTGGCCAGCTGCGGTTATGCGGCTGATCGATCGGGCCTGCACTACATGGTCGGTGCCTTTCTTGCGGGTGCTGTGCTCGATCGGCAATGGTTCAATCAAGATCGGATGGATCTGCTTCGCCGGCATGTTCTGCTGGTGATCATGCCGGTATTTTTCCTGTCGACCGGACTTCGGACCAATTGGAATGTGGGTGGTGCTTCGGTGTTTATTGCCGCCCTGGTGCTGCTGCTGGCGTCGGTGGGTGGGAAGCTGGCTGGCGTGCACATCGCGGGCCGGCTGTTGGGTTGGGCGAAAGGTGATGGATGGACCATCGGCTGGCTGCTGCAAACCAAGGCACTGATCATGATCATCTTCGTCAATATCCTGCTCGATCACGGCCTGATCTCCGGCGCCACTTTCACTGCGCTTCTGCTGATGGCCGTTGCGAGCACCATGTTGACCATGCCCATCGTCGGTCCGCGCCTGACCTGGGCAAAGCGACCACCGCCTTACTCCTAGGCGACCGCCATGTGTTCATAGGGCAGGGCGCGCCTGCCTGTTCCGCGAACTTCGGGGCCGTTCTGCATGCCGACAATCGCATGTATTCTTGGCAGCTTGTCAGTACGGCACGGTGGCAGGCAGCGCCGCTGCCGGGTCGGTCGCCTGTCCCATCTGCCAGTGAATCGAGCTCATGCAATCCATTGAAACCCTGATCAACGATGCGTTCGAGCGTCGCAACGAACTCGGCTCGACCGAGATCGACACCCATCTTCGCCCTGCGATCGGCCAGGTGCTCGATCTGCTCGAATCGGGTGAGCGCCGCGTCGCCGAACCGGATGGCGAAGGTGGCTGGATGGTCAACCAGTGGTTGAAGAAAGCGGTGCTGATGTATTTCCGCATCAATGACAATCGTGTGGTCGATGGCGGATCGGCGCTGGCGTTCGACAAGGTGCCGCTGCGTTTCGGACACGGCAACGAGCACGAGCTGCAACAGCTCGGTGCACGCGTGGTGCCCGGTGCGCTGGTGCGTCGAGGTGCGCACATCGCGAAAGACGCGGTGCTGATGCCGAGCTACGTGAATATCGGGGCGTACGTCGGTGCGGGCACGATGATCGACACCTGGGCTACGGTGGGATCCTGCGCCCAGATCGGTTCGGGTGTGCACCTGTCCGGCGGCGTTGGCATCGGTGGCGTACTTGAGCCGCTGCAGGCGAACCCGACCGTCATCGAGGACAACTGCTTTATCGGCGCGCGCTCCGAAGTCGTCGAGGGCGTCATTGTGGAGAAGGGTAGTGTGATCGGCATGGGCGTGTTCCTCGGCCAGTCCACCCGCATCTACAACCGCGCCACCGGCGAAACCAGCTATGGCCGCGTGCCTGCAGGCAGCGTGGTAGTAGCTGGTAACTTGCCTGCCAAAGACGGCACGCACAGCCTCTATGCCGCGATCATCGTCAAGCAGGTGGATGCGAAGACGCGCAGTAAGACCGGCATCAACGAACTGCTGCGTGGCGATCAGTGACTACGGACTAGGGCCATGCGCACACCTCAAGCGGTACAACGACGCGTGTATGTACTGGCCCTGTTGGGCGTGGTCTTGTTGATACTCGCGATAGCGTTGCCCCCGTTTGCACAGCCGCAGGGCTATCACGATTTCGCCGACAGGCGCAGTTGGCTGGGTATACCCAATTTCGGCGACGTGGCGTCGAATCTGGCTTTCTTGTGGGTGGGGTTGGCGGGTTTGTTCGCACTGCGCCTGCCCAATGTCAGAAGCATGCAAGCGGCGCCGAGGCAGGCTTATGGCCTGATGTTTCTGGGCTTGGTGTTCACCGCATTCGGTTCGGGCTATTACCACTGGGCACCATCGGATGCGCGCCTGGTCTGGGATCGGCTGCCCATGACGGTGGTGTTCATGCCGCTGCTCGCCGCCACGTTTGCGGAACGCTTGGGTTGGCACTCGCGGTGGCCCCTGTGGGGGCTGACGCTGGTCGGCGTGGGCAGCGTGGTGTACTGGAGTTACAGCGGCAATCTGCTGCCTTACCTCATCGCGCAAGGCGGATCGATTCTGTTGATCCTGCTCGCGATCGTATGGCTGCCGACACCATGGACGGGACGCAGGCTGCTATACGCCACGCTCGCAAGCTACGCGGTGGCCTTTGTCTGCGAAAAACTGGATCGGCCGATCTTCCATCTTTCGGGCAGCCTGGTCAGTGGTCACACGATCAAACATCTGGCCGCGGCCTTTGCGTTTTATTTCATGCTGCGGATGTTGCGACAGCAACAGCCTGACAAGGACCTGAATTCATGACAGTCACCACGCTTTACGGTCTGCCCAACTGCGATACCTGCAAGAAGGCGCGCAACTGGCTCACCCGTTTCGGGGTGGAGCATGTGTTCGTTGACTATCGCGCAAACCCCGTGCCGGCGGCCACGGTGAAGACGTGGGCGCAGCAACTCGGTGGGTGGGAGAAACTCGTCAACAAGGGCGGCACCACCTGGCGCAACCTGCTACCGCAGCGAAAGAATCCGGGTAGTGATCCGGAATGGACGCTGTTGTTGAAAGAATATCCCGCGCTGATACGCCGTCCGGTCGTGCTGCGAGCGGACGGTTCGGTGAGCGTGGGTTTCACCGACAACGGCTTCAAGAAGCTTTTTCTGCCATGAACGATCTCGAGCCGGCAATCAGCCATAGTGACGTCGTTGCGCTTGCAGTCGACTTGATCCGTCGACGCTCGGTGACGCCAGAAGATGCGGGCTGCCTGTCGATGATCGGCGAGCGTCTCGCGCGAGCAGGTTTCCGCGTGGAACATCTTCGCTACGGCGAAGTGGACAACCTGTGGGCCGTACATGGGGCGAAGCAGAAGCCAACGCTGGCTTTTCTCGGGCATACCGATGTAGTGCCGAGCGGACCGGAAGCGTCATGGCAGAGTCCACCGTTCGAACCGACCATCCGCAATGGCCATCTATACGGCCGTGGCGCTGCAGACATGAAAGGCTCGGTGGCCGCGATGGTGGTAGCGCTGGAACAGTTCGTCGTCGCACATCCGCAGCATCGTGGCCGGGTGGGTCTGCTGCTGACCAGTGACGAGGAAGGGCCGACAAATCTCGACGGTGTGCGCAAGGTGGTCGAACATTTCCACTCCGTCGGCGAGCACATCGACTGGTGTGTTGTCGGCGAGCCTTCGTCGAAAGAAAAGCTTGGCGACCTGATTCGTGTCGGTCGACGCGGCTCGTTGTCCGGCACGTTGTGCGTGCGCGGTGTGCAGGGACATGTGGCGTACCCGGAGAAGGCGCTGAACCCAATCCACGCGTTCGCACCAGCATTGCAGGAACTCGCCGCCGAGCGGTGGGACGAAGGCAACAACGATTTCCCGCCGACGTCGTTCCAGGTGTCCAACCTCAACGCGGGTACCGGTGCGAACAACGTTATTCCCGGTGACCTGCGGGCGCTGATCAATTTCCGTTATTGCACGGCCAGCCGCGCAGAGGATCTGCGTACGCGAACGCAAGCTATCCTGCATCGCCATGGTCTGCAGTTCACGCTCGACTGGAATCTCTCCGGCGCACCGTTTCTTACGCCGCCCGGTGGCGTGCTGCGCGAAACGGTCGTAGCCGTGTGCCGGGATCTCTGCGGTATCGATCCCGAACAAAGCACGGGCGGTGGCACCTCCGATGGCCGCTTCATTGCGCCGATGGGTGCCGAGGTGGTCGAGTTGGGTCCAATCAACGCGACGATCCACAAAGTGGATGAATGCGTGGCCGTGAAGGATCTGGAAAAGCTCCCGACACTCTATCAGGCAGTTTGCGAGCGGCTACTGATCTGAGCGGGACTGGTAAGCGCAATCATCAAAGCTTGCTGTGCTCCACCTGGCGCTCGCGTTGCATCAGGGTCCACTCCGCATGCTCGGTGAGCGCTGCATCGCCGAGTGAAAGCAGGATCTCGCGCTGCTCGACGGGATCGTCCGTGCTGTCCAGCGCAGCACGTGCGCTGGTAAAGATGCGCTGCATGAAGCGGTATTGGCGGATCAATTCCTTGTCGGCCTTGCGATAGGCATACGCCTCGCGTACCGCGGCAATGATCGACAGCACGGCCATGATCATCACCAGGATCGTCTTCGCGTCGCGCGGAAGCACGACGACAAAGACAGCAAGAAATACGCTGATGGCAATGCCGCCCCACAGGCTGATCGATCCGATCGCTTCGGTAATATGGTGCACCCCAGTACGCTCGACGGTCTTTCGCTCGTAATAGTGCAACTGGCCGGATTTTCCGGACTCGCCAACCCATTCCGAAATGACGCTGGCCAGCGCCGCAGCAGTGGGTTCCACCGAAGCGGTCGATGGGTACAGGCCGGCGGCACGCATCACGTTGCGGATCCAGCCCAGCTCGATGTTCTGCTTCTGCAGAAAGTTGTCATGTGCAAACTCATGGTCACTATTCGCCGAGATGCCTGCGCGTCGCCAGTATGACTGGATCCGCAGGCCCTCGGCCAAGGCACGATAGTCCAGATACTTGCGATGCCAGCCGCGGCGATGCGCGAGTACCGCCACGAAGCCACCGCTCGCGAACAACAGCAGAAACAAATAAATCAGATAGTCCTGTTCCGTCAGATGCGCGTAGAAAGTGAAGGCAATACCCATCAGTGCGGCCAACGTGTAAGTCAGACGCATTGCCATCAGCACACGTCGCTGGAAATGTATCGCGAGCCAGTCAGCGGCATGGAACAGGTGATCGATGATTGCCGTCGTGTTCGACTGCGAGTCCTGATGCGTATATGCCGCAGCCTCGACGTCGTCGGCGTATCGGTCGCACTCGGCGTTGAACTCGGCCATGCGCGCGAACATCAGCTGGAAGTCTTCCGGCAAGCGCGTATCGGCAGTATCGACGGTGCGCCACAAAGTCTGCAGCGGTTGCAGGCCAGTGGCTACCGTATCGTCAGCGCCATCGCGCGAGCAGACGATGTGGTACAGCAGACTTTCATCGCCACCGCCGAGTACGTGGCGCGTCTCCCGACGTCGGTCGATCAGGCCGGGCAAGGTGCCGCTCAGGTGATACTTGACGATCTGCGCGGTACCACCGAGTCGTCCTGTCTCCTTGCCGTCCCATATCGCCAGCAGGATGTGGCAGTGACTGGCGATATATACACCGGCCTTGGCGTACTGACGATCACGCGCCATGCCTGGCGAACCGATCGCCAGTCGCGACTGCGCCAGAAGCTGCGGTAGTCGGACGATCTCGGCCTGGCCGCACAATGCGTCGAATTTTTCACGTACCGCCGCGTCGGAAAAATCGTCGACGTACAACTCGCGCGGCAACGGCAATGGCGCGACCAGACGTGCGCCGGCGTCGAGCGCCTCTTGGGCGACCAGTTGATCGCCGCCTTCGGCCAAAGCCGACACCACGACCAGCGGCAGCTCAGGGAAGTCGCGCTTGAGCTGGGAAAAAAAATCTCGCACGCGCTGTCGGATAGGCTGCATCTCGTGCGCAGGGATATTGCGATGACTGGTCACGCCGATAACCAAGGGTGTCATGCTGGCGTCCTGGCGATGAAGGAGGCGCGTTGAGAATGGTGCGGCCACGAGAACCCATGCTTCCGAAGAAGCCGTAGTCGGCAGCCGGCTTGGGAGCCGATCGAACGTTGCTGAACGTACGGACCAATAGTTACGCGGGCGCACTAGTTATTTTTTATTCTCGGCTCGCTCTTCGTAGCCGGAACACGAATCTCCCCTTCCGCCGACTCTTGCTCGGGTTCACGAAGGGCTTCCTCGTTCTCATCGTCTTCTTCTGGCGGAAAATTCTGATTTTGATTGGCGATCATTGACATGTTGTTCTCCGGAATCGGTGAAGTAGTGGCTAACGGCCACGCCATTCGCACACCTGTTTCGTTATCCACTCATGGCTAGCCTCCCTCGGTTTCGCGTTGGATCTACGCTAGTTGTTCTTGATCCTGGGATTCGTGTTTTGCGCCGTCGGTGACAACGCGGTTGTCGAGTAGACGGTGCCATTAATCCTGGCGCGCAGGATGTAGGTCCAAGTCCCTGCCGTGCCTGGGCCCGTGTGGCGATCAAGCAGTTTCAGTTGATTGTTCGCCGACAGGAAAGGCGTATCGAAAATGCCGGAATGTGGCGATGTTCCGATCCAGGCGAAACCAAGCTCCGGTCCGAGCAGCGGTAGAAACGTTCCGGTGGAAGCGTCCCCCATCAACGTCCACACGAGGAACAGCGGATCGGGCCCCGCATTCACGTAATTCGGGTGATTGGTTTCATTGACGTGCAGAAACCATTGCGGACCGCTTTTATCCAGGGTGACACTCAACAATGCATCCATAGTGTTTGGCATGTTGCGCTCCTGTGGAGGTGAGGTTTTGGACGATGCGCTCCGTCCGTATGTTCAAGCCCCTGTTGAATTGTCTGTTCTTACGAGTGATCGCTACGGGCAGTGGCTGCCAGCAGCTTTTGCTGAAAAGATGCATTGATCGGGTAGGCGATCTGCGCACGCTGCAACACCGCCACGAACGCCACATCGCGGTAGCCGCTGTTCCACAGTTGCTGGATGACCGACTGGGCGTCGGCTCTTCTTCCCAGTGCCAGCTGCGCCTCGACCTGCATGGCAAGCAGGCGTGGATCGCCTGCGCCGTTTTTCATTGCCTGCATAGTGCGCAGTGCGTCGTTGCGCAGCTGCGCTGCGGACTGCGCATTCGCTGTCACCGACGCCAGCAGCAGCTTTGCGCCCATGATGGCCAGCAGGGTCGCGCGATCATCGGGCTGTTTGGCCTGCACGGGTTCCAACAGGGTTAGCGCGGCCTGAGCCTGCGCGCCAGCGGCGTCTGTCTGACTCGCTGCGCGCGACTGTGCGGCGTGCTCAGTCTGCGCCTCGGCGAACTCGCGCTGCCATCCTACGTTCGCCGGATCCTGCTTGGTCAGCACACGAAAAATGGACAATGACTGCGCGGTTAAAGCCTGCGCTGCAGGCAGCTCGTCATGCAGTCGCCGCAAGCGTGCCAACTGCGATGAATACAACGCGAGATCTTCCTGAAAATCGGTGTTGCTCGGGTCGACCTTGGTCAGTTGCGTGGACATCTCGACCGCTTGCTGCAGATCATTTATTCCGGTGTCGAGATCACCGGTAAGCGCTTGTGTGCGTCCAAGGATCGCGTGAACCTTCACCATATTGTTGCGCTTGTCGTTATCCCTGGGATCGCGCGCGGCCAGCGCGGTCTCGATGACGTCGTCTGCGGAGTACTCGGTGACAGCCGTTGCAAGATCGCCACGCATCAGCGCCAGCTTGCCTAGATTATTGTGAGCATCGCCCAGCTGATCCGCCCAGTCAGTGTTGTCGGGTTGGGCCGCAACCAGTTTCCGGGACACCACCAGCATGCTGCTGTAAGGGGCGAGCGCTTCGTCGAGGTGACCTCGTGCCTCGAGCACGTGACCGATGTTGTTGTCGACCGTCGCCAGTTCGAACTGCAACGGCGGATCATTCGCACCACCGGTCGTCGCATGCAACAAGACGGTCTGCGCCGACTCGAAACTGCGTTGCGCCATGTCGAGCGCTCCCTGATACCAATGCGTCATCCCGATGTAAGCCAGGATGCGCGCATAGCCGAGCTGTCGTTTCGTGTCCGCGGGTTTCGCCGCGGCCAACGCGGCCGCGAGCGTCGAAGCCGCCTGAAAGGACGTCATGGCCGCTGACAGATGGCCCTGATCCAGACGCACGGTGCCGATTTTTTCCAATGCCTTGGCGCGTTGTGCCAGTGCTTCATCGGTGACGTCGACAGTCGGTAACGATTGGAAATAATCCATCGCGTGATCGTCGACTGCTTCCATGATGTCCTGACGCGCCACCTGCGCCAGCTTGTCGTTGAGGTCGCCGAGCATGAAGCTGACCAGCGCCTCTGCCTGCTTCTGGCGGCGCTCGGCGGCGTGGCTGGCGACCACGGCGGTATGCCGGGCGATCACCGCGACGATCGCCAAGGTGGTCGTCACCGCCATCACGATCAGTGCCAACGTGGCCAGCGCGGCCATGTGCCGATTACGACGTTGTAGCTCGCGATGCTTGAGCGCATCGAAGCCGATGTCCAGCATGCCGGCGATCAACTTTAATTTCGCATTGGTCTTGCCGTCCTTGCCGGGCCGCGCGTCGGCGGCGATCGGTTCGGTAGGTCGATCGGTCAACTGGCCGTCGGCGTCAATCTTGAAGCGCAGGGCATGCGCAAAGCATTCCTCGGCCTCGCGGCCGGGCAGGCTGCTCGCGTTCGGCTCGCCGTCGGCAATCAGGCAAAAGATGCTCTCGCTGCGACCGATCTGCTTGAACGCCAGCACTTCTTCGTTGACCCAGCGCGAAGTGGCCGCGCGCGGTGAGCAGATCACGATTAGATTCGCCGATTGCGCCAGCGCCTCGTTGACCTTGCGCCCGAGATCGGTCGCGCTGGCCAGTTCGTCGCGATCGCGAAAGATCGGTGCGAGACGTTTGGGGATCACTCCGGCCGCGGTGGCCTGGCCGACCAGCCGCTTCGGGATCGCGTAGGTTTCCAGTGCTTTGTGCAGCCAAGCCGCCCAGGACTTGTCCTGGTGGCTGTAACTGATGAACGCGCGGTACCGGAAGTCCGGTATCACGGAGGCCTGCGTCATGACGCACCGCACTCCCGCACTAGTCACGCTCTTCCCTGTGCCGGGAAGTCCCCATTCATTCGACCGGTCCCCAACCGGCCAGCCGAAGCGCCTGGTTTGCGCTTTCCGCCCAGAACGATACCAGCAAAGTGTGATGCTCGTCACATTTCAGGCGAAATGAGGAAGCTGGGTCTGGCTCCCTCCCCTGCTTGCAGGGGAGGGCTGGGGTGGGGTCGCTCTTCGCCTGATAGCAGGCAACTTCGCCTTCCCGCCCTTTTAAAAGTACTGGAGGGTAGCGACGCAGCGAACCCTCACCTCGGCTGAGGCGGACCCGGTTCAAGCGTCAGCGTGTGCTGATCCGGCCCTGGCAGCAGAGGAGTGGGGCGGCCGTTGACCCAGTCTTCGTGGCCGGCGCCGTAGTAGGGCGACAGCGGGTTGTCGCTCTGGCCGCCAGGCATTTCCAGGATGCCCTGGGCTTCGTGACCGGGCGCGACGTCGAGACGTTCGGACGCGCCGAAGGCAGGGGCGGCGACCCGCGGCATGTTGTTGTCGCCGGGCAACGGTTGATCGGGCATGTCGAGGTAATGGCCCAGCCAGCCGGGCAGTGCGGCGGACAGCGGATGCTTGATATCGCTGCGATTGAACTCACCCCAGTTGCGCGCGACCAGCCCGCCGGGCTGCTGGCCCAGCTCGTTCACCACCTGCTTTGCGGCGGCAGTGAGCATGGCGTGCCAGTCGTGATATTGCGGATCGAGCAGATGCGCCGGGTGCGCGCTGATCAGCGCCCACACCGCTGCCTCGGTACTATTTTCGCCAGGCCAGGCGAAATCGCTGTAACGCTGTTTTACCCGCGCGATGAAGGGTGCCAACACACGCTCGGTGACTTGGCTTCGGAACGCACGAACGAGGCGGTAGTCGACACTGTCGACAGCGGCACGGCCACGCCATTGCGCTGTGATCTGCCGTAGTTGGAGTAACGCTGGGTCGGTACTGTCGGTCAGCGTGTCCTGCAACAGGAACTGCCAGCGGCTCATGAAGAGCGCGCGATTGTCCAGCTGCACATCAAGCATGTCGCGGGGCATGAACTTGCTGCGTTCCAACAGATCGTCGCGAATCTGTTGCGCACGCGCACCAAGGTCGTGACCGCCGTTGCCCAGCAGGGCGAGCGCGTCGCCGTCGACCGTTCGGTTATTCGCCGTCCATAGCCGGCCATTGCTGGGATCTTCGATGCGCGGGTATTGCGCAGGCATTGCCCAGCCTTGCCTGCCACTACCCGGGCTGGACCAGTCGGCCGGCAACTGTGGATCAAAGCCCACGCGCAACGGAATGCCATTGCCGGCGAGCGTCCAGCCGATATGCCCGGCGTGGTCGGCGACGAGCAGATTCTGGGGCGGCATGCCGAGCTGCGGACCCAGGTCCAGCGCTGCGTGGACGTCGGCGGTGTGTTCGAGCTGCATCAGCACGACGTTGTAGCCTCGTGGTTGATCGCCGATCCACGACAGCGCCAGTGGCGTACCGTCGACGTCGCTGGCCATGACCGGCCCCCAGCGGGTGTCCTCAACCTTGAGGATCGTGTCCGGCTTGCCCTTGACCTGGATGTGTTCGTCGTGACTTTCGATCGTGGCCCAGCCTTCGGGCACCTTGTAGCGGGTGACGTTGGCGGGATCGCGCAGCACACGAACCCAATCCAGCCAGTCGCCATAGCTGTTGGTGAAGCCCCATGCGATCTGGCCATTGGAGCCGACGATGATCGCCGGCGTGCCGGGCAGGCTTACACCGTTGACGTCGCGTTGTCCCCCGGGTGCGCCCGGATCGGGATAGCGCAGGCGGGTGCGAAACCAGATGTTCGGTACGCGCAGGCCCAGGTGCATGTCGTTCGCGAGCATGGCCGCTCCGCTATCCGACAGCGTGCCGGCGACAGCGAAGTTGTTGCTGCCAGGCCGCGCCATGTCGGCGGCCGGCGCAAGCGCCGCCAGATCGGTGAATGCCCAGGCGGGTGTGGTGGCAGCCAGATGGCGCAGATCGAACACATCGGCGGCGGGGACGATGGGCGACGGGGACAGCCGACCGCTAAGCGGAGCTTCCCAGTTGGGATCGGGCGCCAGCAGAAAATCCACCAGTGGGCCGGGCAATACCGAGCGCATTTGCGCCAGCCGTAGTTCGCGCTGGTTTCGCCCGTCGCCATTCAAGTCCAGATACATCGCGGCGATCACCAGCGCGCTGTCTTCCGATCGCCACGGTTGTGGCCGGGTGCCCAGCAGCAGGTATTCCCACGGTCGCACACGGAGATCGGCCAGGCCGGCGTTGACACCATCGCGATAGCGATCGAGCTGTAGTTTCTGCGCCGGGGGCATTTGCGCGTAAGCCGCTTCGACAACCGCACGCAACCGATGGCGGCGGTGATTGAGATCGGAGGGAAGCGCCGCCGAACCCACCAGTGCAGCCAGCTCGCCCGCCGACACGCGACGCATCAGATCCATCTCGAAGAAGCGTTCCTGCGCGTGCACATAGCCGAGCGCATAGCTGAGGTCGCCGCGGTTCTGCCCCTGCAGCGTGACGGTGCCCAGCGCGTCACGACTGAGGCGCACACTGGCGCTCAGACCGGCCAGCGTGTGCTGCCCATCAAGGCGTGCACGACTACCGCCAAGCAACCACCAACCGGTGGCGAACACCGCCAGCACCAGTACCAGCAGTGCCAGCAGCAGGCCGCGCCATAGCCGCCAACGTCGTGTCGTCATTGTGCGACAAACACGGCAAAGATACCGGCATACGGCTTGACCATGAACGGCGGCGCGCCAGCGTAGCCTTCGCCATCAACGTACATCTGGGAAATCGTGCCGTCGAGATACAGTGCATCGCGGCAGCCGAGCTGGTCGCGAAATAGCCGTCCAAACGAATGGAAGTTAACGGGTGCTTCACTCACGGCAAATACGGCCTCGGTTGGTGTTTTCATGCATACGCCACTGCGCCACTTCACGCTGTCGGAGTCGTCGACGAATTGTTCGTTGAGTTTGCCATCGATCAACAGCATCGGACCCGACTGGGTCGCCCATTGTGCGGGTTTGCCATCGGCCTTGAAATCGCTGCTGCTGCGCACGGCTGCGTGGCCGTCCGGATACACCGCGAATACGCCGTTGGGCAACAGCGAAAAATTACCGGAGGCAGGGTTGCCGTGCGACAAGTTCAACGGAACCACGGTCTTGCCGTTTTCCACATACAGCCCCAGTGGCGCAAACTGCCGGTCGTAGATGCCTGCATTGGCGGCAAACAGCAGTCGCTGACGATGCGCGTCGCCCCACTGGCGCAGCGTCTCGATGCTGCCAAACGGCTGGCCACTTTGTGGATCGCGCCAGTGCAGGCTCAAAGACTCACGTTTGAGATCCAGGTGGACGACGCGATAGATCTGGCCGTCGAACGTCAACTCGCGGCTGCTGAGCGCCTGCGCGCTGGAGTCGCAACCGAGCACGCCGGCGAGCAACAGGAAGGGAAGCAGCCAGCGCAGCGGCTGCCGACCACGGATGGAGCGTAGGGAAAGGGGAGTCGAGGATCGCATCTGTCGATGGTCGCCGGCCCGCCGATCATGCGCAAGCCCGATGACCGCCGGCGGTAAGAGCCTGTGCCGCAGTTCTGAAGCAAACGCTCAGGCATCGATCCGGGCGTGCCGCTAGACTTGGGTTTCCTGTCGGCGAGTTCTCCCATGCCTTACACCCCCATTGTGGCCACGCTCGGCTATGTGCTGTCGCCCGATCGCAGCGAAGTGCTGATGATCCATCGCAATGCACGGCCGGATGACCAGCATCTTGGCAAGTACAACGGTCTCGGCGGCAAGATGGAGCCGGGTGAGGATATCGCCGCTTGCATGCAGCGCGAAATTCTGGAGGAAGCCGGTATCAGCTGCGAGTCGATGCGGCTGCGCGGCACGCTCAACTGGCCCGGCTTCGGCAAGTAGGGCGAAGACTGGCTCGGCTTTATCTTCCTGATTGATCGCTATACGGGGGTGCCGTTGCAGGCCAATGCGGAAGGCGCGCTGGAATGGGTGAAACGGAATGACCTGATGACCTTGCCCATGTGGGAAGGCGATCGTCACTTTCTGCCCTTGGTGTTCGACGATGATCCACGCCCGTTCCATGGCGTGATGCCGTATCACGATGGCCGCATGCAGTCATGGTCATTCACGCGCCTGTAGTGCGCGGAATTCATCAGGTCAGGGCTTTGCTCTGGCGCTGATCAGAAGCCGTGATTGCGATAGTTGCCGAAGTTGCCCTGGCCCTGGTTGACGCTGATCGAAAAGCCGACGCTGCCGGTCGGGTGATCGCAATCGCCGTAGGTCTTGGTGACATTCACCTCACCACCTTCCCAGGTGCCGGTGCCCATATGACTGCCGCTGACCACACCGGTGCTGACACTGCCGTGCACCTGCGGATCGTTGAACTTGGAGTCATCACAGGCTTGGGCGCTGGCAAGGCCGGCGTCCGTGCTGCCGCTGGTGTCGCCGTAGTACACGCCCGGAGCCGGCTTCGCAGGAGCCGCTGTGCCAGCCTTGGCGGTCGCGCCAGCGACGGGTGTCGAGCTGGCACTGGAGACTGAGCTGGAGCTCGCGGGTTTCGCCGTGGACGAGCTTGCGGCGGGCAAGTTGGCGGGCAGCTTGAGGTTCAACGGCTGCGCGGTCTGCGCCCATGCCGAGGCAACCAGCAGGGCTGCCAAGGGAGCGATTAGCCATTTGATGTTCATACGTGCTCCGGGGATATGACGTGTTCAACGCACGATGCCGAAAGGCGTGCACATCCCTGTTTGTGTCTATGGTACTGCGGAAGTTCCTAAGCCGTCGTCTCGATCCGCTCGACCCTGCGCAAACCGCGTGGCAGCAGGCCGCCACGGCTGGCGCGGTTGCCGCCGTATTCAACCAGGTCCGACCATTTCAGGGTGAGTTTGCGCTGACCGGCATACAGGGTGACTTCACCCTTGCCCTCGGCGACCACGGCAATGCCTGCAACGCGCTCATCGCCGCTGACGAGTTTTGCCTTCGGTACCTCGATCAGCTTGTTGCCCTTGCCCTTGTCCAGTTCGGGCAGCTCGGCGACTGAGAACATCAACAGATGGCCTTCCGTGGTAACTACCACGATGCGGTCACGCGCGGGGTCGGCGCTGACCTGAGGCGCCAGGATTTTCGCATGGTCGCTGAGACTGATGATCTGCTTGCCGGCTTTGTTGCGGCCGGTAAGCGCCTCGAAACGGGTGACGAAGCCGTAGCCGAAATCGGTGGCGAGAATCAGTCGCGTGTCGTTGTCGCCAGCGATGACGGCGTCGAAGCTGGCGCCGCCTACCGGGCTGAAGCGCCCGGTCAGCGGCTCGCCGTTGCCGCGCGCCGAGGGCAGCGTATGAGTCAGCGTGGAGTAGCTGCGGCCGGTGGAATCGATGAACGCGACCTGCTGTGTGGTGCGCGCCTTCACCGCCGCCAGCAGGCCGTCGCCTTCGCGGTAATTCAGGCCTTCAGCGTCGATGTCGTGTCCCTTGGCGGCGCGTGCCCAGCCCTTCTGGCTCAGCACCACGGTGACGGGTTCGCTGACCACCAGCGCGCTTTCGTCCAGTGCCTGAGCGGCGTCGCGCTGCACCAGCGGGGAGCGGCGATCGTCACCGAATTTTGCGGCGTCGGCGCGCAACTCTTCCTTGATCAGACTCTTCAGTTTGGCCGGTGATTTCAGCAGCACGCTGATCTTGGCGCGTTCTTCTTCGAGCTGGTCGCGCTCGGCATTGATCTTCATTTCTTCCAGCCGCGCGAGTTGGCGCAGGCGGGTTTCGAGAATGTAGTCAGTCTGCTCTTCGGAAAGCTTGAAGCGGGCCATCAAAACCGGCTTCGGCTCGTCCTCGCTGCGCACGATGCGGATCACCTCGTCCAGGTTGAGGTAGGCGATGTGCAGGCCTTCCAGCAGGTGCAGGCGACGTTCGACCTTGGCCAGGCGATGGTTGAGCCGGCGGGTAACCGTGCTGGTACGGAAAGTCAGCCACTCGGTGAGGATGCGCTTGAGATCCTTCACCGCCGGGCGGCCGTCCAGACCAATCATGTTGAGATTGACGCGGAAGCTCTTTTCCAGATCCGTCGTGGCAAACAGATGCTGCATCGTTTCGTCTGCATCGACGCGATTGGAGCGCGGCACGATCACCAGGCGAATCGGATTTTCGTGATCGGACTCGTCGCGCAGGTCCTCGATCATCGGCAGCTTTTTTGCGCGCATCTGCGCGGCGATCTGCTCGAGGATCTTCGATGGGCTGACCTGATGCGGCAGCGCGGTGATCACGATGTTGCTTTCCTCGCGCTGGTAAACCGCGCGGGCACGCACCGAGCCGATGCCGTTCTGGTACATCGCCAGCAGCTCGCTGCGCGGGGTGATGATCTCCGCCGAGGTCGGGTAGTCCGGACCGCGCACATGCTCGAACAGATCGGCAACGGTAGCGTCCGGATCGTCCAGCAGGCGGATGCAGGCGCTGGCCAGTTCGCGCAGGTTATGTGGCGGGATATCGGTGGCCATACCGACCGCGATACCCATCGAACCATTCAGCAGCACGTGCGGCACGCGCGACGGCAGCCAGCTGGGTTCGTCCATGGTGCCGTCGAAATTCGGTACCCAGTCGACGGTGCCCTGGCCCAGCTCGCCCAGCAGTGCCTCGGCGATCGGGCTGAGTTTTGACTCGGTGTAGCGCATCGCCGCGAAACTTTTCGGATCGTCTGGCGAACCGAAGTTGCCCTGGCCGTCGACCAGCGGATAGCGGTACGAAAACGGCTGCGCCATCAGCACCATTGCTTCATAGCAGGAACTGTCGCCATGTGGATGGAACTTGCCGATCACGTCGCCGATGGTGCGCGCGGATTTTTTCGGCTTCGCCGTGGCGGCCAGCCCCAGCTCGCTCATCGCGTAGATGATGCGTCGCTGCACCGGCTTCAGCCCGTCACCGACGAACGGCAGCGCGCGGTCGAGCACCACGTACATCGAGTAGTCGAGGTAGGCCCGCTCGGCGTATTCCTTGAGCGGTATCTGTTCGTAATTGGCTTGCAGGTTCATGCGGTTACGTCTGATGAGTTGCGCGCGGCGCGCGGATAGCCGGACGATGGTGCCAGAAAGCGGCGGGTTCTTGTAGGAGCGCATGCCCGGACTTGTCGTTCACGCTCGTCATTCCTGCGAAGGCAGGAACCCAGTCCCCCCACTTTGCGGGAACCTGGCTCTGTGGGAACCTGAGGCTACTGGGTCCCTGCCTTCGCAGGGATGACGAGCTGGGGAATCAGATTTCACCGTAAAGCTTCCCGCAGTGGCTCCTACATTGGCCACCATGGCCGGGCCTGCTATTGGCGAACCGCTTCGATGTCCAGCTTGCCCAGCTGCTGCTGCACACTGTCCGGGCCGGCCAGATGCGCGGCGCCGACGGCGATGAAGAAGGTGCCGGGCTGTTGCAGCATGTGGGCGATCTGTGCGGCCCAGGCCTGATTACGATCGATCAACAGACGCTGATAGAGCTGTGGTTCGCGTTGCCGCAGATCCTCGTCTTCCAGCCGGGCGATGGTTGTGATGTCGCCGGCTTTCCATGCGTCGATCAGCTCGGTGAGTTCGCTACTGCCCTCGTCGATGTCGTGCAGCGTGGAGCGCAGCATGGCCAGCTCGACCGCAGGCTGCAGATCGGCGAGAAAACGGATCTGTTGTTCGGCAGTTTCCATTCCGTGCACCGGCTTGCCGGCCTGGGTCATCTGCGCCTGCAACAACTTGTCGACCCCGTGCTCAGGGTCGAGGCCGGCTTTCAGTAATGGCGCCACCGACAGCGTCAGTGCGGCGAGCCAGGGACGCATCAGCTGCAGCGTCTGGACGCCGCCCGGTACGCCGGCGGTTTGTGCGGCCTGGGTCAGCGTGGTGTTTTCCGCAGGCGACAGTTTGCTCGACAGCGGATGGCTCGGATCCAGTCCGTATTGCAGTACCAGCGCCTGCATGTGGGCAGCATCGTCGTCAGTGAGCTCGATCGTCAGCGAGTCGCTGGCGGCCAGTGCTTTTTCCAGTGCCGGATAGCGCCAGTTGGTGTCGTTGGGAAGCAGGTGCACGGTGCCGAACAGGTAGATGGTGGTGTGAGTATTTTTTACGACCCACAGCGCGGGTTGCGCCATGGCGGGGGCAACCAGCAGCAGACCAAACAGCAAAGCCACTGCGTAGTGGCGGGCATGGAGGAACAGTGACATGGATCTTCCTGGCAGCGTACGTGACGACGATGTTGGCACGACACCGCCGCCGTGGCGATGGCTCAGCGAGGCACGCGGTACCCGCCAGGTACGCCGTGCGGGCTCAGGGTGAGTTGCCACAGCTGATCGCGACGACTGCGAAATACCGCAGCGGAAACCGCCAGGTAATAGCGCCACATACGTCGGAAGCGCTCGTCGTAATTCGCTGACAATGTGGCCCACGCGGCTTCAAAGTTTGCGTGCCATGCCGTTAATGTGCGGTCGTAGTCGGTACCGAAATTGTGCCAGTCCTCGACCACGAACAGCTCCTCGAGTGCGGCGGTGACCTGACTAGCTGCGGGTATCATCGAGTTCGGGAAAATATATTTCTCGATCCACGGATCGGTTTGTGCCGGTGCGCTGTTGCTGCCGATGCTGTGCAGCAGAGATAACCCATCGTCCTTGAGGCAGCGTCGCACCGCTTCGAAATAGGCGCGGTAATTCTTGCCGCCGACATGTTCGAACATGCCGATCGAATAGATCGCGTCGAACTTCTCATCGATGTCGCGATAGTCCTGCAATCGGATCTCGATCGGCAGCCCGGCGCATAGTTCGCGCGCGTACTCGGCCTGCTGCTGCGATACGGTGATGCCGACGCCTTCGACGCCGTAATGTTCCGCCGCGTACTTCAGCGCCTCGCCCCAGCCGCAGCCGATATCCAGCACACGCTGTCCGGGCTTCAGCTGCAACTTGCGACAGACCAGGTCGAGCTTGCCTGCTTGCGCGTCGTCGAGGTTGTCGGATTCCGCCCAGTAGCCGCACGAATACACCATGCGCCGGCCCAGCATGGCGCGGAACAGATCGTTGCCGAGGTCGTAGTGCACCTTGCCGATCTCGAACGCGCGATCGCCGCGCTGCAGGTTGATGAAGCGGGCCTTCAGATGGGCGAGCAGGGTGTCGAGGGTTTTCAGCTCCTGATCCAGCCCGGCGGTCAGCAGCCGGGTGCATAGCCCGGGCAGGTCATCGGCATCCCACCATCCGTCCATGTACGACTCACCCAGGCCCAGTGAGCCGCGCGCAAACACACGGGCATACAGCCGCTCGTCATGCACGCGCAGATCGATCGGAGCATTGCCGTTGATGCGGATGCCGGCACTTTCGAGCAGGCTGCTCGCACGATCCTTGAGGCTGTCCTGACTCATGCCTTCCCTCGCTGTCTGGATGGATATTGGCGCCGCGCCCGGTCAGGACGGTCGACGTTTGTCGAGCAGGGCAAAACTTGCCGGTGAGCGTGCATACACGACGTCAACGCCGGCGGCGCGTACCCGCTGCAGCAGCAGTTCGGCCTGATCTTCACGCAGCAGGAACTCGACTTTTACCGGCAGGTCGTCGGCCAGTTCGAAAAACTGCTCCTCATGCAATACCCCGTGTCGGCCGAAGCCGGCGATCGCGCGGAACACTGAGCCGCCGCCGAGGCCATCGCGTTTGGCCTGCTCCAGCAGCCATTCGGACAGCAGCATGCCGTCATGTCTGGCGCGCAAATGGCAGTAGAAATAAAGGTGGACGCCCTGATGTACCGTTTCCTGAGTCATGCGGCCTCCCGATCAGTGACGCAGCAAGCTGCGGGTCAGCGCGATGCCCATCACGGTCATCGCCAGCGATCCGATCACGTGCACCATCACGTGACCGCTGAACCAGAGGTATTGCTGACGCAGCAGCAACGTGGCGGACTCGGCCGAGAAGGTGGAGAACGTGGTCAGCCCCCCCAGAAAACCGGTGAACACAAACAGCCGCAGCTCGGGCGAAAGGGTCTGAAAGTGATCGAACAGGCCCATCACGCAGCCCATCATCAGGCCGCCGGCAAGATTCGCCACCAGTGTGCCCAGCGGCAAAGTGGGGAACAAAGGATGCAGCGGTGGCAGGCGCGCCTGCGCCGCCGGAAACCGGTGGTGCAGGCATCATCAACCTCAACGCCAGGCGAGAGGCGGTTTGTTTCGGATCACCCTGAGGCTTTCGCGAAACGGGAGGCATGCCATCTCCCGAGTGGCTATCCTATTCGATCAGGCGGCCTTGTCGTCAATAGCGGCGAATCTTCGCGTTGGCCATCTATACTCGCCCGGCCTTCGCCGACACGTCCTTCACGCCATGAATCCTGCCCATCGCACCGTGCGGCGCAGCCTGCCCTGGCTGCTGGCGGCACTCTCGATGATCGGCCCGTTCTCGATCGACG